>FWWM01000930.1_pt1 | contig 93380 bp, 81 predicted proteins | sample 2228351 | NCBI WGS metagenome assembly FWWM01 (sample SAMEA103939774, study PRJEB20133) | metagenome | reverse complement strand
GCCGGTGCGACCCGATGGGAAAATCTCACTTCCGCTGCTGAACGATATCCAAGCAGCGGGGCTTACGCCGATGCAATTGGCCAATGCGATCACCGTGGGACTCAAAAAGTTCATCGCGGATCCTCAGGTGACGGTAATCGTCACAGAGATCAACAGCCGCCGCTATTACATCCTAGGCGAAGTCGGCCGGCCAGGCGCTTACCCGCTGTTGCCGGGCATGACAGTCCTGCAGGCGCTATCCGGGGCCGGCGGCTTCTCGCAGTGGGCAAACCTGAACGAGATTCATGTGCTTCGGACAGAAAACGGTGAACAGGTGCGGTATCCGTTCAAGTACAAAGATGTGCTGAAGGGCAAGCGGACCGAACAAAACATTGAATTAAAGCCGGGCGACACGATTGTCGTCCCGTGAGGGGGTGGCGATGGCGCGCAAACTTTGGATTCTCGTTATGACCACGCTGCTGCTCAGCGTTTCCGGAGCAATGGCGCAGAAACAGAAAGAAAAGGACCGCGACCCGCGGCTGGGAAATCCGATTGAACCGTATGGGGCGCTCGAGCAGCAGGAGAGCAGCAGTGCGGTTCGCGGCCAGGGCAGAGATCCGGTGGTTGAACGGCAGCAGGAGGCCGCTCCGCGCCCGCTCACCGGTGTCGAAGACGTGACGTTGGAGCGCATGGGACTCACCCGCAGCTACTTCGTTCCCTACTTCCACGTCAGCCAGACGGTGGACACCAACCGCCGCGGCTTCACCGTGGGCCGCTCCGACCTGAGTTCCATCAGCCTGTTCAACGGCGGAGTCTCGTTGGAACGCCAGTGGCGCAATTACCACCTGAGCGCCCACTATTCCGGCGGCGGCACGATTCACAACAACCCCCGGGACGACGAGAAGAGGTACTACTACTTCCACCAGGCTGGTCTGACTCAGCGAATATTCCTGCGCCGCTGGCAGTTTTTGGTGGGCGACTACTTCTCCTACCTCCCGGAGTCTGCTTTCGGGCTGCCCTCGACAGGGTTGTTCAATCCCGGGGAATTGGGCTTGGGGCAGGGTCTGGGAGAAGGCGGCGCGATCCTGAATAGTTCGCTGGTGCCGAGCCAGGCGATTTTCACGGGAGACTCACGGCGAATCAGCAACGCGGTGGCAGGGCAGGCACTGTACCAGCTCACCCGGCGCAGTTCCGTCACGTTTTCTGGGGCCTTTGGCCTGCTGCACTTTCTGGAGGGTGGGTTTCAAGACGGGCGCAGCACCAGCTTCAGCGCGGGATATAACTACCTGCTCGGTCCGCAGGACACCATCGCCGTGGGCTATACGCACGGGCGGTTCTGGTTCACGCAGTCGGATTTGATTGTGACTTCACACACCGTCCATGTCGGCTACGGCCATCGCATCACCGGCCGCATGTCCCTGCAGATCTCGGGCGGCCCGGACCTGTTGCTTCGCTCCGCGCTGAACGGCTTGGTGGAAGACCGCCGGCTGTCCTGGTCGGTGCGCAGCACGCTGAACTACCAGTTCCAGCGGAGCTCGCTGTATTTGAGTTACAACCACTTTCTGAACGGCGGCTCCGGCGTCTTTAATGGCGCACGCACCCATCTGGTGGAAGCGGACTGGGACCGCCAGTTGACCCGCAACTGGGGACTGAACACGCGGGTGGCCTATTCCCGGAACTCGGAACTCACTGCGGGCGGAGCCGACGGCAACGTATTCCACTCCGTGCTGGGCGGATTCAGCCTAGGCCGGCCAGTAGGGCGCTACACTGACATTTTCTTTAGCTACAACGTGCAGCGGCAGCAGTCGAATTTCCCGGTCTGCTTCGGCGAAAGCTGCGGGCAGGTCATGCTGAGGCACATTTTCGGGGTGGGCTTCCGCTTCGGCTACCGCCCGATTGAGATTGAATGAAGGTGAATGAACAAGGGGCAAAATCCGCGGCGCTGCAGATGCAACGATTGCGAGGGTACTGAGGAACCATGCTGGGACATCGAGAACTGACGATCGAAGAATACCTGGAAATCGCCTGGCGGCGAATCTGGGTCATTTTGATTCCCACCGTGCTGATCGGCGCAGTCACGTTCGGCTATTCGCTGACGATTCAGGATCGCTACACTTCGCAGACGCTGGTCTTGGTCGAGCAGCAGAAGGTGCCCGACCGCTTCGTTACGCCGGTGGTCACCGATGCGCTGAACCAGCGCCTGGGCACGATGCGCGAGCAAATCCTGAGTCGCTCTCGACTGCAGCCGCTGATTGACCGCTATCCGGTCTTTAGCGAACAGGAGAAAGCGCAGATGCCGCTGGAAGATCTGATTAACGCCCTGCGCAGCGCCATCAGCGTCACCCCGGTGCAGACGCTGGGTCCGGGCGGCCGAGACGGCTTGCCGGGCTTCTACATCAGCTTCACCTGGTCCGACCCGTATCTGGCACAGCAAATCTGCCAGCAGATTACTTCCATGTTTATGGAAGAGAATCTGAAGTGGCGAGAGAGCCGTGCGCAGCAAACCACGGCGTTTTTGCAGAAGCAGCTCGACGAGGCCAAACAAAAACTGGATGAGGAAGACGCGCGGCTGGCCGAATTCAAGCGCCGCTACATCGGACAGCTTCCCGGACAGGAGCAGACCAACCTGAACCTGCTGATGGGTATGAACACGCAGCTCGATGCGGTGACCCAGCTGATCAACCGCGCGCAGCAGGAAAAGTCGTTTGCCGAAACCCAGCTCCAGCAGCAGCTCGCCGCTTGGCAGACTTCGCAGACCGGCACGAACCCGCGCACGCTCGAAGACCAGCTCGCTCAGAAGAAAAAGGAACTCATTGACCTGGAAGCGAGATACACACAGAGCCACCCGGACGTCACCCGGCTGAAGCAAACCATTGCCGACCTGGAACGGAGAATTGCCGAGGCGGAGGCAAATCCTCCGGACGATACGGAAGCGGTCGAGAACAGCAAGCTGATCGAACCGCCGCAGATTCAGCAATTGCGGAATCAGATCAGCCAGCTCGAGCTGACCATCCGGGAAAAAACCCGTGAACAAGAACGCTTGCAGGAGCAGATCAAAATTTATCAGGCGCGCGTACAACTGAGCCCTGTGATTGAGCAGCAGTATAAGGAACTGACGCGCGATTACGACACGGCGCTCAAGTTCTACAACGATCTGCTGGCCAAAAAGGCCCAGTCCGAAATGGGCCAGGCGCTGGAACGCGACCAGCAGGGCGAGCAGTTCCGGGTGATGGACCCGGCGAATCTGCCTGAGCGGCCGTCTTATCCGAACCGGCTGCAGTTTGCTCTGGGAGGCCTGTTGGCCGGGCTGGTATTTGGCGGCGGCATCGCCGTGCTGCTGGAAATCCGCGATAAGTCCATTCGCAATGAACGGGACATCCAGGCGCTGCTGGGCTTGCCCACGCTGGCGCTGCTGCCAGTGGTCGAGGAGAGCGTGGGAAAGCGCCGGCCGTTCTGGAAGAAGCGCCGCACCCGGATGCGTCATTCTTCAAACGTGCAGCAGGTGAGGGTCTGAGGGTCCGGACATGTACAAAAAACATTTCGGCTTGCGCGAAAATCCGTTCAACGTGAACCCGGATCCGCGCTACCTGTTTCTGACGCGCCACACCGAGGAGGCCCTGGCCTGCCTGACCTACGGCATCCAAAGCCGCAAAGGGTTCATCCTGCTGACTGGCGAAGTCGGCACCGGGAAGACCACGTTGTTGAACAAGTTGCTCGACTGGCTGCGCCGGGAGCGAGTGGCGACGGCGTTTGTGTTCAATTCCAGGCTGAACGTTTCGCAGTTTTTCGACTTCATGATGGCCGACTTCGGCATCCCCTGTGACACCAGGCTGAAGAGCCAGGTGCTGCTGAAGCTGAACCAGTGGCTCCTGGAACGCTACAAGGCAGGCGAAACAGCCGTGCTTGTGGTGGACGAGGCCCAGAATCTGTCCCCACAGGTCCTGGAAGAGATTCGACTGCTCACCAACCTGGAGACGGCTACCGAAAAACTGCTGCAGATCGTGCTGGCCGGCCAGCCGGAGCTAGAGGAAAAGCTGAATCAACCGCAACTGCGGCAACTGCGCCAGCGCATTACCCTGCGGTCGAAAACTCATCCTTTGAACCTGGAAGAAACGCAGGGCTACATCAGCGAGCGGCTGCGCATCGCGGGCAGCGACGGACGGACAATTTTCCTTCCGGACGCGGTGGAAGCCATCCAGCGCTATTCCCGCGGAATCCCGAGAGTCATCAATTTGCTCTGCGAACATGCGCTGATCAGCGCCTTCGTGGATCAGCAGCAGTCCATCTCCGCCGAAACGATTGACGAGGTGGCACGCGAATTTGATCTGCACCGTATCGAGCCAGTGGCCCCCGGCACGGCGGGCCGCTCTAACGGCGAGAATCTCAGTTTGATGGAAGCCTTGAAGGCTCTGGCCACTCTGGTGGACCAGATACGCCAACCGGAGGATGCTCCGACTGCTCCCCGGGAGAGGAAACTATGAGCCGCATTCACGACGCGTTGAAAAAAGCCGAAATGGAACGAGCTGCGCACCAGCAGCAGGCCGGAGTCGCGGCGCCAGCCGCCTTCGAGGTGACCGATGCCGGATTTGAACGCACTGCACCGCCGGCCGAAGCGCCGCTGCCGGGTGCAGCCGCTGCACTGACGCTGGAAACGCTGCTCGCGCGGTGCCCGCAGCCAAGGTGGAATCCGGATCTGAAAACCATGCTGTTCTTCAATTCCAGCAGTCATATGCCTGGCACCGAAGAATTTCGCACGCTGCGCGCCCGGCTCTACAAATTGCGGGAAAAACGGCCGCTGAAGATCATCCTGATTACGAGCGCGCTGCCTGCAGAAGGGAAGAGTTTTGTGGCCGCGAATCTGGCCCAGGTGTTCGTCCGGCAGCATGAACGGCGGGTGTTGTTGATTGATGCCGACCTGCGCTGGTCGCGGCTGCACCTTTCTCTGGGGACGGCGCTAAGCCCCGGCCTGACCGACTATCTACGCGGGGAAGCCGACGTATTCTCCATCATACAGCGCAGTCCGCAGAACAACCTGTTTTTCATTCCCGGGGGCAGATCAGTCTCAAACCCGAACGAGCTGATCATCAACGGCCGGCTACAGGAACTGCTGCAGCAGATGTCGCCGCTGTTCGACTGGATTGTGATTGATTCGCCGCCGGCCGTGCCGGTTTCCGATGCTGCGCTAATAGCAGAGATGTCCGACGGTGTGCTGATGGTGGTTCGCTCGGCGCAGACGCCGTTTGACCTCGCACAGAAGGTGCGGCAGGAGTTCCGCGAAAAGCCTCTAGTGGGAGCGGTTCTGAACGGTGTGACGGCTGCAACCAGCTACGGTTCCTACTATTACTACCACCATTCCAGAAACGGAAAGCGGAAGGACTAGGCGACCTTGGTTCGACTGTTCAATGTCTATTATCCGGTGCGGACACTGGTGCTTTTGGGCGCCGAAGCCCTGATCGCGTCCGCGTCGTTCCTGCTCGCGGTGGTCATCTGCTGCGGGCAGGACACTTACCTCGTATTGAACTACGAGTATGGCCTGGCCAAAGTGATGGCGGTCAGTTGGCTGGCCTTGCTCGGGTTCTATTATTTTGACCTGTACGACTTACAGCGCAATCGGAGCGAAGTTTACGTCCGCCTCCTGTTTGTGCTCGGCGGGCTGTCGTTGCTGCTGGCAGTGGCCACCTATCTGTTCCCCGCTCTAATCATCGGCAATAACGTCTTTGCCGTGGGGCTCATCCTGCTGACGGCAGGCCTGCTGTCGTGGCGCCGGACGTTTGACTGGCTGCTACAAAAGCCGTTTCTGCGTGAGCGGGTGTATGTGCTGGGGACCGGGGAACGTGCCAACCGCCTGGTCGAGACGCTCCGGACGCGGGCGGAACTGGGCATGGAGGTCGTCGGCTGGGCCGGGGCCGTCAGCAATGGCTCGGTGAATCGCGAAACCCTGGGAAGCAGGCTGGTAGAACTGGGTCGAGACGGCCGTGTAGATCGTGTAATCGTCGCGCTGGAAGACCGCCGCAGCATCATGCCCGTTCGCGAGTTGCTGGAGCTGCGCCTGCGTGGAATCAAGGTGGAAGATGCCACCGGTCTGTTGGAAAAGGTTTCAGGGAAGATTGAAGTGGACCAGTTGTACCCGAGCTGGCTGATTTTTTCGGAAGGATTCCGGCTGAGCTCCGCTTTCCTGCTGGTGCGGCGGCTCGTCTCCGTGCTGATTTCCCTCGCCCTGCTGATGATCGTATTGCCTTTGATTCCTATTATTGCGCTGGCCATTCGCCTGGCCTCACCGGGACCGATTTTTTACCGGCAGCAACGTGTAGGTCAGTTTGGCCGGGTATTCTATTGCTACAAATTCCGCACCATGCGCGCAGATGCCGAAGCGGATGTGGGTCCGACCTGGGCCGGTGATAACGACCCTCGCATCACCCCGGTGGGACGTTTTTTGCGTAAGACACGAATGGATGAGATACCGCAGTTGTGGAACGTCCTGCGCGGCGACATGAGCTTTGTGGGGCCCCGGCCGGAACGCCCCGAATTCGTCAAAGAACTGGCCGCCAAAATCCCATACTATCATCTGCGACACGTTATCCGGCCGGGGATCACCGGCTGGGCGCAGATTAACTACCATTACGGCGCCTCGCTCGAAGAGTCGAAAGAAAAACTCCGCTACGACCTCTACTACATCAAGAATCTTTCGCTTTCACTGGACCTGTACATCGTGGTGCAAACAGTGAAAACCGTGTTGCTAGGCCGGGGGAGCCGCTAGTGAGCAGCTACGCCCAAGTCGAAGCAGTGATGGAATCCGCCGGAGCTGGCGGCAAGTCTAGTGCGGAGCGCCGGTGGGACCTGGCGTTTGTCGGGCTGCTCTTTTATCTGGTCATTGAATACACCCGCCTGAGCGCAATATACCAATTCCTCGCCCCTTTCCAGATCGGAAAGATTGCTGTGGCGCTTTGCGTCGTGGGATTGATCCTGGCCCCGCGCGCGATTTCCGGGCGGCCCGCGGCGGTGCTGTGGATGGATCGCATCCTGATCCTGTTTATTGCTGCCGCGCTGTTTTCCACGCTGCTGGCCGTTCACACCGACCGTGCCTGGGGAGGGTTTTTTGATGTGCTGCGTTGGTTCGTCATCTACTTTCTGATTACCCGGATTCTTACGAATCGCTGGCGGCTTCGCGTCTTTCTGCTTGCCATGTTGATTCTGAACCTGAAGCTGGCCCAGTTCGTCGTGCGCACCTACTTGACCTCTCTGGCGGCCGGTGTTTCCCCGGCGGCACTGGCAAAATTCGGCGTTGGGGCCGGCTCCACCGGATTTTTTGCCAACGCCAGCGATTTTGGAGTGGGCATGTGCGTGATCTTTCCGGTCGCCGGCTACCTCTTCTTCGCACAAGAAAAGAAGCTTATCCGGCTTATGCTTCTTGGGTCCGCCATTACTTTTCTGGCTGCGATTCTGGTTTGCGGTTCTCGGGGTGCCTTGGTAGGAGCGGTTGCAGCAGGTGCCGCGGCTTTGGTCCGCAACCCCCGGAAGAGCGCGGCTTTGATGATGCTGGTCCTGCTGATCTCGGGTTTGATTTATTTTCTGCCCGAAGCCACTAAAGATCGGGTCGAATCGGGCTGGGAATGGGAGCAGGACGGCACCGCCAGCCACCGAGTCTACCTCTGGAAACAAGGGCTGAAGATGTTCAAGGACTACCCGGTACTTGGCGTGGGACCGCATAACTACCCGATTGTCCGGTTCGATCACTATCGCGAGAACGATCCCAAGCCTGGGCCCTTTGCCGCTCACAGTGTTTACATCGAAGCTCTTACTGAGCTAGGACTGCTCGGAGTACTGCTGCTGATTCTGTTGTTTGGTCTGTTCTTCCGGCTGAATTCGCTGACGCGCAAGCACCTGCTCGAAACTGACCCGAACGGCAAACTAAGTTTCTTTTATTGCCTCGCTTATGGACTGGACCTAGGCATGATTGGTTTCATGGCCAGTGCGGCTTTCGTTTCGGTTCTCTACTACCCGCATATCTGGATTCTGATGAGTCTCAGCGCCAGCCTCAACATGGTGGCGCTGCAGCCCAGGCCCGCCGTGGCGCCGAAAGATTCGCTTGAGCCACAATCCTCGGAGGAAGAACTCCTGGCCCCCACGGCTCCCTGAGGAAAGTGCACCATGCTTCGCTGCTTGCCACCTGCGGGAATTCCACTGGGAGGACGGACAATGCTCACCGCCCTCCGGAATACGCTGGCGCCCAACGGCGCAGGGGACCACGGGCTGAAGGAAATTGCCTCTCGGTTTGGTGTCTCACAGGTGTTCGCTGTGTCCTCCGGGCGAGCGGCACTTTGGGCCGTGCTCCGCGCGCTGCATCGCCTGAAACCAGAGCGTGGCGTTGTTGCGGTGCCTGCCTACACCTGCTTTTCAGTGCCGGCCGCTGTGGCCCGTGCCGGACTGAAACTCCTGCCGGTGGAAATCAACCCGCACACTCTGGACTTCGATTTCGGGCAGTTGGAATCGCTGCCCGGTGAAAACTTGTTGTGCGTCGTCACTGGAAATCTCTTTGGCCTAGTGAACGACGTGCCGCGAATCCGGCGGATTGCCGCCGCCCAGGGCGCTTTTGTCGTGGATGACGCTGCGCAGGCCATGGGTGCGACATTGCATGGCTGCCCGGCGGGCACAATGGGCGACGTCGGAATCTACAGCCTGGGGCGCGGCAAGGCTCTGCCGGCCGTCGAGGGAGGCATCGTCGTCACCCAGTCAGATGCCATCGCGTCCGAAATAGGTGCAGAACTGGCCAGTTTGCCGCCGGTGGCCATGGCGCACTCGGCCGCAGTCGTCGCGAAAATGGCAGCGGGCTCGCTGTTTCTGCGTCCGCGTCTGTATTGGATTCCGAACTCGCTGCCGTTTCTGAAGCTCGGCGTCACGGAATACAGTCCGGATTTCCCTGTTGGCCGACTCTCGGCGGCATCGAAAACATTGCTCTCGAACTTGCTTAGGCAACTCGACGAACTGAATCAGGTTCGGCGCAAGAATGCAGAAACCCTCCTTCGAGCAGTGAATGCCGGCTGCAGTTTCCAAGTGCCGCAGCCGCTCCCCGGGAGCAGGCCGGTTTACATCCGGTTGCCGCTGATCGCGAACGATGCGGAAACGAAACAGGCGGCACTGGAGAAGCTGCAGGCTGCTGGTTTGGGCGCCAGTGCGTACTACCCGAGCGCCGTATGCGACATTGAAGCAGCGAGGCCTTATCTGCAAGAGGCAGATTCTCACCGGCCGGCCGCAGAATCGGTGGCGCGTCGGATGCTCACATTGCCCACGCATCCGCTGGTCACACCGGCCGATTTGGAAGCCATGGCACGAATCCTGAAGGAGTTCTGAAGGCATGAGGCCGCACAGCATTTTCTCCAAGCGACTTCCGCAGGCGCTGAGCGAACCGGCGGTTCTTGTGGCGAGTGAGCAAAGGACCAATAGCGACCAAAGTAGATCGGTCGCCGAATTCTGGACTGGCGTCAAAGAGAATCGGATGATGGTCAAGCGTCGTCGAGTCTTGATTGTCTCATTCGATTATCCGCCGCTGCGCACCAGCGCGGTCCACCGCATGACGGCAATGACCCGCTTCGTGGCCGAGCATGGGTGGGAGCCTACGGTGCTCACGGTGGATGAAGACCGCGGCCACTTTGAACCGGCGCTGATGCAGAAGCTGCCCCCGGAAGCGCGCATTGTGCGGACTCCGTATCTGCGCATTGCAGGGTGGGAAGACTCAACAGCTGCAGCGATAAAGAAAGCGGGCATGCTTCAACCAAGCAGCAACGGGCGCAGCCCGCGTCGGATCGACCGCTGGCTCCGGCACGCGGCCGCGATTTTGCGGTCCACGCTGTACTTCCCTGATGAAACGGCTGGATGGGTCCCGTTTGCTCTGGCCGAGGCGCTTCGGCTACACATGGAGAGACCTTTTGACGTTGTTTACACGACCACGCCGCCACGTGCCGCCCCGCTTGTGGGCCTGCTGATGAAAAATCTGTGCCGGGTGCCCTGGGTTTCGGAATTCATGGATCCCTGGTACCCGCAGGTCGGCCCCTGGTATCCGGCGCACACCCGACTGCGACTGTGGGCCGACGCGCGCCTGCACTCACACTTGATGCACAGCGCTGACAAGGTCGTCGTTATGATGCAAGGACACGCCGACGAACTGATGCAGCAAGAAGGTCTGCCTGCGGAAAAATTTGCCGTGGTGCGCAATGGTTTCTGGGAAGAAGACTTCGCCGCGCTCGAGGACACGCCCACCGATGCGCTGCCGCCCGGCTATATCCACCTGTCGCATTTCGGCACTGTCTATCGCGGCAACGAAGGGGAATTCTTTGAAGCGCTGGCCGACTTGGTGCGCGAGTGTCCCGACCTCAAATCCCGATTGCGGTTGAACATCGTCGGCTATCCGCACGAAGGAATCATCCGCTCGATTCGCGGCTCGGTGCTGAACGACATTGCCGAAATTCGCGGCTTCGTAGAGGACCGCTCGCAGATCCTGCGTATGATGCGGTCCAGTGATTTCCTCATGGTGTTCTGGGGCCGCCCGGAGCATTCGCGGCAAGCCATTGCCGGTAAGACCTACGACTACCTGCGCGTGGGCCGGCCGATTTTGGCTGTCACGCGGCCGGGCGGGGTGCAACAGCTGGTCGAAGGAGCCGAGGCGGGCTGGGTGCTGCCGCCCGATGAGCCTGCGAGAATCAAGGAAATGCTGAGAACAATTCTTTCCAAATATCAGAAGAGCAACGTCCCGCCGCGGCCGCGGCGTCCGGAATTCGTCGCGCAGTTCCGCTGGGATTGCCAGGGGGCCAAGCTGGCCCGCATTTTCGATGAGACGGTAGCCAATGTCTGCTAGCTGGCGCAGGAACGTCCGCATCACAGTGGCTGGTTTGCTCTACCGCTCCGGCCTGCTGCAAACAAGCAGTGCACTTCGCCACCGAGCGGGGCGTGCCAACCCCGTGTTCGTGCTCGGCCTGCACCGCGTGCTGACGCCGGAGCAGGAATCACGGGCGCACTCGCTGCCCGGAATCATCCTGCGCCAAAAAACTTTCGCCGGACTGCTTGGCTTTATTTACCAAAATTTTCGCGTGATTTCCCTGGCCGAATTCCTGGCTGGCGATTTCGAGCCGTCCGAAGGCCGCCCAGCGTGCCTGATTACGTTCGACGACGGCTGGCGGGACAACTACACCACGGCTTTTCCGCTGCTCAGGCAATGGGGCCTGTCGGCCACAATCTTTTTGGCCACTGGATTCCTCGGCAGCGGAAAAACCTTCTGGCCAGAGCAATTGATTCGTGCCTGGAGCGACCCACTTCGCCGGGAACGAATTTGCGAGCGGATGAAGGGGAGCGTCCGATTGGCCAACGGGGGCGTGGAGCCGGTTGTCGAGCATTTGAAACACATGCCGGCGGCGCGTCGCGAAGAAATCCTGCGCGGCATCCTTTCCGGTTTAGAGGGACTCCCTGCCAACGGCGATGCGATGATGACCTGGGAAGAAGCCGCAGAGATGACGCGGCACGGGATCAGTTTCGGGTCGCACACGGTGACGCATCCGCTGCTGACCTTCGAAGACCGGGCCACAGTTGTCCGGGAGCTGACTCTTTCGAAGCAGCAGATTGAAGAAAAGCTCGGCCAGCCGGTGCGCGCTTTTGCCTATCCCAACGGCGCCTGGGACGCTCGTGTGCGTGAGCTGGTGGCCGAAGCAGGCTTCGAGTGCGCTTTCACAGTGCAGAGCGGCCCGCACCACTCCGGCGCAGACCGGCTTGCGATTCGCCGCTTCTTGCTTCATGAGAAGTGTGTAGTGGGGCGCGACGGTCAGTTTTCACCGGCCGTGACGCAGTTCCGGCTGGCCTGGGGACGGTAGCGAGGCCATGGCAGTCTTTGTTACAGACGGCGATCAGCGCGCGACACTGGCGGTGGTGCGGTCTCTGGGCCGCGCGGGCATACGCGTCATCGTGGGTCACAGTGAGTCGCACTGCCTAGCCGGCGCCTCGAGTTACTGCTCGCGGACCGTTCGCTATCCTTCGCCGTGGGAGCAGCCACTCGAGTTCCAGTCCTTCCTGCTCGAAGAGATGCAGAAGGAAGACTACCGGCTGCTGTTGCCCATGACCGACGTGACGACGGTGCTGGCGGCGCCGCTGCGGGCGCAGCTTCCCGCGCGGGTCTGTTTGCCTCTGGGAGACGAAACCGCATTGCGGCGCGCGCAGGATAAGACCGAAGTGCTGCGGCTTGCACAGAAACTGGGCATCGCGGTGCCCCAGAGCTTTCATCCCGCATCCCAAGAATCCCTGGAAGATTTCGCGCGGCGGATTCCCTACCCGGTTGTTATCAAACCGAGATTTTCCCGCGCGCTGTGCGGCAGCCGCTGGGTGACCGGGCCGATCAGTTTTGCCTGGACCCCGGAGGAGCTGCGAGCCCGCTATAGCGAAGTCGCTGTCCGTAGCTCTGCGCCACTGGTGCAGGAAAAAATCGAAGGTGAGGGCCGTGGCGTTTTCCTGCTCGTGTGGGACAACGAACTGAAGGCCGCGTTCTGCCACCGCCGGCTGCGCGAGAAGCCTCCGTGGGGCGGTGTCAGTGTTTTGCGCGAAAGCCTCCCGCTCGATGGCGCGCTGGTGGCGCGATCGTTTGCGCTGCTTCGTGCGCTCGGCTGGAACGGACCCGCCATGGTGGAATACAAGCAGGACCGTCGCGATGGCCAGCTCAAACTGATGGAGGTGAACGCGCGCTTCTGGGGCTCCTTGCAGCTTGCGGTTGACGCCGGTCTTGATTTTCCACAGCTGCTCTATCGCCTGGCGACGAGTCACCGCATCGCAGCACAGTTCACCTACAAGCCGAACGTCCGTTGCCGTTGGCTTTTGGGCGATTTAGATTATTTGCTGACGGTCTTCCGCCACCACGAGCAAGTCCAGCGCCTCGTGCCGGCCGAAGCGTCCCGTCTCCGCGCCTGTGTAAACTTCCTGAAGTTCTGCCAGCCTCGGACGCGGAACGAAGTGTGGCGCTGGGACGACCCTGCGCCGGCTTGGTCCGAACTCAGAGCCTATGTGCGTGACTTGCTCAGCCGCTCGCCGGCGGCACGTCTGCAGCCGAAACCTACCACGCTGGCTACCGGAGGATCGTGATGAGGCGATATACGATTCTCCACACGATAGAGACGGCAGGGCCCGGCGGGGCGGAAACCGTGTTGCTGAATCTGGCTACCCGGCTCGACCCGCAGCGGTTCCGCTCGATTGCCGTCGTGCCGGGGAACGACTGGCTCTACCGCCAGTTGTGTGACGCAGGCGTGCCCACGCGGATTATCGAGTGGGAAAAATGGTACGACCTGCGCTTGCCCCGCGCGATGGCTCGGCTGGTGCGGGAAGAGGGTGTAGACCTGATTCACTCGCATCTACCCGACCAGAATTTCTACAGTAGCCTGGTGGGCCGGTGGACCGATTGTCCCACGGTGGTCACCTACCACGGCGCCATTGAACTGCAACACGCTCAGCAGTGGCGCCAGGCAGTCAAGCTCTGGACGGTGCGCAATCTCTCGGCTGCGGTAGTGACGGTTTGCGATCACGTGCGCAATCTGCTGGTCTCGGCAGGGTTCCCAGCAAAGAAGATTGTCCGGATTTATAACGGCATCTCGCCGGAACAGTTCTCGGCAACTGCCAACGGTCACCTGCGGCAGGAACTGAACTGCCGCAACGGTGAACTCCTGGTGGGCACGGTCGCCAATGTGCGACAGAGCAAAGGGTACGAGTTTTTTATCCGCGCAGCCCATCGGCTGGCCCGGGAGTACCCACAGGCGCGTTTTCTGGCAGTGGGAGACATGGACCGGAAACTCGGCGCGCCGCTGCTCCGGCTGGTGGAAGAGCTGGGCCTGCAAGACCGCTTTTTCTTCCTTGGTTTCCGGTCGGATGTGCCACGGATTCTGAGCGAGCTGGACGTGTTCGTGCTGCCCTCGACGAGCGAAGGTTTTCCGCTTGTTGCCCTAGAAGCGATGGCTGCGGCCAAACCGATGGTCGTGACGCGTTCGGGCGGCCCGCAGGAAGTCGTGGAAGACGGCCGCACCGGCTTTCTGGTCGCGCCGGCAAACGCCGACGCGCTGGCCGATGGCATCTCGCGCCTGCTGGCGGATCCGATATGCGGACGCGCGATGGGTGCGGCGGCGAAAGCAAAACTGCACCGTGAATTCACGCTGGGCAAGATGCTTGCCGAATACCAAGCCCTCTACACGCGACTATTGGAGCCGGAATAACGCTATGTTCTGGAACTGGATCTTCTGGTCGTGCGCGGCTTTTCTAGGCTACACGTTTGTCGGGTATCCGTTGCTCGTCGCGGTCGTCGCCTTGCTGCGGCGGAGGCGCAACCAACGGGCACCCATCGTACCCTTTGTTACCATTATCATTCCGGCCCACAATGAAGCCGGGGCGATTGCCCGTAAGATCGAGAATACTCTCGCGCTAGATTATCCGCCGGACAAACGCGAGATTATTGTGGCCTCGGATGGTTCGACTGATGAAACTGTGGAAATCGCAGGTTCTTATTCTGCCAGGGGTGTCCGAGTTGTCGAACTGGCGGAGCACAGGGGCAAGCATTTCGCACAGATGCTCGCTGTCGAAGCGGCTCGAGGGGAAATTCTGGTGTTCACGGATTCTTCGGTGGAACTTGATGCCGACGCCTTGAAGAAAATGATCTCCAACTTTGCCGATCCGAGGGTGGGCTGTGTGAGCAGTGAAGATGAGGTGTTGGTTGGCAAGAGGCGCTGGGCTGGCGAGCGCGTCTATGTAAGCCTGGAGATGGCCTTACGCCGGCTGGAAGCGCGAGCCGGGTCGTTGGTGGGCGTGAGTGGCTCATTTTTTGCGGCGCGGCGTGAGGTCTGCACCAACTGGCACCCAGAACTTTCCAGCGACTTCTTTTTGCCGCTGCACGCTGTCCAGCAGGGAATGCGTGCGACGGTGGACCCGCAATGTCTTGGGCGCTACGGCGTTGTGCGCTCGGAAAAAGCCGAGTTGATTCGCAAGGTGCGCACGATCGTCCACGGCCTAGACGTGCTGTTCAGACACGCCGAACTGCTGAATCCATGGCGCTCGGGCTTTTTTGCGATTCAGTTGATGAGTCACAAGCTGTTCCGCTGGCTGGTACCGTTTGCCGCCGCTGCAATGCTGGTTGCGAACCTGGCGATTCGCAACGATCATCCCTTCTATCTGCTGACGCTGATGCTCCAACTGGCTGTGTATGGCGCGGGCTTGGTCTCGCTGTTGGCGGGTCCGCTCGCTTTGCTGAAGCCGCTGCGCGTGGCTGGCTTTTTCCTGCTGGGAAATGCAGCCACGCTCATGGCGTGGATGTACTTTCTATCCGGAGAACGATTTGTCACCTGGCAACCCAGTCGTCGAGCTTGAATCGCCCGCGGCGCCGAAAAAGGAAGAGCGGCCACCCGGCGGTGGCATCGCGGTCTGTCACATTGCCTCGGGCGATTTGTGGGCCGGCGCCGAAGTGCAGGTGGCCACGCTGCTCCGCTACCTGGTTCGGTCGGGAGATTTTCGCCTTTCGGCAATTTTTCTCAACAATGGGCGACTGGCCGAAGAAGCACGAAGCTGCGGGGTAGAAGTTCTGGTGATTCCCGAGAGTCAACATTCATTTTGGGGGATATTGAACCGCGCTGCGGATTTTCTTCGCGGGCGTCAGATTCAGGTACTGCACTCGCACCGTTACAAAGAGAACTTGCTTGCAGCGTTCTTGGCTAGCCGCTTCGGGGTGCCTGCCCTGGTGAGGACTGAGCACGGGGCGCGGGAGCCGGTCCGGTCGTGGAAGCGACTGCGGCATTCGCTCGTGCACTGGCTGGACCGCACTGTGGCGCAGCATTGCACGGAGCGGGTCATTGCAGTGAGCGAGGAATTGCGCCAGCGGCTCGTCCGCCAGTTTGGCGAAGAGCGAGTCACGCTGATCCACAACGGCATTGATGAAGAGCGTGTGTTTTCGCCGCTATCGGTCACGGAAGCCAAGCAGAGATTGGGCCTGCCGGCCGGCTGTCCTGTGGTGGGCACCGCAGGCCGGCTGGAACGCATCAAGCGGCTGGACATTTTCCTGGAAGCGGCGAAACAGATAGCTGCGCAGGAGCCGCAGGCCCGGTTCGTTATAGCCGGTGACGGCGGTGAAGCGCAACGGCTGCACGAGCTCGCCGCGAAACTTGACCTGCGCGACCACGTGTTGTTTCTCGGGCACCGCCAGGATGTGTACGACGTGCTCAGGGCCATGGACGTGTTCGTGCTCTGCTCCGACCACGAAGGGCTACCGATGGTGCTCCTCGAAGCCATGACGCTCGGCGTGCCCGTGGTGGCGCGGCCCGTCGGCGGCATCTCCGAAGTAGTGGAGGACGAACGAAGCGGGGTGTGGGTCCGCTCGGACCGGCCGGACGATCTTGCGGAAGGCTGTCTGCGCGTTTTGCGAGATGCGGAGCTTCGGAACCGCTTGCGCGAAGTCGGCCCGGTTCAGATCCGCGACCGGTTCGCTGGCGGCCGTACCGCTGCCCGAGTCGCAGACCTGTACTTGGCACTGTGCCGCATCCACTAGGCACTTTCTACATCTGACATGACCGACTCAATCTGCTGCTCGCAGACCTTTCCGACTTCAGTCCACGCTATGACTATTCTCTGGGTGGCGCGCTGGCCGGGGAGTCGTGTGGAGTGATGCTGGCAACGCGCCCCCACCTGCAAGCCGTATCGAGCCACAACTGTCATGTTGCGGTCTGGCCGGGTTTCTACCGGCTCACCTCCACCCAGTCCGGCCTGCAGAGGTGGCCCCGGCCGCGCAAAGGCATCAAGGCTTTCGAGCATAGGAAAGGCGTGGGCACGCTCGTCGAGCTGGTGGAAGAGCTGAGGCCAAAAATCGTCCACGTTCTCCTGGGGAACGCATCCAAACTGGCGGCTGCGCTTGCGCGCCTGCTCCAGAACAGAGAGCAAATCCGGATGATGGGTGAAGCAGCCAGCGATCAAGGCAAGGTGCGGTTCACGGGGAGCGCCATTGTCCGGCAGACGATTCAGGTGCGCCGGGAAATCCGCCCGTGCGGCGGCCGATTCTAAAAATGCGGACCAAGAAGTTGCGATTGCCACACAAATTCCAACTAAGTGTTGAGCTCGCTGTCTGTTCCGGGCTGGTTCTTTTCACAGCCGGATACAGAGGGCAGCGATTGGGAGCGGAAGAGAACCACCTTGCGGCTGATTCCTCAGTTGCCGGCCCAGCCGCGGAAGCGCTTTCCGAGTACCGGGACGTGGGACTGGCCTCGGATTTTGAGCCGAAGCAGAACATCTTCTTTGCGCGGGAACCGACAGTAGGGGGTGGCGGGGCACCGCGTTATTGGGACCTAAGCTGGTTCACGAAAGAGGTGACGCGGGGCGCGTTCGTTGAGGACGAACAGAATTTCTGGTGGGCGACTGCTCCACAGAATCTCCGCGGCAAGATTACCGCGCGCGCTATCAAATTTCACCATCACGGCCGAATTCACATCCGAAGTGCGAAATTTCGCGCAGATGCGACGCTTTATCTCAGCCTGCGCTTCAGGGACGACTTACTCCGGCCCGCCCCCTTGTTTTTGTGGGACGGAAGCAACTGGGTGCAAATAGGTACACTCGGCGGCAATAGGGACCATCGGTGGAAGACATCGCAATGGAAAGTTAGTCCGACACAACGAGCTTCCGTGGACGGCTACTTCATCTTCAAGATCGGAGTCAAGGCCTACAGCGATTCCGTGAGCGGCGATCTGCCAATTGACAAAATCAAGCTCGCCGACAACCAGGACACTTCCGAATTCCAAAACGACGCCGACGGACTGTGGCCCGCCTTCCCGGCGGGCAATTTCGACAACCTGGCCAGCACCCGCGAGTTTATTCCCGGCGAGGGGCCATTCTTTCCGTATGGAGTTTATGGCGGGCAGTGGGTGACGGATCGCGGCGGACCCAAAACCTGCGGCAGCGGCCCGAAAGATAGCTGGAGAATTATGGCTGAAGCCGGGATGAACACCTATGTAATCCATGGCTGGCAGGCAAGCTGGGCAAGTGCCTGGGTCACTTCGCCTGGCGACTACGACTGGGACGACCCGGGCGTATCCGTGAACGGGCCGCACACACTCGGCCTGGAAGAGCAGATTTTCCAGGCCAAATGCCACGGCCTGAAAATCATTCCCAACTTCGTGACGGATACCCGCGCGTACTGGATCAAGCACCAATACGGCGACGAGCAGAAGACGCTGGAAGCGCTGGGCAACATTATGACCAGGTACAAGAGCGAGCCCGCGATCCTGGCGTGGTATCCGGTGGACGAGTGGGACCACGAAGCGCAGGATTACGGCAAGCCACAGACGTTCTCACATCTGCTCTACCACCGAGCGGCTATCTCCAGTCCTAACCGCCCTCGCATGCTGCTTTCGATGGGCTTCTTCGGAGCAGACACCTGGAAGCTGACCGGCGAAGAGGCGGAAATCCTGGCAACAGATATCTACCTGAACGACCACGGCGGGGTCGAGCCGGGCCTGGCTAGGCAGGCAGAAGTCTATGACACAATCCGGCGCAACATGCCTCCGGGGCGTGTATTCATCGCCGTGCCGGAATCGTACAATGGGACGCCACAGTCGGTTCCGGGCGATCAGATCGTCGCGCAGTTCTACAACGCGGTCATCCACGGCGCGGCAGGTGTCATCTTCTTTGGCATGATTCATCCCAACAATCCCAAGGCCCAACCGACTACCTGGGATGGCTTCCGTCAGATCGGCCGGGAACTATTTGGTACAGAAGGGATTGCCCCGTTCCTGCTGCCGCCCGCGCGCACGCTCGACATCATGGGCGAGTCGGGACTCGCGAAGTCGTCAAACCCGAATGTCCATTTCATCTACCTGGAGAATGGGGATTCCCGAATGTTGATTGCAGTAAACAGCAAGAATTCAGTTCAGACGACCACGTTCGCAGTCGAGGGTCTGAAAGCTGGCACGGCCATCGGCGTTCGATTTGAGCGAGGAAGAACCGTCACGGCGGGTCCCGGGGAGTTTTCGGATAGCTTCGGGCCACTCGAACGCCATGTCTACGATTTGAAGTAACCGGGTCCACAAGCCGCAACGCGTATGCTGCGACGCCGATAGGAATCCGGGATCCATGGCTGCCCCTGACGAAAGTGTTCCGGCGAACCGATCACCTTGCGCTGGCGCGCCCGTCGGTGAGGCCTAGCGGACCAACTTAGGCCCTGTACCACAGTTTCTGGGGTCTATGGATGCCGCGCAGTTTCGCAGCAATGAGCCGAAGCAAGGAGATGCTGCGCGCCGTCAGGTACACGGCATAGAGGAAGAATGACTGCAGGGGATTGCTGATTGCGCGCTGTTTGGACCAGCGATAAGCGACGGCCAGTGCTGGAGCGAAAAGTACGCATGCGAAAAAGACACCGAGGCGCGTCGCCAGGGAGCCGGGGCCCAATACGGCCAGCGGAAAAGCCGTGAGAGTGAGAACTAGGTGGGTCAGCGTGAGCAGCAACATCTTGCTGACCCTGGCGGAGCTTGCCTCTTGGAACATTCCGATCCCATGCCACACTTCGCGTCGGAAAAATCCGCGGACCGACTTCGGATTCCCCAGGTGAATCGCGGCCACCGCATGCGCCTGGTAAACCTGAGTGCCCTCGCCAGTGAGCCGTCGGCACAAATCCACGTCCTCGCCCGTGATCAGGCTCTCGTTGAAACCTCCCGTTTGAAAAAACGCATCGCGGCGGACGATTAGGTTGCCGGAAGGTAGATAGGAAACGATCCCGTCGTTTGCCTCGGCGTGCAGCCGATACCAGGCACGCTCAATCCAGCACGCATTTCCCGGCAGCACATGCCGGCTGCCAGTAACTGACACTCCCTTTGTGTCGAGCACCTCGGCCGCAGAGACGAAGTAATTCGGGGTGACTACACAGTCTGAGTCAATGAAGCACAAATACTCACCCTTCGCAAGACGAGCCCCGTAATTGCGTAGCGTTGAGATGGTAACGTCTGGGACCTTTAACACCCGAGCACGATCGCCCCAGTGTGAGACCAGCCACTCATAGGTGCCGTCCGTCGAGCCGTTGTCCACGACAATCAACTCTGTATTCGGAAAGACCTGCATGGCTGCGGCCAACGACTCAAGACAATCCCGAATAGATGAAAGCGCATTATAGACGGGGATGACTACGGAGAACTTTGGGCGGCCTTCTCCTGCAGCAGGAAATGCCTGAGCCGCACGCTTCGATACTGCAGCAGCAGATGATTTTGCCTGGTTCATCGGACATCCAGACGCTATTCAGAGCCGAAATCCTGTCGAGTCCAATTCTATCGAAGAGACTCTTTTCTTAGCAATGGGGCGAAAGAACAGTTCTCGATAGTATAGAAGTACTAGTAGGCAACAAGAAGTCAGGAACACTCACTGCGCCTTCCCCCTCCGCCGATGTAGCGCTTTTTCTTCACTTTCACTGATTGCCCTCGCCTTTTGACCTCACGGACAGGTAAAACCCCTGTCCTTTTTTTGACCTGCCCACCAGTCGAGCCACAGCCACCCGCGTTGCTACTTTGCTCCTCGGGGAAGGCCACCGGGCTGAGCACGCCCCAATTCGAGGCAGGTCGCCAAGTCATCCACGCGAATTTCCGGACAGGAGCGTGACCATGAAGGGGATTCTGGGGGGTAACAGACAGGCGGTTCGGCTGCGCTCAGCACAAACAGCCATTCTGCGCGGATTGACAATTCTTCTGATTTCCATGTCACTGGTCGGGTGCATCGCATTCACTGAAGACGTTCCGCCCACCGAAACTGACAATCCTGATTCCAGTGGAAACAGCGCACCGGTAATCAATGGCCTTGCACCGAACAAAGGCTCGACTGAAGGCGGTACTGAAGTCACCATCAGCGGCGCCAACTTCCAGGCCGGCGCCAGTGTCAGCTTTGGCGGTGCAGTCGCAACGACCGTGCGCCATGTCAGCGCTGCGCAACTGCGAGCCACCACGCCGGCTCGTGGCGCGGGTACTGTCGTCGTCGAAGTCATCAACCCCGACGGACAGAAGGCCTCCATCAACGGGTTTACGTTCGAGCAGCCTGTGGCTCCGGCACCTTCGATCTCCAGCCTGGCGCCGACTTCCGGTTCCACCGGGGGCGGCACCGTGGTCACCATCGAACTTCCAGGCCGGCGCCAAGGTGTTCTTCGGCGGCACCCAGGTTAGCGCCAGCTTCCTCAGCTCGGCGAAGCTCACCGCCACCACCAAGCCACATCCCGCCGGCACCGTCACCGTCGAAGTCATCAACCCCGACGGACAGAAGGCCTCCATCAACGGATTTACGTTCGAAGCTCCAGCCGCTCCGGATCTGACCAGCGAATGCTCGGCCAATCGTCCGGAGTGGATTTTCTGTGATGACTTCGAGTCGGATCGCCTTTCCCGGTACTTTGAGTACGCCAGCGAAGGAGGTAGCCTTGGGCGGGCAGCCGGAGTTGGGGTAAACGGCAGTTTCGGCATGCGCACCCGGTTTGCAATCGGCCAGGTAAGTGCCGGCAACCTAAAACTTGCCTTCGGCCGCACGCCGGACGTGTACTTCCGCCCGGTGGACAGCGGCACGGCAAACTATCGCGAAGTTTACTGGCGCGTGTACCTGCGGATGCAACCCGGATGGATCGGTGGCGGCGCCGATAAATTCTCCCGTGCGACCATCTTCGCCAATGGCAACTGGGCACAGGCTGCCATTGCTCACGCCTGGAGCGGCACAAGCCCGGGTCCGGACCAGGATTACATGGTCATTGACCCTTCATCCGGTACGGACGAAGCCGGTAACTTGAAGACCACAAAATACAATGACTTTGACAATTTCCGGTGGCTGGGCGGTGCTCGCGGGGTGACGCCCATCTTTGATGCCAATCACATCGGACAGTGGTATTGCATCGAGGTTCGGATGCGACTGAATGACCCGGGGCAGTCCAACGGCGTCTTCGAAATGTGGATTGACGGCAAGCTCGAAGCGCAGCGGACGGGACTGAACTGGGTCGGCTCGTATCAAGAGTACGGGATCAACGCCATCTTTCTCGAGAATCACTGGAATGCGGGGGCGCCGACGTCTCAGGAACGTTACATGGATAACCTGGTGGTCAGCACGCAGCCAATCGGCTGTGGCGAAGTAACGGCCACGCCGTCTGCGCCTGTCGTATCGAGCATTTCGCCGACCAGCGGTTCCGTTGAGGGCGGCACCAGCGTGACCATCAACGGCGACAATTTTCAGCCCGGTGCTTCGGTGTCGTTTGGCGGCAGCGCGGCCAGCAACGTCACCTTGCTGAGTTCGACCCAACTCCAAGCTGTCACGCCGCCACATGCAGCCGGTGCGGTGGACGTACGGGTAACGAATCCGGACAGTCAGTCCGGTGTTCTCTCTGCGGCTTTTCAATATCAGCAGGAAACTCTTCAGGCTGGCCCAAGCCTGACCGGAATCTCACCGGCATCCGGTTCAACGAATGGCGGAACCCAAGTGAAGATATCGGGCACGGGATTTCAATCCGGCATCAGCGTCTACTTCGGTAATCTTCTAGCTTCCAGCGTCACGCTTGTGAGCACTACCGAGCTACAGGTCCTCACACCTGCGGCCCCGGCAGGAGCCGTTGACGTGCGTGTGATTAACCCTGACGGTCAGTCCGCGGTTCTGCAGGGTGGGTTCAGCTTCCTGTCCCCGGAATCTTCTCAGGGGATCCTGTTTAAGGACGACTTTGAAACGGGCGACTTCAGCCTGTACATAGACTCAGCCGGTAACCAGCTGTACTCCGACCCGGTTCACGGCGGACGGTTCGCCTCGCGTGTGAAGGCGGATGTTTCTGGCTTCGGCAAATTGGTCGCACGGCTTGCGGGGCCGGCGGAAGAACTGTGGTTCCGCGCCTGGGTCTACTTCCCGCAAGGTTTTGCCATACCTTGCTGCTCGCAGATTCAGTCAGGAACTGCAGCAGGGCTGCACATCTGGCGGTACTACAGCCATTTTGACGGCCCCAGCGACCTTCACTTCGACTTCAACATCCCCAGCGGCTCTTCCGGTCTCCAGCTCGCCTTGTTCAGCAAGCTGGGTCCGGAAAACGTTCTTGGCGGCAACTGGGCACCGGCATCCTCGGAGAATCAGGGGCGCTGGCAGTGCTGGGAGACGCGCGTCAAACTGAATACACCGGGGCGGAACGACGGCGTGCTGGAGTTCTGGGCCGACGGCCAGCGTCGTGCTGTGGCGACGGGACTCAACATCCGCGGTTCCAGCAGCGAACCATTCCGCTATGTTGACGTGCAGTCTAACATCGGCGGAGGTCCACACCCGTCCGAATGGCCCGACAATTACTGGTGGGGTATAGACGACGTTGTGGTCTCAACCAGTCAAGTGGGCTGCGGGCTGCCGCCTTCATAAGTCCGGAAGGATCATGTTTGCGGGGGCTGCGAATCGCGCCCCTCTGAAACATGGCGAACTACGGAAGCATATACCACGGGGCGAGTCTTAATCCGCGCCCTTGATTCTTCCCTAGGCGATCAAAACAGTGCAGTCCGGTTTGGTGAAAGCGGGACTAAATGCAGCGAATATCAACGCTCAAATCGGGACGAATATGCTCAACGCACAACCCGAGCAAGTCGCGCAGTAGCCGGCGCTCGTCACCGCATGACTGGGCATAGAGCAGACCTGACTCCGCAATTTGCAGACGAAACGCATCATCTTCCCAAGCCCTGCGAATGGCCGCGGTCATCGCCGCTGGATCCTCCGGCGGAACGATGACTGCCTGCTGAGTCAGAATCTCCCGCGTGGCGGGACATTCCGTGATGATTACACACTTGCCCAGAGCCATCGCCTCCAAATAGGTCCCGACGCCGGCAGCAGAAATGGTGGCAGCCTTGACAGGAATCACCACGATTTTTGCTCCGGCCAGAAAACTCAACCAGCTTGTCCAGGTACCATCGGCACGAAAGAGTTTAAGATTGCCCGGCAGAGGATGGATATTCGGCTCCGTGCCGTGCTCTTCGAGAACGGCGCGATCCTGCACGAGCAGCACGCCAGGATAGGGCACACGGCGCATTGCTTCTACGAATGTCTTCAGATCCCGATGGGAGCGTCCCGCGGCGAGCACATAGCCGCCTGTGCTTTTCGCTTCATCTATGGGCGGCGCTCCATCGTAGAGGTTGGCCTTGAAAGCTACATACTTAGAACGGCCTGTTGAGATACCGTAAAACTCCTCGTAGCCGCTCACATCTGTGAAATAGTGAATGAACAGATTCACCCGGCGGAGCAACAGTTTCTTCAGCCAGCAAACAAACCGATCCTTCATCCGATTCGGCCGGGTCAACACCAAATCCACGGAGACCAGGGGACACTGAAAAAGGAAACAGCCACCGAAGCAGGCAGCAGGAAAGCAAATCTCGGTTGGCTCCATTTTGCAGAATCACATCGTGCCTAAACTCGAGGCGAAACAACCGTAGGCCGCCTGCAAAACCCTCTCCTTACCTGAAAAAGCAATGTCGAAAAGGGGCGCCTTTCAACCACAGTCGCGACAAACGGCTGAAGTTGGAAACGGCCCGAAGTTCCGTTGCGGCCATGGCGGTATTTCCGTGCCTCTGCAGGGTCCTCAGTTTGTATCGCGGCCGCGCGGGGAAAGAAAGGGAAATTAGGTCGCGCGGGCTGGTTTGCATGATTGACACCGACAATCGCGTACACGTAGGATGTGGTGGGTGATCGCTCGGAGGCAGAAATCATAGGGACCCTCAGGATGGCTCGCCTTTTTGTCCGTCTTCTTGTTTTCTCGACCTCTCTGTTCGGATTGGGATGCTCGAGAGACCGCGTGGTAAATGCCGTGGGCGAAAGCGACGCCAGCCGCGCGGCAGTTCTTTTCTCTGACGACTTCGAATCCTGCGATTTCGGCAAATACAAGGACCGGTTCGCCAACCGGATCGTGAATCAGCCGGTACACAGCGGGCGCTGTGCTTCGAAAATTGGCGCCGGCGTGTCAGCGGGGGGCAAGTTGTTGGTCCGCGTGAAAGGCTCGGACGACGTCTGGTTTCGCGCCTGGGTTTATTTCCCCGAGGGGCTGCCGTCGAGATGCTGCGCGCAATTCGAGTCGGGAACTGAGGCGGGTTTTCATTACTGGCGGTATTACAGCCACTTTGATGGCAACAGCACTTTGCATTTCGATTTCAACACCCCCAGCGGAGCTTCGGGTATTCAGCTTGCTATGTTCAGCGAACTGGCCGCTGACACGGTAATCGGAGGTAATTACGATCCAGCATCGTCTGCAAGCACCGGGCGCTGGCAATGCTGGGAAACAAGGGTAAAACTGAACTCACCAGGGAAGTCTGACGGAATCATGGAATTCTGGGTAGACGGAACACGATATGCGCTGGCCACTGGACTGAATAATCGCGGCACGAGCACAGAACAATTCGGCTATGTAGATGTCCAGTCGAACATCGGCGGCGGACCACATCCCTCCGTGTGGCCAGAATCATACTGGTGGGTGATTGACGATGTAGTGGTGTCGCGTACCCGCTTCGGGTGTGAGGGAATGCCCTGACCGGCGTAACGACGTTTTCGAGTTCGTATACGTTTCTTGCAGCTCAGGCGGGATCCCTTTTCTTCGACGCAGAAGGCATTCGTCCCCCTGCCATTGCTGGCAGCAGGAGACTGCGAGGAATTTCCGGTTCGTTGATTCTCCGCGGCCACCGAAAGTTTCGATCCGCCCGGGGTAAAGGGAGTGAGGACTCTTCAGGCGGATTTGCGGCGAGCGGACTGTATCACTTCAGTGCAGGTCTGGCCGAAGCCTTCTTCAACCAGAGCGGTCATCTGCTGTAGTTGCTGGGCGGGAGTAAAAAGCGTAGCGACGGTGCGCTGCGCCTCGCGTCCGAGCCGCGCTGCCCGAGCGGGGTCAGCTAACAGCTGCGAAAGGGCTTCAGCCAGAGCCACTTCATCACCCGGCTCGACGAGTAATCCATTCGCACCGTGGCGGATCATCTCCGGCACGCCGCCTACCGCCGTGGCAATCACCGGCTTGCCAAAGGCCATAGCTTCGAGCACCGCCAGCGGAAAGGCATCCTGCCACACCGATGGCGCAACGCATAGGTCGGAGGCTTCGACGAAAAACTTTGCGTCGGGTCGGTAGCCGGTCAGGATGATGTCCTGCCGCGAGGCCATGGAATCCCGCAACGCGGCCAGCTCGGCCTGCTGCGGACCTCCGCCCACAAAAACAAGCACAGGCCGCTTCCTGTTCTGTGGCGCCTGCTGCCAGCAGCGCTCAAACGCGCGGAACAGGTGTGCGACGCCCTTCTCCGGTGCTGCGCGGCAGGCACAAACTACCAGCGGCCGCTCGGCATCAATCTGAAACAAGTTCCGCACGCGAACGCCAGACGCTGGGTCGGGAGCCGAGACTGGCAGCCCATTCCAGATGCGGATAATGCGATCCGGCGGCACCAAACCGACGTGCAGATGCCGCGCGGCAACGTAATCACTGACCGCAACAATCGTGTCGGCCAGCGTTCCCGGGACGCGCATATACGCCCATTTCAGCCAGCGCAACAGCCCGGTCCGCGGCGTGCGCGCGCCGGCAGTGTGGTTGTGGACGATGATGCGGTTCACGCCGCTTTTCCGCAGTTGGCGGTAGGCGCGGTGACGCGCGGCAAAATCAGTGAAGTAGATTACCCGGACGTTTTCCTGCTGCACCAGCCGCAGCATGGCATCCACCCAGCCACGGTCGTGCAGGCTGACGCCCAGTTCGACGGCCTGCGCGGAGCTATTCTGCAAAGTACGCGGCGGTGCAGCAATCTTCGGATAGGCCACCAGCGTGCGAATTCCATGCTGCACGAGATGATCAGCCATCCCCGCGTACAACCGCTCGATAAAATCCCAAGCATAGCCGGTGTTGGTCGGAAATTTCACGACGCAGAGCAGCGAACCCCGCCCAGGAAAGGGCACAGGCTGAACGAGACTTCTGAAGGGTTGTGCCACCGGCGCTTCCTCCATCACCAGTTTGTGTCCCGCGACTGCAATCGCTGCCTGCCGCAACTATCGGGACCCCCAATGCACCAAAAGGTGCAGCCAGCGGTTGCCGCGCACACGGTCTCTCGTGGCGTTAGGGGACGATACTTTTTGCCCGCATCCCTCCTGTGGTGGGGGAAAGAAGCGGCAGATGACTCCGAACCGGCAGGCTCAACAGAACCTGGCGGCCGTCTCCCAGTCACCTATCGCTTTGTCCGGCCCTCTGTGGGGACCCAAGCTGAGCCGAGCAATACTTTTCAGGAAAACCTCGAACCGAAACACTGGACGCCGTCCAGTCAGGCGCATTATATCCAACACTGGCAAATATCCAAAGAATTTTTGCGGGTGCCGCAAGCCATCACGAGTGAAGAAGCCGCAAATATGTGAAGCGAGCATCACATTCAGCAGAGAATTTCTGGGGTGTGTGACTGGATATCGTGGAATTGTCGTCGAGATGCGGACAGCCGCCGCTCGGTAATATAGACCGGAAACAAAGTCCAAGAGGTGCTGCGTTTCTTTACTCGTTGGCCCGGTAGATACTGAACCAGTCGTTTGAGAAGACTGGCCTTCGTGCATAAGCAACATCGGAGAACTGCACAACGTACTGGACGTCGTTCTCGCGAGCCAGTGCGAGCAATCGCTCCCAAGGCAGGTGGCGGTAAGCAGCTTCAATACCTTCGTCGTCCACGCGGCCGACCGTCTGCGGCAGGCCGAGGGCGGCGATTCGCCGGCGCCATTCCGGAGCATACGGCGGATACATCCAGAACGTGTCTCCATCGCGCCAGCTCACCCAGCAACTGCGCTGCGAGAAGACGCGAAAGCCTCCCGGAAACGGCGGCACCATGAATCGGGTTTCTTTGCTCGTATGCTCTCTGGCCCAGTTCTGGATCTCGCGCCAGGCAGCTTGCTCCGGAGTCAGTGGCCGCACCGGCCGCCAAAGCATCGAGCTGTCTTCCACTAGCAGGACGCCGGAACACACCAGCACGATCAGGCCGCCGGTGACGGCGATCCTTCGGGTACGGATGGCAAGTTCACGCCGTTCGCACAGATACACGAACGGGCCACTCACCAGGGCCAGCAGGATAACGAACTTGTCCGGTTCCAGGCTGCCTCTCTGCCAAAGCAGGCCTGTCGCTGCGACGACGAAGGCGACACAGGCCAGTCCCAAAAGAACTCGCCAGCCAGCCAACCAGCGACAGAGGGCATCGAAACGGTTCCGGCGGTCAGCGGCAAACAGCGCAGCAACCAGCACGAATGCTGGCAGCGCGCGACCTTCCCCCAGCGGAAACAGGATTGCCGGGATACCCGCCAGCAGCCCGGCGGCAGGGGCTTGATTCCACAGCAAAATCAGCAGGCGAAACCCGTATATCTGTGCCAGCATAACTCCGAAGAAGAACAGGAATGTATCCGCGCGCAGGAGTTGCAACAGCAGGAGCTGGGGAACGCGGAAAAATTCTCCAACAAAAATGCCCAGCAGAATCGGAATGAATGTGCTGGCGACCAACAGCTCAAGGCGGCGCTCTCGGGGGGCCCCGCGCCACAGCACCAGTCCGGCAACAGCCCCGATCCCTGCCAGTGCAAATAGCCCGCGCAGCAGGTCGTACGCCGGCCGGGTGCTCAGCACAAGGTGGTAGGGATAGTGAATTAGCAGCGCGTCCACATAGCCCTCGGGATACTCGACGCCCAGCGCACGCCGAGCCACGTACAGCCAGGCCAGCCCGAACAGGAGCAAAATCCCTCCGGCGGCGAAGATGCTGCTTCGGCGTTCGCGCCAATCCGGCCAGAGAAAGACCAGGAACGCGAAGCCTAGATACACACCGAGCAACAGGTGTATATGGATCACAAAACCGAGCAGCACAGCCGCTCGAATCCAGCGGCCTTCCAGCAGCGACGCCGCAACCCAGACCGAAAGCGCACCGGCAAATGCCGTGTGCGTCATCAGCCCGCCCAGAATCCCTCCGCCTCCGCCGAAAGGTGTCGGCGTAACCAGCAGGGGTGCCAGCGCCACTGCGATCACCATAATCGCCACGAAGCGCCACTCGCCAACGCGCCGAACCACGATCCGCGCTACACCCCAGAACACAAAAAAATGCGAGGCAAAAAGGCCGACAAACAGAATTGTTTCGGTGCTAAACCACCCGGCCAGCCAGGCAACCACGTGCCAGAACACCGATGGGTAGCTGGCGAATCCGTCGCGCATCGGGTCGCCCGGGAACAGTGAGGGGTCGCGCAGCCAAGCCACCATGGGAAGTTGAAATTCGTTCTGCCCGACGCCGTAATAGAAAGGAAAGGCTACGCGGTGCAGGTAGGTTGCGAGCAGGGCCAGCACTAGCTCGTGACGCGCTTTCAGAGGGAGCTCCCTTGACGTGTTGATGTTGGTGCGCAATGCAGTTTTGCGCCCGCCCTGTCCCACCGGTCTGAAACGCGAGTGTCTGCTTCAGACATTCGAAGCGCTCAACTGGCAGCATACGATTCGCCCGCATGAACGAGCAAGGGCGACCGAGCTGCGGGATTCGTGTGTTATACTACCCGCAGCTTGATGGCGACGGGCCCGTTCTGCGGGGCCTCGTAGTGAGAAACCCGATTCCATGTTGGCGGAGTACTGTCGAATCGGAACAAAATCCACAAACAACCGCGACGTGCCGACACAGGTGGCGTGTGCTTTGCCTGTGGCCTGAGGCGTCCTTTTCACCGTGGCTGCTTCGATGATCCGTGTACCCTGGCGAGTCAAATTGCTCTGGATGCGTTTCTGGATGTTTTTCTCCGGGCGCGGACCAGTGGGGCGCCTGTCCGCGCATCTCGCCACCTGGGCCTGCCCCCCGTATTACGGTCGGCTGACCCTTGCGCAGTTAGCGCCACGCGGGTTCATCTCGCCGAGCGCGACGATTTACCACAGCAAGCTTAAGATGGGCCGGCACGTGGTGCTGGACGATGGCGTGCTGATCTACGAGGAAAAAGACGGAGGCGAGGTGGAACTCGGCGACCACGTCCACCTGTGGCGGCAGACAACAATCCAGACCGCCTACGGCGGCCGGGTGAAAATTGGGGCCCTGACCCACGTGCAGGGTCATTGCCAGTTTTCCGCCTACCTTTCCGCCATCGAAGTGGGTGAGCACTGCCAGATCGCGCCGTTCTGCTGCTTTTTTCCTTACGACCACGGCGTGCGGCCCGGCATCCCTATTCACAAGCAACCACTGGAATCGAAAGGACCGATCCTTATCGGGAATGACGTCTGGATCGGCACAGGCGTCATCGTGCTCTCCAACGTGCGAATCGGCGATGGCGCTGTGGTCGCGGCTGGTTCCGTGGTGACAAAGGACGTCCCCGCTGGCGCCATCGTGGCCGGGGTGCCCGCGCGTGTCGTGCGCATGCGCAGCGAACTCGAATCTGCACCGGGATCTGCTGAATCTATCGCGCCCTCAAGTGACCCTCCTTGACAGCGCATACCTGCCCAGACCCCTGCATTCCTCACGGCAGACCGGCTTCCTTCGTCGGGATCGAACAAACTTCCGCCTGGACAATAAGGGTTTACCTGGCCGATGATGTTCCGCTCTGCGGGACAGGAGTGAAGCGGGCGTCCTGCTCCGCGCGCAGGCGATCGCAAAGACGGTTTGACGGGACTTCCACATCGTCGTAGCTGAGCGCCTGATCTTTGGGGATATCGCGGTTCAGCCGACAGCCTTCGGCGAGGCCGATAGGCAGCAGGCGCTGGTCACGCACGGTATCGGAATTTTCCGCCACGCCGTAAGTCATATAAAAGCCCAGCCCATCGAGCACTTCCCCAGCGCGCAGGTCCTTTTTGGCCACCGCAATCACATCCACGCAGGGGCCGCCGCGCGGCGCAATCGTCGCATCGCCGAACAGCACCGCGCGTGCTGCGGTGAACGGCACCTCGAAGTGGCACAGGTGGTAGGGCGTATAGAAACAGTAGAGCGGCCCCGGACCCAGCTTATAGAGATTCAGGTAATGCTTCTGCACAGGGTGCTCGTGCGTGCCAAGGACGAAGACGCCCGGGCTAGGCTCGGCGCCCACGACGTAGTCCACAATGCCCGGCCCGTTGAGCAATTCGTCCACCGGGTACAGCGCCATGGCTTCGCGAATATGCGTGCCCGCCGGCACCGCAGGTCCGAACATCCCGCGCCGGGCAACGCGCATGCCGGTCGCATTGGCCACGATGGCCTGCTCAAATGAAATCTTCGTGCCATCGGCGAACGACGTCACCATGTGGGCCTTCTGGCCCCACTTCTTGGCGAATTCCTGCTGCGTCGTCGGATTGCGGTAGGGATCGTGAAGGCCCTTGATGTTGCCGCAAAGCACGGGACGCAAGCCGATGCCCTTCACAAAGCGATAGAGGTTCATGATCACGCCGGGCTGGTCGCCGTCGGCGTTCGTGAGCACGACACCGGCGCGGTCGGCGTAGACCTTCAAGATGGGGCCGATGGTGCCGTCGAGTTCAGCGTTCATCAGAATGACGTGTTTGCCATACTCGATGGCACGCAGCACGACGCCTGCGGCAAATTCAATAGAGCCGGTCACCTCGATGATGGCGTCAATCCCGCCGGACTCGGCGAGCACCATGGCGTCGTCAGTGACCGCATAACGGTTGCGCGCGATGGCTTGTTCGAGCTGCGGCACACTGCTGACCTCTACGATATCTTCGATGCCCGCTTCGCGGTAGGCACGGTGAGCCTCTTGCACGCGCCGGTTGGAGATGGCCACCAAGCGCATCCCCGGCACCGCAGTCACCATTTGCAGCGCAATGCCCCGGGCCATAAAACCAGCACCGACCATCGCCACGCGGACGGGCCGCCCATCCTGCTCCCGTTTCTCCAACGCACGATCAATAAGAATCATGCGGACATCCTTTCGTATTTAACGGCGCAGTTTCCACCGCCCGGCGTCACGACACCCAAAGCCTCTACGGGCTATTCCGCTGCGGGCGTAAAATCCGGCCAGCTTTGGTCCTTGGGCGAAATCACCCGATGTTCGACAGCAGGCCATTCGATCCCGAACAACGGGTCATTCCAGCGCACACCGCGTTCGGCTCCCGGCGTGTAGAACTCCGAGACATGATAGAAAACTTCCGTGTCATCTTCGAGCGTCTGAAACCCATGCGCGAAGCCTCTTGGTACGTAAAGCATCCGGCGGTTGGCGGCAGTCAGCTCGATGCCGGCCCATTGTTTGTAGGTGGGCGAATCAGGACGAAGATCTATGATGACGTCGAAGATGCTGCCGCGGATGCAGCGGATCAGCTTCACTTCTTCGTGGGGGGCAGCCTGATAATGCATTCCGCGCAGCGTGCCTTTGCGGCGGTTGTAAGAAAGATTGCTTTGCACGATGCGAGGCTCAAGACCGTGTTCTTCGAACTCCCGCTGACACCACGCGCGGGCGAAAAAACCGCGTTCGTCTTCTCGCGGGTCGAGGTCAATCCGGTAGGCGCCGTCTAGCTTCAGTTTGTGAAAAAGCACGGGGACGCTCCTGGGATGATTCGGCGGCCCCGCACAGGGCCGCATCCGCTGCGCCAGTAATGGCTGCGAATCTCGCCCGAGAGCAACGTAGCCTAACGGGAAACCACTGCCGGAGCGACGGCCGGTTTCTCTGCCGCTACCCCCGCAGGACCGGGGCCCCTCCGCCATTCCAGCCGCCCGTTCAGCAGGCCCTTGCTGCGCAGCTCTTCGAGCACTTTCAGGCGCATAAACGAGGAACTGCGAAAATCGGGGTCGTGAAAGCGCATTGCTTCAAGCCCGTGGCGCAGCTCGGTAACAGTGGTGGCCAGATCCATCTGCGGCTGATGCGCCGGCGCCAACTTGCGGAACAGCCCGAAGTTCACACGATAAGACCGCTTATCGGGCTGCGCGTTCTGATTGACGAAGATTTCCACTCCGGGAATCACGCGCGCGACCGCTTCGGCCAGATCGCGAATCTGATAGTTCCACTCATCCGAGCCGGCATTCACCACCAGATAGTCGCCGCCGACTTGTGCGCTGCGGTCGAGTGCCCAATCAAGCGCGCGGGCCATGTCTTTCACGTTGATCAGCGGACGCCAGGGCGTGCCGTCGCTCAGGATGGTGATCTTGTTCGTGGCCACGGCACTGGCAACAAAGTCGTTGAGCACCAGGTCGAGGCGTAGGCGGTCGCTCATCCCGCAGGCCGTGGCAAACCTGAGGCAGGTCACGCGAAAGTCCTTGCCCGCCAGCGGAGCCAGGTCGTGTTCGGCAGCGACCTTCGATCTGGCATATGCCGTCAGCGGATTCAGCGCCGAGGATTCTGTGCGCGCACCTTCTTCAGAGAAACCGTAGACACTGCAACTCGAAGCGAACACAAACGATTTCACGCCGGCCCGCTTCGCCAGGCGCGCCAGACGGATCGTCGCGCGGTGATTCACCTCGAGCGTGAGTTCCTCGTAAGCTTTGCCCATCGGGTCGTTCGAGATGGCAGCCAGGTGAATAATCCCGTCCACACCTTCGAGCACTTTTTCCGAAATATCCCGAACGTCGGCGAAGTACTGGCTGTCCGCGCGGCACTCCGGCAGGATTTCTGCCCGGGTGAGGCAGTGGCTGAAGTATCCCATGTCATAGCCCACCAGGGTGGTTTGCGGCCTCGACTCGCGCAGTTGCCGCAGTACCCAGGGTCCGACGTAACCCATGTTGCCGGTGATTAGAACTTTCTCCATAAGCAAAATCCGCCTTTGCCGTGCCCTTTCTTACCAGACTTTCCAGGGCGCCTTGCCCGAATCCCACAGGTTTTCGAGCACCATCTTGTCGCGCAGCGTATCCATGGGTTGCCAGAACCCGCGGTGGCGATAAGCGGCAAGCTGTCCCTTCTTCGCCAGGGTTTCCATCGGGTCGCGTTCCCAGACGGTGGAATCGCCCGCGATGTAATCCATTACTTTGGGCTCGAGCACGAAGAAGCCGCCGTTAATCCAGCCGCCTTCACCGTCCGGCTTTTCGTGAAACGTGGTGACTTTGTTTTCTTCTCGCCCTAGGCTGATGGCGCCGAAGCGGCCGGGTGGTTGAACGGCGGTCATCGTGGCGAGCACCATCTGGGAGCGGTGAAAAGCGATCAGGTCGGTCAGATTGATGTCTGCCACACCGTCGCCGTAGGTCATGCAGAAGGTTTCATCGCCGAGGTAGGAAGCGATGCGCCTCAGCCGGCCCCCGGTCATGGTGTCATCGCCGGTATCCACCAGAGTCACGCGCCACGGTTCCACACCGTTCATGTGAACCTCGTGACGATGGTTGCGCAGGTCAAACGTGATATCCGACATGCGCAGAGCATAATTGGCAAAAAACTCCTTAATCATGTGCCCTTTGTATCCCAGGCAGATCACAAAATCGTTGATGCCGTGCGCGGAATAAATCTTCATGATGTGCCAGAGGATAGGCCGACCGCCAATTTCCACCATTGGCTTCGGACGCACGGCACTCTCTTCACTGATGCGTGTCCCGTATCCTCCCGCCAGGATGACTGCCTTCATCGAAATCACTCCTCTAGCCAAGCGGCCTGCAGCGCGTACCAGCGTGCATTGGCCGTTGCGAGCGGCCCGCTACTGAACGCGCTGGGGCGGCGTTGTGCCGATCGGCCGCCCCTCGTCCAGATATTCTACCTGCCAGTCCAGCATGGGGCGCATGACTCCAGGCATATTGCCGCCGTAGTCGCCGCGCGCCGAACTGCCATCCGGGGTGTCTACAATCTGAAAGGCGACCAGATACTTTTCGTAGCAGTGGCAGATGTAGGGGTCCTCGGTAATCAGAGCTCCGCCGGCGACAATCGTGCCCTCCGCGAAAAAGTTGCCGGGGATTTGCACACGGCTGAAATAACGGCCCGCAGGACGGGGCCTCCGGCGCCAGCGAGGATCGCGCTCGATGGTGACGAACAGAATCACACCTTCCTCGTTCTCGAAACCGAACAGCGGATAGACAATGATTCCCGATTCCAGTACGTCGAATTCCACTTCGATGTGAAACGGGCGGCGGATATCAAGTGCGCTGGCAAGCTCGCCGTGCTCATCCTTCACCCGCACGGCGCGCATGCGCACTTTTTCATTGCCCGGAGCCTTTTCGACCTCCGGCCACTCGCGCAGGCAGTTCAGGCCCAGGCCCGAGTGGAGGTAGTTGCTGACCACCTGGCGGGCCGGCCCGTCGTCATACAGCTTTCCTTCGTGCAGCAGGATGGCACGCTGACACAGGCGCGTGACGGCCTGCATGTTGTGCGAGACAAAAATCACAGTGCGGCCTTCCTCACCCACCGCCTGCATGCGGTTCATACACTTCCGCTGGAAGCCCGCGTCACCGACGGCAAGCACTTCATCCACAAGCAGGATTTCCGGCTCCAGGTGTGCGGCGACCGAAAAGGCCAGCCGCAGATACATCCCGCTCGAGTAGTGCTTCACCGGCGTGTCAATAAATTCCGCCACCTCGGCAAATTCCACAATCTCGTCAAACTTGCGCCGGATCTCGGTCTTTTTCATCCCCAGGATGGCGCCATTCAGAAAAATATTTTCGCGGCCGGTAAGCTCGGGATGAAAGCCGGTCCCGACTTCCAGCAACGATCCCACCCGGCCGTGGACGCGGCCGACACCCACAGATGGCTCAGTAATGCGCGAAAGAATCTTAAGCAGTGTGCTCTTGCCTGCCCCGTTCCGCCCGATCAAGCCCACTACTTCGCCGTGCTTGACCTCTAGCGAAACATTTTTCAGCGCCCAGAACTGTTTGCGCAAATCCGCAGCGCCGGCGCCCGTTCCCTGGATCAGCTGGCGCGCACGCCGCGCCGGTGCCATGAACGCTTCGGTGATGGATTCGCGCAAAGTCTTGTACGGCGCTTTCAGATGCCCGATGTGGTACATCTTGCCCAAGTCTTCCAATTGGATCGCCAGATTGCTCATGCGCCACCTAGATGAGGTCGGCGAACACTTTTTCAATTCGCCGGAAGTAGTACATACCGCTCAGCAGGAGCAGGAACGCGGCCGTAGCCGAAACGGTCAGGACCTGTGCCGAGGGCTGCGGGGTGCCCAGCATCGCCCACCGGAATCCTTCCACGACACCCACCATCGGATTGATGCTGTACAGCGCGCGCAGGTGCTCCGGCACCATCGTGGCTGGATACACGATAGGAGAACCGAACATCCACAGCTGTGTGATGAACGGAATCGTGTAGCGGACGTCACGGAACATCACATTCATCGCCGACATCCAGTACGTCACTCCGAGACAGGTGACCAGCGCCAGAAAAACGAATGCCGGTGCCCAGAGGATGTTGTGCGTGGGGTAGTGCTGGTGCCAAATCATCATGCCGAGCAGCAGCGAAAATGCCAGGGATAAATCCACCAGGCCGGAAATCACCGTTGCCGTCGGAAGCACCAGCCGCGGGAAGTAAACCTTCTTCACCAGGTCAGGATTCGTGACCAAGCTGTTCGAACCCTGCGACAGGCCGTTGGCGAAAAACGCCCACAGCACCAGCGCCGCGTAGTTAAACAGAGAATAAGGAACGCCGCCAGAGGGGATTTTCGCCAGCCGCCCAAAAAAGATGGTGAAAATGACCATAGCCAGCAGGGGCTGCAAAATGGCCCACGCCGCACCCAGTACCGTCTGTTTGTAGCGGACGAGAATGTCGCGCCAGGTAAGAAAGTAGAGCAGCTCGCGGTAATCCCAAACCTCGCGAAGCTTCAGTTGCGCCCATCCCTTGGTCGGCCGCAGAACTATGGTCGGCGGAGTTGTGACGGCAACTCCCTTCGGTGAGGTCACCGGTTCGACTGTGGCTTGCGTCATGTTCTGTGTTGCCATCTGTTCGCCATCTCCCTTTGTGACCTCGAAGGCCTTCATCTGAAAATCTCTCTGGTCGCCCAAAATTCAGAGCCCGCCCTCAACTGTCGGAGACCCCGCAACTTGGCTGCCAGAGCGGAAAAGCCCTTGCAGTTGCATCATACTGTAAATGCAAATTTTAAGTTTGCTGCTTCCATCCCGGGTCAATACACGGGACGCGCCAGTCCGGCAAACAGTGGAAACTTGTTTCCCTTTCGAAGAAGCCCCTTTCCACTCGACCACATGCGATCCTCGCCGGAGGGATGAAACCTTACGCGAGCATGTAAAAATGGCGTCCCTACTAAGTGCCTAGTAATAAAGGTCTTAAGTTTTGAAGAATTCGCCTGACTTCTTCCGGTGCGTCATCCTCCCGCTTCGAGACAAAAATGGCAACTCCCCTCCACATGGCAAGGAAGTTGCACACGCAGAGCGGGACTCGGGCCTCGGCCTTCGTCTCGCCGGGCACCAGCCAAGGGTAGCAGAATCAAGCCACGACACAATCTAGATTGCGGAAGTCAGATCTGATGAATCACGCCCCTGAAACCCAGGTCAGTCTGGTCACCCCGTTCTACAATGCAGGGCGGTATCTTGCAGAGTGTATTGAGAGCGTTCTCGCACAGACTTATCCACTGTTCGAATACGTCCTGGTGGACAACTGCAGCACGGATCATTCCCAGGAGATTGCCCGCAGTTACGCCGAGAAAGACCATAGAATCCGGTTGATCCAAAACACGGAATTCCTCTCTGCGATTCAGAATTGGAATCATGCCCTGCGGCAGGTTTCACCCACCAGTAAGTACATCAAGATCATCTTCGCAGATGATTGCCTGTTTCCAGATTGCTTGGAAAAGATGTTGCAGGCCGCCGAAGCTTGCCCGGGAGTCGGCCTAGTAGGGGCGTATCGAATGTCCGGGACGGAGGTGAATAACGACGGCCTCCCGTTTCCCAGCACATTCATCCCGGGGCACAAGATTGCGCGTGAGACGCTGCTCGGCGGGCCTTATGTGTTCGGGTCACCCTCTTCGGTTCTGATGCGCGCCGACCTGGTGCGCCGCCGGGACCCGTTTTTCCAGGATCTGCCCGGCCTGACGGACATGGAGTCGTGCTACTACCTGCTACAGCACAGCGACTTCGCATTTGTGCACCAGGTGCTTACCCGCGAACGACCCCGTCCAGACTCGCTCACCGCCTCCCTGGCTTTTCGTGGCACTGAATTCCCCGAAATGTTGCAGATCTTGCAGCAACATGGCCCGGTGTTCCTATCCGCCGAAGAGCAGCTTGAGCGCGAGCGTTACTGGACCCATTGTTACTACTCGTATCTGGGTCAGAACGTTTTCTACTTGCGAGATGCTTCATTCTGGAAGTATCACCGCGCCCAGTTGAAAAAGGTAGGCCAGCGACTTAGCTACGCGCGCCTAGCGTGGGCCGCAATGCGGGAACTGGCGCGGGTGCTGCTTCGCCCACTGGTCACATTCAGTAAGGCGGTGCGCTTCTCCGCCCGCGTGCGCAGGAAGCCAGCGCTGCAGAACAGTGCCAAATCTGTGTCCCGCGGCAGTCCCCGTGGCTAGGCGCGCTGGAATCAATATATGGCCGTGAAATCCATTGCAGATTTACCCGCAAAAGAACTGGGCCGCCGGGTCGTTTATGCAGATACTTCCGCGCTGGCAATCGCTTGGGAGGAATTCGTCCGTGAGCAGCCGGAAGCGACCAGCTATCATCGCTGGAGCTGGAAGCAGGTAGTTGAGCGGGCATTCGGGTGGCCGACAGTTTACCTGATGTCATTTGACGGCGATGCCGTGGCAGGCATTCTTCCGCTGGTGTGGCAGAAAAGCAGGCTTTTCGGAAGTTTCTTAACTTCCATGCCCTACTTGAACGGCGGAGGAATCGTGGCGAAAGACGCTCCTGCTGCGCGGGCCCTGTTGCATGAAGCAGTGCGCCTGGCCAAGGATCTTGGTGTTCAACACATCGAACTCCGTCAGCGTTCCGAACCGGGGTGGGAACTTCCAACCCGGACGCACAAAGTTAGCGCGCTTCGCGAGCTGGATTCCGACGCGGAGAAATTGTTCGCCTCGCTGCCGCACAAGGTCCGCACTGACATCCGCAAAGCGATGAAACATAACCCCGCGGCAGAATTCGGAGGCACGGAGCTGCTCGATGATTTCTATAGCATCTTTGCTCGCAACATGCGGGATCTGGGCACACCGGTTTACGGCCGCAACTTTTTCGCTGAAATGCTAAATGCCTTCCCGGAGGAAACATTCATCTGCATCGTGCGGCACCAAGGAACTGCGATCGCCGGGTCGTTTCTGACTGCGTTCCGGGATACCGTGGAGGCGGGTTGGAGCTGCTCACTCTATTCCCACCTGGCCATGAAGCCCAACATGTTCCTGTACTGGAGCATTCTGGCAGAGATGGGCCGGCGAGGATATCGCTTCTTCGACTTCGGTCGCTCAACTGTCGGTTCCGGCACTCACCGGTTCAAGAAACAGTGGGGCACACAGGACGTCCCGCTCTACTGGGCTTACTGGACCCGCGAGGGTCAATCTCCACCGAAACTCGACCCCGAAAATCCCCGCTACAGACTGGCGATTCGCGTCTGGCAAAAGCTGCCGCTAGCCGTCGCCAACCGGATTGGGCCGCGCCTGGTGCGCTGCCTGCCCTGAATTACTTTTTCGGCGCCTGGCTCCCACCTTCGCCGCCGGAGTGGCGGAGGGTACTGGCGCGGGGATGGCAACAACACGCGCGCCAAACTTGCCCGGCCATCTGGAATTCAGTATCTTGAATCCTGGTGGCTGCCAATCCTCCATCCCGGCGCTTTTCCGTCTGTGCCGTCTATTCCCACCCGCTGTTGTGGGAAGAGATGCAGCAGTTGCTTGCGGATGACGGCTATCAAGTCCGCGGATTGCGCCTGCAGTCCTTGCAAGGTGAATTGCGCCGTGTGTCGCTGCCTCGAGCCAAGGTCTATGTGCTTGAAGGCACCGGGCCGTATCAGATTACCTGCACCCTGCTGGGTGAGATTTTGAAGCGCAACCCAAAGGCCCGTGTGGTGGTCCTGGCCGAAAAGTTGACCGATACGAACACGTTTCCGTTTCTGCGCCAGGGAGCAAAGGGCCTGCTCACTTTCCGCGACTTGCGCGAGCAGCTCGGCCGCGCGCTGAAGGCAGTAGCCGAGGGGGGGTACTGGGTTCCACGCAGCCTGCTTTCGCGTTTTGTGGAAGGGATCTTGAACAGCAGCAAAGGCCGGGGGCGCGCACTGGCATTCGGGCCGGGCAATCTGAGCCAGCGTGAACAGCAGGTGCTCGACTGCCTGATGGAAAACTTGGCCAACAAAGAGATCGCAGCCAAGCTGTTTATCTCGGAACGCACCGTCAAGTTCCATGTCTCCAATCTGCTTGCGAAATTCGGCGTGCGCCGGCGGGCCGATCTGATCCTGCTGTGCTACCAGCAGCGGTCGCTGGCGTGAGCCTGCTCTATCTATAGGAAGTGCTTGTAGCACGCCACACTCACCGTTTAAAGTGCAGAAAGCGCAAGCGAATCAACGGCTTCGAAGACCACCACTGGGGCGCTCGCTGCTCTGCATCTCGCTGCTTGTAATCCTGCTGGCCACGCTGCTTCCGTTCTCGTTTCGGCTTCAAGATCACCTGAGCGCCGGATGGCACGCCGGGGCATGGCGCTCTATGGGACGGTGGGACTGGGCCGGCATACCGGCCAACGTCCTCCTGTTTCTTCCATTTGGTTTCGCCCTGGGAGCCGGTCTAGACAGACGTATTCAAGGTGCGAAATTGGTTGCGTTGGTGACGATCCTGGGAGGCGGCGCATCAGCCGCGGTGGAGTTGTTACAACTGTCGCTTCCGACCCGTACCACTTCCCTGCTGGACCTTGTAACGAATGCGGCCGGTGCCGCGCTAGGCGGAATTTGCTTTCACTGGTGGTCCGGTCCGGTGCTCGACCGCCTGGAACAGTCCGCCAAGAGGTTGAGCGAGCGGTTGTCTGCCCGAAGCGCAGGAATGGCTTACGCTGTCTATGCGCTGGCCGGGATGTCGCTCTGCCTCGCCATCTATCCTTGGACCGGGCGCAGCACATGGACTTGGGACCCGGATTACCCGCTGATGCTCGGCAACGAAGCAAACGGCGAACGCGCCTGGAAGGGGAAGCTCTGGCGCGTAGAGCTGGCAGATTCAGCAGTCGCTCCGGAAGAAGCCCGCCGCGTGTACGCGGAAGGCTTGGCACCGATAGTCGGCGACGCTTTTCTCGGTTCGTATAGTTTTTCTGAGGAGGCGTCAGGAGCTGTGAGCTCGCGCGTGCTGCCTCAATTGCGCTGGCGTGGGTCGGGCCCGGCCGTGGTCCGTCAAGGTGCAGTGATGCTGCCGGGAACCGCCTGGTTGCAATCGGTGGGGCCGGCCAAGCTTCTAACCGACAGAATTCGGCGGACCAACCAGTTCACTCTCGCGGTGCTCTGCGAGCCGGCCAGTCGCCTGCAATTCGGCCCGGCACGCATCGTAAGTCTTTCGCTTGATTCGAGCGAACGAAATTTCACCCTGGGTCAGTTCGGAGATCACGTCGCCTTTCGCCTGCGCGCGCCCTTGACGGGCTTGAACGGGACAGATCCGGAGCTGCATCTGTTCAATGTTTTTCAGCAGCTTCGTCCGGTGCACTTGCTGATAACTTATGATGGCGCACGCATGCGGGCCTGGGTAAACGGCGAACGCTCTGATGCCGAAGTGGACGTGCGCGTACGGCCAGGGGCGGCGTTGCTCAGTCGCATGCTGTTCGTTTCGCCCTATCGGGTCGCCCACTACGACGCCTTGTTCTCAGTGCTGCTGTTTGTGCCGCTGGGCCTGCTGGCCGGAGTGTTTGCCGGAAGGCTGCGCGGAGGGCGCCGCGTTGCGCCGATTCTCGCGGGTGTGATATTGCCCGGCCTGCTGTTCGAAGCGGGTGTCTGTTTGCTGCTGGGACTTCGGGTCGCTGGGGGCACCATTCTGCTGGATATCTTGCTCGTAGCCGCCGGGGCATCCGCCGGCTTAGTGCTGGCCGGTGACCTGGCCCGGCTTGCCGGACCGCTGCAGCAGCCTGAGTAGCTGAAATAGATGGAATCTACCTCGTGAAGAAAGTGACGCGATGAAAGCGGGCGCTGATTCATCACCTGAGCAAAGTCCGGCACACCGCGCAATGACCAGGCACTGGGCACGGAGCCTGCTGCCGAAATGGTTCTTGCAAGCTATTCGGATTACTCGCGACATAGGGCTCCGCGCGGGCCTGGAGCATTTTCGCCGGCAGTTCGAGCGATGTGGCGAAGGCCGCGAACCGTTCTCAGCGCCTGAGCCGGCAGGGGTGCGCGGCATCATCTTCGTATGTTATGGAAATATTATTCGCAGCCCGTTTGCAGCCGCGCTGCTGAAGAAAGAGCTTGCCGGGCGCCGCCCTGGCCTGCGGGTAACTTCTGCAGGGCTTCACGCGAACCCGACGCGGGAAGCTGACCGGCGCGGCAGGGCGCTGGCGTCGCAGTTCGGTGTGACACTCGAACACCATCGCGCCGCACAGTTGACCCGCGAGATGGTGGATTCCAGCGACTTGATTCTCGCGATGGATTATCGTAACGAAGCTGAGCTGCTCGCCCGATTTCCGGCTGCGCGCGGCAAGATTTGGCTGCTGCGGGAGTACGTAGGACTCGGCGTGACCGGTGACTGTGAAATTCCCGACCCGTACATGGGGAATGAAAGCGACGTCCAGCGCGCCTACGAAGTCCTAGCCCGATGCGTCGCTGAGCTCGCCGCGCGGTTTTCTTCTCCCGGCAGGTAGCGGTCTGTTCTTGCGGCCGGTTCGCTTCTGGCCAACCATCTCCAGGGCGCGAGCCGGCGCAGTTCGTAGTGAAGCTCAACGGGGCTGGTGAACCAGGGGTCCATCGGTGTGCGCTTCAGGCGGAATGGATCGTCCTGCGGTGTCACGAAGCCGCCGCAACAGGAACAGCAGCACCGGTAGCCAGCTTCCCGCACCAAGGCACGGTTCTCTTCATTCATGTTTTCGGTCCGGCCAAACGGATAGGCAAACAAAGTGACCTCAGCGCCAAGCTCGTCCTCGAGTTTCGCTTTCGACCGAGTGAGCTCCTGCCAGGCTTGTTCCGGGCCAACGCGTCCCAGATCGGCGTGGTTCATCGTGTGCGAGCCGATCTCAAACCCTTGAGCATGAATTGCTCTTACCTGGTCCCAGTCCATCCAGGGCACGCGCCCGCGCAGATGCTCGTCCCAGAACATCACTCGGTCGGTGCCGATCGCCCCGGCAGTAATGAAAAACGTAGCGGGGATGGCCAATTCGGCAAGGATGGGAGCGGCGAACTCGAAGTTGTCGCGGTAACCGTCATCAAACGTCACGGCTACGGTGCGCGGCGGCCACGGCAGGGCCTGCTCCAGGTGGCTGACCAAGTGGCTCAGGGGCAGCAGGTGATAATGTTCACGCAGCGTGCGCAGAATCCAGCGGAACCGCGTTGTGCTGACCGTCAGACCGTCTTCCGAAATCTGGTCCGATACGCGGTGAAAAACGACAATCGCTGCCGGCAGCCGCCTGTGCGCGGCCAGCAGACGGTCACGCATCAGTTCCGCGCCAGAAACCTCCAGGGCGCGCAGCAGGCCGGTCTTGATGGCATGTTTCAGACTCATTTGCGAACGCCCAGCCGGTCGGGTTGCGGTTCTCCATTCACTTCTTAAGGTCGCAAGCGACGATACGTCTTGCGGAGAGAGTCCCACACCGAAGCTGGAATTTTCTGTCGCGCCCATTCCTTTCCGCGCATGGCGGAGCCCAGCACAGAGAGGTAGATTGCACCGCCGGTGCGCGGTGCGGCGCAGCTGAGGAAGACGTAGTCTCGCTGCTCGCCTCCCCAGCGGAGTTTGTGGCTCTCGCCGCCTCCCAGGAAATCGTAAAAGCGAATCCCGCGGGCAATCAGGTCGCGGATAACGTTCGCTTTCAGCACGTTTCTCACGCTGTAGGACCCGAACTCCGGGTCAAAACCGCCCAGTAAGACCGTCTTCACACCCGCGAAGCAGAAACCAAACTCTGCCGCCACGGTGCGGTCGCCGGCATCCAGCAACCAGAAATCGAGCCAGCCGCGTTCGAGCATGCGGGGCGCCATGCGCTGATAAAACTCGCGCCTTTTCGGCATGGCGAAGCTGCCCGGCTGCCCGCGGTGCTGCCAGGAGAGTGTATTGAGCTGAAAGAGTTTCTCCAGGGCTCGGGGTAATTCGGCGGGATTGTCGCAGCGCCAAATGCGCACGCCATGTTCGCGCTCGAGTTTGCGATAGCGGCGAACGACGTCAGAGCGCAATTTGTCACTTAGCGAATCGAGGAAGCCTTCCCACGTTTCCGGCAGATGAATCACCACGCGGGGTCCGAGCTCACTCCGCTGGACCCACTCCCGGCGGCTTAGTTCTTTCTTCAGGCCAGCGAACACGGGCGATTCCGCGGGCACCGTATTCAACTCCAAAACGTCCCACTCTCGCTGATTCTGTTCCAGCCAATCCACCACAAGGTTTGTTCCCTCACCGAGGTATTGCCGGTGAATGATGAAATCCAGATTGTCTGAATCGTAGCTGCCGTCCCCCATAAATCGCAAAAATCGCAGATTCACGCCCGCACCGGGGCTGCGTTCGGCTCGTTGGAACGGCGCGATGACGACGGGATTGTCAGCGGAGTCTGCTGCCGTCAGTACTAGCGCTTCTGAGGCGCCCCCGTACGACTCCCACCAGGAGTCGAGCCATTCCCACGTAAGGAATACGGATGGATCGGCGCTCTGAAGTACCAGGGCATTCCACTGCTCCCGGAGGTGTTCCAGGTCGCTCCAGCGGTTGTGTACTCTCGTCCGTAACATCGTCCCTAGCATTGCGGCGCTTCTACTTCTGGGTAACAAACCAGCCTACCCCAATCCTTCACACGACGCCGCTGCTTCTCCATTTTCCGTACTTATTGTAGCAACTGAGTGTTACAGCCGCGTAAAACTGCCCTTTCCTGCCCCCTTCCCAGCGGACCCCGCGCGGCACTGAGATGCCACATCATTCTGGTTTCCTGCGGCAATACTTCCCGCCTGAAAGCAGCGACCGCTTCAGGCCGAATTGGGTCTGGCCACTTCTTTGGGCAGGGGACGGAGTCTTCGGTAGGACTTGCGAAATGCTTCCCACACAGGCGAGGGAATCGCGTGCCGGGCCCACTCCTTGCCACGCATGGCGGAGTCTGCCAGGGACAGGTAAACCGCCCCGCGCGTATGCGGCGCCGCTGCGCTGAGATGAACGTAACTTCGCGCTTGCCCTCCCCAGCGGAGCTTGTGACTCTCACCGCCGCCCAGAAAATCGTAGTAACGCAGGCCGCGCGCAATCGCCTCACGAAATACGTACGCCTTCAGCACGTTTCGCGGAGCCAGTGCCGCAAATTCGGGATCGAAACCGCCGGTCAATTCCGCCCGCGTGACGTCGTAGCACAGGCCGAATTCGGCGGCAATCGTGCGCTCACCCAGGCGGAGCAGCCAGAAATCGAGCCAACCGCGTTCCAGCATTCGCGGCGCCATCCGCCGATAAAATTCGCAGCGGCCGGGAAGAGCAAAGCTGCCTGCTTTGCCGCGTTTCTCCCAGCAGATCGTGTGCAAGCGGAAGAGATCATCGAGCGCCCCGGGCAGGTCGGCCAGGTTCTCACATCGCCAGAATCGCGCCCCGTATTCGGACTCCAACTTTCGATGCCTGCGCCTCAACTGGGAGCGCATTCCGTGCGAGACCGTTGCCAGGTACCCGTCCCAACTGTCGGGGAGAGGAACGATCCGGTGTGTCCCGACTCCGGATTGTTTCGTCCACCCGCGGCGCCCCAATTCCTGCTCCAAGCAGGCCACCACCGGGGATTCGGCCACCAGGGTATTCAACTCCAGCAAATCCCACTCGTCCTGCCGCGCTTCCAGAACATCCAGCAGCGCAGAGACTCCTTCGCCTGTCCGTCCTTTTTCGACGATCAGATTCAGATTGTCCGAGTCGGCCGTCCCGTCACCAAGGAACCGCAGGACACGAAACTCCAGGCCGAGACTGACTCGGCGTACCGCGCGCTGCAACGGCGCGATCAGAAATGGATCCGAGTGTCCATCGGACCCGACCACCACATACAATTCTCCAGAGCAGACATACGACTCGGCCCAAGGTTGCAGCCATTCGGGAGTGAGAAAGATCGAAGCATCGGTGCAGCGTGCTAGAAGGTCGTTCCACTGCCGAGACAAGCCCTGCAATTCGTTCCAGTGACGATAGATCTGAATATCCAGCATCTTCCAGGTGATGCGCCGCGGAGGCTTACAGCAACAGTATTTCAGTTGACGTTTTCTGTCCAGAAAATTCGTGCCTTCGGCCAAGAAATTGTAGATTCGAGCACTCTGTCGCATTGCTAGTAGTACTGGAACGATTGTGCCGCTGGATTCCTGAGTCTTGAACAATGCTAGCCAGCAATACGACTGCCCCGCTGCTGCGGCTGCACCCTGGGAACGACACCGAACGAAGGGAAGCTGTGTCACAAAGAAGGAAAACTCCTTCCACAGTTCGCTGGACAGAGGGTCCCATGTCGGGCCGGTTGTCGAGTTTTAATTCTTTTCTCCGTGTAAGTTAGCGGCATTGTGAAACGTCTTTCCAAGGGTGGTTTGTCAATTGCAAATCTTCGCGCAGGAATAAGGATTTCCTCTGTAAGGATTTCCTATGTGTGGAATCGTCGGATATGTGGGGCCACGTCCACTCCTGCCAGTGCTGATGGACGGGTTGAAACGGCTGGAATACCGGGGCTACGACTCAGCCGGAGTAGCGGTGGCAGGAAATGGCCACGGACTGGGACTGCGCCGAGCGTCGGGCAAGCTGGTGAATCTCGAACGAGCGCTGTGCGCCTCTCCGTTAGATGGCACCTACGGGCTGGGGCACACGCGCTGGGCGACACACGGTCCCCCCAGTGAGCGCAACGCCCATCCGCACACCGACTGCTATGGCAGGCTGGCGCTGGTGCACAACGGGATCATCGAGAACTACGCCGAAATCCGCGAAAAATTGGTCGCCGCGGGCCACCAGATCAAAAGTGACACGGACAGCGAAGTCATCGCGCACCTGATCGAAGCGAATCTGAAAGGTGACCTAGCCGATGCAGTGCGCAGCAGTGTCGCCGAGCTGCGCGGGTCGTTCGCCTTGGCGGTCATCTGCCGCGACAATCCAGAGACCATCGTAGCCGCGCGCCTGGGCGCTCCGGTCGTACTCGGCCTGGGCGACCGCGAGTACTTTGTGGCCTCCGACTTGCTCCCGATCCTCCCCTACACTCGCAAAGTAGTCTATCTGGCCGACGGAGAAATTGCGGTGCTGCGGCCTGAGAGAGTTTCCCTCACGGACTTCGATGGTCGTCCGCACGCGCTGCGGCCGCAGATCATCTCCTGGGACGCGCTGCACGCCGAGAAAAACGGCTTCCGGCATTTCATGCTCAAGGAAATCTACGAGCAGCCCATCGCCATTCGCGAAACGCTGGCTGGCCGCGTGGAGTGGGAACAGCGTCGTGTAGCGCTGGCGGAGCTTGATTCGCTGGGCATTTTCCTCGGCCAGGTGGAAAGAATCCACCTGGTCGCCTGCGGCACTTCGCTGCATGCGGCCATGATCGGCAAATGGATGATTGAATCGCTCGCACGCATTCCCGTTGAGGTGGATCACGGCTCTGAATACCGCTACCGGAATCCGATTCTCGATGCACGCACTCTCAACGTGCTCATCAGCCAGTCGGGCGAAACGGCTGACACGCTGGCGGCAGGCCGCGAAGCGCGCGAGCACCGTGCGAAGACACTGGCCATTTCCAACGTGCCGGGCAGCACTCTGGTTCGCGAAAGTGATGCGACGCTGCTCACCCGCGCCGGACCAGAAATCGGTGTCGCTGCGACCAAGACCTTTTCCGCGCAGGTGACGGCGCTGCTCCTGCTAGCGCTCGAGTTGGCGCAGCGCCGGAGCACTGTTGAGCAGGCGTCATTGCGGGGCCTGTTCGATCAACTGGCTTCGCTGCCCGCTCGGGTTGAGCAGGTGCTCGAACGCGACTCCAGTATAGAAGCGCTGGCGCGCCGCTTCTACCGTGCAAAGGACTGTCTGTACCTGGGCCGCGGCATCCATTTCCCAGTCGCTCTGGAAGGGGCGCTGAAGCTGAAAGAGATATCTTACATCCACGCCGAAGGCTACCCTGCCGGGGAAATGAAACACGGCCCGAACGCGCTGATTGATGACCAGCTCCCGGTCGTCTTCGTGGCCACCTTCGAGTCGGGCAACACCGCGAGCGAGCTCCGTTACCAGAAAACGCTGAGCAACATGGAAGAAGTCCGGGCGCGGGAGGGCATCGTGCTGGCCGTGGTCAACGAAGGCGATACTGAGGCGCGTAACCGTGCCGACGCTCTGATCGAAATCCCTCCGGCTCCTGAATTCCTGCTGCCGCTACTCGAAGTCGTGCCGCTGCAACTGTTCGCCTATCACATTGCCGTGCTACGCGGGTGCGATGTGGACCAGCCGCGAAACTTGGCGAAATCCGTGACGGTCGAATAGGCGCCTGGGTGAAGCTCATGGCCGCCCGGCAGATCTAGTTTCAAGGAACGGCTGCAAAAGTAATTTTGATGATCCTGAGTCCTCGGTTGGAGAGTTGCTTGCCCTCATTCAGGGTGAGCGGCAGCAAGGAAAGGAAGCCGTCAATGGCCAACACAGCAGCTTTCCCCAGCCCTGACCCGGGACCAAGAGTCGACCGGCTATTCCGCGGCCTGGTGCAGTGCGGAAGGTGTTTCACGCGCCGGCTGCAGGAAACTCGCTGGGGTGACGTGCTTTTGCTGCGCCGCGACGGCACCGTGGAACTCCACTGTCCTCGCTGCGGCTCCCCGATGGCCCACCGCCTGGTGCGCATGGGCCCTTGAGAAAGGAGTCGGCCCGCAGACACATCGAGTCTGCAATCTCTTCAGATTAAGAAGCACACCTCATTTCAAAATTCGACCGGGAGAAAACCTGATTCCGCGGAGCGCGCATCTTGCTGCCGCCACTTTGGTCTCCGCCCGCGTTGCCGCTGTTGCGCAAATTGTTCTTATTGATGCGATGGAACTCCAGGGCTCTTACTGTTGGTTCCGGATGTGCGTAAGAATTGCGATGCGCATTGCACATCAAGCGGAGCCATTATACTTCTCCGGGAAACAACTGCGGCTGATTCTCGCTGCCTCCACCGACTTGTGCTGCTTCTTCTGTGGAGGAGAGCACTTCAAAGACAAACTCGTTCTCGCAGCACGGTAATGGATTCTGTCACCAAAGCCACAGATTTCGCGCATCTAAGGGCAAAAAGTGCAAAACTTTTCTGCTTTGTCGCGACTGCTCAGATTGGCAGCAGCTTGCAGGCGGAGGTGTCTCCCAGTTGACATTCAACCTGTTGTGTTCACAGAAGTTTTGCCGGCCCGGTTTCCAACTTTTTCTGGGAAGACATACCGAAAAACGTAGCAGTTGCAGGTGTGGACGTGCAGGCATAACATTAGCGGCGCATGACTAAGAGCTCCGGTTCCATCGGGCCTGAAATAAAACAGCCGCAGACGAAGCCGGACACCGCGCGCAGCCCGGAAGCGTTTGCCGGAACGAATCTTCGTGTGGCCATCATCGGCTGCGGCTATGTGGGCCTGCCGCTGGCATTGCGATTTGCCGAAGCGGGCCACCGCGTCACCGGATTCGACACCGACCCGGCCAAAGTGGAACGGCTGAACCGCGGAGAGAGCTACATCCGCCATGTCCCAGCCGAACAGATTCAGAAGTATGTCGGCTGCAAGCATTTCGCGGCCACGGCTGATTTTTCCCAGCTCCGCGAAGCAGATGCGATTCTGATCTGTGTCCCCACCCCTCTCGACGAGCGCCGCGAACCGGATTTGAGTTACGTCGAGGGGACAGCTAAGGCAATTGCGCCGAACTTGCAGCGCGGACAGCTTGTGGTGCTCGAGTCCACCACATACCCGGGCACCACAGATGAACTCGTCCTGCCGATCCTGGAGCGCAGCGGGCTGCGCTGTCCGCTCTCCCCTGACCAGGATGACATCGCGACGGAATTCTATCTCGCGTATTCTCCCGAGCGGGAAGATCCCGGCAACCAGCAATACGGCCTGGCACAGATTCCAAAAGTCGTGGGAGGGATCAATCCTCCCAGCCGCCGCGCCGCTCAGAATTTGTACGCGCAGATTGTTGCCCGCGTAGTCCCGGTCAGCTCCACGCGGACGGCCGAAATGACCAAGCTGCTGGAGAACATCTTCCGCTCGGTGAACATCGCACTGGTGAACGAGCTGAAGCTGCTCTGTCAGCGCATGGGGATTAATGTGTGGGAGGTGATTGACAGCGCGGCGACGAAGCCCTTCGGCTACATGCCGTTCTACCCCGGCCCGGGGCTGGGCGGCCACTGCATCCCCGTGGATCCGTTCTACCTTTCCTGGAAAGCGCGCGAATACGACTTTGCGACACGATTCATTGAGCTTTCGGGCGAGATTAACGTGGCCATGCCTTACCATGTCGTGCAGGCAACTGCTGATGCCCTGAACGCGCGGCAGAAGAGCTTGAACGGGTCCCGCATCTTGGTTCTGGGGGCCGCCTACAAGAAAGACGTGGATGACGTCCGGGAATCGCCCGCACTGAAAATCATGCAACTGCTGATGCAGCGCGGGGCGCGTGTGGCCTATAACGACCCGTATGTCCCTCAGCTCCAGGCCATGCGCCACTACGATTACTCGGGCATGAAGTCAACGGCCATCACCCCCGAGGAGCTGGCATCCTACGATTGCGTGCTGATCGTTACGGATCATTCCAGCTACGACTACGAATTCATCGTACGCAATGCAAGGCTGGTGGTGGACACGCGCAACGCCACACGAAACGTCACCCGGCACCGGCAGAAGATTGTTCTCGCCTGAACTCCACTCCCCGCCGTGAGGCTCTCCGTCAGGCCCAGGGGATAGTTATATAGTTCGTTAATGCTTGCAATGGGCGCTAAACGGTCGTATACAGAAATGCCGAACAGTGAACATTGCTATCTGGGATGCAAGATAGATTTTTGGCCCTGATCGCGCGCTCGCGGTCATTCCGGGTGAATCTTCGCGTTCTTCTGCTTGCCGGGCTGGTGGTAATTTTCCGGCTGGTGCTGGCAGGAGTCCTCCCGCGTACGATCCACTACGACGAGCCAATCTATCTTCTGCTCGGTATAAATCTGCTATCCGGCAAAGGTTATACGAGTTGGGAAGCACCCGAGCTTCACTTTCCGCCGCTGTACCCACTGGTGGCAGGAGCGTCTTATCTGCTGACCCGCGACTTGGAGTGGGCTGGCAACCTGCCTTACGCCGTGTTCGGCGGCCTGCTGCTCATTCCCGTTTTCGCGCTGGCGCGCCGCATCTATGGCACGCGCACCGCTTGGGCAGCCTGCATTTTTGTCGCTCTGTTTCCGGCCCTCAACGTGAGTGTCCTCTACTGGGGAAGCATGACCGAGCCGCTGTTTCTGTTTCTGCTCTTCTCCGGTGCGGCTGCATTGCTGGCCGGGTTGGAAACCGGCCGCTTGCCTGTTCTGGCCGCGGCCGGAGGGCTGCTGGGGCTGGCCTATCTAACCCGTCCGGAAGCCGTCGGCTATTTCGCGGTGAGTTGTTTCGCGGTATTGCTCTGGCCGGCAAATGGCTCTTCCATCGCAACACGGCTGCGCAAGGCGGCTATCTTCAGTGGAGTTTTCCTACTGCTTGCGGCGCCGTATGTCCTGTACCTCAAGCAGCACACCGGGCAGTGGATGCTTAGCGGCAAAGGCTCTCTGTCCTGGGAGTTGGGCGGAGAGCGGGGACAGACCGGAAAAGGGTATGACTGGCTGATTCTCCGCCTTGATTCGGCCCAGCAAGAAGTGTACTGGCACTCGCAAGAACGCTTCCGGCAATCGTCCGGGCTGCGGGAAGCTCTGCTGGCTGACCCTCTCGGAGTCTTGAAGCGCGTCGGACGAAACGCAAGTGACCTTCCCGCGGCTTTGTTTGACTGGCACGCTTTCTGGTTCGGGCTACTGATTTTGCTCGGACTGGGTCTATTCGGTGATCGGTGGGATCGTGCCCGGCTGCGGCGCGAACTGCTTTTGTTCGCCTGGCTGCTCCCGCTGGCAGGTTTGCTTTTCTTCCGCCTGGTGCTTCGGTTTTACGCGCCAGCCTTCCCCTTGCTGCTCCTCTGGTCTGCTCACGGGGCGGTCGTCCTCGGGATCCGATTGCAGCAAACGGCCGAGAACTGCTGGCCGGCACCCCCGGCGCGGTTACGGCTGCACCGGCTGCTTCGGACTGCCCCTGCCGGCCTGGTAATCCTCTTCTTCCTGCTCATCTCGGCAAGTCTGGCTGCCGACCACCAGAATTCGTTATTCTTCGGATACAAAAAGGCGGCCCACTGGCTTGCAAGGAATTCACCGCCCTCGGCGCGAGTCATGGCCCGCGAAACGGCGGTGGGTCTTTATGCGAGCCGGCAGCATGTGCCGTTCCCCAATGCGGAGTGGGAATTGCTGCGGGATTACGCGCGCCGGCACCGTACTGACTATCTGGTCGCCACTGAACGTGAGCTAACAGATCTGCGGCCGCAATTGAGGCGGTTGATGCATCGCGATATGCTGCCTTCTGAACTCCGGCTTGTGCACCAGTTTCAGGAGTCCGGCCAGCAGGTTTTCATCTTTCGCTTCGTCTGGCACGAGGCTGCCCGGACCGCTGCGCGTTCTGCTTCGCAGGAAGCCAGTCATCCGGCCGAAGACACTCAGCACTGAGCTTGCCCGCCTGGTGCTTGCAATTCTTCCCTGCCGGGTTGCCCCACTGTGCTATAAACACGAAAAATTTCTGCGAGGTGGAACCATGCGAGTGTCAAGACTGGTTCGGCAGGTGTTGTGCGTGGCCGCGGGCGCGGCCTTTGTTTCTCCGGCGCTTTCCACCGGCCAGCGTCCGGTCAAGAAATTCGTTCCGGTGCCGGGTTCGGGTGTGCAGACGTTTGCCGTGCGGGAACCGGTGCTGCGCGTGCATCCGGGCGACATTGTCGAGACGCAAACGCTGCCGGGCGGATACTACGAGCGCCCCGGGGGTGCGTGGCCGGGTGAGGTCGGCCCATTCTACATCGAAGGCGCCACGGCGAATGACACCCTGGTGGTAAAGATTCTTCGCCTGCGGCCGAATCGCGACACCGCCGTTTCCACGCACACTCCGGGATTCATCAGCGCTGTGGCCAGCGACCGCTACACGCGCATGTTGAACGAACCGATCCCCGCACGGCGCTATGTCTGGCAGTTGGATCGGCAGCGCAATCTGGGCATCCTCGACCTGCCCGCCAGCAACAAGCGACTGGAAGTGCCGCTGCGCCCGATGCTCGGCCGCGTGGCGGTGGCTCCGGAGGGCGAAGAAGCGTTTGGCGGCCTCTGGCCGGGAAACTTCGGGGGTAACATGGATGCCTCCGACGTCACCGAAGGCGTGACTGTCTATCTCCCAATCTTCCACGAAGGCGCACTGTTTTACTTCGGCGACTTCCACGCGTTACAGGGTGATGCAGAAATCTGCGGCTCCGGCCTGGAAAGCACCGCAGAGGTAACCTTCCAATTCGACCTGCTCAAAGGAAAACGTATTGCCTGGCCGCGACTGGAAAACGACTCGCACATCATGGTTGTGGGTAGCACGCGCCCGCTGGACAACGCCCTGCGCATCGCTGCCGTGGAGATGATCGAATGGCTGGTGGCGGACTACGGCTTCGACAAGTGGGACGCCTATCAGACCGTCTCACAACTGACGGAGATGCGCATCGCCAACATGGTGGACCCCGCGTACAGCGTCGTAGTGAAGATGCCGAAAAAGCATTTGCCCCGGCATTAGCGAGGGAGATAGCCGGAATCTGTATGGTACAAAGGCCGCGCGGAGACGAGCTGAGAAATGTGCCGGTCGAAGAGCCCCGCCACGCGAAGCCGTTCGACTATCAACCAGCGCCTGTAGCCGCCTGGAAACCGAGGAATGCCGCCAGAAAGAGAAACATGCCGGTGACGCCGCTGAATCCTTCCGAGGAATACTCATGGGCCGCCAGGGCCAGCGCCACCACGGCGAGCATCGCTCGAATTAACCGGTTGAGGTTGCGCTTGGTCATCCAGATCATTTTACCAACGGCGACGGCCTAGCGCACCAGGTGATACTGCGTTTGTCGCCGCAGCACCCATTCGATTTTTTCCCCCACCAACGCGGCGTCTTCTTCCTGACCGACCCAGAGCATCTGCCCACCCCATTCGGGCACCGAAGTGAATGCGGAAAGCTCGATGGAAAACCACGTATCCGGCAGAACCAGAACGTCGCCCTTCCCCGGGATTTCCATTTGCCGGTCCCACAGGCCGATCAGCGGTCCGGCTCCGTGTCCGTGATCCCCGATCGGGTGAGTGTAAACCGAGCCGTTGATCCCTGCCGCTTTCATGACTGCAAGCGTGTCGAGCAGGATTTCGTTCCCCGAGCGGCCCGGGCGGATGCGCTCCATCAGCAGGTCCTGCAGGCGGTTTGTGTTCGCCAAGGCCTGACGAATTCCAGCCGGCGGCTCAGTTTCGCCCAGGCGCAGAACATAGCCCATGTGCTGTGTATCCGTGGCCAAGCCCATGAAAACCAGGCCGTAGTCCACGTGGAGCACGTCGCCGCGCTCAATCACCACATCCGCCGTCTGCGAAATGGGCGAGTCCGGCTTCATTCCCTGCCGCTGGACACGCACTGTGGGATGAAACCAGGTGCCGAAGCCCAGCTCATGCGTCTGCTGCCGCAGCCACCAGACCACGTCCGTGTTGGTCGTCCGGCCGGGCACGATGACTTCGCTTGAAAACGCGCGGCGGATCAAGCTGTGGACAATTTCCATCATCTGCCGGTAAGTGGGCAGCATTTCTGGCACCCGAGTGGCGATGTAATCGAGCGGCAAAGCTTCGGCGCGCACGAAGCGCGAAGTCCACCTCGGCCCCAGCGCGTCTTCCAGCTGGTCGCGTTCACCGGCAGATAGGCCGTCGCTGAAGGCATGTGTGTGAGAAATGTTGACGGCGATGGTCTTCGGATTACGCTCTTCGATGAGCTTGCGCAACAGCACCCACTGGGCCTGGCCCCACAGCTCGCGGCCCTCGATTTCGGGGTCGCGAAAGACTTCGTAGAGCCCGCCCTGGGAGCCGCCGCCCAGCGCCAGCCGCTCGACTCCTTTTTCCGGCCCCCGGTCGAAAAAGACGTAGATGGTGCGGCGGCGCGCAGCAAACGTGGTCGGCGCAACCAACGAGAAAAACACCGGATCCTCGTTGTACTCGCGGCAGACCACCAGCCACATCTGCACGCCGTGCCGCCGCATCAACTTTGGAAGCACGCGCTCGAGCCGTGCGCGCAACCATTCCTGCTGAATCTGCGCCTGTTCGCGCAGCTTGGGCAGCTTGGCCACAAGTTCCTCGGTATTCGCCGCGGCGGCAGGTTTATCCAACCCGCTCAGCCAGTTCGTTCCCGCGAGCATGGCCACTGGAACCAGTATCGCGGTCGTCCACTGCCACCTCTTCCCCTTCCGGACTGCCAGCATTCCGGGTACCTCCCCTAGCAAGCTTGCAGGTGCTGCTCTGAATCAATTTCCCGAACGGCCCGCGCTCGGTGGGCTATCTGTGCCGGTTTTTTGGGCTGCGGTCAACAGGTTTCTGTGTGCCGCAGCATGGTTGCTATAATGACGGGGCTGGAAAGTGAAATTCTGGCCGGCGTCTGAACACCACACCGAACCGAGCACCGATGGCGGAACGCTTCTATATCGAAAACTTTGGCTGCCGCGCCACGCAGGCGGATACGGCCGCCATCGAGCGACAGTTGCGCAACTGCGGTCTGGAAGCCGTGCGTGCACATGATGCGGCCGATCTGGTGGTCGTTAACAGCTGCACGGTGACGTCATCGGCCGACGCCCAGGCGCGCCAGGCCATCCGCAAGATTCATCGCGATAATCCGCGCGCGCAAATCCTCGTGACCGGCTGTTATGCGCAACGCGCACCGGAAGAACTGGCAACTCTGGAAGGCGTCCGGTGGGTCATCGGCAATTCGCACTTGGCGGAAATCTCAGGGTTGCTGGAGCAATCGCGGCACTCCGCCCCCGGAAACAATTTCATTCCACTGGCGCGCCTCGGGGGTGAGGAGCTCTCGCTTGCACACGGCCCGGCCAAAATCCTCAGCGGTGACATCTTTGCGCAGGCCGCCGTGCTGATTGCGCCGGTGCTCGGTGGCGAAGGCGACCGGACACGACCGGTGCTCAAGATTCAGGATGGCTGCAACAACCGTTGCGCCTACTGCGTGATTCCGTTTGTTCGCGGGCGCAGCCGCAGTCTGCCGCCCCAGCAGGTGGTCGGGGAGATTCGCCGGCTCGTGGACGCCGGTTATAAAGAGGTTGTGCTCAGCGGAATCAATCTGGGAAGTTACGGCCGCGATTTTTCTCCGCGCGTGGAGTTGGCCGAATTAATCCGTCACATTGTGGAGGAGACCGACCTGCCGCGGCTGCGGCTCAGCTCCATCGAACCGATGGATGTGACACAGGATTTTATCGAGCTCGTTGCCTCCACAGACCGTATTGCCCGGCATTTCCACATCCCGCTTCAGTCCGGCAGCGACCGCATCCTCGCCGCAATGCGTCGCTGGTACCGCAGCGGACATTACGCGAGGCGTATCGAGATGGTTCGGGAGTTTTTGCCGAACGCCGGCATCGGCGCTGACTTGATAGCCGGCTTCCCGGGTGAAACGGACGAAGACCATGCCGCTACGCTCCGGCTCATTGAGCAGTTGCCGTTCACCTATCTGCACGTGTTCGGCTTCTCCGCGCGGCCCGGCACGGAGGCAGCCGCGATGGAAAACAGCGTCGCGCCGACGGTCATCAAGCGGCGCAGCAAGGAGCTGCGTGCGCTGGCAGCCGAAAAGGCTGCGGCATTCCGGGCAGCGCAGCTTGGCCGAACGCTGCGCGTACTCACGCTAGACCGCAGCGGAGGCAAAAACGGCGGCACTTGGACCGAAGCCCTCAGTGATAACTACCTGAAAGTCCGCCTGCCCGGACGTATCCCCGCGAATGAGTTTATAGATGCACGGATTTCCGGCTCTTGCGGCGGTGCCCTGGAAGCGCTCCCTGTGAACACAGGTACCGGCTCGCTCGAATCCTCACAGAGGCACTCCAAATCCGAATTTTGAGATCTGGGATTTCAGATGGTGCGGCAGCGGGCTGGCGCATCAGCTTTCAAAGACCACCTGTGCCAGCGCCGTGTTGTTGCTGTGGGTGATAGAAACGGTAATGTTGCGCACGCCCATCTGCTCGGCAAATTTCCGCGCAGCGCCGGAAAGCTCGAGGAGGGGCTTGCCGCTGCGCTCGCGCACGACTTCGATGTCCACGAAACGCACGCCGCGGCGCCAGCCGGTGCCCAGCGCCTTCATGGCCGCCTCCTTGGCGGCGAAGCGGCCAGCGTAGCGCTCGAATTTTGCGCGGTGGCTTTCGCAATATTCGATTTCGCGCGGCGTGAAGACGCGTTTCTGAAACTGCCTCCCGTAACGCTCGATGGCGCGGGCAATACGGTCCACTTCGACAATGTCCACACCCAACCCGACGATCACACGCCCGCCCTGAATGATGTCCCTCGGCCGCTCCAGCGGATGCTCCCCACGCCCGCCAGGGATACGAGCCTCCCGGTTTTCGCTGCGGTTTGCTAGGCCGCAGCCACCGCCCCTCTCGCCGAGCGAGACGGCAACCCGGAAGCGGGAAACCCCCGCCACCCGATTATATACCTTCCTGTAGAATGGAGAGCGCGCGCAAGCGGGAGCCGATTTGTTACGGTCCTCGCAGCGAAGGACAGCGCCCAGCTATACAGGCGGCTGCACAAAATGGTGCAACACGCAATACCGGCTGGACTCGACAGCGCAGCCTGGCGGCTGCGCCATGCCGGCGATGTGCAGGTGCTCGAGGCCACTGCACTGGCAGACCTGGGATGGTTGGTGCATGGTTTCAGCACGAAGCCTGGCGGCGCGAGCTATTTCAATGGCCTGCGTGTGCTGAACCTCGGCTACACGGAATGGGACAGCTCCCACCGTGTGTCACAGAACCGAAAGCTGTTTCAGGCTGCGCTGGGGGCAGAAACTCTCCCGCTCATCACGCTGCGGCAGATTCATTCCGACATCGTGCACGCAGTTGCACGTCCGCCGGAGCACGCCCGGCGAGGCGATGCTCACATCACGCGCACGCCCGGACTGCTGCTGGCCGTGGGCACTGCCGACTGCGTACCTATTCTACTGGCGGACACAAAACAACGGTCTGTCGCCGCCATTCATGCCGGCTGGCGCGGGACGCTGAAGCGCGTGGCCGCAAAGGCGCTGGGCCGGATGCAGATGGAATTCGGCACCGACCCGGACGACGTGATGGCGGTGTTCGGCCCGGCCATCGGTGCCTGCTGCTACGAGGTCGGACCGGAAGTGGCCGCGGCGTTCGCGGGGCAGTTCCCGTGCGCCCAGGAATGGTTTGACGGGCCGTTTCACCAGCTCGCAAGCGGCGAGGAGCCAAACCCGCTTCCCTGGCTGACGAAGGCGCCGCCCGGACACACGCCTGCGCCGCCGCGTGTGCAGCTCGACCTCCTCGCCGCGAACCGCTGGCAACTAGCGCAGGCGGGCGTGAAGCCGGAGAAAATTGTCTCAAGCGGTCTGTGTACTTCCTGTCGAACCGATCTATTGTTCAGCTATCGCCGCGAGAAGCCACACACCGGCCGTCTATTGGGCGTGATCGGCATCCGCTCTGGATAGGGCGGCATGAAGCTGCTCCTGCGCGATGTCCGCGAAAAATGAAAACGATCTAGCGACGGTTTCACATCGCCGTTAGATCTTCATGCGCTGTTAGAGATGGACAGCAGAGATGCCTACCGTGGAATCGTGTACGGAGGCCAGTTGGCCACATGCAGCCATGATGTCTTCTCCGCGGGAGACGCGCACTGTAGCCAGCACACCTTTTTCGATCAGGATGCGGCGGAATTCTTCAACCCGCTCCGCCGAAGGCCGCACAAACGGCAATGCGCCCGGGTTCCACGGAATCAGGTTCACCTTGCACCTCAGGTTGCCCACCAGTCTCACCACGCGGCGGGCATCGGCGGTGGAATCGTTGAAGCCGCCGAGCAAGACGTATTCGAACGTGAGCCGCTCCCATGACCGCAGCGGGTGGCGCCGACAGGCGTCAAGCAGCACATCGAGCGGATATTTTCGGTTGATGGGCATGATGCGATCGCGCTGCTCGTCATTCGAGGCGTTCAGCGAAACGGCCAGTTTCGGCCGCAGCGGCTCCTGCGCCAGCCTTTCAATGCCGGGCACTACGCCACTGGTGGAAAGGGTAACGTGCTTCGGCGAAAGTGCGAAACCGGCCGGATCGAGCAGAATGCGCATCGCAGCCATGACTGCATCGTAGTTCAGCAGCGGCTCACCCTGCCCCATGAGCACGACATTGGTCTGCGGCTTCAGCTCGGCTTGGTGCAGTTCGAGCACGCGCAATACCTGGCCGAGAATCTCTCCTGCAGTCAGGTTGCGCAGCAGCCCGAGGGTTGCCGTCAGGCAGAATTGACAATTCACCGGGCAGCCCGCCTGCGTGGAGATGCAGATGGTCTGGCGCGACTCATCCGGCATAAACACGGTCTCGATGCTGACCGTGCCGCCGGTGGCACCGCCGACCCTCGCGGGAGCGTCACCCTGCAAACCAAACAGGTAACGTACGGAACGATCGGCGGAGACGTAGCGTCGTTCCACAGCGGGGAGGGTGATTCTGGCTTCGCGCGAAAGCCTCTCGCGCAGTCCGGCGGGCAGACTGGTCATTCGGGCGAAGTCGAATTGTCGCTCCGCATATAATGCATGATAGAGCTGCCGCGCGCGATAAGCCGGCTCGCCCAGCGACACAATGAACGCGCGCAGCTCTTCCCTGGATTTGCCCAGAAGCTCGAACGCCATCTGATACTCGCACCAGATATGTTAGCACGCTGAGGCGAACCCATTCTTACTGCCAAAGCCGCGATTGGGGCTATAATTCGACAGTTTTCTTGCCACAATCGAAATTGGCATGGGAGAGTTGCCTATGGCGCAGATGGTTGCAGTCACGGAATGGGCCGAGCGGCTAGCGAGGATTCCCGAGCCGGAATTCACTATCGAGCGCGTGCTGGCATTTCTGCGCGAAAACGAAATCGAGCCCGATACGCTTCGGCCCTACGAGTATTTTTCCAAAGGCAATTACACCCGGAATTTGATCTTCAAGAACGAAATCTTTGAAGTGATGGCCATCTGCTGGGAAATCGGCCAGGCGAGCCGCATCCATAATCACCGCGACCAGAACTGCTGGATGGCGGTGCCGGTGGGCCGGCTGCGGGTGCAGAACTTCCGCGTGGAGGACCGCGACCCGGCGCGCGGTACCTGCCGGCTGGTAGCCACCGACCACTACGACATGCACCCGGGCAATCCGGGCGCGGTACAGCCGCACGAGCCGGTGCATCAGGTTTTGAATCTGCCGGAGTTCAACCAGCGAGCCATCAGCATCCACGTCTATTCCCGGCCGATTCTGAGCTGCGAAGTCTATTCCCTTGAGAGGGGCACGTACTCCAACGTGCCGCTGTTTTATACCAGCGAGTACGGCAAGCTGGTGACCGACGAAAAGCTGCTGTGATCAGATCGAAACGAATGCTTTAGCGTTTTCTCTGGAAGTGCATCTAAATAGATACGGGGCTAGGTGGCGAGCTGGCGTCCTGTGTGCTAGAAAGGATGCTGGCACCTTCGGGCCCCTCCTGTGAGCTGCAAACTGGCATTCTGACGGCCCGCGCAACGAGGCAACGGAAAAGACAAACATGGTCGGGGAACGCGACATCGTGCGGGAAGTGCTGCCGAACGGCCTGGTGGTGGTCACCGAGCCGATGCCGCAGGTGCGCTCGGTGGCCGTGGGCATCTGGGTGCGTAGCGGCTCGCGCCGCGAGCCGGCGGAGTACAACGGCATCTCGCACTTCATCGAGCACATGGTGTTCAAGGGTACCGAGCGGCGCTCGGCCGAGCAGATCGCGCGTGAGGTGGATTCGATCGGCGGGATGCTCGATGCCTTCACGTCAAAAGAAATGATCTGCTTCAACGTAAAGGTGCTCGACGAGCACCTGGCCTCGGCGTTCGACGTGCTGAGCGACCTGGTGCTCGCCCCGCGCTTCGATGAAGCCGAGATCGCCCGCGAAAAATCCGTTGTCCTGGAAGAGATCAAGATGGAGCAGGACAGCCCTGACTACCTGATCCACGAAATCTTCACAGAAAATTTCTGGCACGGCCATCCGCTCGGAAAACCCATCCTGGGCACGCGTGAAACAGTGAACCGCTACAGCCGCGACGCCCTGTTCGATTTCTTCCGCCGCTGGTATGCGCCGAACAACATGGTGATCACCGCCGCAGGTAATTTGAGGCATCAGCAACTGCTTGATCTGGTTGCAGCGGCCTTTGGTAATCGCGAGCCCGCCGATGACGGTTTTCGGGACACAACACCGCGCCCGCACGCGAGGATTACCGCACGGTCAAAACGCGAGCTCGAGCAGGTGCACATCTGCCTGGGCGTGCCAAGCTATCCGATGGGCCACGAGGGCCGGTACGCCGTGGCGTTGCTGAACACGATCCTCGGCGGCGGGATGTCCTCCCGGCTGTTCCAGAACATCCGCGAGCGGCAAGGCTTGGCCTACGCCGTGTTCAGCGAGGTGAACCCGTACCGCGACACCGGGCTGTTATCGGTTTATGCGGGGACTTCGCTGGAAAGTGCGGCCCGGCTGGTGCGCTCGGTGACCGAAGAGTTTCGCAACTTGAAAGAACAAGGTGTCGCTGAGGAAGAACTTCGCCGCGCCAAGGAGTACCTGAAAGGGTCACTGATGCTGTCGCTCGAATCCACCGGCGCGCGAATGACCAACCTGGCACGGCAGGAAATCTACTTCGGGCGGTTCTTCAGCCTGGATGAAATCGTCGCGGCCATCGAAGCCGTCACCGCAGAAGATATCCGTGCGATTGCGGCGGAATTTTTCCGCCCGGAGAAAATCGCCGCGACGCTGCTCGGTAATCTCGATGGCTTCAAACTGACCCGCGACCAACTTGCCTGCTGACGCGCCGGTTGCGCTGGAATTTCTCGGCCAGCTGGCGCCCCTCTTTTTTGTCGAAAATGTAATTAACGCGTTCGCGCTCGCGCCCCCACAGTGCGCTTCTTGCCGAGCAGGACCAATGCTAATAATCAGACAGCCGGTGCGAGCCCCGGCCAGGCCGTTTTTATTGAAAGTGCCTTCCCCAAAGGCAGCGCGGTCCCGGTGGGTCCCCGACCCGGGACCGCGCTCTTCTTCCCCATTGCAGATTTCCGCCGCAATGGCCCACGAAGCCATTGACGCGCCCGGCGTGCTTTGCCATCATGCCGGACAATCCATCCCGCTGGGCGGGACGGTTCCTGTACGGGGAGGAGAGCATCACGTTCCGGGTCACGATCCTGGCTTCGGGCAGCTCGGGCAATGTCACCTTGCTCGAAACCGGGCGGACGCGACTTCTGGTGGACGTGGGCCTCGGCCGACGCGAAACGTTGCGACGGCTCACGGCCGCGGGCGTGGCGCCTGATCAGCTTGACGGCATCCTCATCTCTCACGAACACAACGACCATTGCAGCGGCCTGCCGGTGCTTGCGCGCCACTGGCCGGCGACCGTCTATCTGACCGAAGGGACGCATGAAGCTATTCGCCGCGGGCTTTCTGCCGACCACGCCCAGCGCATCAACCGCATCGAGTATGTGATTGCGGGACAGCGCTTTGTCATAGGCGACATCGAAGTGCATGGCTTCCGCGTTCCCCACGATGCTGCCGACCCGCTGGCCTTCAGTTTTCGGGCCAATGGCACCAAGCTCGCGCTGGTCACCGACCTCGGCTACCTGCCCGAACTGGTGAAACAGCACCTACGTGACTCCGATTGCCTGATCCTGGAATCGAATCACGACGTTGAAATGCTGAAAGTTGGCCCCTACCCTTGGCACGTGAAGCAACGTGTACTGAGCCGCACCGGGCACCTGTCCAATCACGCTGTGAGTGAGTTTTTGGCAGATGCAGAAGGCTTTGACGGGCGGGCGCGTTATCTGGTGCTGGCGCACTTGTCGGAACAGAACAACCACCCTGATGTGGCTCGATTGTCTGCCGAAGAAGCCCTGGCGCGGCGCCCGGCTGGCTGCGCGCGGTTTCAGGGCGAACTGCTGGTGGCATCGCAGTGGGAGCCGTTGGGCCCCATCGAGCTGTAGGCTTCTGCTGTGAGAAGTCACTCCTCCAACTCGAGGCGGTGGGACCGGCCTTACTTCCCGGGCATTGTTGCGGCGTTCTTTTCAGTCTGCTGCTTGCTGCATCCACCAGCGGTGGGGAGCGGCGTTCGCGGGCCTGTCGTCGCGCAGACTTTTACCGACTCTTCGGAAATCTCCCGAGATCTGCTTTACCACCCGGCCCGAGTGATTGAATCCAGCGACAGCGCCCTTCTCCTGCGCGGGGCGCGGTTCACCTATCGCTTCGACCGCGGCACACACGCCTGGCAGGTTCGGGCAGAAGATAATTCAGCTCTCCTGCCCCCAGAAGCTGAAGTCGATGAGTACGAATCGGAGCGACTGAGCGCGCTATTCCAATTTTTCGGGGAAACAGATGGGGAAGAAGCAGTGCTGGAAATCCATCGCAGCCTGAACGAAGCCGGGTTCGAAGTCATCGCCCGGCTACCAGTGTGGAACCGAGCCAGGCTGGCTGAAGCCTGGCTCGACTATTTCCGCGAAGATTCGCCCGAGCTTACTGCAGCACAGCTTGCAGAGGACCTGACTGTTGCCCGGCCCGAAGTCGCCGCGGTTGCCGACGATGGCAGATTTTTATGGCTGGCCATTCGGCACTACACCGGCGAGGGCGCACTCGGTCTCGGCACAGTGGTACGGCTGGACACAACGACGAACGACACCAAAATCTTTCAACCGGCTGAATTGGGCACTTCTTCCATCACTCACGTGGCCGCCTTCGCAGACGCAATCTGGCTGGGAGCACACCTGTGGGGCGAAGGCTACACGGAGCCGACGGCGGGTCTGGTGCGAATGAGCCCGAAGAGCGGCGCACTCGAAAGCTATCGGTCTGGAAAGACAGCGGGCTTCGCGGGTCACGTGGTCACCGCGCTGGCGATAGATGCCGGTGCGCTGTGGGTGGGCACCGACGAAGGCATCTGCCGGCTGGGTACCGAGAGGAGCAACTGGGAGTGCTGGCGAATTGTGCCCACTGTGACGCTTGCCGGTCCCGTGCCGGTCAGCGATTTCCCTGGTGGGCCGGCCACGCGCCGACTGCCGCCGGGAAGTTACGAAGTCCGCTGGGCCACTGCCGTTGCTCTGGAGGTCGTCACTCCGAATCCAGTGGAAGGCTGGGCCCGCGACGAAGAAGTCGCCGATTTCGAAGCGCGGGGATTTCACAGCGCGGCCTATGAGTTGACGAATACCTACGCCGGCGGGGCCGGAGTGCTCCGCCTGCTGCCCACGCACGTAGCAAGCCCGTTGGAAGCCGCGCAGGTTATCCGCGCGCCCGTCGAGCGCGTCGGCCAGCCGGAATCCGACGGCTGGCAGCGCTGCCGCGCTGGTGTGGGTTGGATTTCGCGCGAAGGCCAGGACGTGGTGCCGCAAATTTTACCTGTCAGCCAACAGTGGCACTAAAACCCGCCGGGCGCAGCGCCGGCCACTCGCTCCAGCACATCCACCCGGCGGGCTGCTGCTTGCGCAGATCGAAAATGCTTAGGGTTGCGCTCGCCATCCGCGCCCGGCCCAAGCCGGGAGGCCCTGAGCATCGCGGAGCTTCAGAACCGCGCCTCCCTTTTTCACTTCCCGCGCAATCAAATACTTTCCTTTATCTGTAGCGGCAACCGAGCCGACCACCTCGACGCGGTCGCCCTTGGCCAGCTTTACGTCCTGCTCATTGACAAACCACGTCGGGCCCAGGTGAACCTCAGTGGTCTTGCCTTCGGCTTCGATCATCAGGTGGACACCCCCGTGCCGACCGCTCTGGGCGGGCTCGATTTCGATCGCCGCAATGGTTCCGCGGAGCGTGGTCACGGTATCAGGATCATACCTCGGGCCTTGCCAGCTCAGTGGAGACGCAGCGGCAATCCCCCCGCCGGACCCGGCAGCCCAGCGCGGCCCGGCTCCCCAGCCGTGACCATGCCCGCAGCCGCAGCGACACCGGCCCTGCGCATGAATCGCCGGTGCCAGCACTGCCCCGGCAAGCACTACCAGTGTAAGTACTCCAAGCAAACGCTTCATGATTTCCTCCCAGACTTCAGACCCGTCGCGCAGGTCAGGGTGTGGTCATCTGTTTGTTCATCTCGCGGTACAGCTCTTGCCAATCCTTCATGTACCGCTCGATTTCGCGAGCCTGCTCGGCGATGCGCTTACCATCAGGGATGGTGGATCCGAGCTCGGATTCGATGGTGCTGAGCCGGGCTTCTGCCCGCTCATTAAGCTGCTCCATGTTCCGGATACGGTCCTGCAACGCAGCCCTCTGCTCCGGATCCAGACTTTGCATTAGCCGGGTATGCTCCTGCTGCATGCTGTGGAACTGCTGGCGGAGCTGCGTGGCCTGCTCGCGCATCGGCCCCGCCTGCAAACCGCTGCGCTGTGCCGTGCGGGCCAGGGCGCGAGCGCGCTGGCGGATTTGATCAGCGGATTGATCGCAGGCGCGAATTTGATCGCGCTGTTGAGTGGTGGCATGGATGTGCTTCTGCGCGCGCTGCACAGTGCCTTTGCCCATCTCCGAGCCGCGCTGCCCCTGGCCGGCACCCTGCCGGCCCTGCGAAGAGCCCTGCTGCCCGCCGCCTCCGGGTCGGCTCTGCGCTGCGACCGGCAAAACGGCGAGCATGACGGAAAGGAAGAACGCGGTGAATTTGGCTTTCATGGTGTCCCCTGGGGCGCGGCGGGAATTTGCTTCGGCGGGATGCCTAAGGGCCCTCGGGGCGCGGGCTATCGTGATGCTAGCCCTCAGCACTCATCCACACTATTAGAACCCGGAGCTTCCAGCAAAGTTGCAAGCCGAAATCTGGAGTAATGAAAAATTTTGGAGTTGCCCGTTTTCAAAAACAGACCCGCGTGCTACTCGCAGCGAAGGGCTACCAGAGGGTTCACCCAGAGCGCCCGCCGGCGGGAATCACGCAAGCCAGCAGCACAGCCAGCGCAACGTCGGTCCCCGGAGGGATGAGCATCGCACGGCGGGAAGTCAGAGTCTGATCCACCACTTCGTCCGTGGTTCAAAGGTCGTACACGGCCAGTGCGCTGGCAACTGCACCCGCATGGTTTCAAAGCATTCCCCTGAGTCAGCCGTGCGTTCTGTTTTGTGCCGCTGGCGGCCGCGCATTAAGTCGCAGGCGCAGTGAATGGCAATGCAGTAGATCCAGTTCCCAAAGTTCGACCGCGCCTTGAACCGGCCGATGCGCCATCAGTCCCGCAGAAACGTCTCCTGCACCACTTCTTCGGCGCCGTGTCCGTTGCCAGTCAGGAGATAGCCGTGACGGAAGATGCTGCGGCGGTGGCGGCCGACCAGCACACGAAAAGCCTCCGCCTCGCCAGCCACCGCCTTTGCAACAGCCGCTGCCAGATTTCCTTTCATCCTGAGCATTAGACCGGCGCTTGCCCCAGGTGTTTGGGCTTACCAGGGATACCCATGTGCCGTCCACGGGGAGATTCAGGTATCATAGGACAGGGAATTTCCCCACCGTTTGACCCGCGGTTGACCTAACCGCTGCGCAGGTGCGCCCTGAGAAGTTGCGGCGCCGCGCCGAAGGGGGCCCGCTTGATTTCTCGATACACAAGGCAGGAGATGGGCCGCATCTGGAGCGACGAGAATCGCTTTCAGAAGTGGCTTGAAGTCGAACTGGCCGCCACCGAAACGCTTGCCGAATGTGGCCAGGTGCCGCGCGAGGCGGCCCGGGTTCTGCGCGGGCGCGCCCGGGTCAACGTGGCGCGAATTGCCGAGCTGGAGGTGCGCGTCAAACACGACGTGATCGCCTTCACGATGGCTGTAAGCGAATCGGTCGGCGACGCACAGGCGGCGCGCTGGTTGCACTACGGGCTGACATCGAACGACGTCGTGGACACTGCGCAGGCGCTGCTGCTGCGCGACGCTTCACGGCTGATCGAGCAGGGCCTGGAAGGATTCGGTGAGGTGCTGAAGCGCCGCGCGTTCGAATTCAAAGACACCCCGCAGATCGGCCGTACCCACGGCGTCCACGCCGAGCCGATTACCTTCGGGTTGAAGCTCGCCAACTGGTATGCGGAAAACCGCCGCAACACGCAGCGATTCCGCGCTGCCGCCGCGCAGATGGCTGTTGGAAAAATCTCGGGGGCAGTGGGCAACTGTGCCCACTTGGGCCCTGAGGTCGAAGAAAAGATTTGCCGGCGGCTGGGCCTGGAAGCCGCGCCGATTTCTTCCCAGGTGATTCAGCGCGACCGGCATGCGCAATATCTGTCCACGCTGGCGATCATCGCGGCCATGCTGGAAAAAGTCGCGCTGGAAATTCGCCACCTGCAGCGCACCGAGGTGCGGGAAGCGGAAGAGCCGTTTGGCGGCGAACAGCGCGGCAGCTCAGCCATGCCGCACAAGCGCAATCCGGTCGGCTGCGAGCAGATCTGCGGGTTGGCGCGGCTGGTGCGCACAAATGCCCTGGCGGCGATCGAAAACATCGCGCTCTGGCACGAGCGCGACATCTCGCACAGCTCGGTCGAGCGTATCATCCTGCCCGACTCGACGATTCTCGTGGACTATCTGCTGGCGCGGATGACGGAAATCATCTCGGGCATGCGGGTCTATCCAGAACGGATGCGGCGCAACCTGGAATCCACCGGCGGGCTGGTTTTCTCCGGACAGTTGCTGCTCGACCTGGTGGAAGCCGGAGCGCCGCGCGACGAAGCCTACAAGTGGGTTCAGGAACATGCCATGGTTGCGTGGGATACCGAAACGAGCTTTCGCGAGCGCGTGGCCGGCGACGCACGCATCGGGAAATTCTTGGACGCAAAGGCGGTTTCCCGGGCGTTCGACCTTAACCGGCAACTGCGCTACGTGGATGCCATCTTTCGCCGAGTGTTCGGCTGATTCTTCGCCCCGGATTCGCCTCCAGAAATCCAATTGGGCATTGACACCCACGGGTAACCTTCCTAGACTGCTTCGGACGCACTCCCCTTCCTGCGCCGTTTGATTCCTGGAACCAGACCCGGAGGTTCTTGAGTCGTTGGAGTGGTTTCTCCCCCTTCCCGCAAGCAACTAGGTTCGCTGAGGGGAATCCCATGTGGCGAACGGATCCGGCGGGACCTGTCATCCTTGTCGCCGACGACAACGAGGCCAACCGCGAATTGCTGAAAGAGATGCTCGAAACGCAGGGGTACCGAGTCATCTGCGCCAGCGACGGCCGGCAGGCGCTCGACCTGCTGCGTTCGCAAACGGTGGACCTGGCGGTGCTGGACGTGATGATGCCGTGTGAAACCGGTTTTGCGGTGTGCCGCACCGTAAAATCCGATGCGCACACACGGCTCATCCCGGTGGTGCTGGTCACGGCGCTTTCCGCCTCGGACGACCGCGTCTACGGCATCGAATGCGGCGCCGATGATTTTTTGAGCAAGCCGATTAATCGCGCCGAGCTGCTCGCCCGGGTGCGCTCACTGCTGCGCATCAAGCACATCACCGACGAGCTGGAAAATGCCGAAAACGTACTGTGCAGCCTGGCGCTGAGCATCGAAGCGAAGGATCCCTATACGGAGGGCCACTGCGACCGGCTGGCGGCTTACTCGGTTGCGCTTGGCCGGCAGCTCGGCCTGACGGAGGAGCATTGCGTCGCGCTGCACCGTGCAGGTGTGGTTCACGACATCGGCAAAGTGGCCGTGCCGGAACACATCCTGCTGAAACCCGGGCCCTTGGAGCCAGAAGAGCGCAAGCTTATGGAACAGCACCCTGTCATCGGCGAGCGCATCTGTTCGCCGCTGAAGGCCTTTCGCCCCGTGCTGCCGATTATCCGTCATCATCACGAACGCATGGACGGAAGCGGCTATCCGGATGGCTTAAAGGGAGAGGAGATTCCGCTGACGGCGCGCATCCTGCAGGTGGTGGACATCTACGATGCGCTGACCACCGAGCGCCCCTACCGTAAGGCGCTGACCACGCGGGAGGCTTTTCGCATCCTGCGCGAAGAAGCAAAGCACGGCTGGTGGGACCGCAGGCTGATTGACGAATTCGAGCGGCTGATTGCACACCAACTGCCCATCGCATCCCCCCACCGCATGGTCCCTCCGTCCAGAACGTACGGTGTAGCCTGAGTGCGCGATTCCTAGGCGCGCTGGATGTAGCGGCCCTCGGAGGTGTCCACCTTCACCTTGTCGCCGTTGTTGATGAACGGCGGCACCTGGATCACGAGGCCGGTTTCCAGTTTGGCGGGCTTCATGACGGAGCTGGCCGTCGCTTTCTGCAGGCCGGGCTCGGTTTCGACGACGGTCAGATCAATGGTGTCGGGCAAGGAGACACCGATCGGCTTGCCTTCGAAGAACTCCACTTTGATGGTGGTGTTGGGAATGAGGTAGTCGGTGCTGTCGCCGAGCACGTCCTTGCTCAAGGCGATCTGTTCGAAGGTCTGCGTGTTCATGAAGTGGTATCCGTCGGCGTCACTGTAAAGGAACTCCATCTCCACTTCGTCCAGGATAGCCCGCTCGACGAAATCATCGGCGCGGAAGCGGTAGTCCACAATCGAACCGGTACGCAGGTTGCGCAGCTTGGTCTGCATGGCACCGCGCTTGTTGCCTGGCGTTCGGTGTTCAACGCTGAAGACCGCGTACAGGTCACCTTCGTGCTGAATCACCATCCCCGGACGCAGTTGTGTCGCTTTGACCATTTCTCCTCGCTCCTGGATTCGTGTCGGGACGCTTCGCCGACGGCCGGCCTGCGAAGTCTCCGCCGGGCGGGGACTTGCCTTTGAGCAGTGCGCGTAATTCCGTACCACCTGTCATTATAAAGATGCTGGCCGGTCCGTGCAAACCGGCAGCCGGTGCAGCCCGCGAGCTGGCCACGCCGGTTTCTTCCCGCGCCATTTCCCGCTCGACTGCTTCAATGGTGCGCGGCAGCCGCGCGGTCAACAGTTGGTAGCCGTCTTCGGTAATCAAAACGATGTCTTCAATCCGCACACCGAGATTTTCTTCCGGGATGTAGATGCCCGGCTCGATGGTGACCACCATGCCCGGTTCAAGCGGCCGGCCGGGATCGCCAGCGTCGTGGACATTCAGCCCGACATGATGCCCGAGGCCGTGGATGAAATACCGCCCCAGCGAACGGCCCTCCCGGTCCGTGCCATGCGTGTTGATGTAGTCGTAGGCAATCTTGAAAAGGCTGTTCGGTCCGCTGCGGGAAAGGCGCATGCCGGGTCTCAGGGCTTCCAGCACGGCATTTTGCGCGCCCAGCACAATTTCATAAATCTCGCGCTGGCGCGGGGAGAACTTTCCGTTTGCAGGAAGCGTACGCGTGATGTCGGCTACGTAACCATCACACTGTGCACCGACGTCGAGGACGACGACGTCCCCATCCTCAATTTGCCGCTCCAGCTTGTTGTAATGAAGCACTGTGGAGTTGAAACCGGCACCGACAATCGGTGCGTAGCCTTCGCGCTCGCAACCGGCGAATTTATGGATGTATTCCATCCGGGCAGCCACTTGATATTCGTACAGGCCGGGACGCATCATGCGCATGGCAGCCAGGTGCGCATCCATGGAAACTTCAATAGCCTTTTCGAGAAGTTTCAGCTCGCTGGCAATCTTAACCTGGCGCATCGCGCCCAACATCGCATGCAGGTCAACAGACTTCGCACCGGGAAGCCTTGCCTTGAACCAATCGTGCCAGATGCGATAGTGCGGGTAGCCTTCCTCGCCCTCGCGCGGCAGCAACAGGTAGAACTTGTCGAACACTTCGGATAGTTTCTTCAAGTCATCCTCAAGCTCACCGAAGGGCCGCACGGATCCAAAGCCGGTGCGCGCAGCCACGTCCGCATCTCCGGGAGCAATGCGCGGGCCATCCCAGCGCTCGGCCATCGGATTCCGCGGCGGAAGAAACAAAATCTCCCGCGGCCCGTTCCAGGACCTTCCTGCGGGGACATCGGGAACAATCACCATTGCGGCGCCTTCCTCGTTGTGGCCGGTCAGGTAGTAAAAATTCTCTTCCTGGTGAAACACGTAAGAGGGCGAAGCGTCTTCCCTGCCAGTGTAGCCGAACAGAACGGCGGGGCCATCAAGCATGGCGCGTAACTGCGCCCGGCGCGCGGCATAAGACGCATTGGGCTCGCGCTCCCGCGCTCGAGTCGCACCACCGGCAACCAGAAGAAGAATCAGTGCAGCGCTTCCCAGCCGCGTGCGATGTGGCATCCAGTCACCTCGAAGGAAATGATCCCTGGCTGAAAACCGAAGAATGATTTTAGCCGAATTGAGCGGCGTCGCTGCTACCTTTGACGCCATTCGTTTTAAGCAGAAACACGGGCCCGCTGGCCCACGGCCCGGAACAGATGGTGCGCGGCAATCAGCAGGAGCGGTGGAGAGCAAACCCGCGGAACCAAACGGCCATAGAGCGATCCGGCCAGGTGGCCAGGGCATTGAGCGGCATGACTATGGCAAAGAGATAGGCTAACGGTACCGGCCAGCGAGCGGCGCGTCAGGCAAACGGTGTCAGCACAAACAACACGACAATCCCCAAGATCAATCCGCTCAGCCAGGCCCGGAACTCAAACTCAGGCAGCGGGAAGAATTCCCATCGCTGCCGCATCGCCCGGATCGCGCGTTGAAGAACGAAAGAAGGTCGCTTGCCGCCTCATCCGCCATATCCAGGGCCACTGCCGTTGTCAGAAATAGCCGGGCAATTGCCAGGTGCCGGTTCGCGGATGGCAAATTCATTTCGCGGTTCCCCGGCATTTCTGAGCCGGCGCTCTTGCTGGCCCTGCCCAAGAGAACCTCAGGGGACCAATTTTTCAGCGGCAAAAATCATTTCCGGCGATTCGTCGGTGAAGGCCGAGCGGTCAAAATTGCCATACAGCGCCTTTACTCGAAAACCGCAGCGCGCCAGCAGGTGTTCCAGCTCGTAGCGAAAAAAATAGCGGAGTGCGAATCGTTCCACGATGCGTTCTTTCCGGCCGTTGGGATGCGTCAGGTAAAACACAAACTCGACTTCGTTCATTTGTCTGGCACGGTGAAATGCGGCGATCCGCACGGTGCGGCGGAAGCGCCGGCCGTCTGGCAGTGGAGTTTCCGGCGTGTCTTCTTTTTCTTCCATCCACTTCGAATCGAATGTTGCCGCCGGAATCGTGTGGAACACATCGAGCACAAATGTTCCGCCGGGCGCCAAGTGCCGGTGGACACAACGAAGGCACGAAAGTTGTTCCGCAATGGACAACAAATGCTGAAAGCCGCGAAAGGGTGCGGTAACCAGGCTGAACTGTTCGTCCAAACTGAACTCTGTCATTGTCGTGCAGACAAGCCGGACCCGGTCGCGGACCTCCTCGGGTTCCCTGGCAAGTTTTGCGCGGCACCGGGCCAGCATGTTTTCAGAAATTTCGAGTCCGGTGACGCAGCAACCGGCGCGGGCGACAGGAATCAGGATGCGCCCTGTGCCACAGCCCAGCTCCAGAACCGGACCGCCGGCCCGTCGCGCCAGGTCGAGATAGAAAGCCCCGTCACGGCGCTCTGCGTATACGGGAATGGCGTCGTAAAACTCGGCAAGTAATTCAGAATAACCGGCGGGGTGAGGCTCATTCATTCGGAGTCCGAGTTGGGGGCGGTTTGCTGTTTAACGCCAGCAGGAAGTTGCGAACTGGCTCTGCGTCCCATTCCGCCGCGCCGGTACGCTTGAAAACTATAGTGCCGGCGCCATCCAGGATAAATGTAGCTGGTATGCCGGAAGTTTCCAGTTCTGACGGCAGGCTTTCAGACGAAATGTAAACCGGGAAAGCAAGATTCTGCTCCGCGACGAACTTGCGTACTGTGTCTTCATCCTCTTCGGAAACGACAAGAAACCCCACGCCCTGATCATGCAGCTGCGCGTACAGGCGGCCGATGGCGGGCATCTCTTCAACGCATGGCCCGCACCAGGTGGCCCAGATGTTTACGAACACCGGCTGGCCCCGCAGGTCGCCCAAACGGATCACCTCGCCATCCGTCCCTTTCACCCTCCAATCAGCGTCCGGCTGGCCGTACGAACTCAGATTGCTCACATCGGGCAAGGTCGGCACCGGAGAAAAAACGACCTCCTCGCTGCGAATCATCCAGTAGCCGATGAGCAGCAAACTGCCGATCCCCACGACAACCGTCAGGGCGAGGCCGACCGCAACTCCGGCGAAGAAATTCCGGTTGAAAAAGCTCATCCCCCACCTTCCTTGCTGCAATTGGTCCATGGGACAGCTCAGGTACGGTGGATTCCAGATGATCGTCTCATGCTAGCGCAGAGCCGCAAGCGGCACAAGCGGCAGCGGGACGTCGTGTTCAGCCGGCCGGTTCCGGGACGTATGCTTCGGCTTCGATTTCCACGAGCATTTCGGGCCGCACCAGCCGCGTAACTTCCACCATGGTGGTCGCCGGGCGGATGGTGCCGAAAAATTCGCCGTGGGCGCGGCCGATTTTCTCCCACTCGCCGATGTTGGTCAAGTAGATGCGCGTACGCACCACGTGCTTCGGCCGTGCACCGCAGGCGCGGAGTGCCGCTTCAATATTACGAAGCGTCTGCAGGGTCTGGCCGTGAGGATCGCCCACCGCAACGACCTTGCCGGTAGGATCCGTCGCCGTTGTGCCGGAAACGTGGACGTGCGGTCCTATCCGCACTGCGCGGGAATAGCCGACAACGGCCTCCCAGGGCGTTCCAGTTGAGATTCTCTTGAGAATGGTCATCAGAGTGTTCGCCTCCGTGTAAAATTCAGCGCGAGCGCGGCCGTATATCATAGAATTGTCCGGGCGGAATGGCGCATCGCAACCGCTATCGCAACCGCCGCGTTCAAGGAGACGGATTCTTCGGAACCATCGTTTGCACAGGAGAAATCTTCATGCGCGCAAAATCACTTTTGACGCTTACCGTGCTGCTCGTGCCGTCGTTAGCCGCGGCGGGCACGCTGGTTGTTTTGAACAAGTCCGACCACGAAGCCGCGCTGGTGGATCCGGCGACACTCGAGGTCCTGGCCAAGCTGCCCACGGGCAAAGGCCCGCACGAGGCCGCCACCTCGCCGGACGGCCGTTACGCCTACGTCTCCAACTACGGTTCGTTCGCGGTCTTCCGCGAAGGGGATCGGCCGCGCATGCAGCCGGGCAGCTCGATTACTGTGCTCGACCTGAAAGCGAGAATGGTGAAGGCAACGTTCGATCTCGGCGAGTACCGCCAGCCGCACGGGATCTGGGTCAGCAGAGATGGCTCGAGACTGTGGGTCACATGCGAGGGCAATCAGGCCGTGCTGGAGCTCGAGGCATCGAGCGGCAAAGTTCTGAAGGCCTGGAAGACGAATCAGCAGGTCAGCCACATGGTCGTGCCTACACCGGACGAGCAGAAACTTTACGTGGCCAACATCGGCTCGGGCAGTGTGAGCATCATCAACCGGTCGGACGATTCGCTGAAATCCATACCCACCGGCGCAGGCGCTGAAGGAATTGACGTTCGGCCCGACGGCAGCGAAGTCTGGGTGACCAATCGCGGCGCCAACACCGTATCCGTCATTCGCGTGGCAGATGACTCTATCGTAGCGACGTTTGAAAGCGGCGGGCAGTTCCCCATACGGATCAAGTTTACCCCTGACGGCAAGCAGGCTTGGGTTTCAAATGCGCGCAGCAACACCGTGGCCGTATTCGAAGTGGCCAGTCGCAAACTGCTGGACACGATTCAGGTGGGCGCGGTGCCGGTGGGCATCCTGATGACGCCCGACGGCCGCCGTGCCTTCGTTGCGAATACCAACGCGAACCAGGTGACCGTGATTGACGTCTTGCAGCGCAGAGTTCTTCGCAGCTTCACCACAGGCAACGAGCCGGACGGAATGGCTTGGGCCGAATAGGGCAGCACGCTTGCGCACGCAGTAAGTGGCTGGCGAAGACGGGCGAGGACGGTACTGCAAAACGCACCGGCAGAAAGTTCGTGGGGTCATCATGCGCCTGGAAGATTGGCGCGAGGCAGGCCACAGATTCAACTATCGAGGCTGCAAAGTCTTCTACCGCAATGAAGGCCGCGGCCACACACTGCTCTGCCTGCACGGCTTCCCCACCGCTTCGTGGGACTGGCACTTGCTATGGCCGCAACTGGCGCAGCAGTTCCAGGTAATCGCGCCAGATTTCCTCGGCTTCGGTTTTAGCGATAAACCCCGCGGCTACCCCTATTCGATTTTTGATCAAGCCACGCTGGCGGAATCGCTGTTGCAGGCACTGGGCATTCGCGGTTGCCACCTGCTTGCGCACGACTACGGTGCCACCGTCGCCCAGGAATTGCTTGCTCGTTACGCGTATCGAAAACAGCAGGGCCTGGAAAGTATCGAGATTCGCTCAGTTTGCCTGCTGAACGGAGGACTGTTTCCGGAAGCGCATCGCCCGCTGCGCATCCAGCGGGTGTTAGGCGGGCCACTGGGAGCGATTGCGGCACGGCTTGTTTCGCGGAAACGTTTTTACAGCAACTTCGCGACGGTTTTCGGGCCCTCGCATCGTCCGTCGGGGGAAGAGCTCGAGGATTTCTGGAGACTGGTCAGCCAGCAGGAAGGCAGGCGTGTCGCGCACCGCGTCATCGGCTACATGGACGAACGCCGCTTCCACCGTGCGCGCTGGGTCGGAGCGCTTCAGAAGTCGCCGGTTCCGTTGCGGCTGATTTGCGGGATGGATGACCCGGTCTCCGGTGCGCCGGTCGCGGCGCGCTATCGCCAATTGATACCCGATGCGGACGTGATCGGACTCGAGGGCGTGGGTCATTATCCACAGCTCGAAGCGCCTGAAGACGTTTTGCCATTGCTGTTGAGTTTCATTGACCGGGCGGTGAGAGCGGATTCGGCTGGCACTCCGCGATAGTGTTGCACAGGCGCAGCGTACCCGCCTCCGGCCGTCTGTAAGATTTTCTGTTGAAAGTGGAGGAAGGAAGAGCGTGTCTCTGAAATCATCCCTCCCCTGGCTGGGGGCAGAACAGGAGACACCCCGTGACTTTCACCTCTCCGAGAGGGTATCACTGCCAGGCCTGGTGACCCAGGGCTGGCAGGAGGTACAGCAGCAGGTACCGGGCCTGCTGCCGCGGGCTATTGAAGGATGGCTGCGGGCCGAGCGGGATCGTCGCATCGCCCAGCGGCGACAAGCCGGCGAAAAGGTTTACCGCTGGGGGGATACGGTGCGCAAGTGCTGGCAGACACTGTGGGGACGGCCGGAGCAGGTGCGCGTCCCGCGCCTGCGCTGGGAGCAGCGACGCAAACTGCGCCGCCAGTTCTGGCACCTGTGGGACGCCTTGGATCTGCACGAGCTGCGCGGCACCGGGCGCGACGCTTCGCCCAGCGCTGGCGCTTCTGGGCCCCGGAGATGGTCGAGAAGTTCTGGACGGAACTGCCCGGGTGCTGGCCTTTTTCCGCTTCCCGGCGGCCTGGCGCCACCGCTTAGGCACGACGAATCGGGCCGAAGACTTTTTCAAGCACTTGCGAACATATCTAAGCCGCTTCCCCGGCTGCCTCGACGCAGCCCACACGGAGCACGTGCTGGGTTGCTTCCTGCTGGCCGCCGAGGCCACTCATCGCTGAGGAGTTCCCATGACCCGGAGCACCCTCAACCACCCTTTCAACAGAATCGCTGGACAGTGCCCGGGATTAGAAAGGCTTGGGAAATGCGTACCCTTTTGGCACACTCACTGGATTTGCCAGTTTCCCTTCCGGCAGCAATATCTGAAACTAGGAAGGTCTCAGAGGCGTGCAGGTGTCATGGGGCGGGAGTTTAACGGACGGCGGCCAAAGGTGCTGCTCGTGGACGACCACGAGAAGTTTCGGCAGGTGACCGCCTCCGTGCTGGAAGAGGGCGGTTGCGAAGTACGTACCGCCGCCAACGGTCACGAAGCACTGGAGATTTTGGTGGAGTCGCCACCCGATGTGATGATTCTGGATGTGTCCATGCCCACGATGTCCGGGTTCGACCTGTGTCACATCGTCAAACGGGACGAGCGGTTCCAAACAATTCCGGTAATCTTCCTGAGCGCGTTTGGCGCGCCGGACGATTACCGCACCGGGCACGAGGCTGGTGGTGCCGTCTATATGGTCAAGCCTTACAAACCTGACCGCTTGCTGAACATTGTGCGGATGCTGGCCGAGCATTCCTGGCGGGTGGCGGAGGGGGAAGAGGCAGGGTAGCCCGCTTGTTCACGGCGAGCATCTGCTGGTTCTGCGACTCCAGACTGGAAGTGAACATCGTGGAGAACTCAGCCTTGACGGAAGTCCCAAACACGGAAGAGCTGAAAAAGAAACGTCGCAGCACACGAGTCAAGCAATCCGTGCCCATCACAGTCTCGGGTAGCGACGCCCTAGGTCGGCGTTTCCGGGAGCACACGATCACTGCAACAGTGAACTGCCATGGGTGCAAGTTTCTATCCAAACACTACCTGCTGGCCGGTACCAGAATTGAATTGGAAGTTGCCTCGCGCCAGTCGGACGGCGAGCCACGGAAGGTGGGCGCGCGGGTTGCTTGGACCGAGCGTCCGAAATCTCTGACGGAACCTTTTCAGGTCGGAGTCGAACTGGAAACCCCGGGCAACATCTGGGGCCTCGAATTTCCGCCGGAAGACTGGTTCCATTTTCCCGGAGATGAACCCGCTTCGAAGCCGCCGACTGAAGCGGCGTCCCGCCCTGCCTTGAAGGTCGTGGAGCGTCACACACCGCCTGCTCCGCCCGAACCGGAAGCCCCGACCGAACCCGTCGCAGCGGAGTTCCCACCCACCCCCACGCAAAAGGTGCTTGCGGCCGAAGCTGAAGTGGCGGCCCCAACGGCTGAGGACAAAAGCCAAGGTCAGGCCGTCCCGGCAGGTGCCAGCCTGACAGAGATTCAGAGCGCGCTCGACGAAGCGCTCGATGAAATCCGGAATGCCGCACAAAAGAACGCGGAAGCTCTACGCGCGCAGTGGCACACTGAACTCGAGTCCGAGCTTGACAGAGTGAGCGCCACACTCGAGGCGCGCATCGCAGAAGCCATCCAGCGAGCAGTCACAGAGGCAGAGTCCCGGCTGCACCAGCAGACCGAAGCAGCGCGGGCGTCAGTTGACGTGGCCCAGAGCAGCTCAGAGGAGAGTTTTAAACAGTTCGAAGCCCGCCTGGCCGATGCCGTCCAGCGCGTGCTCGACGAAGCCGAGACGACTCTGTGCCAGCGTGCAGAAGCCGCGCGCACCGCATTCGAATTTCAGAACCAAAACCTGGAAAGTCAGGTGGCCCGGACGCAGCAGACCTTGGCTTCTTCCGCCGAGCGTGCGGAAGCACTGCTGGCCGAGTTCTCCAAGCGCATGGCCGAGCTCGAACGCCGGCCTGCGGAGCTGGAAACCGCCAGCAAGCACACACTGCAAGAATTCCAGCAGGAGATGGCGCGTACCTTGGCCGAGCACACCGCCCGCCTGGAGCAGACGGCCAACTCGGTGCTGGAGCAGGTGGCCATGAACATCCAGGCCACCGCGGAAAGCATCGCACCGCAGGTGGCCGAGCGTGTGCTGGTCGGCCTCGAGCAACAGGTCAGCACACACCTCGGACAGGTGCAACAGGCACTCGCGCAGCTCGACGAAGCAGGACGCACAACCGGGGCCCGCTGGCAGCAGCTCCGGCAGCAATTGGCCGAGGAAGCCGAGCGGCTTTCCGCTCCGCACATCGAGCGTCTGGCAGGAACGCTGGGAGAATTGCTCGAAGCCGAAAAGCGCGTCAACGCAGTGTGGCAGCAACAGGAAGCACAGCTTGCCTCGGCGGCCGAACGAGTGTTCGAGCGTGTACGAGAAGACTTGCACATCGAGATGGAACGTCACCTGGAGAGCCAGTCTGGGATCATCCAGGAAAAGTTGGGCAAGCACATCACCGCGCTGGATGACAAGATTACCGAGCTGACCCACACAGGTTATGAAGGGTTGCTGAAGGCCTGCGAATGGTACCAGAAGAAGGCGCGCTCGGGGATGGACACAGCGCTCAAGCAGAGCCTCGAGCAGATGGGCATCGAGCTGCGTGCCCGCGCCGCCGACCTTTCTCAGCGGTTCACGGCCGAGCTCGAACGCCACAGCCGCGGTTTCGTCGAACACACGCGAGAGATCCTGGAAGCCGAATCCCAGGCAGTTGTGCAGTCGGTCCGGCCGCAGTTGAGCGAAGCCGCTGAACGAGCATTCGGGGCGTTCCGCGAGCAACTGAGCGCGGAAGCCGAAGCCCGCTCCGGAAGCTTTACCGAGAATCTGGCGCAGCAGGCACAGAAACAGGGCGAAGCCCTGGCCCATTACGCCGAACGAATCGCTGCCGAAACCCGCGAGCGGGTTCAGCACGACCAACAAGAGCTGCTCGCGCACGCTACTGAGCAGGGCCACCAGCAACTGGCCGCGGCCGTTTCGGCCACACTCAGAGAAATGCAGACTGTTACCGAGCAGCGCCGCAGCGCCTGGCAGGATGCACTGGAGCGCAGCGCCATCGAATCCCTTGAGGAGTACAAGAGGCGGCTCGAGAACATCACGAACGCCTGGCTGCTCACTAGCGCTGCACGGCTGAATGAGCACTCAGAAACGCTGCTCCTACAACTCCAGCAGAAAATCGAAGCGCACCTGTGCGATGCCGTTAGCGAAGTAATGTCGCGAGTGATGGAGTCGCTGCGTCGACCGCCTTCCTCTGACAGTTGATGACCGAAGCCAAGGGCTGCGGCCTCGTCCTGCCGCACCACCGCCTGGCCCGCCCCAAGCGGGAGAAACATTTCCTGGCCGCGTCGCGTACCTGGGAAGAATGAACTTTTGGGAGGCAAAGGCCATGATTGTCACCACCACCCCGACGATAGACGGCCGCACCGTGGAACGCTACCTCGGCATTGTGACCGGCGAAGCCATCCTCGGCGCGAACATCTTTCGTGACTTTTTCGCCGGCATACGCGACATCGTCGGCGGCCGCTCCGGCGCCTACGAGAAGGAGCTGTCTAAGGCGCGAAACATCGCCATTCAAGAAATGGTGCATAGCGCGCAGCAGCTCGGCGCCAACGCCGTCGTAGGCGTGGACCTCGACTACGAAGTTCTTGGCCAGGCCAACGGCATGCTGATGGTTTCCGCCTCGGGCACCGCCGTTTTCGTCAAATAGCGGCCGGCGACTGCCCGAACTGCGGCGGTGACCACAACGGCAAGCTGCGCGGCGGCGCGTTCTTGTGCCGTGCACACACCTCTGCTAGCCTAACGCCGCGTCGCGCAGATTCCACTCGCGCGCCTTTGGCGGAGTGGCGTTCTGCAGTCGCGCCCATGGCAGCAGATGCGGCAGCCCGCGCTTCCGCCACCCGCCCGCCGGGCGGCACATGGCTGCGCAGATTTGTTGCGCTCATTGCAAGACGGAAGGGCTCGCTGGCGATCAGCCTGGTGGTGACGGCGGCGGCGCTGTTCCTCTATTTCGCCACCTTCGTTGGCGAGCGCCCTACCGCCGAGTTCAATTTCCTGCAACGGCTTGAGCTGGCCACCGTAGACCTTCGCTTTCAGCTTCGCGGGGCCGCCGAGCCTGACCCGCGCATTGTCATCGTGGACATTGACCAGCGTTCGCAGGAGATCTTGGGTCGCTGGCCGTTTCCGCGATCGCACTTCGCCCGAATGCTTGATGCGCTGCGCGAAGATGGCGCGCGCGTCGTCGCTTTTGACATCGTCTTTCACCAGCCCGACGAAACCGCAGGGCTGCTGCACACCCTGGAAGCTCGCCTGGCCCAGCAGATGCAGCCGGGAGCCTCCGATCCGGCCGTCCGCACGGAACTCGAGCGCCTGAAGGCGGAGTTTGATCACGACCGGCGGTTCGCCGAGGCCCTCAGACGCTTCGGTGCCGCCGGCGGCCGTGTTGTGCTGGGCAGTTTTTTTCTGTACACCGAATCCGACGTCCGCGGGCTCGACGAAGCCGCGCTCGACCGGCATGCCAGCTTGTTGGCTTTCTATTCCTTCCCGCAAGTGCGCCCGGCAGAGTCGGCGCAGGGATGGGAGAGCTACAACGCACTAATCGCGCGCTACGATGATTTGCATCTGTTGCCGCGGGGTGCTTTGGCCAATCTCGAGTCGTTCAGCCTGTCGCTGCCCGAACGCGCGCTGACTGCCGGGTACTTCAACATCGTCAACGACCCGGACGGTGTTGTCCGCCGCGTGCCGCTGGCGCTGCCTTATGGCCGGTCTGACGACCTTGCAGAGTGGGATTTCTTCGCCGCGCTCGGCGTACAGGCGGTGCGCTTCTTTCTCGGTGTCCCCGACGAGCAGGTTGTGCTCAACTACGGTGCGACGGGCATAGAAAGTCTCGAATTGGGACCTAAGCTGGTGATTCGCCCGGATGATCTGGGCCGCGTGATGGTCAACTACCAGGGGCCGGCGGGTACCTACAACTACGTCTCCATTGCCGACGTCGTGCAGGGCCATTTCGCGCCAGGCACCTTCCGCGACAAGCTCGTGCTCGTGGGCGCTTCGGCCACCGGCATTGGCGACCTGCGCTCGACGCCATTTGGCTCACTGGATTTCCCCGGCGTCGAAATCCACGCCAACGTCGTGGACAATCTGCTGCACAACAGTTTTCTCCGCCGGGGCGCCGAGCAGGTGCTCGCAGATTTGGGCATGATTTTCCTGTTCGGCGTGCCACTGGGCATCTGGCTGGCGCTGGCGCGGCCACGGTGGCTGGCACTGGCACTGCTGCTGCTGGTGCCGTTTGCGCTGGTCTTGCAGTGGGCTTTCCACGCCGGATGGTGGCTGAATGCCACGACACCCGCACTGTTCACGCTGGCGCCAAACGTTGTGCTGGTGGCCATCTACCGGGTGCTGGTCGAAGAGCGCGAGAAGCGAAAGGTCCGCAGCGCCTTTCAGCATTACTTGAGTCCGCAGGTCATCGAGCGGCTGCTGGAAAACCCCGCGCTGGTTGAGCCCCGCCGGACGCAAATCACTGTCCTGTTCAGCGACATCCGCAACTTCACCTCCATCAGCGAGGGCCTGGACCCGCAGGAGCTGGCCGTATTCATGAACCGCTATCTGACGGATATGACGGGCATCATCTTCCGGCACCGCGGCACGCTCGATAAGTACATCGGCGATGCCGTCATGGCCTTCTGGGGTGCGCCCTCCGAAGAGCCGCAACACGCCAGCCTGGCCTGCCGCGCCGCTTTGGAAATGAAGCGGCTGCTCGCGGAGCTGCAGGCCCAGTGGAAGGAGGAAGGGAAACCGGCAATCAGCATCGGTATTGGCATGAGCACCGGATTTGCCTCGGTGGGCAATATGGGCTCGGAGCTGCGCTACGGATACACAGCCATGGGCGATACTGTGAATCTCGCCTCGCGCCTCGAGGGTATGAACAAGGAATACGGCACCGTAATTCTGCTATCGGAGGCCAGCGCGGCAGCGCTGCCGCAGGACGACTTTCTATTGCGCGAACTGGACCTGATTCGCGTAAAAGGGCGCCAGCAGCCGGTCACGATTTTCGAGCTGCTCGCTGCCGTGCCTGCCGGCGCAAACGATCAGCGACCGCAACAGTCGGAAATCCCGAATCTGAGATCTCAAAGCTCAGATTCGAGATCTGACCTCGCTGATTTGCAACAACTGGCTACGCAATTCACCGCAGCGCGCGCGCTCTATCAGCAGCGCCGCTGGGCCGAAGCGAAAGCTGCCTTCGAAGCAATCCTCACACACTGGCCGGAAGACGGTCCGTCTAAAGTGTTCGCGCGCCGCTGCGAAAGCTACCTTGCCGCCGAACCTCCGGCCGACTGGGACGGTGTCTTCGACGTACACCACAAGTAGAAACGACTTTATGCCCCAGGGAGCAAGACCCGCCTGCTGCTTTGCCACGGCGTGCGGGCAGTGTTAGGATGTTGCTATTGCCGTTACCGAAGGAGCCAGCCGTGGCGCACATTTCGCGAAAGGAGCTGAAGAAAGATGAATTCCGGGAAACACTGGCGCAGAGCGCGCGGGCCATCGTCTCGCACAAGCGCGCGGTGTGGATCATCGGGCTGGCAGTAGCGGCGGTAATCGCTTCGATTGTGGGGTGGCGTTTCTACAGCGAGCGGCAGACGGTGAAGGCCAGCGCCGCCCTCGAAGACGCCATGAAGCATTTCAACGCCCGCATCCGCGCCATCGGCGAACCGGAAGCCCCGGAGGAGATCAGCTACGTCGAAGAGAAGAACAAATACCAGGACGCTGCGGCAAAATTCAGCGACGTTGCGCAGCAGTACGGGCGTACGCATGCCGGGCAGATGGCCCGCTACTATGCCGGGCTCAGCTATTTCCGGCTGGAAATGTATGACGAAGCCGAGCGCTGGTTCCGCGAAACCGAGCGCACCGGCGATGCAGAACTTGCCGCGCTGGCTCGTTTCCAGCGCGCAAAAATCTACGAGCGCACCGGCAAGCCGGAAGAAGCCGAAAAGCTCTATCAGACGCTGATGGAAAACCCGACCACCATGCTCCCGAAGCCGGTGGTGATGCTGGCGCTGGCGCAGCACTACGCGCAGTCGAAGCCCGAGGAGGCCCGGCGGCTGTACGAGCAGGTTCGTGCGGAATTTCCAGACACCACTGCTGCGCAGGAAGCCGAAGAGCGGCTGCAACTGCTGGCCTCCGGGGGTTAGTCGAGCAAGGGCGGCGTTGAGCCGCCTCTCTGCAGAGCGCTGGGCTATGGGCACCGGCTGCAATTCTCCGATGACCCTCGCTGCTTACGCCATGGAGTCGAGCCGTACCCGCGGCCGGCGGCACCCTGAGCCGCCGCATCCCTATCGCAACGACTACGCGCGCGACCGCGACCGTGTGATCCACGCGCGCGCCTTCCGCCGCCTGGAAGCGAAGACGCAGGTTTTCACCCGCCGCTATTCTGACCATTTTCGCAACCGGTTGACGCACACGCTTGAAGTCGCGCAGATTGCTCGCACCGTGGCCGGCACGCTCGGGCTGAACACCGACCTGGCGGAAGCGCTCGCCCTGGCGCACGACATCGGCCACCCGCCCTTTGGCCACGCGGGGGAGGGCCGGCTCGACGAGCTGATGCGTGAATTCGGCGAATCATTTGAACACAACCTGCACGCGCTGCGTATCGTCGAGCAGTTTGAGCAGCGCTACCTGGACTTTCCCGGCCTGAATCTGACTTTCGAGGTTCGCGAAGGCATTATCAAACACTCGCGCGATTATCCGGCCGACCAGTTCCCGTGGCTGACCGAATACCTGCTCGAGCTGCGCCCGCCGCTGGAAGCGCAGTTGATAGACCTAGTGGATGAAATCGCCTACAACACCGCCGACCTCGACGACGGACGCGAAGCCGGCCTGCTTGAGCTGGAAGCTATCCTCTCCGGCGTGCCCATCTTCCGCGAACAGTACGAGCCGATTGACCGGCACTACCCGCAAGCGCGCGCAAAGCTGAAGTTTAATGAGGCGCTGAAGCGTGTGCTCGACCGCCTGGCCACCGACCTGATTGAGGAAACCAGCCGGCGCATTCGCGAGGCCGGCGTGAGCAGCACAGAAGACGTCCGGCGACATCCCGAGCGGCTCGTGGCATTCAGCCCGGAAGTGGCCGCACAAAACGCGGAGCTGAAGAGATTCCTTTACTCGCAGCTCTACAATCACCCGGCTCTGCAGGAGGAGCGCGAACGGTCCGTTGCCATTCTTGAAGAGCTGTTCCGCTACTACCTCGAGCAGCCAGAAGCCATGCCGCGCTACTATGCCGAAAGGGCGCTGGCCGAGCCGCGCCATCGTATCGTGTGCGACTATATCGCCGGGATGACAGACAAATTTCTGTTGCAACAGCACAGGGAGAAGGTCCGGGCCGTGGTGTGATGGAAGGAGTATCGTGAGGACACAGCGCAAATGAAGAGACAGAGAAGTGCTGCCCTTGGACTCGCCCTGGTGACGCTTGCCGCATGCGCCTCGCGGCCCGACCTGCAGGCTGCGAAAGAAGCCATGCTGCGTGCCGACCGCGAATTTTCTCGCGTCACGGGTGAGCGCGGCCTCGAAGGGTTCACCTCATTTTTGGCCGACGACGTGGCCACCCTGCGGCCGGATTCCCCCATTCTCAAAGGCAAGCAGGCCATGGCGGCGCGGTGGGCTCCGCTGTTAAACGACCCCACCGTGAGAATCGAGTGGCATCCGCTGATGGCCGAAGTAGCTGCTTCCGGCGATTTCGGCTACACGGTCGGGACGTATCGCATCACGCGGGGTAATTCGGAAAGCCCCGGAAGCACGGTGGGCTCCGGCAAGTACGTCACCATCTGGCGCAGACAGGCCGACGGCTCTTGGAAGGTCGCATTCGATAGTGGCGTGGAGGACTCTCACAGGCCGGAATGAAGGCACCATAAGAGAATGAATTGTCGCAGGCGGGGCACACCCGGTTCTTCCGTGCTGCGTTCGCTGCGGCTAGTAAATCCCTTCCCTGAAGCCCCATTACCCATTCGCGGCAAAAAATCAGCCGGGGCGCCGGTTTCCTTGACACACTCCGGTCAGGCCTTATAATGCGACTGAAGGGCTGAGGCCGGCCCCGATCTCAATGTTCTTGGATATTAAAGAGTTAGCAGTTCGCAAGCAGCGGATTCGCAAGAGCTACCCGCCGGGTTCGCTCGATTTTCATACCGAGGAATTCCAGCAACTCGACCCCCTCGAAGTCCGCGCCACGGCAGAACTCGTGGACGGGCAGATTCGAGTCTCCGGCCAGCTGACGACGAGATTGGAGCTGGTCTGCGCGCGTTGCCTGGAACCGGTGATCGAAGATGTTGCGCGCGATTTCGACCTCTTCTATGCGCCCCTGGCCAATGTGCCACGCGAAGAAGAAGTCGCCCTGAAGCCGGGCGACACTGACCTGGCGTTTTTCGACGGCGACGGTCTGTTCCTGGCTGACGTACTGGCCGAGCAGGTGAATCTCGCCATCCCCATGAAGGTCATCTGCCAGAGCGATTGCCGTGGCTTGTGTCCGCACTGCGGGGCGAACCTGAACGTGGAAAAGTGCCGCTGTGAATCGCATCCCGCCGACCCGCGCCTGGCTCCACTGGCGCGTTTCAAACAGGACTGGTTCAAAAAGCATTAGAAGATACCGCCCGAACCCGCTAGAATAGGGGAGATCTCGGGGCACCAAGTCGAGGAGTTTGTATGCCGAACCCTAAGCGTCGTCATTCGAAAGCGCGCAAGAACAAGCGCCGGGCGCATGATCACCTGGTGCCGCCCTCGCTGGCCGAATGTCCGAATTGCCACGAGATGAAGCTGCCCCACCAGGCCTGCCCGCACTGCGGCCACTACAAGGGGCGCGAAGTCATGGAAACGTCGGCCTGAAGGTCCGGCGCTGCTCCGTAGCGCCTTCGTTCATTCCATCCGGGAGCCTCGATGACCACCATCGCCGTTGACGCCATGGGCGGCGACCATGCGCCACGCGCCGAGGTCGAAGGCGCCATCGCCGCCGCACGCGAGTACGGCGTCCGCGTCCTGCTGGTGGGTGTCGAAGGCGCAGTCAAGGCCGAACTCGGCCGGCATTCGCACCGGGGACTTCCGATTGGAGTCGTCCACGCCAGTGAAGTCATCTCCATGTCGGACTTGCCTTCGCAGGCGTTTCGGAAAAAGAAGGACAGCTCGATGCACGTTGCTGCCCGGCTGGTGCGTAGAGGCGATGCCGACGCTTTGGTCAGTGCGGGCAACACCGGCGCGGTGATGGCTACGGTGCGGTTCACGCTGGGCACGCTGCCCTCGGTGGACCGGCCAGCGCTGGCGGCGCCGTTCCCGACCTCGAAGGGCGGCGTGGCCGTGCTGCTCGACGTCGGCGCCAACGTGGACTCGAAGCCCGAGCACCTGGAAGAATTCGCGGTCATGGGCGAGATCTATTACCGTACGATCTTCAACTTGCGCCGGCCGCGGGTGGCGCTGCTTTCGATCGGCGAAGAGGAAACCAAGGGTAACGAAGTTACCCGCGAGGCCTTCGCCCTGCTCAAGCAGACGCCGCTGAATTTTGTGGGCAACATCGAGGGCCGTGACGTCTTTTCCGGCAATGTGCAGGTCATCGTTTGCGACGGCTTCATCGGCAATGTGGCGCTGAAAATCAGTGAAGGGCTGGTGGAGCACATCGTACACGTGCTGAAAGACGCGCTGAAAAGCACCGTGGCCTCGCAGGTCGGCTATGTGCTCTCCCGGCGCGCCTATCAGGACTTCAAGAAAAAGACCGACTATTCGGAATACGGGGGCGCGCCGCTGCTGGGCGTCCGCGGCACTGCGATTATCTGCCATGGGCGCTCAAACGCGAACGCGATCAAAAACGCCATCCGCGTGGCAGCGGAGCTGGTCCGCTCCCGCGCCAATGAAAAGATCGAACAGGAGCTGGCCGAAGTCCACGCCGCGCAAAAAACCTGATGCGGCACGGTAACACATCCGAATCGCTGGGAAAAATCATGGGAAAAATCGCGTTTCTGTTTCCCGGGCAGGCGTCGCAGTACCCGGGCATGGGACGAGAACTGCACGAAAAATTTGAAGCTGCCCGCCGCGTGTTTGAAGAAGCTGACCGCGCGCTCGGCTTCAGCATTACGCAACTCTGCTTTGAAGGCTCGGAAGAAGACTTGAAGCAGACCGCCAACACCCAGCCGGCCATCCTGACCGTATCGGTGGCGGCGCTGCGCGTGCTCGAAGAAAGACAGGTGCGGGCCGATTACGTCGCCGGGCACAGCCTGGGGGAGTACTCCGCGCTGGTGGCGGCGGGCGGGCTGGAGTTCGCCGACGCGGTGCGGCTGGTGCGCAAGCGCGGGCAGTACATGCAGGAAGCCGTCCCCGCCGGCCAGGGCGCCATGGCAGCAATCCTGGGCCTGGCCCCGGCGCAGGTGGACGAAATCTGCAAGAAAGCCGCCGACGGGGAGATCGTGGCGCCGGCCAATCTGAACTCGCCCGAGCAGACGGTCATCTCCGGCCACGCCGGAGCGGTGAAGCGCGCCGTGGAGATTGCTTCGCAGAGCGGCGCCAAGCGCGCCGTGGTGTTGCCGGTGTCGGCACCGTTCCACTGCGAGCTGATGCTGCCGGCGCAGCAGCGCCTGGAAGGCGACCTCAACAGCACCGCGTTTCGCGAGCTACGCATCCCGCTGATCACCAACGCGGACGCCGACGTGATTCACAGCGCCAGCGAAGCCCGCAACGCGCTCGTCCGCCAGGTGAGCCTGCCGGTTCGCTGGGAGGAGTCTGTCCGAGGGCTGATCGAACTGGGCGTGGACACCTTTATCGAGGTCGGCCCTGGCCGCGTGCTCAGCGGCCTGCTGCGGCAGATTGACCGCTCGGTCCACAGCTCCAATGTGGAAGACGAACAGTCGCTTGCGGCAACGATAGCGAAAGTCAGCGCCGGGCGGGCTGAAGAGGTATAGTTAGCGGGGAGTGTTATGTAGCTGCTGCCGACACCGCCCCGGCTGCTAAATTTTTGGAACGCTACCAAAGGGCCGCGGCTTCAGCCGAGCAGGAAAGCCAGCTCTGAAAAACTTTTGGGGGCTTAAGCCGCTGAGGTCGCAGCATCTGGGATCTTGGAGCTGCGGAGCAGATGTTTAGCTTGAAGGACAAAGTTGCGCTCATCACCGGTGCCTCGCAGGGCATCGGCCGTGCCACTGCGCTTGGGCTCGTGCGAGCCGGCGCAAAAGTCGCCGCGGCGGCGCGCCGCGCGGATGAACTCGCCGCGCTGGCGCGCGAAATCGAATCCGCCGGCGGCGAAGCCCTGGCCGTGCCGATGGACGTGGCCGATGCTGAGCAGGTTAAAACCGGCTTCAAGCAGGCGCTCGACCGCTTCGGCCGGCTCGACATCCTGGTCAACAATGCTGCAATTACCCGTGATGGTCTGGCACTGCGCATGAAGCCCGATGACTGGGATGCCGTGCTGCGGACGAACCTGACCGGCGCGCTGCTGTGCACGCAACAAGCCCTCGCTGTGATGGTGCGGCAGCGCTCCGGGCGAATCATCAACGTGACCTCGGTGGTCGCGCGGACGGGCAATGCCGGGCAGGCCAACTATGTGGCGGCAAAGGCCGGGCTGATTGGCCTGACGAAAGCCATCGCCGTGGAAGTCGCTTCGCGCAACATTACCGTGAACGCCGTCGCGCCCGGGTTCATTGCCACGCCGATGACCGATCCGCTGCCGCAGAAAGTGAAAGACGAGATGCTTGCGCGCATCCCGCTTGGACGCAGGGGCACCGACGCCGAGGTCGCCGCGGCCATCATCTTTCTTGCCAGTGACGAAGCCGGTTATATCACCGGCCACGTTCTCGACGTCAACGGTGGTATGTACATGGCTTGAAGGTGCGCTCCGCATACAGGCGAGCGAGCAGGGCGACCCAGTGTCGCAGCCACGTTGACCCATGCGCAGGGGCCGAATAGAATTGGCGGGTTTGAGACAGGTTCAGAGGATTTGCCGGATACAATAGATTTGAAACTGAACTGAGCCGGAGGACCAACACCCATGGCCAGCACTGAGGAACGCGTCAAACAGATCATCGTCGAGCAGTTGGGAGTAGACGAGAACGAAGTCACGGCGAACGCCTCATTCGTGGACGACCTGGGCGCCGACTCGCTCGACCAGGTCGAGCTGGTAATGGCGTTTGAGGAGGCCTTCGGCGTGGAGATTCCCGACGAAGACGCCGAGAAGATTCGTACCGTCAAGGACGCCGTAGACTACATCGAGAAGCACACCGCCAAGAAATAACCCGTTCCGCCCCGGCAATTCGGGGCTGCGCAGGACTGTCTGAAGCCTTCTTCCGTCCGGCGCTGCAGGAGGACGGAACGAGGGGAGAAGGCGGGGAGACATCAACTTTGACGCGCCGCGTTGTGGTCACCGGTGTCGGCCTGGTCTGCGGTTGCGGGATCGGCACCGAAGAAGTCTGGAAGAATTTGCTGGCCGGGCAGAGCGGCATCGGCCCGATTACCCATTTCGACGCGACCGCCTTCGATTGCCGCATCGCCGGCGAGGTACGCAACTTCGACCCGCTGAACTGGTTTGAGAAGAAAGAAATCAAAAAGACCGGCCGCTTCATTCAGCTTGCCATGGCGGCGGCCGACTTCGCCATGCAGATGGCCGGGCTCGAAATTAAGCCTGAGATTGCCGACCGCACCGGCGTCTACATCGCGTCGGGTATCGGCGGGTTCGACGTCATCGAGCGCGAGCACGAAAAGCTGCTGAAAGGCGGCCCGGGAAAAATCTCCCCGTTCTTCATACCTGCCAGCATTATCAACCTTGCGGCGGGGCATGTTTCAATTCGCTACGGTGCGCGCGGGCCGAACTCGGCCACAGCCACAGCCTGCTCGGCATCAGCGCACGCTATCGGCGATGCGTGCAAGATTATCCAGCGCTGCGACGCCGAAGTGATGATTTGCGGTGGCGCCGAAGCATCCATCACACCGATGGGCATTGGGGGGTTCGCGGCCATGCGGGCGCTTTCCACACGGAACGACGAACCCGCGCGCGCCAGCCGCCCGTGGGACGCCGAACGCGATGGATTTGTGGTCGGAGAAGGTGCCGGCATCCTGATTCTGGAATCGCTTGAACACGCCGAGCGCCGTGGGGCCCGCCCGCTGGCCGAGCTGGTGGGCTACGGGATGAGCGGAGACGCCTACCACATCACCCAGCCCGCCGAGCAGGGTGATGGTGCGCTCCGCGTCATGCAAGCTGCGCTGAAGGATGCCGGACTGTCCCCGGATGTGGTGGACTATGTCAACGCCCATGGCACCTCGACGCCCATTGGCGACGCCATTGAAACGATCGCGTTGAAGCGCCTGTTCGGCGAGCGCGCCAAGAAAGTCGCCGTCAGCTCGACCAAGTCCATGACCGGGCACCTGCTCGGCGGCGCCGGCGGACTTGAAGCGGGCATTAGCGTGCTCGCCTTGCGCGACCAGATCATGCCGCCGACCATCAACTACGAGCACCCGGACCCGGCCTGCGATTTGGACTACATCCCCAATCAGGCCCGCCGCGCCACGGTGCGTTATGCGCTGTCGAATTCGTTTGGCTTCGGCGGCACCAATGCCGCGCTGCTGTTCAAGCGCTGGGAGAGTTAGCCGGGGAATCTCGGGGGAGTCTGTGGTTCAACGGTCCGAGGATTGAAGCGTTGCGTAAGCGGAGTTGCTTGTCGCAGCAGCGCTTCCACAACCCAACGATTCAAGAGTTTGGAATTTCCTCTGCCGCGCAACCCTGTCAGGAGGCTGCCCGTGAAAATTGCCGTTTGCGTGAAGCAAGTTCCTGCCAAAGACGCCCCGCTGCACATCGCGCCCGACGGCACGTGGATTCGCGAAACCGACATCAGCTTCGAGATGAACGAGCCGGACAGCTACGCCCTCGAAGAAGCGCTGCGGTTGAAGGAAACCCACGGCGGCGAGGTCGTGGCCGTTTCGCTGGGCCCCGAGCGCGCCAAGCAGGCCATCAAAGAGGCCCTGGCCAAAGGCGCTGATCGCGGTATCCACATCGCTGACGACAAGTTTCACCAGCTCGACCCGCTGGCGAGCGCCCGGATGCTGGCCAAGGCCATCGAATCTGAACAGTGCGACCTCGTCTTGACCGGGCTGCAAAGCGATGACCACGGCTTCGGCCAAACTGGCGTCCTGCTGGCCGAACTGCTTGGCCTGCCCCACGCCACGATTATCATGTCTATCGAAGTGCAGAACGGCTCGCTGAAACTGAAACGCGAGCTCGAAGCCGGCTGGTTTCAGTGGATGGAGCTGCCGCTGCCCGCCGCGCTCAGCATTCAGTCGGGCATCAACAAGGTGCGCTACGCCACACTGAAGGGCATCATGGCCGCCAAGAAAAAAGAGATTAAGACCATCCAGCACGGCGAACTGGGCGTGGATGCCCAACCCACGCAGAAACTCGAACGCATCTACGTGCCGGAGAAAACCAAAAAGACGGAATTCCTCGAAGGCCAGCCGAAGGAAATCGCCGCCAAGCTGATCGAAAAGCTGAAACATGAAGCAAGGGTGCTCGGATGAAGATTCTCGTCGTCACCGAACAGCGCGAAGGCAAGTGGAACAAAGTCAGCTTTGAAACGCTGGTCGCAGCCCAGCAGATCGCCGGCGACACGAAGGGCAAGCTCACGGGTGCCGTGCTGGGCAAAGGTGTTGGCGAACTGGCCCGAGAGCTCGCCGCCAACAAGCTCGACGCCGTGTTGGCCATCGAACACGATCTGCTCGAACGCTACACCGCTGACGGATTCACCCTCGCCCTGCGGCAACTCATCGAGCAGGCCAAGCCCGACCTTGTCCTTTTCCCGCATACTTATCAGGTGCGCGACTTCGCGCCAAAGCTGGCTGCTTCGCTGGGCAAGGGCCTGGTGGCCGACTGCACCGGCTACCGCAGCGAAAACGGCAAGCTGGTTTTCGTGCGGCAGATGTTTCAGGGCCGCACCGCCGCCGACGTGACGTTTGCGGGCGATGCCCCCTGGTTCGCCACGTTTCAAGCCGGCGCGTTCCGCTCGGATCAACTCGCCAAGGGCGACGCTGCCGTCCCGGTGAAAAACGTCACCGTGGAACTGAAGCCCGAACAAATTCGTGCCACACCCGGCGAGCTTTTCCGCGAAGCCAAACAAGCGGTGGACCTGACGCAAGCGCCAGTAATTATTGCCGTGGGCCGCGGCATCAAGGAAAAGGAAAACATCGCCCTGGCCGAAAAACTGGCCAAGCTGCTGGGCGGCGAGCTGGCTGCTTCGCGCCCCATCTGCGATGAAGGCTGGCTGCCGATGGAGCGGCAAATCGGCAGTTCGGGACAAACCGTTGCGCCGAAGCTTTATCTGGCACTGGGGATCAGCGGCGCGATTCAGCATGTGGTGGGAATGAAAGGCTCGCGGACGATCGTCGCCATCAACAAGGACCAGAACGCGCCGATCTTCGAAATTGCCGACTACGGTATCGTCGGCGACCTGTTCGAGATCGTCCCCGCGCTCATCGAAGAACTAGAAAAGACGTAGAGGTATGACCCAGGGAGGCGAGGAGGATCGAAGACATGGCCGAAGCATGGGAAGAATTCTTACTTGAAAAAATCAAAACAGTGCTCGGTGGCGGCCAAGATTCCCTGACGGATGAAGAAGAGAAAATCCTGCTCACGCCTGTTGCCGCACTCGGAGATGACCCGAGCTTTACGCCAGAAATCGGTCGGCGACTACAGGAGAAATGCACGCGGGCTCTCACGGAAGCCTATAATCGTGACATTGCGGGTGATCGGGAAGTTCGAAGGGCTTACCGTGAACTCGGGATGAACAAGCTCGCCTTCCCTCCGATGGCGCGCCCGACAGGAAAGGAGGCTGCCTTATTATGGCGAAGGATGAATGAAGCGCTTTACGAGCACTCCAAACTAGCAATATCCGGCGTCGTCCAGAATTGGTATCTAACTTGCGGACGGGACATGGAGAGAAAAGCTGCGGGAGGCAACCCGTTGATCCTTGTATGGGGTATTGCCGCGGCCATTTTCTT
>FWWM01000935.1_pt1 | contig 93423 bp, 84 predicted proteins | sample 2228351 | NCBI WGS metagenome assembly FWWM01 (sample SAMEA103939774, study PRJEB20133) | metagenome | reverse complement strand
GGTACGCCTCGACAACATCGCCATCATCCGCCGCAGCGGCGGCCCCGATCGACTCCAGCGCTACAACCGCGAATTTCAGGTTTCGGTGGGCGCCAATCTTGCGCCGGGCACCCCGCTCGACGCCGCCGCAGCGCACACCACAAATTCCATCCGCAAAGTCGGCCTCCCGCCCGGCTACTCGTTCGTCTTCTCCGGCCAGGTGCGCCTGCTCGAGCAGACCACCTACAACATGCTGCTGGCCATGCTACTGGCTTCGATTTTTATGTACATGGTGCTCGCCGCGCAGTTTGAAAGTTTCAAGGACCCGTTCATCATTTTGCTGACGCTGCCGCTCAGCATCCCGTTCGCGCTGTTCTCGCTGTGGATTACTGGCCGCTCGCTCAGCCTGTGGAGCGCGCTGGGCGTCTTCCTGCTGCTGGGAATTGTCAAGAAGAACGGTATCTTGCAGGTGGACTACACGAATCAGCTCCGCCGCGAAGGCGTCCCGCTACGCGAGGCTATCCTGGAAGCCAACCGCGTCCGTCTGCGGCCCATTTTGATGACTACATTCGCAATCGTCGCGGGTCTGATTCCCGTGGCGGTGGGCATCGGCGCCGGCAGCGAGCAGCGCGCCTCAATTGCCGTGACCATTATCGGCGGACAGACGCTCTGCCTGTTGCTTACCCTGCTCGTCGTGCCGCTGGCTTATTCTTACTTTGCTGAATGGCAGGCGGCACTGGAAACCGCCGGTTACCGCGCGGCGTGGGGAAGATTGCGCACCGCCGTCGGCCGCCGCTTCGGCCTGTTCAGCTAGCCGCCTGTTGCCTCTCTTCGGCCAGCTTCTCAATCTTGGCGGCGAGGATGAAGTCGCTTTCCGTCAGGCCGTCAATCTTGTGCGTCCAGATTTTGATGTCCACGCGGCCCCAGGCCAGGCAGATGTCCGGGTGGTGACCCTGCTCTTCGGCCAGTTGGCCGACTCGGTTGGTGAATTCCAGCGCCCGCACGAAATCCGGAAACTTGAACGACTTCTCCAGGTGATGTTCGTTCACAACCTGCCACGTTGGGAGTTGCCTGCGCAGCGCTTCGAGCTCAGCGCCCTTCAGCGGAGGCACCCCGCCGCGGCACGGCACACACTGCTTTGCTGCCAGTTCGGTCATTGCTAATTCTCCTGCGCACGTTCTGCGGTGGCCATATCTACGTTACCTGATTGCGCGCCGGTTGCCAAATTGTCCGGCCGGGGCGAAGTCTGCGCTCCGGTTGTAGCCCGTGTCTTCCGACGCAGCGCAGACCGCTCGAGCAGACCTGGAACGCTCGCCGATACTAGCCACCCTCCCCTCGGCCTGCTAGAATGCGCCGGCATGCCGCCGAAAGCCTGCCTCCGTTTAGGCACTTCAGCATTCACAGCGGCGGGCTGGCAAGGCAGCTTTTATCCCGAAGGGCTGCCTCCCCGCGAGTATCTTTCCTACTACGCGCAGCATTTCGACACCGTCGAAGTGGACGCCACGTTTTACCGCATCCCCAGCTCCGCGACGGTCAAGAACTGGTATGCGAAAACGCCGGACCGGTTTCTGTTCGCCGCCAAGGTGCCGCAGACCATCACCCACGAAAAGGTGCTCGAAAAATGCGAAGGCCAGATGAAGAATTTTCTCGCCGTGATGGACCTGCTGGGCGAAAAGCTGGGGCCGCTGCTGCTCCAGTTTCCGTACTTCAACAAAAAGAAGTTTGCCACCGTGAACGACTTCCTGAAGCGGCTGGTGCCGTTTCTGGAACAATTGCCTGCCGGCTACCGGTTTGCCGTCGAGGTGCGCAACAAAAACTGGCTCGGCGAGCCGCTGCTTGCCGTGCTGCGCGAACGCGGCATTGCGCTGGCTTTGGTGGACCATCCCTGGCTGCCGCGCCCTCGCGACCTGCTCAAGCGCATCAATCCGCTGACCGCCGAGTTCACCTACATCCGCTGGCTCGGCGACCGCAAGGGCATCGAAGAGCAGACCAAGACGTGGGGCAAAGTCATCGTGGATCGGCGGCGGGAACTGCTGGAATGGGTCGAAGCCTGCCGCAAGCTGAGCCGCGCGCGCGTGGAAATCTTCGGTTACGCGAACAACCATTATGCCGGCCACGCCCCGGCCACCGTGCGGCAATTTCTGGAGTTGTGGAACCGCGCCTAATTCGCGTGACGCGCAGGCAAGGCTCCGCAAGGGCAGCGACCGTGCGGCGGGGGACACAACAGCAGAGGCGACGAAATGTCAACCCTGTGTGTACCGGGTCCTCAGTCGCCATGGCTCAGGCGGGAGGATTCCGGCCTCGTTGTGTTGCACTCAGCTTGCCGTGGTGGGTGAGCCGGCGCGCGTTTTTTCTTCTTCAATGGCGGCGAGCATTTTGTCATTGTCAGCGAACTTGAACGAGGGCACGCCGCGTTCTTTGGCCAGTTTTTCTTCCGCGCGGCCGAGGAAAACGAGGTCATCCTTGTCGACCACTTGCAGGCCCCGCTGGTCAAGAGTACGCGCGATGTCTTGCAGCGAAGCACCACGTTTGTCGGGCGCACCGTCCAGATACTTCAGCACGTGGACGGCGCCTCGTTCGGCATCCTGGCGGGCGATGCCGACCAGCCCTTCGCTGGCCTTGCGCGCCCAGCCCACGACGTAAGTCCCTTCGATGACTCGCTCCCGCTGCGGGTCGAAGACTTCGTACAAGCCGCTCTCGTTGCCGTTGCCGGCCGGATTCGTCACGTAAGCGCCGGATTGGTAGGGGAGGCCGACGCGCGGGTCGGCCACGTCGCCGATGGCGAAAATCATGGTGTCCACATCGAGGTCAAACGTTTTGTCCGTGGCCTTGGCCGCGGTGCCACCGTTGCGCGGCACCAGCAGATTCTCGGTCAGCACCAGCCGCTCGATGCGGCCGTCCGGGCCGGCTTTGATCTCTTTGGGCGAGCTGAGGAAACGGAAGCGCAGCCGCGGCAATCTGAGTCCTTTCTCCGGCTTGGCCAGCACCGGGAAGGTCGTGTCCGCCACCTTCGTGATGTCCTGTCCGGCGTTTGCCACGCGCTCTTTCACGCGCTTCAATTCGTCCTGAAAGTCGGCGCGGTCCAGATAGTCTTCGATGTAGACGAATTCCTTCTCGTCAAACTTGGCCTCGAACGGCCCGCGGCGGGCGACGACGTAGACTTCCTCGGTCTGCCGTTCAGGGTCGTCGAGCATCAGCCAGCGCGCGATGTCCACCATCACGTTGCCCATGCCCACGATGGCGATGCGCTTCCCGGTCGAAAAGTCCATCTTCGAAAACGGCGGGAGCAGGTTGTAGTGATAGACGAAGTCCTTCGCGGAGTAAACGCCGCGGGCATCTTCGCCCGGCAGGCCGAGTTTCTTCGTGCCCTGGGCGCCGACGGCAAACACCAGCGCCGCGGGGCGGAACTCCTGCAGCAGCTCGATGGGCACGGCGTAGTCGGCGCCCACGGGCACGTGCCCGAAGTAGTGCACGTTCGGCTGAGCCAGGATTTTCGCGAACTGCTTGCGCAGGCCGCTCTTCATCTTCTCCTTGACCGGATAGATGCCGTACTCGGCCAGGCCGCCGGGTTTGATATCCCGGTTCAGAATAACGACCTGGTGGCCGCCCTGCGCCAGCTTGTTTGCTGCAAACAGTCCCGCGGGTCCTGCTCCGATTACGAAGACCGTTTTCACATCGCCTCCTCTGGCCACACAGACTTCCTCGTGCTTATGGAGAGCACATCCGGTGCCGTTTGTCCCGCCCGGAGACTAATCCTAACACATTGAACAGGAAAGGGTTGTTCGAATGTCACGCGTGGCCACCAGCCCCGCTTTCCCGACCGTTGCGCAACCTGCCCCACCCGGGCCCCGCCCCTGTGCCTCAGCCCGCAACACCTGGGCGCCGGAAGCGTTTGCCGAGCGCAGAGTCCTCGTGGCGTGAAAATCGCGGCGACGCCGGGACTTGATTGACCCGTTGGCCCTGAACACACGCGAGGCCAGTGAAGTCGACCAGAACCCGCCGGGCGGTGGAAAGGAAACAGTGGCGGGGACGACGGGACTCGAACCCGCGGCCTCTGCCGTGACAGGGCAGCGTTCTAACCAACTGAACTACGTCCCCGCATGCAAAGCCCGCCGCAGTACGGCAGGCGAGCAGATGGTGGGCAGTGTCCGATTCGAACGGACGACCTTCCGGGTGTAAACCGGACGCTCTGACCGCTGAGCTAACCGCCCCGCATCATCGTAGCCGAAGCGCGCCGCAGCGTCAATGCGGCGGCCTGCTTGACTGCATTGGCAGCCAACATTAAACTGCTTTGTTTGTCGTTTTCCGCCGGAGGCGAGCTGAGGGTGATCCTGTCGCGAGATTTCGTCGGCTACATGGCACGCGAGCTGGTCAAGCATCTGACCGAAGCGAAGGTGGTCGAAGCCAAGTCGCCCGACGCGCTCGCCGAGCGCATCCGGCAGGCGCTGGTCGAGGAGCTAAGCCTCGAAGACCGCTTGAACGAGGAGGTCCGCCAGATTTTGAGCCAGTACTCCGACGAGATGCGCCGCACCGGCGTCTCCTATCAGGAGATGTTCAAGAAGGTGAAAAGCCAGCTCGCGCGTGAGCGCAAGCTGATTCTCCGCTGATGCGACTGAGTCGGGAAAAGACTGTGCGCCTCTCCCACGTCGTCACCGACCTGCTGGTGACCAGCGACGACGTCGAATTCATCGAAGACCGCGACACCATCCGCCAGGAAATCTTTCAGACGCTCCAGGCGCTGCTCCGCGAGGAAGAAAAAGTGGACGCCGAAGCCCGCAAGAAAATCGCCTCGCAGAAGAAAGACATCCCTGAGGGCAGCGCTGAGTGGGACATCCTCTATCGGAAGTACTACGCCGAAGAGTTGAAGCGTATCGGCGTCGGCGAATCGAGCTAGCTTACAACCAGTCCCCAAAAAGAAAACGGGCGACCCGCCTGGGGTCGCCCGTTGCGTTTGCTCTTGCGGAAACTTTACGTTACGGGCGGCGCTTCAGCACCGGCCGGTCGTCGTCTTCCTCTTTGGTCTTGGGATCGCTCTTTTCGGTGCGGCGGCGCAGCGTGGGCTTGTTCTCATCCGGCTCCTGAGCCTGCCGCAGCGACTGCAACTGGCGCAGCCGGGCTTTGATTACGTCAAACTCAGATGTGGTAACGATATACTCCTCGCGCGCGGGCAGGATTTGCGCAATTGTTTGCTGAGTGTTCTCGATGCGCTCCTCAGTCGGCGGATGCGAGCGGAACACGCCCGGCACACTGCCCGGCCGGCGCTTCTCTTCAGCTTGAATCTTTTCGAAGAAGCTGACGTAGGCGTTGGGGTCGTAGCCGGCCTTGTACATGTACTGGAGGCCGAGGTAATCGGCTTCGGCTTCGAATCCGCGCGAAAATTTCAGGAACGTCAACGGAATGGCAAAGTTCATCGCCTGGTAGATGCCGTAGCCGGCCCAGCCGCCCGGCAAAAAGATCAGCGCCGGAATCATCAACAACTGGGTCAGCTCGCCGCGGGTCGCGCCGCGGGTGCCGTGCCGGGCGGTCACGTGGGCAATCTCGTGCGCCATCACTCCAGCCAGCTCGGCCTCCTCGTCCGCGGCCAGGACCAGGCCTGTGTTGACGTAGAAGAACCCCCCGGGCAGCGCGAAGGCGTTGATCTCGTCCGAGTCGATCACCTTGATGGTGAAAGGAACGCGGGCGTCGGAGTTGCGCACCAGGTTTTGTCCCACCCGGTTGACGTATTCGTTGATCACCGGGTCGTCCACCAGTTTCACAGAGCGTTCGATTTCCTGCGCAAAACGCTTGCCCAGCGCCACTTCTCGCTCCAGCGAATACCAGTTCAGACTGCCGTCCACGTCGCGATTGCCAATCTGCTCGACGTCATCCTTCGCCTTCTTTTTCTTGTCCTTTTCCTGTTGCGCGAGCGTAGCGGTCGGCCCGGACGCCAGCAGGGCGGCGACCAGCGCCACCAGAATTCGTTTCGCCAGCAGTTGCATTGCCCCTCCTCGCGGATACCCCTGCCGCCAGTATACACCCTCCAGCCTGCAAAGAGACCCGGAACCCTCCTTGCATAGGATGACGGATTGTATCCAGAGGTTTGCTGGCTGTGCCGCGGGTCGGCCGCACGATTGCCGGATGGAAACAGCCGCGGCACGCGCATGGACGCTCCTGCACCGCTAAGCTAGAATCTCGCCGAATGCGCAACTCGAATCAAGCCGGGCATTTTCGGTGAGCTCTGCCACCAAGACAGTGACGACTGCGACCGGCCCTCGGCGCGGTCTGTTCGGCTGGCTGCGCCGGCTCTACGACTGGACTCTCTCCTGGGCCGACACGCGTTCCGGGCCGGCGGCGCTGGCAGGGCTGGCGTTTGCCGAGTCTTCCTTCTTCCCGATTCCGCCCGACCCCCTGCTGATGGCGCTGGCGCTGGGACGGCCGCGGCGGAGCATGTGGTTTGCCGCGATTTGCACGGTCAGCTCCGTGCTCGGAGCCATCCTCGGCTATGCGATCGGCCTGTTCCTCTGGCAGTCGCTGGACCAGGTTTTCTTCAGCTACGTGCCCGGATTCACGGAATCGAATTTCCGCATCGTGCAGGCCAAATTTGAGCAGAACGCATTCCTGGCCATTTTCGCCGCGGCATTCACGCCGATTCCCTACAAAGTATTCACCGTGGGCAGCGGTGTGTTCGGCATTAGTCTGGGAACTCTGCTGGTTGCCAGCGTGTTAGGGCGCGGACTGCGCTTTTTTGCCGTGGCGGCGTTGCTGCTGAAGTGGGGCCCCGCCGCGAAGGATTTCATTGACCGCTATTTCAACCTCCTGACGGTCATTTTCTTCGTGCTGCTGGCGCTCGGATTCTGGGTCGTCGGCCGCGCCTTGTGAGATGAGGGATGGCTGCCCGCCACGTTCAAGTCGGCCAGATCTGGAAAAAAGACGATACGGGCGAGACCTTCATCGTCACGAAAGTCTTTACCGAAGCCCTGGCCACCTTCGCGGTGCTGCGCAAGACCGGCGCGGAGACCGAATCGCGCCTGCGCGTCAAGGTCACGCGCACCGGTGAGGATCAGAGCATCATCGGTTTCACCCTGGCCACCAGCGCCGAAGATTACTGACCACTGAGGCCGGCAGGCGCGCTAGAACGAGCGCACCGGCATCTTGACCACGTCGTCCACCTGCATCAACTCTTTCACCAGAAACGGCTCGCCGTATTCGACGCCGATCATCTGTCCGTAGTATCGCGCCATCATATTGACCTGCTGCTCGAGCCGGTCGAGCGGCAGATAGACGCGGGATTTCTGCTTCTTTTTCGGACGAAACTGCGATTCATAGCAGAGAATTGCCCGCTGCCGCTGCTCGTGTTCCTTTGTGATGTCCACGATGAACGTGGGACGCATCGTGGCGTCGTACAGCGTTGCATAGAGCACCTTGAACGGACGGTAGGCTTCGCCCCGCAGGCCGCGCAGGCTCTGAAAGCCAGCCAGAAAACAACCTTCATAGGCCAGCCGCGCGGCGTTGTAATGGTCCGGGTGGCGCCCCTCCCAATAGGGCAGAATGACCGTGTGGGGCTGCAGCTCGCGGACTTTTTGTGCCACGGCCAGCTTGCTGCGCTCGTCCACCTCAATCCGCGCGTCGGGCAGACCCAGGTTGCCGCGGTAATCTACCCCGAGCACTCGCGCTGCCGCGGACGCTTCGCGCAGGCGCCGGGCCGCCGAACCCCGGGTGCCAGCTTCGCCGCGCGTCAGGTCAAGAATGCCGGTCCTGTAACCGCGCTTTTTCATTTTGATGAGCGTGCCGCCGCAGCTCAGTTCCACGTCGTCAGGATGCGCGGCAATGGCCAGCAGGTCGAGTTTCATTGCGCCCTCCGTTTCACCCGGCTGCAGCCACGATTCTAACAGCTTGGCAGCCAGCGCGGGGCCACTCCCCAGCGATGGTCCGGCGGATTTGCCCGGTGAACCGAGGTTTTGGCCGAGGGGTCAGCCGTGCTACCTTCTGCTGCTGCAATCGGCATTCTCAGATTCGAGAGGGGAGCACCCGTGGCAGAGCAACCGCTCCAGGGCCAGGTCGCACTGATTACCGGCGCGGCGAAGCGCGTCGGCCGCAGCATCGCGCAGAAGCTGGCGGCCGAAGGCGCCGCCGTGGTCATCAACTACGCGACCTCGAATCAAGAAGCTGAAGAGCTCGCCGCGCAGTTGCAGTCGGCCGGCCGCCGGGCGCTGGCCTGCCAGGCCGATGTCTCCTGCAAAAGCGATGTCGAGCGCCTCTTCGCCGCCGTCGAGCGGGCATTCGGCCGGCTCGACATCCTGGTGAACAATGCCGGCGTCTTCTTCCCGGCAAAATTCGACGCGCTGACCGAACAGCAGTGGGACCGCATCCACAGCGTCAACCTGAAGGCGCAGTTTCTGTGTGCGCAGGCCGCTGCGCGGCTGATGAAGCGCGGGGGCCGCGGCCGCATCGTGAACATCTCTTCGCTCGGCGGGCTGCTGCCCTGGCCCGACTACACCCACTATTGCACCTCGAAGGCGGGCGTCATCATGCTGACGCGCTGCCTGGCGCGCGCGCTGGCTCCGGAAATCACCGTGAACAGCGTGGCCCCGGGCACGATTCAGTTTGCAGGTGAAGCGCCCGATGCAGACTACATCCGCCGCGCGCCGCTCGGAAAAACCGGCCGCGGAGAAGATATCGCCGAAGCCGTGTTTTATCTGGTGCAGGCGGAATTCGTCACCGGGCAGGTCCTCGTCGTGGACGGCGGCCGCTCCCTCGCCTGACGTGTTGCAGAAGCCTGCGCACAGTGCGGTGCCTATTCATATTCCGGCTTCACCCGCTGCTCGGCCAGGAGCGCGATCAACTCCTTGTCCGCAGCTAGGAATTCCAATTCCGGCAACTCCTGCGGCACAACCCAGGCGATCCGTTCAAACGCAAGATTTTCCGGCGAGCCAGATTCAATTCGGGCCGCGAAAAAAATCAGTGCGAGTTCGTTCGGCAAATCTTTGTAGCGATGGCGCGTGCGATAAACTTCGCGGCCGATGCGCGCTTGCACGCCGAGTTCTTCGGCCAACTCGCGGGCCAGCGCCTGCTGGGGTGTTTCGCCATCGTGAACTTTGCCGCCAGGGAACTCCCACCGCAGAGGGAACGGGTCGGTGCGGCGCCGCTGGCAGACCAGCAGACGGCCGTCCCGCTCGATTAGCGCCGCGACTACGGTTGTCACCCTCATGCGGCGCCGTGTGAATCCGGATACAGAATCCCGAATAGCGCCCGCGCGCCTTCCACCAGCGGCGGCCCGGGTGTGTTCAACCACTCATCGCGGAGCACGTGGACGCGCCGGTTGCGAATCGCCGGCAGGTTGCTCCAGCCGGGCAGCGCGGCCATGCGGGCAGCCTCTTTGCGGGCGTCGGGGCGGTCGCTGGCTGCCGCCCACGCGATGACGATGACCTCCGGCTTGGCCGCGGCCACCTGCTGGTCGCTTACCTTCTGTCCCGCAGGAACCACCATCCTGCCGCCGGCAATGGCCACCAGGTCAGTCACCCACGGCGGCGAACTGATGCGTGGGTTCGACCACGCCTCTGCGTACACCCGCGGATGCCGCTTCTGCTGCCGCGCGCGGCAGGCAATCGCAGCAAATTCGCGCTTCATGGTTGCCACCAGTCTTGCCGCAGCGGCTTCGCGCCCGACAATTCGTCCCAGCAGCCGAATCTCAGCGTAGATGTCGGCCAGTGAGCGCGGATTGGTGGCCAGAAACGGCACCGGCGCACGGAGCAGGCTGGCAATCAGCTCGGGCTTGTAGGGTACCGCGCCGATGACCAGCGTCGGATTCAGCCGGATGACGGTGTCCACATCAAACCACCAGCAATCGCCCAGCTCCGGCAGGCCGCGCAGCACTCCGGGCGGAACGACGTCCTTACACCACCGTGTCACACCGGCCAGTTGATGCCTTGCGCCCAGTGCCACGAGAATCGAAGTCACGCTCGGGCCGAGGGAAACGATTCGCTGAGCTTCGGGTCTTTTTTCGAATTTCACACCACGTCAATTCTAGCAGGAGCCTTCCCCGGCCGTCTCTCGCCGGCTTCAGGAACCGAGGCTCCATAGCAGAGTTATTCGAGCCGCATCAGGTTGCGGCTGAAGCCGCGACCCCCAGGGCCGGCAGCATTTCCGTTGACCGAAAATGACGCAGATTGCGCCGACGGAGGGCTTTTGCCATACTGCGCGCGATGTACAGTGCCGCTGTACTTGACCATTTCAAAAATCCCCGCAACGCCGGCGAGCTCGAGAACGCTACGGCTGTGGTGGAGGTGTCGAACCCGGCCTGCGGCGATATGCTGCGGCTGGCCGCGCGCGTCGAAGACGGCCGGATTGCCGAAGTCCGCTTCCAGACGCGCGGCTGCGTTACCGCTATCGCCTGCAGCTCGCTGCTCACCGAGCAGATGCTCGGCCGTCCGCTCGACGAGCTGCACGGCATCACCCCGGAAAGCCTTTCCGAATGGCTCGGCGGCCTGCCCCCGGCCACCTTTCACGGCAGCCAGCTCGCCTGCGACGCGCTTGGCGCCTTGCTTGCGAAAATCTGGCGCTAGATCCTCAGGGTTCACGCGTTGCGCGCAATTCGTTGGTAAGTTTCGGGGTCGTTCAGGTTGAGGATGACGCCTTCCTCTTCAGTGGGCACTTCCACGACGCGGTTTGCGTGCGCCCATACGACGGCCCGGGCGCCGATCTCATGCGGCGCGGTGAGCAGCTCGCCGTACAGCCGGCTGGAGAAAATCACCGGGTGGCCGCGCTTGCCGTGGTAGGTGGGAAGGGCAATCAACTGGCCGGACCCGTAAAAGGCGTCAATCAGCCGGCCCACCAGCTCGGCGGAAATCATCGGGTGGTCCACCAAACAGAGCAACATTCCCTGTGTCGCACCGACCGGGAGGCTGCACAGGGCGACCTGGACCGAAGAGAGCTGACCCTTTTCCCAGTCGTGGTTGATTACTAGGGTTTCGGGGTCCAGCCGCACCTTCCGGCGAATTTCATCGGCGTGCGCGCCGAGCACTATGCGGTGCAAACCGATGTGCGGGTGGCGCATGACGCCGAGCAGATGTTCGAGCAGGGTTTTGGCCGGTTCATCCGGCTTCGGCTTGCCCGGGAAGGGAAGCAGCGCCTTCGGCGTGCCCATCCGCCGCGACTCGCCTGCGGCAAGAATCACAGCAACAAGCATCGGGGGCTAGTCGGCGCTTGCCTTGGCGCGATCATCAAGCGCGACGGCCTTGTGGGGCAGCGCCGCGGCTGCGTTGCGGCGCACCGCGATCAGCTCGGCGGCGATGCTGACGGCGATTTCCTCCGGTGTCAGCGCGCCAATTTCCAGCCCCACCGGCGCATGGACGTTGCGGAACCGGTCGGCGGGAATGCCCTCGGCTTCGAGCGCCTTATACACCGAAAGGACTTTGCGCTTGCTGCCGATCATGCCGATGTAGCGCGCCTCGGTGCCCACCGCCCACTTCAACACGCGCATATCGTCTTTGTGCCCGCGCGTGACGATGACGAGGTAGCTCGAGGCATTGGGCTTCAGCGTTGCAAATGCTTCCTCAAAGCTCGTGTAAATCTCGCGCGCCATCGGAAAGCGCTCACGATTGGCGAAGGCCTCGCGGTCGTCCACCACGCCGATGGCGAAGCCTGCGTTGTGCGCCACGCCGGCCAGCGCCATCGAGACGTGCCCGCCCCCGAACAGGTACAGCACCGGCTGCGGCAGAATCGGCTCGACGAAAACCTCCAGCGTGCCGCCGCAGATCAGCCCGTTGTCATAGTCGGCGGCGTGGTTCAGGTTAAAGGTCATCTTGCGCGGCACTTCGCTGCGCAGAACCTCCTTCGCAGCCGCCCACACTTCCGCTTCCACGCAGCCGCCGCCGATGGTCCCGGTCATCGAGCCGTCTTCCCGTACCAGCATGCGCGAGCTTTCATAGCTCGGAATCGAGCCATTGGTATGTACGATGGTAGCCAGCGCGGCGCGCTTGCCTTCGCGGCGCAGCCGGACAATTTCTTCGAACAGATCCATCGGTGGCCCCTTCGCTACAGGGTACGGCGCGCCCCGCCGGGTGTCAATCGCCCGCGCCCCGGTGGACACTTCTGTGGAGTCGGTGCTAGCGTATAGGCCTCCCCGTGCCCCGGGCGGGCACCGGCGGCGGCCGCGTGGGATACCCTGCGGTACGCTCCGTGAGTCGCCACCAAGCAAACTGCCATCTCATGGGGCGTGCGGGGATTCAATTCCATGCGCGCAGTCGTTTTCCACCAGCACGGCGAACCCGACGTACTCCGTTACACGGAAGTTGCCGAGCCCAAGATTGACTCCAGCGACGTTCTGATCCGCGTCCGCGCCTGCGCACTGAACCACTTGGATCTGTGGGTGCGCCGTGGACTGCCGGGTATTTCCATCCCGCTGCCGCACATCCCGGGCAGCGACATCGCCGGCGAAGTCGCCCGGGTAGGCGAGCACGTCAGCCGCGTCAAAGTGGGCCAGAAAGTCCTGCTCGCTCCGGGCATCAGTTGCGGACAGTGCCCGCAGTGCCTGGCCGGCAGGGACAACTTGTGCCGGCGTTACACCCTGTTCGGCTACATGGTTGATGGCGGCTGTGCCGAATTCGTGAAATCTCCAGAGGTAAACGTCATCCCCATCCCCGGTGACCTCACCTTTCAGGAGGCAGCCGCCGTGCCGCTCGTCTTCCTGACCGCGTGGCACATGCTGATCACCCGCGCCAATCTGCGGCCCGGCGAAGATCTGCTGGTGCTCGGCGCGGGCAGCGGCGTCGGCAGCGCGGCGGTGCAGATCGGCAAGCTCCTCGGGGCACGCGTGATTGCCACCGCGGGCAGTGACGCCAAGCTGGCCAGGGCGCGCGAGCTGGGCGCCGACGAGTGCATCAACCACAGCAAGCAGAAAATCGCCGAAGAAGTGAAGCGGCTCACCGATCGCCGCGGCGTGGACGTCGTCTTCGAGCACGTAGGCACCGCCACGTGGGAGGCAAGCGTGTTGAGTCTTGCGCCGAACGGCAGGCTCGTGACCTGTGGCGCCACCACCGGCTATCAGGCGCATGTGGACATCCGCTACCTGTTCAGCCGGCACCTTTCGATTCTGGGCTCCTACATGGGCAGCAAGGCCGAACTCTACGAGGTGCTCAATCTGATCGGACAGCGCAAGCTCCGCGCCGTAATTGACCGCACCATGCCGCTTTCCGAATGTGACCGCGCGCACGAGCTGATGGAGCGCCGCGAACAGTTCGGCAAAATAGTCCTGCTGCCTTAGATTCTCTGCCTGGCTGCCGGAGCATCGGCATGCCTCGTCGGTCGCTGCGGCAGTTCTCCTGATGGCGTGACTTCCGCCCCGCCGAATCCTCGGCCATTTTCAGCAGGCTGCTATCCCTGAGTTGGGATTTGCCAGCCGCGCCGGAACCACCGTCGGCGAAATACGCACGCCCCGGGCACGCTTCGGATGCGGTTGCGCACCCGCCGCGGCAGGTGTCGCATCACGGCCCACACCGCTTCCGGCACCGGCAAGCAGACCTCGTTCTTCAGCTTGGCGAGCAACGTTTCTTCATCCCACACCGGATACCACCAGGGCCATTGCACGGCGAGGACGTAGCAGGGCTTGTCCGCCAGGTGCTTCACTTCCTTGCGCACCAGATAGGCGGCGCGGAGGGCACCGTATCGAGCCAGTTGGCCGGCAACGGAATTCTGCTCATCGACTCCGAGCGTGACGGTGTAGAACTTGTCGCCGCCCTTGAAGTTCAGCCGCTCGCGCTGCGCCAGCATCCATTCCTGCTGATGGCGTAGTGCCCGGGCGTACCAGACCAGCGCGGTTTCACCCTGGCCGCATTGCATAAAATGGCGGTAGAGCAATTCGCAGCCCGGTAAAACAAAGTCGGAATTCAGTTTCATGCTCTGCTCGACGTGAGCGGCGCCTTGGGCGTCGCCACGCGCCAACAGCAGCCGGCCGACCGCGAAGTTGGCGGCCGCGTGCTCCGGCCATCCTGCCAGCAGCTCTTCGTAAAGGGGCAGCGCGGCTTCCGGCCCGAGGAGCTCTTCGCTCAGGGAAGCCCGTTCCGCGGCCTGTTCCTGTTCCAGCTTTCCCTGTCTTGCGAGCGCCGACAGTTCTGTGAGTCGTTGCCGCGCCTTCTGCAGATACTCGTGCTGCTGCCTCCAGTCCGCGGCGGCGGAATGCTGCCAGCGCTGCGAGAGCGATGGCAGCAGATTCTCCAGCGCCGCGCCGAGAAACGCATCGGCGGCACTTTCGGCGAACGGCGGCGGCAGGCGCGGCTCCGCGCCAATCGCGGCGAGCCGCTCGCGCAGCGAGGGGTGGGATTCGTCCGGCCCGACTTGAATCGCCATCGCCCGCTCGAGCCACCGCTGGGCGGTTTCGGGATCGGGAGCGGCGGCCAATTCACGTCGCATGCGATGGTACAGGTCCGGCGGCGGTTCGGGCGAGTGGCGCTCCTCGGCATGGATTTGCGGCCAGAAGACTTCGCGCAGGAAAGCGCCCTTCACCTCCAACTGGATCAAGGCGTCAGCCAGTTCGCGCCGGCCGATCAGGTCAGCGGCGAAGCGGTCGGCGTCATATTCGTTGGCGCGCGAAAGCGCATAGGTATGGGAGTTTAGCCGGGGCACATACCAGCGGAAAAAAGAAGCGAAGAAAATCGCCCCGCGATGGCGCCGCTTTTCGAGGTTGTCCATCAGCCGGTTCCAGGCTTCGCCGAGCCGGTAAAGCCAGGTATCGAACCGGCTGTGCGCGCCGAACAGGTGGTAGAACTCGTGCGCCAGAATTGCCTGAAACTGTTCCGGCGAAAGACCGAGCAGCAGCGGCAGGCCGATGGTCAGGTAATTCTTTTGCCAGCCGAACGGCCCCAGCCGCGGCACCTGGGTTACGCCGGCGTTAAACTCCTCGGTCAGCAGAACGCTATGGAAGTGCGGGAAGTACAGCTTCTGCGGCAGTTCTTCCAGAAATCGAAACAAACGCGGCGCGTCCGCGCTTACCAGTTCCACGCCTTTCGGCGGAGGGAATCGGATCCACAAAGCCAGAAGGATCAGCACGCACAACGGCGCCGTCAGCCAGAGCGTGGCCGGAAAGGCTGCGGAAACTGCCGCTAGCGCCCCCAGCACGCTCAGTATGTAGATGTAACCAAGAAGCGCCAGCAGCAGCACCCGCACCTTGAACCGCCTCGGGTGCCGCCGCGCGGCTGCCTCCAGCCGGCGTACCGCGCGGTCCATTTGTTCCGCATCAGTCATACAGGGTTAACCTTATCAGGAATCATGGCGGGTGAGCCCGCAATCGGAATCGGTTTGGCAGAGTGCTTCCTGTCGGCGGCCCCGCGGATAGAATCAATCGCGGGCCGACTGCTGGCTACGCACGGTTCGGGGCACTGTCCAGCCTGGTCCATGGGCAGTGTGGCGGCTTCAGCGGAATCACGCTCGTGCAGACGTTTAACGCCGGCTTCAGCCCGTCACCATCGTGGCCCCATCGAGCAACCGGACGGTGGTGGACTTCAAATACTGTTTCAATTCCACGGTCAGCGATTCCACCCAGGCGTGCGGCGTGACGTCGGTGGTGAACAACGGGAATGTGACGCGCATCTTCAACAACCGGGAATCGGCGCGCAGCCAGCGGTTCACCTACGACGAGCTGAACCGCATCAACACCGCGCGGACAGACGCGATTGATGCGACCGGCCGGTCCACGTGCTGGGGCCAGGTGTGCGGCTACGAAATCTGGGCCAACCTGCTCTCGATCGACGGCATCTCCCCGGAGTATGATGGCTGCGTGCAGGAAAACCTCAGCGTCGGCGTGAACGAGCAGAACCAGGTTGCGGGCAACGGCTACGACGCGGCAGGAAACATGTCCTCCGCACTGGGACAGACAGGGAGGAATGCGAACCCGGAGCGCCAGGGCGCGTCGGTGGGCACAGCTTGATGCGATGGTGCGGCTGTGCGAAAATAGCGCTGTCCACGGGAACAGAGCAGTGAGCGGACCCGCCAGCCCCAACGTCACCATCGAGAAGCCCGGCAGCGACGGCCACGCCGTCGTCAAGGACAGCATTCTGTTCACCACCCTCGACAAGGCGGTGAACTGGGCGCGCAAAAACTCACTCTGGCCCATGACTTTTGGCCTGGCCTGCTGCGCCATCGAGATGATGTCCATGGCCGCGGCGCGCTGGGACGTGGCCCGCTTCGGCGCGGAAGTTTTCCGCGGCTCACCGCGCCAGGCCGACCTGATGATCATCGCCGGACGCGTCTCGCAGAAGATGGCGCCGGTCATCCGCCAGCTCTACGAGCAGATGCCCGAGCCGAAATGGGTGATCTCGATGGGCGTGTGCGCGACTTCAGGCGGCGTGTTCAACAACTACGCGCTGGTGCAGGGCGTCAATCAGGTGATTCCCGTGGATGTGTACGTCCCCGGTTGCCCGCCCCGTCCGGAAATGCTCATCTACGGCATTCTCCAGCTTCAGAAGAAAATCGAAAACGAACGCGGTAGTTTCAAGCGCGCGCTCAACCTCAGCTAGCAGAGCCGAAACAGCGGCGGCATAAAGCCGCCTCCCCCTATCGCCGAGTGAAAGTACGGATGATGGAGCGGCAATTTCACGGCGCCATTGAAAATCTCTCACCCCCCAGGATATCAGAAAAAAACAGCTAATTATCTCGTGCAGGGAGTTCGATGACTTCTGCGGTACCGCCGGACCACGTGAGCTTGCTGCCGGGAGCAAAATGCTCGCGGCGCACGTAGCCCATGCCGATCGGCCGGCCCAGCGCGTAAGAAAACGCCGCGCGAGTTACGACCCCGGCTTCCTTCCCATCCGCCAGCAGCTTTTCTCCCGAGGCTGGAAAACTGTTACCGCCAAATGTCAGCCCTACTCGCTTGCGGTTCACGTGCCCGCGCGACCGCACGCGTTCGACAATCTCCTGTCCGGGATAGCAGCCTTTCGTGAAACTGATGTGTGTCGTCTCCAGCGCGGCTTCGTGCGGGATCGTTTTTTCGTCAAAGTCGTAGCCGAACCATGGAATGCCGTCCTCCAGCCGCAGGACGTTGAGCGCCGCGTAGCCAATCGGCCCGCCGCCGGCAACTTTTACAACTCTGCCCAGCTCCTCCCAGAGCTTGGTCAGATTCTCGCGCGCAACGATGAATTCCGCTCCGGGCAGGCCGCCCGCTGAGCGCCGCACCAGCCGGCAGGCCATCCCCGCGACATCCGCCTCGAGATGCCCCATTTCTTCAAGCAGCTCCAGTGCCGGTGCACCCAGCCGGGCCAGCACCTGCGGGGTGGCCGGACCCTCCAGCGCCAGCACGCCGAAGCGGTCTGTCACGTCCTCCAGCCTGACGTCGTCCATGATGATGAAGCGGTTCAAATGCTCGACCAGCAGGTCCCGAATCCTGGCGTAAGACACCACAAGAAAGCGGTCTTCAAGCGCGTGGGCTTCCAGCTCCGCCAGGATGCGGCCCTGCGGGTTCAGCAGTAGCGCGGGGACCCCGTGGCCCGGCGGCAGGTCCTTCACGTTGTTTGAGAGCATGGCATTCAGGTACCGGATGCGGTCCGGCCCGGAAAAGTGCAGAAAGGCGCGGTAATTCTTGTCCGCCAGAGCAACGGACTCACGGGCAAAACGGTACTCGGCGGCGGTATCGGTGAAGCGTTCGGGCAGCAAGCAGCCAAACCATTCCCGCAGTACAGCGCCGGACCGCTCGTGCAACGCGCGCAGGGGAGTCTCGCAGGCCATCGTGGCTATGTTAGCAGCTTCCTGCGCCGGGCGCCGCGCGGACCGCCACAGCGCGCATGGTATACTGCCCGGCGATGAGCGAATCGCAGGCCGCGCACCTGATTCACGAAATTCTGCCGGTCGGATGGCTGCAGTGCAACTGTTCGGTTCTTGGCGATCCGGCTGCGCGCGAAGCGGTGGTGATTGACCCGGGCGATGAAGTCGAACGCATCCTTGCCATCGTTCGCCAGCAGGAGTGGAATGTTCGCGCCATCCTGAACACGCATGCGCACATTGACCACGTCGGCGGTCTGCACAAATTGCAGCAAGCCACCGGCGCGCCGGTGCTGATGCACCCCGACGACCTTGAACTCTACCGCATGCTCGACGTGCAGGCGCAGATGATCGGCGTGCCGCTGCCACCGATGGCCCGCGTGGATGCCTCGCTGAAGGAAGGCGACACGGTGCGCTGGGGAGGATACGAGTTGCACGTTCTGCACACGCCGGGACACACGCCCGGCAGCATCAGCCTCTATCTGCCTGCGGTGGCTCCGGCCGCGGCCACAGTTGCAGCGGAAGACGCCGTGCCGCGGTTGATCGCCGGCGACACCCTGTTTGCCGGCAGCATCGGTCGCACCGACCTGTGGGGTGGCTCGTTCGAGCAGATCATGCGTTCGCTGCGCGATAAGCTGATGGAGCTGCCCGAGCAGACCCTCGTCATCCCCGGCCACGGTCCGCTGACCACCATCGGACGGGAAAAACAGAGCAATCCGTTCCTGCGCGTGGGGCGCTGAACAATCAGGAGGCAGGGGCCGGAAGTCCGATGGAAGGGAACTTTTCGCTCGTCACGCATCACCGCTCACTGCTTGTCCCGTTCGGCGCGCATCTGTTCCATGACGTGTTGAATCAATTCCTTCGCCTTATTCAACTCAGCGGTAATCAACTGGATGTCCATCTTCGGCTTCTCCGGGTCGCGAGCCTGATGGCAATAGACGCCGTGCTGGCCGACCAGCAGCAGGGCATTGGTCACCAGGTCGAGGCTGACGGCCAGCCGGCCGCGCTGCGGGCCGAACATCTGCTCGTAGTATTCCAGTTCGGCGCGATGCTCTTCGAATGCTGACATGAGATGTCCCTTTATTTAGAGCTCAAATCTGAAACCTGAAATTTGCGATTTCAGGTGAACCCCTGCGCAGACGTTTCCGCGAGTGCAAACACCGCCTGCCATCCAATTCCGCTGCTCTTTCCACCATAGCCGCGCCGAGCGGATTCCGCAACCCGATTCTCCGCAGGGCCGCCACAACCCCGGCGCGGCATGAAATCGGTGCCCAGGAAGCTTCGGCTGCCGCGCCAGCTTGTTGCAAGGATGGAACTTTCCGTCACATGGCAACTTTACTCGCTCGCCAGCGGACAAGATAATTCCGCCTTGAAGTACGAGCCGGTGGAGCAGCGTTTCGCGGCCAACGGCCCGGGCAGGAGCCGCCACGCCGAATTCAACAAGGCCGGCTGGCAACGGGGGATCATCCCGAACTCTTTTTTTCATCGTGGATGACAGCGAAGTTCTCGCCGGGCTCTCGGGCAGCGCGCTCGACGAAATGCAAAAGGGCCGGCGCTACCTGAGCCGCGAAGAAAAGATAGACGTGACGATTCTCCACGCTCAGCGGCAGCCTGAGGCCGAAGTGGCCGCTGCGCGCCAAAGTCTGTATGTGCGGGCTGGCGAGCTGACCGGCCTGTTCCGGGAGCTGGGTATCACTACGTGAGGCAGGCATGAGACGCGCCGACCTGGTTCGCATCCCCTCCAAGGGAAAAACCATGAGGACAACGCAAATCATTTTCGGCGAACGCCAGCACCTGCTGCGCGTGCTGGATTCGCTCGAGCGCACGATTGTGCCCAAGACGCGCTTCGCGCAGGAATGCCAGGTGCTCGAAGAGCTGATTCACGCGCGCACGGTTGAATTAAACAAGATTAATGCCACCTGGGACCAGAAGGTGGGCACGGTGCTCAGTGCCGACGTCCGCCCGGAGACGCTCGACAAACTGGCCCGCGAGGCCCCGCAGGAGGATTACTATCTGCTGCGGCTGATCAGCGAGCATCCCAAAGTGACCGCCAAAACCCTGGCGCGGCTGGCCAAGCACCCCTATCCGGCTATCCGTGAAAACGTGGCCCGGCATCCCAACGCCGACCCGAAAACGCTCGCCGAATTGAGCAAAGACCGCACGCAGCCGCTCTGGTATCTCGTCGCCTTCAACCCGAACACGCCGGCCACGCTCCGCCGCAAACTCCAGGAGCGAATGCGCAAGCTCGGCCAGGCCGCCGCAAAGTAATTGTGAAATCTTTTGTTCCTCGCCCCTCGAGGGGCGGGAAATTGCTTTTCTCAGCCTTTCCTCTCAGCCCGCTTCCGCTATAGAATCCCGCTTCGATGGGCATTGCCATCCCGTCGCAATTCAACATCGCTGACTATTTTCTGGACCGCCCGGCGCGTGCGCATCCCGAGCGCGCGGCGATTCTCGGTGACCCGGCGGCGGTCAGCTACGGCGACTTGGCCCGGCTGGCCAACCGCACGGGCAACGCGCTGCGCGCGGCCGGTTGCCGGCCGGGTGACCGCGTTCTGATTGTCCTGCCGGATTCACCGGAGTTTGTGGCCACATTTTTCGGTGCGGCGAAAATCGGCGCCGTAGCGGTGCCGGTGAATCCGTTCACCCGCGCTGCGGATTATGCTTACTACTTGGGCGATTGCACGCCGCGGGTCGCCGTGGTGCATGCCGCTGCCCTGCCGGAATTTCAGCAGGCCCTGGCCGATCTCGGCGGTGCTCGGTCCGGGGCGGCACAGCCGGAACTGCTGGTGGTCATTGGTACCCTTTTGCCTACGGGATACCGCAAGCCCGCAGTGCCATGGGAAATCTGGCTCCGGCAAGCCTCCGAGAGCCTCGAACCGCATCCCAGCGCCTCCACCGACATGGCTTTTTTTCTCTACACCTCCGGCAGCGGAGGCACGCCGAAGGCGGCCATCCACCAGCACAAAGACATGCTGGTGACCACGGAAAGCTTCGCCAAAGGCGTGCTCGGCCTGCGCGAAGACGACATCACGTTTTCCGTCTCCAAGCTGTTTTTCGCCTACGGGCTGGGCAACGGCATGTACTTCCCCTTTGCTCTGGGCGCGCAGACCGTCTATCTGCCGGACCGTCCGCGGCCCGGCCTGGTGCTCGAACTTGTCGCCCGGCACCGGCCGACGGTCTTTTTCTCCGTGCCAACCTTTTACGCACTGCTGCTGCGCGAAGCCGAAACCGGGGCCGCAGCCGATTTTTCCTCCGTGCGCCTGGCGGTGTCTGCGGGCGAAGCGCTGCCCGCAGAGATTTTCGAGCAGTTCCGGAAGCGCTTCGGCATCGAAATTCTCGACGGCATCGGTTCCACCGAAATGCTGCACATGTTCATCGCCAACCGGCCGGGCGCGGCCCGGCCGGCAAGCTGCGGCCTGCCGGTGCCAAACTATGGAGCCCGCGTCGTGGACGAACGCGGCGGGCCTGTCCCGTCCGGTGAAATCGGCAACCTGTGGGTGCGCGGGGCGAGCGCCTTTGCCGGCTACTGGCACAAGCCCGAGCTCACCGCTCGTGCCTGCTGCGGCGAGTGGATTATCACCGGCGACAAGTTTTTCTGCGACCCCGACGGCTACTTTTATTATTGCGGCCGTGCCGACGACATGATGAAAGTCTCCGGCATGTGGGTCGCGCCCGGTGAAGTCGAAAACGCGCTGCTCGGCCATCCGAAAGTCGCCGAGGCCGCCGTGGTGGGGAAGAGCGACTCCGGGCTGACTCGCCCGGTCGCGTTTGTGGTGCTGCGCTCGGGCGTCCAGCCTTCGCGCGACCTGCCGCAGCAGTTGCAGCACTTCGTTCGCGAGCGCCTGCCGTCGTACAAAGTCCCGCAGGAGATTCACTTCGTCGCTGAACTGCCCAAGACCGCGACGGGCAAAATCCAGCGCTACCGCCTGCGCGAGCAGGCCTAGCCAAAAGACAAATTGGCTGTTCCTCCCCCTCCAGCGTGGTGTATATTGGCCTGGGAGGTAAGGCCAATGCTGCCCCTGCACCTGCAGCCGGAAAGCCACGTCCCGCTCTACATCCAGATCCGCGACCAGCTCCGCGCCCTGGTGCATTCCGGTGCGCTGCGCCCGGGCGACCGCATCCCGGCAAGCCGGGAACTGGCGAATCATCTCGGGGTTCATCGCACGACCGTGGCCAACGCCTACGCCGAACTCGAATCCGAGGGTTTAATTCACGGCCACGTGGGCCGCGGCACATTCATCACCGAAGCTGCGGTGCCCGCCGCGACCCCCCGGACGCCGAACCCGGTTCTGGCTTCCGGCAACGGCGGCGTGCGTTGGGAGTCGCTGTTCGCCGATGAGCGCGGCGAAGAAGCCCTCAGCCGGCTGATGCCACGCATCCCGGATGGTGCGATTTCCTTCGTCGCTGCCAAACCGTCGCAAGAGCATTTCCCGTTGGAGGAGATTCGCGCCTGCGCCCAGGCGGTGCTGCGCTCCGACGGCCGGCGCATCCTGCAACTGGGCTGCTCTGACGGCTACGAGCCGCTGCGCCGCGCGCTGCTGGAGCTGTTCCGCAGCGAAGGCCTGGCCATAAAAGAAGAGCAGATTCTGATCACCGACGGCTGCCAGCAGTCGCTCGACCTGCTCTGCAAGGCGTTCCTGCGCCCGGGCGATACCGTGCTGATGGAAAATCCCACCTATCCGGGCGCGATTGCGATTTTTGCCAGCGCGCGCGTGCGCACCATCGGCGTGCCCGTCAACACGGAAGTGCCGGGTAACGGTTCCAGGGGCCGCGATGCCGGGCTAGACCTGGGCGCACTGGAAGCGGCACTGGTACAGAACCGCGTGAAGCTGATGCTGCTGACTCCGGATTTTCAGAATCCGACCGGCATGACCATGACCCTGGCCGCCCGGCGCAAAGTGCTGGAACTGGCCGCGCGCCATCAGGCGCCGGTGGTCGAAGATCACATCTACGCCCGGCTGCGTTTCGCGAGCCCGGCGCTGCCCTCGCTGAAGGCGCTCGACCGCGCCGGCACGGTGATTCAGGTTGACAGCTTTTCCAAAGTTGCCTTTCCCGGGCTGCGGGTGGGCTGGTGCATCGCTCCGGAAAGCGTCATCGAACGGCTGCGCCTGGTAAAGCAAACGACCGACCTGCACACCGACCAACTGGCGCAGGCAGTATTGGCTGAATTCACCCGCCGCGGACTGTTCGCAAAACACCTGGCGCGCATGCGCAAGCTTTACGCCGCGCGGCTTGCAGCTCTGGAAGCGGCGCTGGAACGCCACATGCCCGATGGCGTCACCTGGACGCGCCCGCAAGGCGGCATGTGCCTGTGGCTGAGCCTGCCGCCGGGATTCGATTCGAGCGAACTGCTGATTCATGTGCGCGAGCGAGGCGTGCTGTTCGGCCCGGGGCGGTACTTTTACTTCCAGAGTCCGCTGCCGAATACGCTCCGGCTGGGATTTGCGGCGGTGGATGAGCGTAAAATTGCGCGCGGCGTGGCGCTCCTGGGCGAAATACTGCGGCAGGAGATGCGCAAGCGCGAGCGCGGTGCGCGCCGAGCGGCCTCGCGTGTTTCTCTGGTATAACCTGCGGGCGCTGCGGCACAAGGATCAGACGAATGACTGACCACGACAAAGAGCACTCGCTGCCGGCGGTGACGCCGTTGCCGCCGCGTCCGGATAATGCCTGCTTTGGCTGCGGCGGAGCGAATGAACGCGGCATGAAGCTTGCCTTTGTGCGTGACGACGCCCGCCGGCGCATCGTCGGTCGGTTCACCTTAGGCGCGGATTACCAGGGCGGACCCGGATTTCTGCACGGCGGCATCATCGCCACCCTGCTGGATGAAGCGATGGGCAAGGTCAACCGCTTCCGCGATGTCCGCGCCGTCACCGCCGAGCTGAGCGTCGAATATTTGCGCCCGGTGCGCGTCGGGCAGGAGATTGTTGTCGAAGCGTTCGAAGTGCAGTGCGACGGCCGCAACCTGATTCACGCCTCTGAAATCCGCAACGACGCGGGCGAGTTGCTCGCGCGTGGCCGCGGGCGGTTCGTCGCCGTAAACGAAGAAAGATATCGGGAACAATTCGGGAAGCCGGATCGTTGAAGCGGTCGGGCACGGAGGCAGTCATGAAATTCATGGAAACCAACAACTGGCGGGTGAAGGTCGGACTGGCGGAAATGCTGAAGGGCGGGGTGATCATGGACGTCACCAGCGTGGAGCAGGCGCAGATTGCCGAGCGGTCTGGCGCCTGTGCGGTGATGGCGCTTGAGCGCGTCCCGGCCGACATCCGCAAAGAAGGCGGCGTGGCACGCATGGCCTCGCCGAAAATCATTCGCGACATCATGGCCGCTGTCTCCATTCCCGTCATGGCCAAGGTCCGCATCGGGCATTTCGCCGAAGCCCAGGTGCTCGAAGCGCTCGAGGTCGACTTTATTGACGAGAGCGAGGTCCTGACGCCGGCCGACGAAGAGCACCACATCTGGAAGCACGATTTCAAGGTGCCGTTTGTCTGCGGTGCCCGCAACCTGGGCGAAGCGCTGCGGCGGATTGCCGAAGGCGCCGCCATGATTCGCACCAAGGGCGAAGCCGGCTCGGGCAACGTGGTCGAAGCGGTGCGGCACATGCGCGCCATTGTCGGCGAGATGAAGCGCCTCGCCACGCTGCGCAGCGACGAACTGGTGCGCGCGGCGAAAGAGTTGCCGGCGCCCCTCGAACTGGTCGAATGGGTGGCGCAGCATGGCAAGCTGCCGGTGCCGAACTTTTCCGCCGGTGGCATCGCCACACCCGCCGACGCCGCGCTGGTGATGCAGCTTGGCGCCGAGTCCGTCTTCGTCGGCTCGGGCATCTTTAAATCGTCAGACCCGGAGCGCCGCGCGCGCGCTATCGTCAAAGCCACGACGCACTACTCCGACCCGAAAGCGGTGCTCGAAGCTTCGGAAGAGCTGGGCGAGGCCATGAAGGGGCTCGACGTGCGCCAACTCGAGGAAAAAGAGCTGCTGCAGACGCGCGGGTGGTGAGTCGGTCCCGTGATCGTCGTGGAAGCATCGCAGGGTGGATGCTGGCAGTGAGGATCGGGATACTGGCAATTCAAGGCGATTTCGAGGCGCACGCCAAAATGCTGGCTGCGCTCGGCGCCGAGCACCGCTTCGTGCGCACGGCCGCGGATCTCAATGGTCTGGACGGCCTGATTCTCCCTGGCGGCGAAAGCACCACACACCTGAAGTTTCTGACCGAGGAAGGCCTGCTCGAGCGCATCAAGCAGTTCGCCGCCGCCGGCGGCGCGTGTTTCGGCACCTGTGCGGGCGCGATTCTGCTGGCGCGCGAAGTGAAAAACCCGCCGCAGCAGTCGCTGGCCCTGGCCGACCTGACCGTAGTGCGCAACGCCTACGGCCGGCAACTGGCCAGCGACGTTCGCTTCGGCGCGACGAAGCTGAGGCCGGAGCCGCTGGAGATGGTCTTCATCCGCGCGCCCATGATCGAGCGCGTCGGTGCCGGCGTGGAAGTCCTGGCCGAATGCGACGGCCGCCCCGTGCTGGTTCGTGACCGCCGCGTGCTGGCCGCCACGTTTCACCCCGAGCTGACACGCGATGCCACCGTGCACCAATCGTTTCTCAAACTCCTGCAAAATGGTTTCTGAGCGGTGAACAAACCCCGGAAAACCAAAGTCCTGTTCGTTTGCGTCGGCAATTCCTGCCGCAGCCAGATGGCGGAAGCATTCGCGCGGAATCGTCATGCCGACGTCATCGAGCCGTCGAGCGCAGGCATTTCGCCGCTGGGCCGCATCGCCGACGTCACCCGGCAGGTGATGGCAGAGCTGGGCTATTCTTTGGAAGGGCAGCACTCGAAAGGCCTGCCTGCGAATGCCAGCGAGTTTGACGGCCTGATTGTCAACATGACCGGCATTCCCGGCGCCTCGCTGTTTCCCGGCGCGCGCGTTGTGGACTGGGACGTGGACGATCCCTTCGGCGAAGATTTGTCCGTTCACCGGTGCATCCGAGATGAAATCGAGCAGCTTGTGGGCAGCCTGGCCAATCAGTTGCGCAATTAGCGCAAGCCATAGCTCGGCTTCCATCGCAGGTCCGCGAAGCTGGGTTGGGACTGAGCCGAGGAATTCCTCTATAATGTCAGCAGGAGGCAGAGTGCCCCGCGAAAAAACCAGCGTCTCCCGCGAAGACTACCTGAAAGCCATCTGGGAGATTATTCAAGAAGAGCAGACGCCGATTGCCGCGCGCCTGGCCGAAGAGCTGGCCGTTACGCCTCCGGCGGTAACCGCGGCACTGAAGCGCATGACGCGCGACGGCTACCTCCGCGTTCGCAGCGGTGGCCGTATCGCGCTGACCCGCAAGGGCCGCGCCGCCGCCGACAAGCTTGTCCTGCGGCACCGGCTGGCCGAGAAGCTGCTCATCGAAGTCATCGGCCTCGAATGGTCGAAAGTTCACGAGGAGGCCGAAAAGCTCGAGCACGGCATCTCGGAAGAAGTCGCCGGGCTGCTGCTGAAGCGCTTTGGGCCGGACAGCACCTGCCCGCACGGCGTCCCGCTGCGCGGCGGCATGGCCAAGCTGCGGCGGAATAACGGCGCCGTGCGCTTGTCGGAAGCGCAGCCGGGCGACCACGTCGAGATTCTCCGCGTGTACGAAAAAGACCCGAAGTTTCTGGAGTTCGTCGCTGCGCGCCGGCTGCGACCTCGTGCGCGGGCACGCGTTCTGCACCGCGAATACGACGAAACCATGACGCTGTCGGTTGCCGGTCGCCGCATCTATCTCGGACAACCCGCCACCTCCCGCATCTGGGTCCGCCGCATCCCTGCCTAGACGCGCCGCCGGTCAGTCTCGGCAAACTCTCTCTGGGGAGTATTCGTTCCGCTTCGCCAGCAGGAATCGTTCCGCTCCGGTCTTGCCCTGCGGCTTGAAATTTCGGGCGGGGCGCGATAACTTGCGTATCTCTTTCCAGGCACTCAATTCCGGGAATTGTGGAGAAAGGGCAGGGGGCAGCATGGGAGTCGAAATTCAGCTTCGGGTCAACGGCAAGACCCAGCAGCATGAAGTCGAGCCGCGGCTGCTGCTGGTGCACTACCTGCGCGACGTCCTCGGGCTGACCGGCACGCACATCGGTTGCGAAACCTCGATCTGCGGCGCCTGCACCGTGCTGCTCGACGGCAAAGCGGTGAAGTCTTGCACTATGCTGGCCGTGCAGGCCGATGGCGCGGACGTTGTCACCATCGAGGGCTTGGCCGCCGTGCGCGGCAACGGCGGGCTGCATCCTGTACAGCAGGGCTTCTGGGAAAAGCACGGCCTGCAGTGCGGCTACTGCACGCCGGGGATGATCCTGGCAGCGGTCGAGTTGCTCGAGTCGAATCCCAAGCCGAAAGAAGAAGAGATCCGCCGCGCCATCGCCGGAAACCTGTGCCGCTGCACCGGTTACCAGCACATCGTGGATGCCGTTCAGTATGCGGCGAAGAAGATGTCTGCGGCAAAACGCTAGCTCACTGAGTTTGCTCCGCCACGCCGGTTCTACGAGGGGGAAATCATGGCCAGCGCAACGCGTTACGTCGGCCGGCCGCTGAAGCGCAAAGAGGACCCGCGGCTGATTCAGGGCCTCTCGCACTATGTGGACGACTTGCGTCTGCCAGAGATGCACTACGTCGCGTTCGTGCGCAGCCCGTACGCACACGCCAGGATTCGCTCGATTGACACTTCCCGAGCGCAGGCCGCTCCGGGCGTGGTCGCCGTGCTGGCCGGGCAGGACCTGGGCGGCGCCGTTGGCGTCGTGCCCTGCGCCGCGCAGCTTCCGGACATGAAGACCGTGCTGCGCCCGCCGCTCGCCACCGAGCGCGTTTTGTTCGTGGGCGAACCAGTGGCGCTGGTCGTGGCCAGCGACCGCTACGCCGCGCGCGATGCCGCCGAGCTGGTCGAGGTGGACTACGAGCCGCTGACTCCGGTCGTGGATCCGGAAAAGGCGCTGGCCAAGGGCGCGCCGGTCATCCATCCACAATTCTCCGACAACGTGGCCTTCCGCTGGGAACTCGAGGGCGGCGACGTGAGGGCGGCGTTCAAAAAGGCCGCCAAGGTCATTCAACAACGCATGGTGAACCAGCGACTAATTCCGGTGGCCATGGAGCCGCGCGGCGTCGTGGCTGACTACAAGCCCGGCGAAAACAAGCTGACCGTCTGGTCGGCCACGCAGATTCCGCACCTGCTGCGGACCCAGATTGCCGCGATGCTCGGCGTGCCGGAATACATCGTCCACGTGATTGCGCCGGAAGTGGGCGGGGGCTTCGGCAGCAAGCTGAATGTCTACGCCGAAGAAGCGCTGGTCGCGCATCTGGCCATGCGGCTGGGCAAGCCGATGAACTGGGCCGAGTCTCGCCGTGAAAATTTTCAGGCCACCATCCACGGCCGCGACCAGATTGCCGAGCTCCAGCTGGCCCTCAAGCGCGATGGCACCCTCCTCGGCCTGCGCTGCAAAATTCTGGCTGACCTCGGCGCCTACTATCAGTTGTTGACGCCGCTGATTCCTACCATGACCGGGCTGATGATCTGCGGCTGCTACAAGATTCCCGCCGCGCGGGTTGAAATCACCGGCGTGTTCACCAACAAGATGGCGACCGACGCTTACCGCGGCGCCGGGCGGCCCGAAGCGACCTACTTCATCGAGCGCGCCATGGACCTCGTGGCCGCAGAGCTGAAGAAGGACCCCGCCGATCTGCGCCGCAAAAACTTCCCGCACCCGAAGCAGTTCCCCTATGCCACGCCGACCGGGCTCATCTATGACAGCGCGAACTATCAGAAAAGTCTGGACACGGTGCTGAAACTTGCCAACTACAAAAAGCTGCGCGCCGAACAGGCCAAGCTGCGCAAACAGGGCCGTTACCTCGGCATCGGCATTTCCACCTACGTGGAAATCTGCGCCATGGGGCCTTCCAGCGCCATGCCCGCCGGCGGCTGGGAATCGGCCACGGTGCGCGTCGAGCCGACCGGCAAAGTCAACATTCTCACCGGTGCCTCGCCGCACGGGCAGGGGCAGGAAACCAGCTTCTCGCAGATTGCGGCAGACATGCTCGGGATTGCGCCGGACGACATCAACGTGGTCCACGGCGACACGGCCGTCGTGCCCTACGGCATTGGCACTTTCGGCAGCCGCGCCACCGCCGTCGGCGGCACCGCCGTGTACACCGCGCTGTCGAAAATCCGCGAAAAGCTCGCCGCCATCGCCGGCCATCTCCTCGGTGCAGACCCGAAGAAACTCGTTTTCCGCGAGAACAGGATTTTTCTGAAATCCGACCCGAAAAAGTCCGTTCCTTTTGCGCAAGCTGTTGGCGCCGCCTACGTGGCCAAGACTCTGCCGGCCGGGATGGAGCCGGGACTCGAAGCCACGCACTTTTTCGAGCCGTCGAATTTTACCTTCCCGTTCGGCGCACACCTTGCTGTGGTGGAAGTGGACACCGAAACCGGCGACGTACACCTCGAGCGCTACTTCGCCGTGGACGACTGCGGCAACGTCATCAACCCGCTTCTCGTGGACGGGCAGGTGCACGGCGGCATTGTGCAGTCGCTCGGGCAGGCATTTTTGGAAGAGGCCGTGTATGACGAAAACGGCCAGCTCATCACCGGCGAGCTGATGGACTACGCCATCCCGCGCGCGGGGGACGTGCCCCGCATCCAGACCGCGCGGACGGTCACGCCCTCACCGGTGAATCCGATGGGCGTGAAGGGCGTCGGCGAAGCCGGCACGATTGGCGCCACCCCCGCGCTGGTCAATGCCGTCGTGGATGCGCTGGCGCCGTTCGGCATCCGTCATCTGGACATGCCTGCTAAGCGCGAACGCATCTGGCAACTCTTGCGCAGGGCAAAACCCGCGAACGTTGCCGCACAGCCTGCCAAGCTTAAGCCCGCCAAAGCCAAGTCGAAACCGAACAAAGCCAGACGCGGCAAGGCGGGCCGGGCAAGGAGGGCGCGATGATTCCCGCAGGGTTTGAATACCACGCCCCGAAATCGCTGGAAGAAGCGCTGCGGCTGCTCGGCCGGCACGGCGACGAAGCCAAGCTGTTGGCCGGAGGCCATAGCCTGCTGCCGCTCATGAAGCTGCGGCTGGCCGCGCCGCGCTATGTGATTGACCTCGGGCGCATCCGCGGCCTGCGCTATCTCCGCGAAGACGACGGCCGCATTGCCATCGGCGCGATGGCCACCCACTCTGACATTCTGGAATCGCCGCTGCTGCGCGAGAAATGCTCGCTGCTGCCGAAGACGGCCCACGAAATCGGCGACGTGCAGGTGCGCAACCGCGGCACACTCGGCGGCAGCCTGGCTCATGCCGACCCGGCCGCCGACTATCCTGCCGCGATTCTGGCGCTCGACGCGGAAATCGTCGTCTTGTCAACGGGCGGCACCCGCACGATTCCCGCCCGCGAGTTCTTCGTGGATATGCTGACTACCGCACTCGCGCCGGGCGAAATCCTCACCGAAGTGCGCGTGCCCGTGTTGCCTCCGAAAACCGGCACGGCCTATCTGAAACTGCATCAACCCGCATCTGGCTTTGCCATTGTCGGCGCCGCCGCGTGCCTTGGGCTCGGACCGGCCGGAGCCATCGAAACCGTGGCCTTGGGCATCACGGGTGTGGCGCCGAAGGCCTACCGCGCCGTGGAAGTCGAAAAAGCGCTGACAGGGAAGAGGCCTTCGGAAAAACTGCTGTCTGATGCCGCCCGGCGCGCGGTGCCGCCCGACGCTGAGCCCTTATCTGACCTGCACGCTTCCGCCGAGTATCGCAAAGCGATGGCTGTGGTGTTCGCCCGCCGCGCGCTTGAACGCGCCCTGGCCCGCGCGCAGGGCAAGAAGGGGTGATGCTTGCGCTGCGCTGTGCAGGGTCGAACTTCCGTTCGACCAGGCTCTTTCTTTAGGCCATGAAAATTCAAGGCACCTACACGCTGCCGGCCAGACGCGAGCAGGTCTGGCAATTGCTTACCGATCCGCAGCGCCTGCCCGACTGCCTGCCCGGCTGCGAGCAGTTGCTGGCGGCGGGAGACGACCGTTACCAGGTCAAGCTGAAGCTCGGCATCGCTGCAATTTCCGGCAACTACTCCGGCTCGGTGGAGCTCAGCGAGAAAAAGCCGCCGGTGTCGCTCCGTATGAAGGTCGAAGGACGTGGCGCCCCTGGCTTCCTGAGCGGTGAAGGGAAAATCGAACTGACTGAAAATGACGGCCACACCGAAGTGCGCTACTCTGGAGAAGCGAAAGTCGGCGGGCTGATCGCCTCGGTTGGCAACCGCATGATCGAAATGGCCGCGCGGCGCGTCATCCAGCAGTTCTTCGAAAACGCCGCCAAGAAGCTGTAGCCCTGCCACGTGGCTCTCCCTGTGCTATCCTCGGCTGCCTGTGATTGCGAGCGCGCTGCGTTATTACTGGGTGGCGGCGAAAGGCCACCGGCTGCGACCGTGGCGCAGCCCGTACCTGCGCTGGCGGCTGGAGACGTTTTTCGGCCCGGAAGCTGCGGACCTTGACGCGCGCAAATTTTTTCGTCTGCTGTGGCGCGAACGTGCCCGCCTGCGCCGGTTTCTGGCCTGGGCCGATGCGCTGCGCCGCGGCGTCTAGGGGCGTAGCTCTCGTTCTAAGGAAGCCGAAAGGTGCCACGCCCCTGCGGTATTTTTCGCAGCAAGGCGCGTTGCCATTACAGCCGTGCATGGGCGTATAATCAAGGTGCGCGCTCGCCCGCCGCTGAACAGCTCCCAAGCCGAATCCTTGGCGCGCAAAATGCTAGCGATGCCGGAACTGAAAGTCCTCCAGAAAACCGAGACGCTGCACGAGGCCCGCTGGTGGGAACCTGATCCCGGCGGCAAGGTGCACTGCTATCTGTGCCCGCGGCATTGCCACATCGGGCCGGGGCAGAGCGGCTTCTGCTTCATCCGCATCAACGAGGGCGGCAAGCTCTACAGCCTCGGCTACGCCGCGCCGGCCGCGATTCAGATTGACCCCGTAGAGAAAAAGCCGCTGAACCATTTTCTGCCCGGAACCACGATTTTTTCGCTGGGCACAGCCGGCTGCAACATGGGCTGCTTTTTCTGCCAGAACTGGGATATCTCGAAATCGCGGCATGACCAGGTGCATTCACGCTACTTGCCGCCCGAAGACGTCGTTGCGCTGGCCATCCACTACGGCTGCCCATCCATCGCCTTCACCTACAACGAGCCGACCATCTGGGGCGAGTATGTGGTGGACATTTGCCACGCCGCAAAGCAGTCCGGCCTGAACACGGTGATGGTCACCAACGGATACATCACTTACGAAGCCTTCCACGACATCTACGACCACGTGGACGCCGCCAATGTGGACTTGAAGGCCTTCACGGAGCAGTTCTACGCAAAGATCACGCTGACGCACCTCCAACCGGTGCTCGACACTCTGACCTGGCTGAAGAATGAAACCAACGTCTGGTTTGAAGTCACCAACCTGATTATCCCCACGCTGAACGACGACCCGAAAGAGCTCCGGCAGCTCTCCGAATGGGTGCTCGAGAACCTGGGACCGGACGTGCCCCTGCACTTTACCGCGTTCCACCCGGATTTCAAGTTGCGCGACAAGCCGCACACCCCGCCCGAAACACTCCACATGGCGCGGCGCATCGCTCGCGAGGTGGGCCTGCACTATATTTATGAGGGCAACATCCACAGTGAAGGAGCCCACACCTACTGCCCGGGCTGCGGCGTGATGCTCATCCGCCGTTCCTGGCACGACCTGCTCCAGAACCGCCTGGCTGACGGCGCCTGCCCGCAGTGCGGCTACAAAATTGCCGGCGTGTGGAGCAATCCCCGCGGGAAGACACCGCCTAAGCAGCAAGCCCGCGCTGAGCAGCTCGCTGCCAAATACGATGCACTCAATCTGTAGCCGCAGGAATTGGCGTGTCGTGATGAGGGCTTTATCGCAGTTTTTTTCATCCCGCAGCCCTTCACCTCTTCAGAACAACTGGTAGTAGCCCGGGCCTACCCGCAACCGGTGGTGCCACTCGACCGGAAACGCCCACCACAGCAGCGAACCGACCAGCGCCTGCCCGGCCGCCAGCGGCAGGATGTTCCGCTCGCGCGCGAACAGCCACGCCATCAGCGCGCCGCCAAGGAACGTCGCCGGCACCAGCACCGGATTCGGCCAGTGCGCAGCGGCAAAAATCGCTCCCGCGCAAAGTGCCGCGAGCCCGCTCCGTTGCATGAGCGAAAGCAGTCGATTGGTGAGGAACGAATTCAGCGCCACCTGCTGCAGCAGGCAAAAAGCGAAGTAACGCCAAAGCCGGTGAAGCGACCAGAATCCGGCTGGCAACTCGGTCGGTGCACCCAGCGCAAGCCCGGTGGCGAACAAGACCGCCGCCACCGCGGCGAAATACATCGCCGCGCGGCGCGTTGCCGGCCACAGGTTGGCCGCGCGCCAGCCGAGTGTCGTTGGCGTGTCGCGATGCAGGAGAAAACTTGCGATCAGCCAGAGGGGAAAGATCAGCCAGGAATGAGGGTGGGCGAACTGAAGCTGCCAGATAAACCAAGGCACCAGCGCGCCCATCCCCGCCACGTCGAGCAAGGCGAGCCAGCGCCGCAGCGTGACGTTCACGGGCTGCCGTTGCCTCCAGCTGGCACGGGCCGAAGCGGGCGTGTCTCACCCGTCTGCTCCGCTTCCATCCGCTGATACCACGCGCGCAGGATTTCTGCCGCCGGCTTGCCCATCGGAGTGTACGAGGGATCCTGCGGCCCGCCGCCAAGGCCATTCGATGGCCAGTTCCACCAGAACATCCCGCGGAACCATGGTCGGCCGGAGAATGCGCGCAGCGTGGCTTCATACCCGGCGGCCTGTTCTTCCATGCTGACCCCGCCTCCGCGGCTCTGCGCCCACGTCCTCACCGTCCCGCCGCGGACACTCGGATAGCCGATTTCGGTGAAAATCACAGGCCGCTGCCAGCGCCGATGCACCAGGGCGACTGTTTCCGCCAAGGCTTCCGCCCGAGCCATGAGCGAGGCCAGCTCCTCGCCGGGTTCATCGGCCAGCGGGTAATAGTTGTTCAAGCCGATGTAGTCGAGCGCGTCCCAGAAGCCCAGCGTTTCAAACTCTTCCCCCCAGTTCGCCGCGTAGGTTACCGGCCCGCGAAACACCTGCCGCACCGCAGCGATGATTTCGCGCCATTCAGCTTCATGCACGGTCATGCCGCCGAATTCGTTGCCGACGCAGAAGAGATCAAAGCCCTCGAGTTCGGCCAGGCGCGCATAGTGCAGCGCCATCCGGCGGTAGCTGCTCAGCCAGGCGGCGCGGCGCGCAGGGTCGTCGAAGCGGATATTGCCCGTAAAGGCGCCGCCGCCGACCCAGACCTGCGGCTTCAGCATCACGCGCAGGCCCAGGCGGTGCGCCACGCGCACGATTTGTGCCAGTTCCTCGTCCGTTTCATCTGTGCCGGTATAGCTGATGCGTGTGTCGCCGAGCGCACGCATCCAGCCGTAGGGAACTACGGCGATGGCGTTCACGCCCATCGCGCGCAGCTCGTGCAACTGTCGTTCGGCCTCCGGTGAATCGTAGCCGCCGCGCCGCCCGCCCCACCCTTCGTGCGAGAAGCTCATGCCTCTGAGAAATAGAGAAGCTTCCAATACGCGGCGTGCGGGCGGCGAAGCTGGATGCCGGGCGTGCAAAGTCGTGCTTTGCTCGCGCCAGTCCGCCTCCAGCTCATTCGCTGACCGAGAAAGCCGGCGGGCCACCGCGGCGAAGTTCCGCTCGCCGCGCGGTGTACGATACAGCGTGCGTACGGCCTCGATGCCGTACCGCTGCGCGAGGGAGCCGACCCACACAGCACCCAGCGGTTCGCGAACCAGCGGCGAAAACTCGCCGTCGGACTGCGGGTCCAGCAGTTCCGCCAGCGGATAATGACCTTCTTCGGCGGTGATTTGAGCGGCGCAGGCGGCCACGTCCCGGCCGCGCCATGTACCCGCCAGCCAGCGTGCTGCCCAGCGCCGCAGCAACTCATCGCCGCCGCCGCCCCACAATTGATTTAGCACCGCCTCGGCTTCGGCAGCGGGATCGAGCGTCTCCGGGTTCGAAAGGGAGGAAACCTGCGGGCGCAGGAACGCTCGAATCGTGGTGCCCTGCACCGTGAAGTGGCGGTCGTCGCGCGTGGCCAGCCGCTTCGACACCGAATCCGGATATAGCACCAGACGAAGGCGGAGGTCGGCGTCCGTCGCCCCCGCGCGCCCGGCGAGTTTACCGACCAGCGCTTCGCGTTGCGCGGCAAAGGCTTCCATTTGGTCGGATCTGTAGCGGCTGCTGTCGTAAAGCACCTCGTAGCGGGCCGTCTGGACGCGGGCGAATGCGCGGTCAGCCCACCAGACGCGCAGCAGGTCGGCTTGCGCCAGTCCCGCGTATAGAGCCACGGCCAGTCCAAGCGCTCCCGCAGCCGGCCGCAGTGAAAATTGCTGCCAGCCATCTCCCACAGCCCGCGCCGGGCGGTTTTGCCAGGCGAGCAGAACCAGCACCGGGGCCGCCACGACCGGCAGCATGAACGATGTCAGGCCAAATCCGCTCAGTGCGATGCTTGAAAATCCCACCGAGCCCCAGGCCAGCAGGTGCGTGGCAGACACAAAAATGAGCACCGCAAAAACCCAATTTCCTCGGCCAGTTGCCGAAGGCAAGGAGGCGGCGATGGTCGCGAGCAGATTGCGGGCGCAGCGCGCCGCCGCATATAACAGCAGCGCGCCGACGACCATGCCGATGGCGCCGCGAACGATTTCGCCTGCCTCGGCGCCAGGCGCGATTCCGCGCAACAGCCAAGCCATGGCGCCGCGGTCCGCCGTGGCCATGCGATAAGCCTGCCCGCCGATGAAAAAAGCTGTCCACAGAGCGGCGAAGCCCAGCCAGCCGCTGCGCCAGCTCAGCCGGCGGGTTCGCGCGGACAGGGCAATCAGCCCGCCTTGCAATCCCAGTTGGAAAAGCTCGCCGAGCACCGCTGGCGAAAACGGACTCCACACCAGAACGCCCGCCGCTGCGGCGCGCACGGAAAGGTTGTACGGGCTGAGCCGCCAGGCAAATTCTCGTGCCCCGGAGAGCAGATACACGGGCAGGTCCACTGCCACGCGGTCGAGCAGCAGCGCGGCCCAGTAGCCGAGGTAGGCAATCCCCAGCCAGCCGCATAGCCAGAGGGTGACGCGAATCGCCGGGCGCACCATGCTTTGACCATAGGATGGCGCAACGCAGCCTTTCGTTTCAATTCCGTTGGATATTTCAGTCACGGTTCAGTGCCGTGCCGGACGCTTCAGCCGCCATGCGGCGCAGCGCTTCAGAGATTTCCGCAGGGGTTGGCGCGGGAGCGTCCAGAAAAGGCGCCAAGTCGACATCGGGAAAACCCAGGTTCACCAGCCGCGCAGGCAACTGTTCGCGAATCGAGCTGGCCTCGCTCACGTGCAGCGTGCTGAGCGCGGCGAACAGCAGCTCATGTTCCGGCTCGGCAAAGCGGTGCCTTGCGAGCTGGCGGAAGGCTTGTTCCCGGCTGTCACCTTGCAGGAGACCGCAACACAAGGCCCGAAGCACCAATTTTTCACATTCGCGCATCTGAACCATGTGCGCCGCTCCGCCGCCTGGCGGGCTATTCTAACCCCGCAACTGGAGTTTGCCCGTGCGAGATGGAGTTTTGTCAGCGGCCTGCTAGAATCGAACTGCGCGGCCTGCGTTCAGGAGAAAACCATGGCCATCGCCAGGCAACTGACGGTGCAGCTCCGCAACCGCCCAGGAGCTTTGGCCGAGCTCTGCACCGAGCTGGCTCGGGTGGCGGTAAACATTTACGCCATCCACGGCAGTGAAGCGCGCCCGCTGGGCGCTGTGCGGCTGCTGGTCAGCCACCTCGATGCGGCGCGGCGCGTGCTCGACCGGCTTGGGCTGAGCTACCTGGAGGAAGATGTTTTGACCACAATGATTGCTGACCGCCCGGGGGCGCTCGGCCGCGTCACGCGCAAGCTGGCCGCAGCCGGCGTAAACATTGACTACATCTACGGCAGCATCGGGCGCGGCTCGAAGCGCGCGCTGGTGGTGCTGGGCGTGGCTGACGCGAAGGCCAGCGCGAATCTGCTGAAATAGCGGGGATGCCCGAGCTCATGAGCCCGCGCCTGCCACTGCTGCTTGCCGCCGCAATGCTCGGCCTTCCTGCGGTCGAGCAGGGAAACGCCCCGGCTGCGGTACCGCTGGAGTTCAAGCTGCGACTGCTCGAAGCGATCAATCACGACCGCGCACTGGCGCAACGCAACGCGGTGGAATTCTCCGCGGAGCTTTCGCTCGTTGCAGACGCGCACTGCCGTGAAATGCTCGAACAGAACTATGCCAGTCACTGGAACCGCGCTGGCTGGAAACCCTACCTGCGCTATACACAGGCGGGCATCACGGACTTCACGGCCGAAAATCTGTGGGCGCTGCAGCAGCCGAATTTTCATACTGAGCCTGATTACGTCTTGCAGAAAATGATCGAAGCCCATCGCAGCTTCATGGCCGAACTGCCGCCGAACGACGGCCACCGCCGCAGCATCCTCGACCCGAACCACACCCATGCAGGAATTGGCGCGGCCTACAGCCCGCGGGGCATGCGCATGATTGAGGTCTTCGGCGCCCGCTACGCAGAACTGGAGCCGCTGCCGTCGCCGGCGCGGCTGCGCGATGTTCTGACGCTGCGCGGGCGCGTGCTGGCAGGCGTGCAATTCTTCGGCATCGTCGTATTTTACGAGCCGCTCCCCCGGCCGATGAGCTTCTTGGAATTGGCGGCCACTTCCTCCTACAGCCTGCCGGAAGAAGCGCGTACGACGCATTTGCCCCGGTCCGAAGCCACCCTGGCCAACGGGGATGGTGGCAGCATCGTGCGCGTGCCCGGCGGACGGTTTACGGTACCAGTGCCGTTCTGGAAGGGACGCCCCGGGGTTTATACCGTAGGTGTGTGGGTCTCGCGGGATGGCCAGCGGGCGTTCCTCGGTGCGCTCACCTCCACGATTGTGACGGAGTGAGCTATTCGGCAGAGTTGCACGCCATCTGCCATCTGATACCTCTGATTTCGGATTTCAATCTAGAAATCAGGGCGGAGAGGGGAGAAGGGGCAATGAGCAGGCATCGCTTCCTCCATCGCTCTCTCAGCTCGAGGCCCCAAACCCTGAATTCCACTGCCTATTCATCCTCCCGCTCCCGCTTTGCTCTGGCCTTCTCCAGCCGCTGCGCCAGGCCGGCGGCGAGGTGCTCGCGCAGCTCATCGTCGCGGTGGCTGACGTAGTCGAGCCAGTTCATGCCCACCACGATGGGCCATTCGCCCTTCTGCATCACAAAAGCAAGCTGCTGGCGGGTGGAATCGAGGATGACGTCGAGCAAGCGCACGTCTTTTTCCACCTGCTCAAGCAGCGGTCTGACGCGCTTGAGGATTTTTTCGCGGCGTTCGTCACCGAGCATCGCGGACTTCTCTCCGGCGTTCGGCGCGCGGCTCGCCCAGGTGATGCGGCACGCTGGTGACGACGATGCCCGGGCGGAACAACAGCGCTCCCTTCAGCATCAGGCTGGTCTGGTTGTGCAGCAGGTTGTGCCACCAGCGGCCGGGGACGAATTCGGGCAGCACGACGGTCACCTTGTCGTCGTCGCGCAGGTCTTCAATTTCGCCAATGAAGTGCAGCAGCGGACGGGCCACCGAGCGGTAGGGCGAGTCCAGCACAATCAGCGGCACGTCTTCGACGAACTTTCTCCAGTTGGCCTGAATCGTTTCGGCCTTGTGCTCGCCGGTGTTTACGGTGACCGCAATCACGTCCTTCGATATGGATTTTGAATACTCGATAGCCGTCAGCACCACCCGGGTCAGGGTCGGCGGTACCGGCACGATCACGGTGTGCCGGGCTACGCGCGGCTTTTCAAAATCGGAAAGCGTTAGCTCGGTTTGCAGCTCGAAGTAGTGCCGCCGCGTCTTCCAGAACAGCAGCATGATGGCCGGCACGGCGACCACAACGAGCCAGGCGCCTGCCCTGAATTTCACCACCGCAATGATTACCAGAACGATGCCGGTCGCCAGCGCGCCCAGCGCGTTCAGCCCCAGCCGCCGCCATCTGCCTCGGTCCCGTGACTTCAGCCAGTGCAGCACTAATCCCGACTGCGCCAGGGTGAATGACAAAAACACGCCGATGGCGTACAGCGGAATCAGCGCGTGCACGTTGCCACCGAAGAACCAGATCAGCGCCAGCGCCGCCAGTCCCAGCACGATAATGCCATTCGAGAACACCAGCCGGTCGCCCAGATTGGCAAGTTGCCGGGGCACGAAGCGGTCCTGCGCCAGTATGGAGGACAGCCGCGGAAAGCCTGCAAAGCTGGTGTTGGCAGCCAGGATCAAGATGGCCATGGTCGAGAACTGCGTCAGATAATAGAGGATGCCCCATCCGGGAACTTCGAGCCCGAATACCTCGCGGGCAATTTGTGAGACAACCGTTTCACTCCCATCCAGCTTGGGTACGACGCGGAATTCGGTCGCCAGATAGCTCAGGCCCAGAAACAGGCTGCCCAAGATCGCCGCCATGATGTAGAGTGTGATCTGCGCATTGCGCACCACCGGCTTCTCGAAAGCCTGCACGCCGTTGGAGATCGCTTCCACCCCGGTCAGCGCCACGCAACCGTGCGCGAAACCGCGGAAAAGCAGAAAAACGAAAGCGAATTGCGACAGACCGACCTCTCCGCCGCTCGCCGCCTGCTCCGCCCCGCCACCGGCGGGAGCTCGAAACAGACCCACGACGATTAACGCATAAATGGTGAACAGAAACGTGTAGACCGGCGGTGCGAATACGCGCGCCGATTCGCGCGCACCCCGCAGGTTGATAACCGTGAGGATGGCGATGGCCAGCGCGCCAAGCAGCGGGCGATAGGGCAGCAGCACGGGAAAGGCGGAGATAATCGCCGCCACACCGGCTGCCACGCTGACAGCCACGGTCAGGATGTAGTCAATCAGCAATGCCGCCGCGGCCACCAGCCCGGCCCCAACTCCGAGATTTTCTTTTGCCACTGCGTACGCACCGCCGCCGGACGGGTATCCGTGAATCAGTTGCGCGTAAGAAAGCACCACAATCGTCAGAAGAATCACGATGAAGATCGAGATGGGAAACACGTAGTGCATCAGCGCTGGCACGGTCATCAGCACCAACAAGATTTCCTCTGTGGCGTAAGCGTTCGAGGAGAGGTTGTCGGAAGCGAACACCGTGAGCGCCGCTTTTTTGGAAAGCTTCTGTTCGTGAAGTTCTGTGGTGCGGAGCGGCGAACCGAGCAGGAATCGCTTTACGCGCGGGAGCATAGATGGCCACGCCCATCCCGCAGAGCGGGATAGGCCAGTTCAACTCCGTTCCAACTCACCGTTAGCACAGTTCGCGCCCGGCAGCAAGCGGCGACACAGAGCAGGTCACCCTTCGCCTGCTTGCAGAATCCCGTTCGGGCGTCATCCGCAGGCTGTCTTCTGGCTGAAGCATCTCAGAGCCCTTTATCGAGCTCTGAGATGCTTCCTCCCGTGCCGCAAGGCGGGACGCGACGAAAAATCACACCGCCCCGGTCACGCCGCACCTATTCCGGCGACGGGCTGCTTACGGAGACCGCCTCGACGCCGGCTTTGCGGGCTGCGTCGTTCACCGCGGGCACGTCCTTGGCGACTATCTCGCGCCAGCGCGCAAGCTGCGCATCCAGCTCGCCGCGCAGTTTGGCGAACACATCGTAGGACTGTTCCGTCGGGGCGCGGTCGGCGCTTTCCACCACACTGCCCAGCGCCAGCAGCTTGTCGTTCAGCTTGACCGGGTAGTTCAACGGGTCTTGCCGCGCGACGGACTTCACCTGAATCAACTCTTCTTCCACGGCGGTCATCTTCTTGTCGAGCGCGCCAACGGCATCGACCAGGGCGTTGTACTTCGCGTCTTTGCCGACGCGCTGCCGCAGCGCCTGCAATTGCCGCCGCAGATCGCGAATGGTGTTGATGGTCGTGTGAGTTTCGTTCACGGCAGTCTGGATCCGGCTGCGCAGCTCGAACTGCTTTTCCAAATCCGCCTGCGACGTGCCCACGCGCGGATCAAGCTTCACCTCCAGCGGCACGGTCTGGCTCTGCCCGCCGACCGTGAGCCGGGCCAGGTATTGGCCCGGCACAGCGAGCGGCCCGACCGCGGGGTTACCGCCCCAGTGGACTGCACGCGGCACGCGCACGCCGCCCGCATGCCGCAGGTCCCACACGAAGCGGTGCATGCCGGCCTTCGCGGCCAGTCGCGGCTCGCCTGCGCCGCCGAATGCTGCCGGCGCAGCGTCTTCTTCGCGCTCTTCACCGGCTCTGGCCGCAAATTTGCGGATGACTTTTCCACTGCTGTCCAGAATCTCGAGCGTGATTTCTCCCTTCGGTTCCGATTTCAGCCAGTAGTAGAGAATTGCTCCGTTCGGCGGATTCTCGCCGGCAATCGGGTCGCGGCCGAAGCCTCCGCCGCGCATTCGGTAAGCTCGGCGCGGGGTGTACAGGTGAAACTCCTTGGCCGTGATGCTCTGCTGAATCTGGTGCAGCGGCGTCAGGTCGTCGAGAATCCAGAACGAGCGGCCGTGCGTGGCCACCACCAGATCGTCGTTTTTCACCACCAGATCGTGGATGGGCGCAGTCGGCAGATTCAGTTGCAACGACTGCCAGTTGGCGCCGCTGTCGAACGAGACGTACACGCCGGTCTCGGTGCCCGCGTAGAGCAACCCGCGGCGCTTAGGGTCTTCGCGCACCGCGCGGACAAAGGTGCTTTCCGGGATGCCATTGGTGATTTTCTGCCAGGTCTTGCCGTAATCGCTGGTTTTGTAGATGTACGGGCGATAGTCGTCCAACTCGTGCCGGTCCACGGCGATGAAGGCGGTGGCGGCATCATGGGGTGAAACCTCGAGCAGGCTGATCAGGCTCCATTCCGGCAGATCCCTGGGCGTGATGTTCTGCCAGTTCTTGCCGCCGTCACGGGTGATGTGCACCAGGCCATCGTCGGTGCCGACCCAGAGGGTGCCGCGCTCGTGCGGGGATTCCACCACGGTGAAGATTGTGTTGTAGTACTCGACGCTGGTGTTGTCTTTGGTAATCGGCCCGCCGGAAGGTCCTTGCTTGGAGGGGTCGTTGCGCGTCAGGTCAGGGCTGATGGCGGTCCAGCTCATTCCCTCGTCCGTGGACATGAACAGGACTTCAGCGGCATGGTAGAGCACTTTCGGGTCGTGCGGTGAAATCAGGATCGGCGCGGTCCACTGGAAGCGGTGTTTCAAGTCGGCGGCTCCATGGCCCATAGGATTTTCCGGCCAGGCAGAAATCTGGTGCGCCTGCCGGGTCTTCCTCTCCCAGCGGGTAATCTGTCCGCCGTAGCAGCCGGCGTACACGATGCTGCCGTCGGCGCTCGGGGCGATGTAGCCACTTTCGCAGCCACCCACCGCGTACCAATCGCTGCGGTCAATTCCGCCGCTGTCGCTGCGGCTGGCGATAGCCACGGTGGAGTTGTCCTGCTGCGCGCCGTAAACGTAGTAGGGAAACTGATCGTCGGTGGTGACGTGGTAGAACTGCGCGGTGGGCTGCGTGTCCTGCCGCGTCCAGGTTTCGCCGCCGTTCTGCGTGACGTTGGCGCCGCCGTCGTTGGCATTGATCATGCGCTGCGGGTTGCTGGGATCAATCCATAGGCCGTGGTTATCGCCGTGCGGCACCCGGATGGTGGAAAACGTCCGGCCACCGTCAGTCGAGCGATGGAAGCCGACGTTGAGCACGTAAACAGTTTCGCGATCCCGCGGGTCGGCAATCACGTGGGTGTAATACCACGCCCGCTGGCGGTAGCTGCGGTCGTTGTTGACCAGCTGCCAGGTTTCGCCGCCGTCGTCGGAACGATATAGCCCGCCCTGTTCAGCTTCGATCAGCGCCCAAACACGATTCGGGTCGGCGCCGCTCGCCGACACCCCGATGCGGCCCATAATCCCTTTGGGCAGGCCGTTGCCTTCCAGCCGCTTCCAGGTTGTCCCGCCATCGGTGGATTTGTACAGCCCGCTGCCTGGGCCACCGCTCGAAAGACTCCACGGTGTGCGGTGCGCTTCCCACAGCGCCGCGAACAGAATCCGCGGGTTCGAGGGCACGAACGTGATGTCAATCGCGCCGGTCTTCTCGTCTTTGTAAAGGACCTTCTCCCAGGTCTCGCCGCCGTCGGTGGTGCGAAAGACGCCACGTTCGGTATTTGTGCCGTACACATGGCCGAGCGCAGCCACATAAGCGATGTCCGGATTCTGCGGGTGGACAATCAGCGCGCCGATGGTGCGCGTGTCTTCCAGGCCGACGTGCTGCCAGGTTTTGCCTGCGTCGGTGGACTTGTACACGCCGTTGCCGTGCGAGATGTTGCCGCGGATGCAGGCTTCCCCGGTGCCCACGTAAATCACGTTGGGATCCGAGGGTGCGACAGCAATCGCGCCGATAGAGGCCACCGGCTGCTTGTCAAAAATCGGCGTCCAGGTATTGCCGCCGTCGGTCGTCTTCCAGACTCCGCCGGCTACCGCGCCGAAGTAGAACGTGTTGGGGTCGCCTGGAATGCCCGCGACCGCAATCGCGCGCCCGCCGCGGAACGGCCCGATTTCGCGCCAGCGCATCCCTTCCAGCGCCTTCTCGTCATATGTTTGCCCCTGCGCCACACCCGCCGCGCTTACAAGCACAGACAGGAACAGGACTGCCGCCACTTGCCACCGCTGCCACCGCTTCGCTGCCATGTTGCAACCTCCCGTCAAAGTGCGGGGCAAATCCTACCCACCCCGCGCCCGGTGTGAAAGCCTTTTTTGTGTTGCCGTGGAAACCTCAAAGGGTCCCGCCCCTGGCAGCGCGATGCACGGGCGGGTGCAATGCCGGGGACCCGCGGCGGCGTATCGGTTGCCAACATTTGTTGCGGACGCGGCGCGGCCACTCGGGTACAATCACCGGCCCGCATGAAGCTGCAGTCGCCCGAGGAGGAGAGTCCGTGAAATCCGCAAGAGTTTTGTCTGCCCTGTGGCTGGTTCTGCTGCTGTTTGCCGCATCCGGCTGCGTGTCCGCTCAGGAGGAAGAGCCGGCGGCAAAATCCGAGGAGAAGAAGCCTGCCGATAAGATGTCGCCCAGCACGTTCGCCGGGCTGAAATTCCGCTCGCTTGGCCCGGCGATTACTTCAGGACGTGTCATCGCCTTCGCGGTGAACCCCGCGAACCGCGCGCACTATTTTGTAGCCTCGGCTTCGGGCGGCGTCTGGAAAACTCTGAACGCCGGCACCACTTGGACGCCGGTGTTTGACAGCCAGGGCTCGTATTCCATCGGCGCGATTGCCATGGACCCGACCAACCCGAACGTCGTCTGGGTCGGCACCGGCGAAAACAACAGCCAGCGCAGCGTCGGCTACGGCGACGGCGTCTACAAGACCGAAGATGGCGGTAAAAGCTGGAAAAAAGTCGGCCTCGACAAATCGGAGCACATCGGCAAAATCCTGATTGACCCGCGTGACACCAACGTTGTGTACGTAGCGGCGCAAGGGCCGCTGTGGGGGCCGGGCGGCGACCGCGGTCTTTACAAAACCACGGACGGCGGCAAAACCTGGAACAAGATCCTCGACATCAGTGAAAACACCGGCGTCACCGACATCGCCATGGACCCCCGCGACCCGGACGTGCTCTATGCCGCGGCGTGGCAGCGCCGTCGCCACGTGTGGACGCTGATCAACGGCGGGCCGGAGTCGGCGCTCTACAAGACCACCGACGGCGGCGCAAACTGGACCAAGCTCAAATCCGGCCTGCCCTCGGTGGATTTGGGCCGCATCGGTCTGGCCGTCTCGCCGGCGAATCCGGACATCGTCTATGCCACCGTGGAAGCCGCTGAAGGCAAGGGCGGCGTGTTCCGCTCCACCGACCGCGGCATGACCTGGGAGCGGCGCAACCCGTTTGACCAGACGGCAATGTATTACGGCAAGATCTTTGCCGACCCCAAAGACCCCGATCGCATCTACGTGATGAACGTGCGCATCATGGTATCCGACGACGGCGGGCGCACGCTGCGCCCGATCGGTGAGCCTTCCAAGCACGTGGACAATCACTTCATCTGGATTGACCCCCGCGACACCGACTACTACCTGGTGGGCTGCGACGGCGGCATCTATGAAACTTTCGATCGCGCCGCCACCTGGCGCTTCATTGCCAACCTGCCGGTCACGCAGTTCTACACCGTGCACGCCGACAACTCTGAGCCGTTCTATTATGTTTACGGCGGCACGCAGGACAATTTCACCCTGGGCGGCCCTTCCCGCACCCTCTATGCTCACGGCATTGCCAACCGCGACTGGTTCGTTGTGACCGGCGGCGACGGCTTCCGGGTGCAGACCGACCCCACCGACCCGAACACGGTTTACGCCGAGAGCCAGTATGGCGGGCTGGTGCGCTTCGACCGCCGCACCGGCGAGCGCATCGGCATCCAGCCCAAGGAAGGCAAAGGCGAGCCGCCGCTGCGCTGGAACTGGGATGCGCCGCTCCTGATCAGCCCGCATTCGCCCACCCGGCTCTACTTCGCGGCCAACATCCTGTTCCGCTCCGACGACCGCGGCAACACCTGGCGCGCCGTCAGTCCCGACCTGACCCGCCAGATTGACCGCAACACCCTGCCGGTGATGGGCAAGGTGTGGGGCGTGGACGCCATTGCCAAGTCAGCTTCCACGTCGTTTTACGGCAACATCACCGCGCTGGCGGAATCGCCGCTCGTCGAAGGGCTGCTCTACGTGGGCACCGACGACGGCCTGATTCAGATCAGCGAGAACGGCGGCCAGAGCTGGCGCAAAATTGAAAAGTTACCGAACGTGCCCGAGCGCACCTATGTAAGCCGCATCGTCGCTTCGCAGCACGATGCGGACACGGCGTTTGCGCTGTTCAACAACCACAAGAACGCCGACTTCAAACCGTACATCCTGAAAACCACCGACCGCGGCCGCTCCTGGACCTCGATCGCCGCCAATCTGCCGGAGAATCATCCGCTGTGGGCCTTTGCCGAAGACCATGTCAACCCGCAGCTGCTGTTCGTGGGCACCGAGTTTGGCGTGTTTTTTACCATTGACGGCGGCAAGAAATGGACGCGGCTGCGCGGCGGCCTGCCCACCATTGCCATCCGCGACATGGTCATCCAGAGGCGGGAAAACGATCTTGTGCTGGCCAGCTTCGGCCGGGGCTTCTACATCCTCGACGACTATACACCGCTGCGCGTGCTCCAGCCCGAAATGCTCGAGCAGGAAAGCCACCTGTTTCCGGTGAAGCGCGCGCTGATGTATATCGAAGCCACGCCCATCGGCAGCCGCGGGAGGGGATTTCAAGGTGAATCGTTTTTCATCGCACCCAATCCGCCGTTCGGCGCCACGTTCACGTTTTATCTGAAAGATTCGCTGAAGTCGCTGAAGGACCTGCGGAAGGAAAAAGAAAGGGAAGCGGAAAAAAAGGGCGAGCCGCCACCGTATCCCACGCCGGAGGAGCTTCGTGCGGAAGAGGCGGAAGCACCGCCCGCTGTTTTCCTGATTGTTCGCGACGCCGACGGCAACGTCATCCGCCGCATCAGCGGCCCGACACGGGCGGGCCTGCACCGCGTCAGCTGGGATCTGCGCTTCCCGCCGCCGCAGCTTGCCCCGCCCAGCGAGGACGATGACGATGACGGCTTTCGCCGCACGCCTTCCGGGCCGCTGGTAATGCCCGGCCGGTATCAAGTTTCGCTCGCGCACCGCGTCCGTGGCGAGTGGAAAGACCTGGCCGGTCCGGTTGCTTTCGACGTCACGGTGCCGGGAGCCGAGCAAATGCCACCGGCCGAACGCGCCGAACTCGTGGCTTTCCAGCGCCAGGTAGCGCGCTTGCAGCGCGCCGTCATTGCCGCCCTCGATGTGGCCAGCACGGCGCAGGCGAAGCTGAATGCCATCCAGCGCGCGCTGCGCGAGGCCCCGGCCGCCGACCGGGCCTTGTTCGATCGCGCCGATGCGCTCGAAGCACGGTTGCAGGAAATCCTCCGCTCCCTGCGTGGCGATCAGGTTATCGCCCGGCGCAATATGCCCACGCCGCCTTCGATTTCCGAGCGTGTGTTTGGCATTGTAGGCGAGCAGCGCATGTCCACCGCGCCACCCACGACGACGCAGCGCACCAGCTTCACCATCGCGGCCGAGGAGTTCGCCGCCGCGCTGGCCAGGCTGCGCCAGCTTGTCGATGCGGACCTGCCGGCGCTCGAAAAAGCGCTCGAGCAGGCTGATGCGCCGCACACGCCCGGCCGCCTGCCCGTCTGGCGGTAGCGGCGAGCGTGATGTGCTGGGAGGGCGCGGTCTCAGTCTTACCGCAGGCGGCGAAAATGGTTTTCTCGCTTCCCGGGCCTCTGTTCGCGACGCGCGCCCGCGGAGTTGATCTAGCCCGCCGGTTCTGCGGCAGTGGTTTTTACGGTAACCGCCTGAGGTACTACCGGTAGAAGACGCGGGCCACGGTTTGAACGGGCCAGGCTCGCGCGACGCGTAACCATTTTCCCGGCCGCGCGTCTGAAGCAGAGGCTGGGCTGGCAGTTCAGGAGGAAAAGATGAGGTGTGCCCGTCAGGCATGGATTCACGCGCTGTTGGCCACGCTGATGCTTTCGCTGGTGCTGGGGGAAACCTCGCTCGGCCAAGAAGGCAAACCGCAGCAGAAGGCAAAGCCTGAAGCGAAGAATGAGAAAAAGGATCTGCCACTTGAGCCCGTGCGCCGGCTCCAGTTCACCACCGACGAGGCCACCTGGCTTTCGCTCGACGTCTCTCCCGACGGCAGGACAATTGTCTTTGAGCTGCTCGGTGACCTCTACATCCTGCCCATCGAGGGCGGCAAGGCTGCCCGCATCACCGAAGGCATGGCCTACGACAGCCAGCCGCGGTTTTCCCCCGACGGCAAATGGATTGCCTTCGTCAGCGATCGCGACGGCGCAGACAATCTCTGGATTGCCCGCCCGGATGGCTCCGAGGCTCGCAAACTGACCAAAGAGAGACGCGCGCCGATTCTCTCGCCCACGTGGACGCCCGATAGCCAGTACGTGGTGGTGACCAAAATCGAGCGCGGCTACCACTTCTGGATGTACCACATTGCTGGCGGCTCGGGTATCAGTCTCACGACAACGCGCACCGCCGGCCCAGCAGCGTCCGACGGCCCGGGCAGCGGAACGCCACCGCGGCAGGGACCGGTCTTCTCGCCGGACGGCCGCTATCTGTACTTTGCACAACGGCAGGACGGTGGTGGCGTCTACAACCAGATGTCGTTCGGCTGGCAGATTGCCCGGCGCGACATGAAGCAAGGCGACACCGACATCATCACCCGCGAACAGGGCGGCGCCATCCGTCCGCTCCTCTCGCCCGACGGCCGCAGGCTCGTCTATGGCACCCGCCACGAGGCCCGCACCGGCCTGCGCATCCGCGACCTGGAATCGGGCGACGACCGCTGGCTCATCTACCCCGTTCAGCGCGACGACATGGAATCCCGCGGCACGCGCGACCTGCTGCCCGGCTACGCCTTTACCCCCGACGGCCGCGCACTGATTCTCACCTACGACGGCAAGCTTCACCGGCTCGAGGTCCAGACCGGCGCGACTTCACCCATTCCCTTCACTGCGGAGGTCTCGCTCGGCCTGGGCCCGCTGCTCCGCTTCCAGCGCCGCGTGGAAACCGGCCCGGTGCGCGCCCGGCTGCTGCAAGACCCGGTGCAATCGCCCGATGGCAAGCGGCTGGCGTTTTCGGCGATGACGAAGCTCTACGTCATGGACTTGCCCGAGGGCACGCCCCGCCGCCTTACTTCAGCCGACGCCAATGAATTCAAGCCTGCATGGTCGCCCGACGGCCGGTGGATTGCCTACGTCACCTGGGAATACACCGGCGCGGGCCACATCTGGCGGGTGCGCTCCGACGGCAGCGGGCCGCCCCAGCGGCTGACGCAAACGCCGGCGTTTTACACCGACGTGGTCTTTTCGCCCGACGGGGAACGCATCGTCGCCCGGCGCGGCAATGCCTGGATGCGCCTGCAGACACCGAGCGAGTTCGGCGGGCTGCGGATTCCGCTGGATGTGGTCTGGCTGCCCGCAACCGGCGGGGAAGTGCAGATGGTGGTGCCTTCGCGCGGGCTCAGCACGCCGCATTTCACGGCCGACCCCGAGCGCATCTACCTGTACTCGCGCGACGGCATCGTTTCGCTGCGTTACGACGGCACCGACCGCCGCGAACACCTGAAGATCACCGGCCGGCCGCTTCCCGGCGCCACGCAACCGCCGCCCGCTTCCGATGCTGTCATCAGCCCGGACGGCCGCTGGGCGCTGGCGCGGGTGAACAATCAGATTTTCCTGATGCCGGTGCCGGTCGTTGGCGGCCAGGCTCCGACCGTCAACGTTTTCAGCGGCTCGGTTCCGGTGAAGCAGATTACCGACATCGGTGCCGACAGCTACGGTTGGGCCGACGGCGGCACGACCGTGGCCTGGAGCGTTGGATCAACCTTCTTCCGCCGCCCGTTCCGCTCGATTCGGTTCGAGCCGACAAATAAAGACGAAGAAGCTAAACAGAAGGAAAAAGAACCGGCTGAGGAAAACGCGGAAGCGGCTCAAGCGGAAAGCCAGGAAGGGAAGCAGGAAGCGGAACAGGGCAAGAAGAAGACAGCATTGAAAAAACCGAAGGAAGCCGAAGAAGGCGTGGAATCCTTTGATGTGGCGCTGGAATTCCCGCGGCACGTCCCCGAAGGGACGCTGGTGCTGCGCGGAGCCACCGTGATCACCATGAAGGGCGACGAAATTATCCCCAATGCCGACTTGATGGTCAGCGACAACCGCATCACCGCCGTGGGTCGGCGCGGCTCGGTGCCGCTTCCCGCCGGCGCGAAGCTGGTGGACGTCCGCGGGCGATACATTGTCCCTGGATTCGTGGATACCCACGCCCACTACGAAATGCGCACCGCCGGCGTGCTCGAACCCTACAACTGGAGCTTCTTGGCCAATGTGGCTTACGGCGTCACCACCGGGCTCGACGTGCAGACCTCGACCAACGACTACCTGACCTATCAAGACCTGGTTGAAGCCGGAATGATGCTCGGCCCGCGCGCCTATTCCACCGGCCCGGGTGTGTTTGGCAACAACGACTTTCAGTCCTTCGAACAGGCCAAGTTCGTCCTCGAAAAGTACAAAAAGTACTACCGCAACCACAATTTGAAATCCTACGTGGTGGGCAACCGGCAGCAACGGCAGTGGGTGGTGCAGGCAGCCAACGAACTCGAACTGACCGTCACCACCGAAGGCGCCCTCGATCTGAAGCTCGACATGACCCACGCGCTTGACGGCTTCGGCGGCAATGAGCACGCGCTGCCTATCGTGCCACTCTACAAAGATGTGGTGCAGTTGTTCGCCGATTCGAAAACGTCCTACACGCCGACGCTGCTGGTTCTGTACGGCGGGCCGTGGGCGGAGAACTATTTCTATCAAACCACCGAAGTACACGACGACGCGAAGCTGAACCGCTACTACCCGCACAACGAACTCGACAACCTGACCAAGCGCCGGCCGTGGTTCCGCAAAGACGAGCACAGCTTCCCGCAGACCGCCGCACAGGCCGCGAAAATCCAGCGCGCCGGTGGGCTGGTTGGCGTCGGCGGCCACGGGCAGTTACAGGGACTGGGCTTTCACTGGGAGATGTGGTCGCTCGCCGCCGGGGGGATGTCCCCGCGGGAGGTGCTTAAAGCGGCCACCCTGGACGGCGCCACGATTGTGGGCTTGGCGCAGGACCTCGGTTCCATCGAGCCGGGCAAGCTGGCTGACCTGGTTATCCTGAAGCGAAACCCGCTCGAGAACATCCGCAACACGAACAGCATCGAGTACGTGGTGCTGAACGGCGAGCTGTTCGAAGGCGATACGCTGCGGCAGCTCTATCCGGTCGAACGCGAGCTGCCTCCGCTGTGGTGGTGGCAGGGCGGCCCGAAGCCCCGGCCCGGCGCCGAACCGCTCGCCACGCTGCCGTGAGCCCCCTGCGGCTTCGGCCGAGCTGGCGCACGTCGTGCGTGTGCCGGTACGCGCTGCCGGAGCCGCAACGCAGGCCGTTCCGCTGACAGCGGCTGCCGGGAACGGCCTCCGCGGCCACCAGCGCGTGATTGTCCATCTGCCGCAGCCGCGCGTGGAGCAGGGCAGCCGCTCACCCCGTCCGCGGGCTCGCCGAACCGTGGCGTCGCGGCTGGGAATGACCACCACGCCGCAGCGCGCCGGTTGTCCGCAAGCGATCCGCTCCCTGGTTGCGTCCCCCATGCCAAATAAGCGCCCGCCGCCACTTTTGGCTTGACAGCAGTCAAGCAGTGACCTATGGTCATATATGTCTGCTGGTCACTTATGGCCCGCGGCAAGTGGACCCCGCCCCAGGACGATGCCTGTGCCGCCGAGTTCCCGAACTGCTGCGCCGGGACGCCGCGCGCGCCGCCGCGCAGAAACCCGCGAGCGCATCTTCCGCGCCGCCTTGCGCCTGTTCACCGAGCGCGGCTTCGCCGCCACCACCGTCCACGACATCACAGAAGCCGCTGATGTCGGCAAGGGCACCTTTTTTAACTACTTCCCGACCAAAGAACATCTGCTGGCGGCGTTCAGCTCGATGCAGGTGGCCAAGCTCGAAGCCGTGCTGCATGACCCGGCTGCGCAGCAGCGGCCCGCGGCGCAGACCCTTCGCCGGATAGTGCGTGCGCTGGCTGAGGAGCCGGGGCGCAGCCCGGCGCTGGTGCGCGCAATGCTCGCCGGTTTGCTGACGGCGCCCGCTGCACGCGCGCTGGCTCGGGGTAATCTCCACCGGGCGCTGAAGCTGCTGGCCGCATGGCTGGCGGAAGGGCAGCGTCGCGGCGAGGTTCGCGGCGACATTCCCCGGCGCCAACTGGCTCGCATGCTCCAGCAGAGTTTTTTCGGCACGCTGCTGTTCTGGGCGTTGGAGCCGTCGGGCCGCCTGGCGCAGCGGCTCGAAGCTGGCGCAGCCGCGTTGTGGGCCGGCATCGGTGCGCACCCTCACAAACAATCGGGTCGCGCCCCGCAAAAACGAAAAAAAGGGGAGTAGCCTTTCCATGCTGGCACGCTCGCTTGATTCCGTCGTTTCCCTCTCGTTTTCAATGTTGCTGCTCTGCGCTGTGTCGGTCGCGGCGCAGGATGACCAGCCGCCGTTCCGGCTGACCATGGAAGACGCCATCCGGCGCGGACTGGCGGCCCACCTGCGCGTGCGGGCCGCGGACGCGCGGATCGAAGAACTGGGCGGCACACGCGAGCGAGCACGCGCCAATCTGCTGCCTCGCGCGCGCGTGGAAGCCGCGGCCTCACTCCAGAACCGCAACCTTTCGGCGTTCGGGATTTTCGCTCCGGGAGTTCCTATCCCGGCGGTGGTCGGGCCGTTTTCGAACTACGACTTTCGCGGATACGCCGAACAGCCGCTGCTCGATCTTCGCGCCTATCACGGCTGGAAGGCGGCCGAAAAACAGCAGCAGGCCGCGCGGCTGGAGTATCAGGACGTGCGCGATCAGATTGTGCGGTTTGTCTCGGCACTCTACCTGAATGCGCAGGCCGCCGCGGCTCGCGTAGATGCCGCCCGCGCACGCGTCACCACGGCGGAAGAACTGCTGCGACTGGCGCGCGAGCGGCACGGCGCGGGCGTGGCCACCGGCGTGGATGTGACCCGTGCCGAAGTCGAGCTGGCCGATGCACGGCAGCGCCTGCTCGAGTCGCAGACTGCAGAGAAAAGCTCCCTGCTGCTGCTGGCGCGAAACATCGGCATCCGTCCCGGCACGCCAATCGAACTGGCCGAGGGCCTTCGTTACCACACGCTGGCCGTCCCTGACGCTGCGGCGATGTTTGCCGCGGCGCTGGACGCCCGAGCCGACTATCGCGCTCTGCTCGAGCAGCGCGCCGCGCTCGAGCGGCAGCAAAAATCTTCCGAAGCGCGCCGCTGGCCGCGCCTGGCCATCGGAGGCAACTACGGCGGTCTGGGCCGCTCGGTAGGCGACGTGCGCGGCACCGGCGCGCTGCACGCTACGCTGTCGGTTACCGTGTTCGACCGCGACCGCGAAGGCGAGCAGGCCGAAATCGCAGCCCGTCGGCGCGCACTTGACGACCGCATAACCGACCTCCGGCTGGGCATCGAGCAGCAGGTCCGCGAAGCACTGCTGGCGCTGGAATCGGCGTCCGCGGAGGTGACCGTCGCGCAACAGGGCCTGCGGCTGGCCCAGCGCGAACTCGAGCTGGCGCGCGAGCGGTTCGAGGCCGGCGTGGCCAGCAACATCGAAGTGGTGACCGCGCAGGGTGCGCTGGCCCGCGCCCGCGAGAATTACATCTTGGCCGTCACGCGCCACACCGACGCCAAAATGGCGCTGGCCCGGGCCGCCGGGGGCACCGAGCGGAGCTATCCCCGCTACCTGGGTCTTGATGTCGTTCCGGCTGTCCCGCCCGAAAGAGAAAGTCCCGAGCAAGAGAGGCAGAAGCCATGAAACGCTTGATTGCGATACTGGTACTGGCTGCCATTGCCGTGGCCGGCTACTACCTCTACCAGCGCTATGCCGAGCAGCAGGCGATTGCAGACCACCGCATCCGCGTCTCCGGCAACATCGAAGCGCACGAAAGCCTGCTCAGCTTCAAGGTGCAGGGCCGCATTGTCGAACTGGCTGTAGAAGAAGGCCAGTGGGTTGAAGCCGGCCAGGTGATCGCGCGGCTCGACGATTCCGATTTCCGCCAGCAGGTTCAGCTCGAGCAGGCCACGCTGCGCGTCCGCGAGGCGAGCTTGCAGCTCGCCCTGGCGGGGCCGCGGCGGCAGGAAGTAGAAGCCGCCCGGCAGCTCGTGCGCGACGCGGAAGCTGACCTCGAGCTGCGCCGGCTGGATTTCCAGCGCGCCCAGCGCCTGTTCAGCCGCGACGTGATTTCCGAACAGGACCGCGACCGCGCGAAAGCGGCGCTTGAACGCGCCGAAGCCGCCGTTGCCCGCGCGCGCGAGCAGCTCGATGCCTTGCAGGAAGGGACGCGCCAAGAAGAGATCCGGATTGCCCGCACGCAGGTGCAGCAGTCGCTCGAAGCGCTCGAGCTGGTGCGCATCAAGCTGGGCTACACGGTGCTGCGCGCCCCGCTCGCCGGCGTGGTGCTGGTTCGGCAGGCCGAGCTGGGTGAAGTCGTCTCTGCGGGCACGCCGGTGGTCACCCTGGCCGATCTGGAAAACGTCTGGCTGCGCGCCTACATCAGCGAGACCGACCTCGGGCGCATCCGCTGGGGACAGACCGTCGAAGTCACGACAGACACCTATCCCGGGAAAATCTATCGCGGCCGGATTTCGTTTATCGCCTCGCAGGCCGAGTTCACGCCGAAAAGCGTGCAGACGCAGCGCGAGCGGGTCACGCTGGTCTATCGCATCAAGATTGACGTTCCCAATCCCAACCACGAGTTGAAACCGGGCATGCCCGCCGATGCGGTTATCGTGCCGGAGAACGATTCGCAATCATGAAGGCTGCGGCAGCTATTGTGGCTGAAAACCTGGTTCGAAGCTTTCCGGGCGTGCGCGCGGTAGACGGGCTGAGCTTCACCGTCGCGCGCGGTGAAATCTTCGGACTGGTGGGGCCGGACGGCGCGGGCAAGACCACCACGCTGCGAATCCTGGCCGGGGTGCTGGCTCCCGAGGAGGGCTCAGCCGTCGTTGCCGGCTACGACGTCGCCCGCGACCCCGAAGGCGTCAAAAGCCACATCAGCTACATGCCGCAGCGCTTCGGCCTGTACGAAGACCTGACCGTGGAGGAAAACATCCGCTTCTACGCCGACGTCTTTGCGGTGCCGCGCGCTGACCGCGAAGCGCGCGCCCATCGCTTGCTCGCCGCCGCCGGCATGAGCGAGTTCCGTACGCGTCTGGCCGGCAAACTCTCCGGCGGGATGAAGCAGAAGCTGGGCCTGGTGTGCGCGCTGATTCACACGCCGCAGGTGCTGCTGCTCGATGAGCCGACCACGGGCGTGGACCCCGTCTCGCGGCGCGACTTCTGGCGGATTCTCTACTCGCTGGTGGGCGAGGGCGTGGCCATGCTGATTTCCACCGCCTACCTGGACGAAGCCGAGCGCTGCCATCGCGTGGCACTGCTGCATCGCGGCCGGCTTCTGTTCTGTGATGCTCCCGCAGTCTTGAAGAAGCAATTGCGCGGCACCGCAATTTCGATTGTCGGGCCGCAGCCGCACCGTCTGCGCGAAGTGGTCGTGCACGCGGAAGGCGTCAGCAGCGTGGTGCTGGTGGGTGACGGCGTCCATCTGGTCGCGGACGACACCGCACGGCGCCTGCCGGAGCTGCGCGCGCGGCTGGAAGCTGCCGGCGTCCCGTTCGACACCATTGAAGAAATCAGCCCCACGATGGAAGACCTGTTCGTCGCTGAACTGACGGAATCAAACGGAGCGCAGCCGTGAGCAACGGTGAATTTTCCGTCGTCATGGAAGACCTTGTGAAGAAATTCGGCGACTTCACCGCCGTGGACGGCATCCACCTGTCGGTGCGCCGCGGGGAAGTGTTCGGCTTCCTGGGGCCGAATGGGGCGGGGAAGTCCACCACGATTCGCATGCTGTGCGGGTTGCTGCGGCCGACGGCCGGGCGCGCGCTGGTGGCCGGCTACGACGTAGCACGCGAGCCCGAGCGCGTGCGCGAAAACATCGGGTACATGTCGCAGAAGTTTTCACTTTACAACGACCTGCGCGTGATTGAAAACCTGCGGCTGTTCGCCGGGCTCTACAAGGTTCCGCCCGGCCAGGCTCGCGAGCGCATCGAGTGGGCGCTGGAGATGGCCGGTCTGCGCGGCCGCGAGCGGGCTACCACGGCTACGCTGCCCGGCGGATGGAAACAGCGGCTGGCACTTGGCTGCGCGGTCTTGCACCGGCCGCCAGTTTTGTTTCTGGACGAGCCGACCTCGGGCGTGGACCCGGTCTCGCGCCGGCAATTCTGGGACCTGATTCACAGCATGGCCGCTGATGGCGTGACGGTGTTTGTGACCACGCATTTCATGGACGAAGCCGAGTACTGCAACCGCCTGGCGCTGATTGATCGCGGGCGCATCGTCGCGCTGGGCACGCCTACGGAGCTGAAGCAGCACGCGATGCGAGGCGAGTTGCTGCTGGTGGAAGCCGAGCCGCTCGGCGAAGTTCTGGAGGCACTGCACGGCGCCCCGCATGTGTTCGACGCGGCCGTGTTCGGCAATGCGCTGCATCTTGTGGTGCCGCGTGCCGCAGCGGCGATTCCTTCGCTGCGTTCGTTCCTGTCCGAAAGAGGCTTTAAAGTGGGGCGGCTCGTGCCCATCCGGCCCAGCCTGGAAGACGTGTTCGTCTCGCTGACCACAGCGGAAAAACAGGAAGCGAGGAACTGACGATGCGCTGGCACCGGCTGGCCGCTATGGCACGCAAAGAGGTGATTCAGATTCTGCGGGACTCCCGCAGCCTGATTATCGTGGTGGTGATGCCGGTGGTGCTGATGTTCCTTTTCGGTTACGGCGTTTCGCTCGACCTGAAGAATGTCCCGCTGGCCGTGTACGACCGCGAAGGCAGTCCGGCCAGCCAAGATTTGCTCCACCGTTTCCGCGCATCGGAATATTTCGATATTGCTCTGGTGACCGGCAGCTATAACGACATCATCGCCGCGTTGGATCGCGGCCACGTGCGCATGGCGATTGTGCTGCCGCACGATTTCTCCCGGCGGTTGAACGAAGGCGGCCGCGCGGCGGTGCAGGTGATCGTGGACGCCACTGACGACAACACCGCAAACGTCATCTCGGGCTACGCCGAAGCCGTGATCGGCGGGTTCAGCCAGGAACTGCAGCTTGAATGGCTGGCGCGCAAGGGCCGCAGCCGCGTCGAGCTGCCACTGAAAGTTGAGCCGCGCACCTGGTTCAACGAGGAGCTGGAAAGCGAGCTGTTTGTGGTGCCCGGCGTGGTGGCCATTGTGATGGCCGTGATCGGCACGTTCCTGACTTCGCTGACCATCGCCCGCGAATGGGAGCGGGGCACAATGGAACAGCTCATCTCGACCCCGGTGACGCCGCTGGAAATCATGCTCGGCAAGCTGGTGCCGTATTTTGCTATCGGTTTGTTCGACACGGCGCTGTGCGCGGCAATTGCGGTACTGTGGTTCGAAGTGCCGTTTCGCGGAAGTTTCCTGGCGTTGTTTACGGCTTCGGCGCTGTTCATGGTGGTGGTGTTGTCAGCGGGTTACTTCATCTCCGTGGTGGCGAAGACTCAGCTTGCCGCGAGCCAGGTAGCGCTGGTTTCCACATTTCTTCCGGCGTTCCTGCTGTCGGGCTTTTTGTTTGCCATCGAGCAGATGCCGCCGTTGCTGCAACAGTTCACCAGAATCATTCCGGCGCGATATTACGTCGCGCTGCTGAAGAAGATCTTTCTGAAAGGCAGTCCGATGGAAATGCTGCGCGCCGACCTGCTGGCGCTGGGAATCTTTGCTTTGCTGCTGACCATTCTGGCGACCCGAGCGTTCCGCAAGCGGCTGGCCTGAGGGAACAGGGCATTGAAGATGCTGATGCGACTACAACACATGCTGCTGAAAGAGTTCATTCAGGTGCTGCGCGACCCGCGCACGCGGATGCTGCTGCTGGTGCCGCCCCTCGTGCAGTTGATGATCTTCGGTTATGCCGCCACCTTTGAGATTCGCAACGTGCGCATGGCTGTGCTCGACAGGGACAACACGCAGGAAAGTCGCGAGCTCGTTGCGCGGTTCGAGGCCAGCCGGTATTTCCAGCTGCGCCGGCACCTGGAGAGTTCTCGTGACATTGATACCGTCATCGAGCGCGGCGAAGCCACGCTGGTCGTGCACATCCACCCCGGCTTTTCGCAGCAACTGCGCAAAGGCCAGACTGCGCCGGTGCAGGTCATCCTCGACAGCACGGATTCCAACGCTACGCTCGTCGCGCTCGGTTACCTCAACCAGATCGCAGCAGAGTATTCCCGGCAGATTCAAACCGAGCGGCTGCAGCGAGAAAGCCCGTCGCTGGCGGCACAGGTGCCGCAGGCGGCGATGGAACGCCGCCCGTGGTTCAACACCGATTTGCAAAGCCGCTGGTTCTTCGTGCCGGGCGTAATTGGCAGCATCACCCTGGTCATCGTCACCACGTTGACCGCGTTCGCGGTGGTGCGCGAGCGGGAGATCGGCACGCTCGAGCAGATGATGGTCACACCGATTCGCCGCTGGGAATTCATCCTGGGCAAGACGCTGCCTTTTTTCCTGATCGGCCTGGCCGACGTAGCCTTGATCGCGGGTGTGGGGACGTTCTGGTTCCAGATTCCGTTCCGGGGCGAGGTCGGGGTGCTGCTGCTGGGCACGGTGCTTTTTCTGCTTTGCCAGCTCGGAGTAGGCCTGTTCATTTCCACGGTTTCTGCGACGCAGCAGCAGGCCATGGTGACGGCATTTTTCTTCATCATGCCGGCAATTACCTTTTCCGGTTTCGGGTTTCCTATCGCGGCGATTCCGGAATCCATCCGTTGGATTTCGTACTTTGACCCGCTGCGGTATTTCCTGGTTGTCATCCGCGGCGTGTACCTGAAGGGGACGGGACTCGATGTTTTATGGCCGCAGATGTGGCCCATGGTGGTGATGGCGGTCTTGTTTCTTTCAGTAAGCATCCTGCGATTCCAAAAATCCCTCGACTAAGGTCTTCCCAGCAGCCACAGCTGCGTGCCAGGGCAGGTGCAGAAGTTTGCAGCTTTTTGAGACATCCTGCTGCAGCTATCGCCGGTGCCTTCGCTAACCACCTTCAATATAGACAGTTAGCTCTGCCGGATGTGGCGCAGGAATTGCTATGCCCTGCAGCGGGCTGGTGTGTCCGGCTTCGACCGTCGCTTGCGGGTTCGGTCATGGAGTCCATGAGAGTGCCCTCCGCGATGAGAAACAATTCCCCAGAGCTTGTGCGCGAACTGGGTTTCTGGTCCGCGCTGGCCATCGTCATGGGGACGATGATCGGGACGGGCATTTTTCTGAAGCCGGCGGAGATGGCACGAGAGGCGGGCACGATCTGGCTGGTTCTCGCCGCGTGGATCGTGGCCGGGCTGCTGGCACTGTTTGGCGCGCTAAGCTATGCGGAACTGGCCGCGGCCATTCCCGAGGCTGGGGGTGACTACGCCTTCCTGAAGCGCGGTTTCGGCCCGGTGTGGGGATTTCTGTATGGCTGGAAAAATGCCGTTGTGACGCGGCCCGCTTCGATCGCCTCCATCACCGCCGGCATGCTCCTGTTCTGCAGCTATCTGGTGCCCGAGCTGGGCGCAACGCTGGCACGGATCGAAGTCCCTCTGCCGTTCAGCGCCGAACCTTACGTGTTCAACTTTACTTTGCTGCAGCCGCTCGGTGGGCTGGCCATCTTGGCCATGACCGGCGTGAACTATTTCGGCGTGCGGCTGGCCGGGCGCGTGCAGATCATGCTGACCGCCATCAAGGTGGCGGTGCTGGTGTTGATTATTGCCCTGGGCTTCTGGCTGGTGGAAGACAGTTCGTTTTCGGCCGGCCCGGTGCTGCCCGCCAAGGGGACGGCAGAGACATTTTCCGGCTTCCTGGCCGCAGTCGTGGCGGCTCTGTGGGCCTACAGTGGCTGGCACGGCATCTGCCGGGTCGGTTCGGAGATTTCCGATCCGGGCCGGATCTTCCCGCGTACCATGGCAGGCGGACTGCTCATTGTGGCTGCGCTGTTCCTGTTGCTCAATGTGGTTTGCTTCTACGCGCTGTCGTTCGAGGAGGTCGCCGCCTCGCCGCACGTTATCTCCGATGTGATTGAGCGTATCGCTGGCGCTGGGGCTGCCCGCTGGCTGACACTGGCGATGGTGCTTTCTGCGTTGGGCAGTCTTAACTCGTCCGTCCTCACCAGCGCCCGTGTGCCTTACGCCATGGCGCGCGACGGTCTCTTCTTCCGCCGCTTGGCTGCGGTGCATCCCAGGTATCGCACTCCGGCCGGCGGTCTGGGCTTTCAAGCCGTGCTCGGCTCAGTGCTGGTGCTGACCGGCACGTTTGAAGAGCTGACCGCCTATTTCTTGTTCAACCAGTGGATCTTTTACGCCCTGAGCATTGCCGCCCTGTTTCGCCTGCGGTGGACGGAACCGGACCTCCCGCGGCCCTATCGCGCCTGGGGCTATCCGGTGGTGCCCGGAGTTTTTCTCTTGCTGGCGACAACCCTGACGCTGAATATTCTGATTACCAGGCCCTTCCGTTCATCGCTGGGTCTGGCATTGCTGCTGCTGGGGCTGGCTTTCTATCGCCACTGGAGCCGCCGGGCCGCGCGCGAACATGCGGCCGCCGTGTCCGCGGATTTCAGCCCTTCGAAGGCCAGTTGAGTCCGGCGGAAAATGGGACCAAAAAACGGTGCAAGGCGTCGCATGACCTCCTCAAGCAGCCGTCGGACCACCCGGTCAGCCATGCCGGAGAAGTCGGAACGCGACTGGAGAAACTGTTCAATTGCCGGCGGGCTTGCGCGGAGGTAATCAATACGGTCGGCGATGAAGATCCTCTGGTACTCACACTTTCTTCCGTACCCGCCCGTCGGTGGGGCTTCCCAGCGCAGTTATCATCTGCTGCGGCAGGCCGCGCGGCGGCATGAGGTCGTTCTGGCGGCGCTGAATCCCCGGAACAACCGCGAGCGCGGGCGGGAGGCGGCCATTGAATTCGGGAAGTGGTGCGCTGAGGTCCATGTGTGGGAGCCGCCCTTCCGCTGGATGGGACCGCGCTGGTGGGTCGGGCTGGCATTTTCTGTTTTTCAATCTGCACCGCTCAATTGCCGCGCGCTGTGGTCGCCGGAGCTGGGGGCCCGCTGGCAGGAGCTACTGCGGGCGCATCCCGATGCCTTGGTACATTTCGACTCCCCTGACCTGGCGTACTATTTCGATGCCGCGCGCGGCCGCCGGAAGGTGTTGAATCACCACAACTGCGAATCGGCAATGGCTGTTCGCCGCGCCGAAGTCGAACCGAATCCTCTCAAGAAGCGCTACTTGCTCAGCTACGCGCGCAAGCTGGTTGAGGTCGAATCCCGCTGGTGCCGCCAGTTTGCGGTCAACCTGATGGTTTCCGAACATGACAGCGAACTGCTCCGGCGGCACTGCCCCGGCGCGCACGTGCACGTTGTGGCCAACGGCACCGATACGGAGTATTTCGCTCCGCCACCGAAAGCCCCTGAATTCGGAGCCGCAATTTTCGCGGCTTCGTTCGGCTGGTATCCGAATATTTCCGCCGCTCGATATTTGCAGAAGATCTGGCCGCTGGTCGAACAGCAATTGCCCGGCGCACATTTGTACTTGGCGGGCAAATCGCCGCCCCCCTTTTTACAAGAGTGGGCCCGGCGCAACCCGCAAGTCACCGTCATTCCGAACCCGTCTGATATCCGGCCGTGGGTGGCGCGTGCTGGGGTCTTTGTCTGTCCGATTGTGGATGGTGGTGGCACGCGCTTGAAAATTCTGGACGCCATGGCGCAGGGCAAGGCTGTCGTCAGCACCAGCATCGGGTGTGAGGGCCTGGAAGTCACGCACGGGGAAAACATTCTAATTGCGGACGACGCTGAGGACTTCGCCAGCGCCGTCGTGCGCTTGTTTCTTGACGACGACTTGCGCCAGCGCCTGGCTCGGGCCGGGCGGGAGCTGGTCGAACGCCGCTACAGCTGGCACAGAATCGGTGAAGATCTGGAGGGCGCCTACCAGTGCGTGTGGAGCGGCAATTGCTCACACAACGCTGTGCGGCAGGGAGCTAGCGTTGACTAAGTGGTGGGAACGGATCTACGCGGCATCCCCCGTCTGGGGCCAGCAATTGGCCATCAACGCTTTCGGATGGTACTGGAAGCGCCGGCGGCTCGGCGAGGAATTCCAGCGCCTGACGCGTGAATACATCGAGCGCGAAACCTGGCCGGCTGACCGCTTGCGCGATTACGTGCAGGTGCAACTGCGCGAGCAGGTGCTGCGCGCCTGGCACGAAGTGCCCTACTACCGCGAGCGGTTCAAAGCGCACGGCATCACTGAAGAATTCCTGCGTCGGCTCACCGTCGCCGACTTGCCGCGCCTGCCACTGCTGGAACGGATGCGCATGCGCACGCAGCCAGAGCTGCTGCTTACTGCTACTGCCCGGCGCGAACGCCCGAAAGCCTTTCCCAGTAGTGGCACCACGGGAACACCCACGCGCATCTACTGGAGCCCGCTCACGCACCAGCACAACATGGCCGTGCGCGAAGCGCGATCGTTTCGCTGGGCCGGCGTCAGTCTGCGGGACGTGCGCGCTGTGGTCGGTGCCAAGGCGATCGTGCCCCGCGCCGACGACCACCCGCCGTTTTGGCGCTACAACCGTTTCGAAAAACAGCTCTATCTTTCGCTCTATCACATCAGTCCGAAGAACACGCCGGACTACGTTTCGGCGCTGAACCGGTTCCGACCCGACGTGCTGGAAGGGCTCGGTTCGGGACTCTATTTTCTCGCGCGGTTTATCCGCGACGCAGGCCTTCCCGTGTACCCGCCGCGCGCCATCATCTCCTACGGCGAAAAACTCGAACCGCACATGCGCCAAGAAGTCGAGGCCGTGTTCGGCGCGCGGGCCTGGGAGGAGTACAGCAGTGTCGAAAATTGCGCCATCGCCACCGAATGCCAGTACGGCCGCTTGCACGTCCATCCGGATTTCGGCATTTTGGAACTAATTCGAGCCGACGGCAAGCCCGCCCAGCCCGGTGAAATCGGCGAAACGGTCGTCACCGGCTTCGCCAACCGCGACCAGATCTTCATTCGGCTGCAGTTGGGCGACCTGGCCGCGTGGGCTGCGGAGCCGTGTCCCTGCGGGCGCCACCAGTTTCCGCCCTTGGCCGAACTGTACGGCCGGCTGGGCGACACCGTCGTACTGCGCGACGGCCGCCGCATCGCCCGGCTCGGGCTGTTCGGCAACCTGAAAGGCGTCTCCGAAGGGCAACTGATTCAGGAAGCAATTGACCGCTTCACCCTTCGCGTGGTGCCCACGGCCGACTACTCTGAGCGCGACCGAAAAGCCTTGCGTGCGCGGGTGGCAACGCGGTTGGGTCCTGATGTGCAATACGTGATTGAAGAAGTCGCTGAAATTCCCCGCGAACGCGGCGGCAAGAAGCGCACGATTGTCAGCCTCATCCACCCGGAGTTGACCGGGCCGGTGGTCACCGGCGGGGACATTCCCGAGATTGCCGCGCCCGTTTCCTCCCGCCGTTAATCTGGTGCGCAAACAGGTGACTGGACGGAGCTGCTCTTGCCGCTGCGGCGCCCGCGGCATTGAGCCGCGATGGTGCCGGGGGACGGAATCGAACCGCCGACGCCAGCCTTTTCAGGGCTGCGCTCTACCTCTGAGCTACCCCGGCACGACGGTGCACACGATTCTAGGAGCGCGGCGGAGAATTGTCAAAATGCAGTTCGAACACGATGCACCACGGGCGACAGTCAATAATTGGCAGTCAAGAGGGGCCAGTGGACAACTCACAGAAGCCCCAACTGCCTATAGGAAGGCCGTTGCGGTCGAAGCGCGTAATCAGCTGAGGCGAGCTGTGAACCGCTGGCGGCTGCGCACCGTCAACGGTTCCCTGTAAACTGTCGGCTGTTTGCGCTCTTACTTCGGGGCCTCATCAAATTCCCGCATCCAGTCTTTTTTCTTGAGCACTTCGCGCGGCTTGGTGCCTTCGGCAGGGCCGACGATGCCGTCTTTTTCCATAATGTCAATCAGCCGCGCGGCGCGGCCATACCCGATGCGCAGGCGTCGCTGCAAGGTGGAAGTCGAAGCGCGGCCCATCTCGCAGACGATGCGAACGGCTTCTTCGTAGAGCTCGTCATCGAACCCTTCTTCGTTCGTCTCGCCGGGCGCGCCTTCGCCGGAGTCCTCCTCTTTCGGCGGTTGCAGCAGCTCTTCGTTGTACTTCGCGCGGGCCTGCTCGCGCCAGAAATCGCAGATGGCAACGATTTCATCTTCGGTGACCAGCGGCCCGTGGATGCGATTCAGCCGCGAGGAGCCGGCCGGCAGGAACAGCATGTCGCCGCGGCCGAGCAGCGATTCCGCGCCGTTGGCGTCGAGGATGGTGCGCGAGTCCACCTTGCTGGCCACGCGGAAGGAGATGCGCGCTGGAAAATTCGCCTTGATCAGCCCGGTGATCACATCCACCGAGGGCCGCTGCGTGGCCAGAATCAGGTGGATGCCGACCGCGCGGGCCATCTGCGCCAGCCGGGTGATGGCTTCTTCGACGCCGTTGGTATCCACCATCATCAGGTCGGCCAGCTCGTCAATCACGATGACGATGTAGGGCAGCGGCTTGTGCTCAGTGTCCTCCAGGTCGTCAAACAGCGACAGCGGCTGGCCCTTGCGGAACGTGGCGTTGTACTGGTCAATGTTGCGCACACCGCGCTGCGCCAGCAGCTTCAGCCGCTGCTCCATTTCCCGCGTGGCGTTTTTCAGCACGTGCGAGGCCACCTTGGCATCGGTCACCACCGGCGTCAGCAGTTGCGGGATGTCTTCGTAGAGGCCCAGCTCGAGCCGCTTCGGATCCACCAGCACCAGTTTCAGCTCGTCCGGCGTGGCCTTGTAGAGCATGGAAACGATCAGCGAATTGATGAACACGCTCTTGCCGGTGCCGGTCGCGCCGGCAATCAGCAGGTGCGGCATCTGTGCCAGGTCGGTCACGCGGATGCGCCCGTGCAGGTCCTTGCCCAGCGAAATCGTCAGCTTCGAAGCGGAGTTGACGAATTCAGGCGATTCGATGCATTCGCGCAGTGCAATCGTTTGCCGGTGATGGTTCGGCACCTCAATGCCCACGGTGGACTTGCCCGGGATGCGCTCGATCAGGATCGATTCCGCGCGCAGCGCCAGGCATAAGTCTTCGGCCATGCCGGTGATGCGGCTATACTTGATGCCGGCTTGCGGCTTGAACTCGAACGTGGTGACCACCGGGCCGGGATTGATCTGCGTGACGCTGCCGCTGATGTCAAACTCGGCGAACTTTTCTTCGATGGCCCGGGCGCAGTCGCGCAGTTCGGTCTCGTCCACCCGCTCACCGCGTTCGGCCAGTCGCAGCAGCCCCGGCGAAGGAAGCCGGTAGCCGGTCTTTCCCTTGACTATCCGGGGCGCGCTGCCCCCCTTGCCGGGCGGTTCCGCGGCCGGCTCTTTCATCGGTACGAGTACAGGCCCGAGTTTCTCTTCCTGCTCAGCTTCGGTGGATTTCCCTTCGAATGTCTTGGGTGCGATCGTTTGCGGAGGGGCCGGCGGGCGGCCCGCGGCGCGCAACTTTTCCAGCCGTTCTCTCAGTTGCCGCGCGCTGCGCTCTTCGCGCATGTCCTTCCAGCGGGATTTGAGCCGCCCGGCGATGTCGAACTGGCTCACCGGCGCGCGCAACCACGTGGCTGCCCTCGAGAACGAAAACCTAGTGGTCATGAACAGCGCCACCAGCACGCAGGCCAGCGTCACCAGAAACGCGCCGACGGGGTTGAGCACCGCCACAAGGCCCTGCGCCGCCAGCGCGCCCAGCAGCCCGCCGGGGTTTACCGCATCGCGCACCCTCGGCAACTCAAGCAGCGAAAACCACGCCGTCAGCGACACCACCAGCAGGCCGAAGCCGCACAGCTTGACAACTGGCATCTCCACCGGCTGGCTGCGGAACCAGCGCACCCCCAGCAGGAACATTGCCACCGGCAATACAAATGCAACCCAGCCCAGCAACTGGAACAGCAGGTCGGCGCCATGGGCACCCAGCGGGCCGATCCAGTTGCGCGCGGCGCCAGGAACCGCAGACGAGCCAGCCACGTTGAAGGCCGGATCAGCCGGATTGTAGGAAAGCAGGCTCAGCGCCACCAGCGCAGCCAGCGTCACCGCCAGAAAACCTATCAGTTCGTTCAGGCGGCGATTGTCGGTCGGAGTCAGCAAGCGCACCGGAATCTCCTTGATGCGGATCGAGGCTACAGAAACACTCCTCCGCAGACAGGGGAAGAATCTTTCCGCGAACGGGACGCGCGGGCGCTAGCGCGCGGAGCCCGCCTGGAGGAAACTCAGCAGCAAGATCAATATACCAAACAGAATGCGGTAGTACACAAACACTTTCAGCGAGCGTGTTTGCAAAAAGCGCAAAAAATACTTGATCACCAGAAAACTGGACAGCGCGGAGACAAAGCCACCGGCCAGCAGCGAGGTCAGGCTTTCGCCGTCAATCGGTGTGTTGCGCAGCTCGAAAAAATGCAGCACGGTGGCCCCGGCGATGATCGGTGTCGAAAGCAGGAATGTGAACTGTGCCGCCGCTTCTCGCGTCAGCCCTCGGAATAGGCCCGTGGTGATCGTGAATCCGGACCGCGAAACGCCGGGCACCAGCGCCACCGCCTGCGCCGCGCCGATCAGCAGGGCATCCACCCAGCCCAGGCTGCGCATTTCGCGGATGCGACGGCCAGCCGCGTCGGCCCACCACAGCAGCAGCCCGAACCCAATCAGCATCGCCCCCATCAGCCGCTCGCTGCGGAACACGGTCGCCACATGGTCTTCAATCAGCAACCCGAGCACAGCCGCGGGAATTGTGCCAGCCACCAGCAGCCAGAACAGCTTCCGGTCGGCAGGCGCCTGCTCGGCATGTTCCCGGGCCGGCCGGCCGAACACCGCCCGCAGCAGCCGCACCCAGGAGCGGTAGAAGTAGGCCACCACGCCGGCCAACGAGCCGGCGTGTACCGCAATTGCGTAGGTCAGCCCGGAATCTCCCCAGCCGAGCAGCCAGCCCACCAGAAACAGGTGCGCGGTGCTGGAAATGGGCAGGAATTCGGTGAGGGCCTGAACGAGCGCCAGAAGAATGGCCTGGTGGAGTGGCATCCGTTATGCTTTTCTCATCTGAAGTCTCAATTCGGAGAATTGAGATCAGATGGATGATTTCGCGGTCAGCGACTTGTGCATCCAGTACGCATCCTGCCGACCCGGATAGTAGCCGCGCAGCACGCAGCCGGTACGATAGCCGTGCTTGTGCCAGAAGGCAACGGCGGCTTCGTTTGTAGTTGCCGTTTCCAGCTCTACCCAGCTCACGCTGGCGGCCTTCAGTCGCCGCTCGGCTTCAGCCACCAACCGTGAGCCGATGCCGTGGCGGCGCCAGGGCTCGAGAACGTCAATCGTCACGATGTGGCCTTCGGGCGGGTCACAGTCCGCCAGGATGAAGCCGGCAATTTCTGTTGCAGCTTCCGCCACCACGCAAATCCGGTCGCGCTGCCCCAGAAACCAGCGCAGCATCCTCCGCGTGTAGGCCATCCCCCGGGGATAACAGGCCTGGTCTATCCGGTACAGCGATTCGAAATCGGCCGGCTGGTAATCCCGCAATACAATCTGCGCCACAGGCAGATTGTAGCCGCAAGTTTGTTCGTTGTTGCGGCCGTGCACAGCCCGATTTTCTGCGCCCGGCTACACTTCGAGAATCACGGGAAGGATCAGCGGGCGTTTGGCGGTCTGCTTGTTGAGGTAGCGCTTCAGGTCGCTGCGAATCTTCTCTTTAATCACCGACCAGTCGGTTTTCTCCTCGGGGTTGGACTGCTCGATGGTACGCAGAATTACCTGCCTCGCGCCGTCCACCACTTCGCGGCCGTCGTCGGAAGGCAAAAAGCCGCGGGTCACGATTTCGGGATGCGATTCGAGCCGGCCAGTGTGCTTGTCAATGGCGATAATCGGCACCACCACGCCGTCTTCGGCCAGGTGACGCCGGTCGCGAATCACAATCTCCTCGATTTCCTCAAGCGAGCCGGAATCCACGCAGATGCGCCCGGCCGCGACCGGTTCGCGCTGAAAGGCGCCGGCTTCTGTGAACTCGATGGTCTGGCCGCTTTCGAGCACGAAGATGCCGCCCGATACCGTGCCCATCTGATGCGCCAGGGCTGCGTGGCGGAACAGCATCCGGTACTCGCCGTGGATCGGAACAAAGTACTTCGGCCGCACCAGGTTCAGCAGCAGCTTCAATTCCTCCTGGCTGGCGTGCCCGGAGACGTGAATCGGCCCGCCGCTGCCGTCTTCGTAGTAGACGAGCGCGTTGCGGCGGAACATGTGGTCAATCATGCGGAAAATCTGCTTCTCGTTGCCTGGGATGATGCGCGAGGAAAGAATCACCGTGTCCTGCTCGTCCACCGTCAGAGTGCGGTGATTGTCCACCGCTACGCGCGAAAGTGCCGACATTGGCTCACCCTGGCTGCCGCTCACCAGCGCCACCAGCCGGTGCGGGTCGAAGCCGCGGATGTCCTGCGGCCGCACCACCATGCCGTCGGGGATGCGCAGCCGGCCGAGTCCGTGCGCGATTTCGATGTTGTTCACCATGCTGCGCCCGACGAAAGCAATCTTCCGGCCCAGCAGGTGCGCGATATCTATCACCTGCTGGATGCGGTGGATCGAAGTGGCAAAGCAGGACACCAGCACCTTGCGCGGGGCCGCCCGGCACAGCTCCTCGATGCGCGGCCACACGGCGCGCTCGGAAGGCGTGAAACCAGAGCGCTCCACGTTAGTGCTGTCGCTGAACAACGCCAGCACGCCCTCCTGCCCGTACTTGGCGAAGGCGTGCAGATCAAACGGCTGCAAGTCCGTCGGCGTGGGGTCCATCTTGAAATCGCCGGAATGAATCACCACGCCCAGTGGCGTGCGGATGGCCAGCCCAACGCAATCAATCGTGCTGTGCGTCACGTAGATGAACTCAATCTCAAAGGGGCCGATTTCGGCGCGCCGCCCGGGGATGACTTCGTGCAGCACGGCCTCGTCGGTTAGGCCGAACTCTTCCAGTTTCTTGCCCAGCAGCGCCAGCGTGAACTGCGTGCCGTAGATGGGCACGTTCAGCTCCGGCAGGATGTAGGGCACCGCGCCAATGTGGTCTTCGTGGCCGTGGGTCAGAATGATGGCGCGGACGTGTTCCCGGTTCTGTTTCAGGTAGGTGATGTCGGGGATGACCAGGTCCACGCCGAGCAGCTCGGTTTCGGGGAACATCAGACCTGCGTCAATTACCACAATGTGGTCGCCATAGCGCAGGGCCAGCATGTTCATGCCGAATTCGCCCAGGCCACCCAGCGGGATGGCTTGCAGTGTCGGTTGACTCAATGCGGTGTGTTTTCCTCCAAATGCAGGCAACCATCCTACCATACCGGCCGGAAGCAAGGTTGTCGCGGGAGGGTAAAGGCAAGCAAGAAGCGAGCGCAACTCGCCAGGTTATGGCACCAAATCCCGACTTCTCTCCACGCTGCTCAGTCCGCCTATCCGGGGCGGGGAATTGCGTCCGGGGTGAAAGCAGGTTCCAGCCGGGGCCCAAACTACTTGGCACGGAACACGTACCCGAGCGTCTTGTAGACCAGTTTTGCGGCCAGGAAATCCGAGGCATGGTCGCCGGGCTGCGGCAGCAACTCGACCACGTCCATGGCCACGATTTTCCGCTGGCGGGCGACCTCGCGAATCAGCGCGGTCACCTGATGCCAGCCGAGCCCACCGGGCTCCGGTGTGCCCGTGGCGGGCACACAGGCCGGGTCGAACCCGTCCAGGTCCACGGTCAGGTAGACGTGCTTGCTCAGGTCTTTCACCACTTTTGGAATCCATTTGTCATCGGCGAGCCGCACGATGTCTTTCGCCCAGTAGATTTTCGTACGCAGCTTCGGTATCACCTCCGCCTCTTCTGCGGAAAGCGAACGGATGCCGACCTGCACGGCGGGACAGACTTCCACCACGCGCCGCATCACGGAGGCGTGGCTGGCAGGATTGTCCTGGTAGGCTTCGCGCAAATCGGCGTGGGCATCAATCTGGAGCACGCTCAGGTCTTTGAATATTTTCGCGGCGGCCGCAACAAGCGGCGCGGTCAGCGAATGTTCCCCGCCCAAGGCGGCGGGGAATTTGCCGTCTTCGAGCAGCGCGTGTTCGGCGCGGTGCAGCTCGGCCAGCACTTTTTCCAGCGTGCCTTCCTGGGTGTCCATGGGAGGCAGGGTGGCGATGCCGATGTGTCGGTACGGTTCGCAGCGCAGCTCTTCGTCGTAGGTTTCCATATTGCGGCTCGCCGCGATAATCGCCGCCGGACCGTTCCGCGTGCCGGTCATGTAGGTGGTGGTGCGCTCGAGCGGGACGGGGAAAATTACCGCGCGCGCGTTTTCATAGCGCGAATATTCTTCCGGAAGCGCGGCGAAATTTGCCGGCGGCGCAACCGTGTAGCTGTTCAGTGGCGGCTTCAAGCGTTTACTCCGGAATTCTCACAGCGTCGCGCCCGGTTCGGCGCGAAATTTGTCGCCGCTTTCGTGGCGGCGGTGTAATATTTGGAGCGAAAAATCTCTGTTGCTCGCGCCTCGGCGCGTCGTCACGGGGAAAGGCGCAAGGCGAAATACATTACCTGCGAGGAGTGCGAATGGCAAAGAAAAATAATCTGCCCGACCGCGTGCTCCACGACCCGGTCAGGGACCGGCTTACGCCCATCTACCCGCTCGACCTCTCGAAGATTCGCTCCATTGACGACCTGGTGCGCGCGATGGGCCAGACCGCTTTCACCGGCCGGCAGGTGGGCGATGCCGCCGACGTGCTCGAAGCGATGGCTCGCGACAAAAACTGCTTCACGGTGATGACGCTTTCCGGCGCCATGACCGTGGCCAAAATGGGATTGATCTTCTGCGATCTGATCGAAGCCGGCATCGTTCACGCCATTGTTTCCACCGGCGCGCTGATGGCCCACGGGCTGGTGGAAGCTACCGGCCGGTCTCATTTCCGCTATGAGCCGCGGAAAATGACCGACGAGGAGATGTTCTGGGCCGGCTACAATCGCGTCTACGATTCCATCGAGCCGGAAATCAACCTCGACCATGTGGAAGCCATGGCGCAGCGTGTCCTCGGCGCCTGGGACGCGGACGAAATTGTCTCCAGCTGGCGGCTGCACCGGAAAATCGGGGAATTGCTGGCCAATGAAGAAAAAGGCCGGGGGATTTTGAAGTCCGCCTATCTGCACGACGTGCCCGTGTTCGTGCCCGCCTTTACCGATTCCGAGCTGGGCATGGACTTCATCCTGCACCAGAAAGCGCGCCAGCGCGACGGTCGGCCGCTGCTGCGCTTTGACCCCTATGACGACTGTGAGTACTTCGCGCAAAAGCTTTTCCAGGGCGAGCGGCTGGGCATCTTCACCATCGGCGGCGGCGTGCCGCGCAACTGGGCGCAGCAGTTCGCGGTCTATTCCGAGCTGCTGACCCGCCGCGGCTACGAAAACGTCGGCCTGAAACGCTATCAATACGGCGTGCGCATCTGCCCCGAGCCGGTCCACTGGGGCGGGCTCTCAGGCAGCACCTATTCCGAAGCGGTCTCGTGGGGCAAGTTTGTGCCGGAAGCCGAAGGTGGCCGCTTCGCCGAAGTGCTTGACGACGCCACCGTGGCGCTGCCGCTGGTCGCCGGCGCCGTGCTGGAACGCCTTGGCTATTTCAAGCAGAAAAAATCCGCCGCAAAAAAGCGCAACTCCAAAGCCCTCGTCCAGGTGTGAGCTCGCAGGCGGGAACAGCCGAGCCTAATCTTCTTCGCCGAGCAGGATGGCGGCGGCGAGCACGGTAGTCCACAGCCCGCGCTTGTCGCCCACGGCGGACTGCGTGACGTTCATGGTGCGGACAATCTTGTTCGAGATGCGGTAAACCTCTTTCTTCTCGTCCCAGGAAAGGTCCGGGTCGAACTCGACGTTCAGCGTGGTGGCGAGCATTTCCGCGGCCAGCTCTTCAGCGTACTCGCCGGCCACTTCCTCGGTTTCGCCGAACGAGTGGTGCTCGCTCAGGTAGCCGTACATGGATTTGTCGGCGGGAATGGCCAGCCCGATCGAGGCGGCAATCAGCCGGTGTGGCTCGCGCGTGGAATTTTCGCTGAGCACGGTGAAGGCCACCATGCCCGGCCGGACGTGCTTCAGCCCCTCGCTGCGCGAGATCAGCTTGCAGTGGGGCGGGAAGATCGAAGAGACGCGGACAATGTTGCACGCGGCGATCCCGGCATTGCGCAACGCCAGCTCGAAGCTGGAGAGCCGCTCGCGGTGTTTCCCGACTCCCTTGGTCAGAAAAATCTTCTTGGCGACGAAAGCCATCTAGCGTGCCGGGCCGGCGCCGCGGCGAGCCTCCTGCGCGCAGGGCGCGCAAAAAATTTCAAGACCGCGCGAAAAGTAGCAAGAAGGTTTCAGACTGTCAATCACTTTGTCGGCCTGCGGAGAGAAAGGTGTGCCGGCAGGCCGGCGCCAAAACGCGCGCCCCGACTGAAAGCGGCCGGCTTCAATCGGCGGCTCGGGAACTTTGGCGGCGGCGAACCTGCTCGAGAATTGCGGCGGCAGCAGCGGGCGGCGCCAGGCGCCAGTTGCCGTCGGCGTGCGTCAGCAGCGTGCCGGTTTTCTGGACGTGTTCGATCAGCAGCTCGCGGATTTCTTTGTCCGAGCGCCACACCACGGGCAGTCCGCGGTAGACCTGATAGTGGCCGCCGCCGTGGTAGCGGTAGTGGTTCACCGCGACGCGCAGTTTGCGCATGGGGTCGAGCGGCGCTCCTCGGAAACGCAGATCGCGGATTCGGTCGCCCACGGGCCGGCTCAGGTCCATCACGTAGCTGACGCCCTGCGCCAGGTCGGCATTGTAGCCGGGCAGGCCCAGCGGTCCTTCTCCGGTGTGCGGCCAGGCGGGGAAAAAACTGGCGGCGTGCTCGAGCGCTTCTTTCAGTTGCTCGCCGGTCATCTCCACCGTGTAAAGGGAGTTCTCGTAGAGGTACAGGCCGGCCATATCCCGGATGGTCACCGGGCCAGGCTCGATGTGCAGGCCGGTGTAGAACAGCGTCGCCAGGCTGACGTCAGCCTGCCCGGCTTCAAGCTGCACGCGATGAATCTGGTCCACCAGGGGATGGTCCTCGTAGCGCGCGGTCGTGCCATCCAGCGGAACCGTGAGGGTGGCAATCTCCGTGTCCAGATAGGCCTGCGTGGCTTCGTGCGCGGCGCGCGCCAGCTCGAGGATTTCCTGGTCGGCGGGCACCGTGTCTGTTACCGGAATCGTAGTCGAACGCTTGCCGGCGACCGTCCAGCCCGTGCCCGCAGTGTGCGTCATCTGGACGTCCACCCGCGCGAGCGACTGCCCCCAGTTTTTCGGCTGCGCCAGCAGGGTACCGTTCACGAACAGCTCGGGCAGCTCCTGATGCGAGTGGCCGAAGAGAATCACGTCAATGCCGGCCACCTGCTCGGCCAAATCCCAGGCGACGTTTTCGCCCGGCGTGCCGTCCAGCTCGCGGCCGGTTTCCGGGTCCCGGCCCAGGCCGGAATGAACGATGGCCACGACTAGGTCGGCCTGAGCGCGCACCAGCGGAATCGCGCGCTGCGCGGCTTCGACAATTGGTTCGAACTGGTAGCCCTTGTAGTATTCGGGGATTTCCCAGCGGGGAATGCCCGGCGTGGTGAATCCGACGATAGCCACGCGCACCCGGCCCGCTTCTTTCACAACGTACGGCGCAAAGTAGCCGCCGCTGCCCGGCGCATAGTCCTGCAAGGTGTTGGCGCTGAGCCAGGGAAAGCGGGCTTCGCGCTTGGCCCTCCAAAGCACGTCGAGCCCGAAGTTGAATTCGTGGTTGCCCAGAGCCATGGCGTCATAGCCCATGGCGTTCATCGCCGCGATAGTGGTGTTCGGTCGGTCGGGTTGCTTGCGGGCGTCGAAGTAAGCGAGCTGCGTGCCCTGGATGGTGTCCCCACAGTCGAGAAGCAAAACATTTTTCTGTTCCGCGCGAATCTGCTTCACCAACGTGGCGATTTTGGCCAGGCCGCGGTTGGCGGGCGCGTCACGCAGGTAGTCCACCGGATAGACGTTCCCGTGCAGGTCGGTGGTGGCCAGCAGCGTGATGGTAGTCTGGCCCAGCCCGCGTTCCGCGTACCACCAGACTGCCAGGCCTGCGAAGACCAGCAGCAACAGCAGCAGGGTTCTGGTTCGGGAAGTCATTCGTCCTCAGTTCCTCGGAGTCGCTTCAGGCAGGGACCCAGCGCCCCGCCCACCGCTTTCAGTTCATTCAGGTCCTTGGGAGTGAAATCCTCCCCGGCAGTTCTGGTGGAGGCGCCCTTGCGCGAAACCTGTATCACACCAACCACCTTGCCGTCGGCCACCACCGGCGCGCTCATGATCTTTTGGATGGGCAGACCGGCCGTGGCCTCCACCAGCGGCACGGCTTCGAAAACCGTGGCATGGCGCACCGTCGAAAAGTTATTGATGACTTCCGGCCGCCTCTCGCGTGCCGTGCGCACGGCCAGAGCCGTGGTGCTGGTCATCGGGATGCTCCCGATCTGACGAAGTTTTTCGGGCAGCAGGAAGGAAAGTGCGCGCCCCTGCCGGTCCAGCACAAGGATGGCGACTTCGTCATGGCGGACGTCAAAGCCCTGGGCGATCTGCTCCGCCAGCGGGAGCAGGGCGGCCGGCTCGAGCGGCGCGTCGCTCCGCAACAGCTCTTCCACCGCGCGGGTCAATTCCGCTGCCAGCTTTGTCATCGGCGCCGCTCGCCCTGCCTCCGCCTCGGTATTATAGCCAACCGGGCGCCGCCGGTGTGAATTCTGTGCTGGCTGGCCTTCCGGTTGCAAAGCCGCGGCGAAGTGCCTATACTGCGCTGTTGCAGTCAGGTGCCTCGCCCGAGGACTGGCGCACCGCAGCTGCAGTTCACGGTGCACCGGAATCCCGCACACCGAGGAACGCCACAGCGGAGAGGAGATGACTGCCTCCGGACCCTCAACCAGCCACCGCGAGTTTTTCTGGCGAAAATTGCATTCCTTCACCGGAATTTTTCCCATCGGCGCCTACCTGGCCGAGCATTTCTGGTCCAACAGCTACGTGCTGGTCAGCGCCGAAAAGTACAACGAAGTTTCGCGCGGCTTGCAGACCATCCCCTGGCGCGTGCCGGTGGAGGCCCTGGTCATCTGGCTCCCGATTCTGTTCCACGGCGGCTACGGCGTCTACCTCTGGTGGAAAGGGAAGTCGAACGTGCTCGACTATCCCTGGATGGCCAACTGGATGTACACGCTGCAACGCTGGAGCGGCTTAGTTGCCTTCGTTTTTATCGGCTGGCACGTCTACACCGAACGCTTTCTCACGCAGGGCAAATCCACCTATGCCGACGTGGAACGGGCGCTCAGCGACCCGCTGTACCTGGCGTTTTACATCGTGGGCGTGACTGCCTCTTCTTTCCATCTGGGCAACGGAGTCTGGAATTTCTTGTGCAAGTGGGGCATTGCTACCACGGCGCGAGCGCAGCGCGGTGCCGCTTGGTTTGGCGCGCTGATCGGCGTGGCGTTTACCGCCGTGGGCCTGGCCATTGTGCTGGGCGTGCATTTCGACTGGAAACCATTTGAGTTCTATACGCTTCCGAGACAGTGAAGCAGCCGAAGATTATCGTCGTGGGAGGCGGCCTGGCCGGCCTGATGGCCACCATCAAAGTGGCCGAAGCCGGCGTGCCCGTCGAACTGTTCTCGATCGTGCCCGTCCGCCGGTCACATTCCGTTTGCGCGCAGGGCGGCATCAACGCGGCAAAAAACACCAAGGGCGAAGGCGATTCCACCTGGAAGCATTTCGACGACACCGTCTACGGCGGCGATTTCCTGGCCAACCAATCCCTGGTCAAGGGCATGTGCGAGGCTGCCCCGGCCATCATTGACCTGCTTGACCGCATGGGCGTGCCCTTCAACCGCACGCCTGAGGGCCTGCTCGATTTCCGCCGCTTCGGCGGCACTCTGTATCACCGCACCGCTTTCGCTGGCGCCACCACTGGCCAGCAGATGCTCTATGCGCTCGACGAGCAGGTGCGGCGGTTCGAAGCCGAGGGCAAAGTCAAAAAATACGAAGGCTGGACGTTTCTTTCCGCCGTGCTCGATGAACGGGGCGTCGGTCGCGGCATCTGCGCCATGGATTTGAAGTCCATGGAGGTCCGCACCTTTCGCGCCGACGCGACGATTTTCTGCACCGGTGGCATCGGTGCCGTCTTCGGCCGCTCGACGAACTCAGTCGTCTGCACCGGCTCGGCACAGTCGGCGCTGTTTCAGCAGGGCGTTGACTACGCCAATGGCGAGTTCATCCAGGTACATCCCACCGCCATCCCTGGCGAAGACAAGTTCCGCCTGATGAGCGAATCGGCGCGCGGCGAAGGCGGCCGCGTCTGGGTGCCGAAAAAGCCCGGCGACACCCGCCCGGGCAAGTCCATTCCCGAAAGCGAGCGCTTCTATTTCCTGGAGGAGTGGTACCCGAAATACGGCAACCTGGTGCCGCGCGACGTAGCCGTGCGCGCCATCCACAAGGTCGTCTACGAGATGAATCTCGGGATTGGCGGCGAACCAGCCGTCTTTCTCGACGTCTCCCACCTCCCGCGCGAAACGCTGGATCGCAAGCTGGAAGGCATCCTGGAAATCTATGAGAAATTCCTGGGCGTGGACCCGCGCGAAGAGCCCATGAAGGTTTTCCCCGCCATGCACTACACCATGGGTGGGCTGTGGATTGATAACGAGAATCAGGCCACCAACGTACCCGGCATCTATGCTGCCGGCGAGTGCGATTACCACTACCACGGCGCCAACCGACTGGGCGCGAATTCGCTGGTCTCCTGCATCTACGGCGGCATGCTGGCCGGCCCGGCCGCGATTCGCTATGCGCGCAATCTGGAAATCGGTGCCGACTCGGTGGATGCGGCGGTGTTCGACCGCGAACGCAAACGGCAGGAAGAAATCAACCAGAAACTGTTGTCCCAAAGCGGCGACGAGAACCCCATCACCATCTGGAAGGAGATGGGCAAATGGATGACCGAGCACGTCACCGTCGTGCGCTATAACAAGAATCTCGAACAGACTGACCAAAAGCTGCAGGAGCTGCTCGAACGTTACAGGCGCATCAACCTCTCCGATCGCTCGAAATGGTCGAACCAGACACTGAATTTCACTCGCGAGCTTTACAACATGCTCATCCTGGCACGAGTCATCACGCTGGGCGCGCTGCGCCGCAACGAATCCCGCGGCGCGCACTACAAGCCCGACTTCCCCGAACGCGACGACCAGAACTGGCTGAAGACCACCCGCGCCAGGTTCGACAAGGGCAACATCCGCTTCGACTACGACCCGGTGGACACCTCGCTGATTCCTCCACGTCCCCGGCGGTATGATCTGAAGTAGCGGGCAACGCCAATGGCCCAGAAGAGAAGCGTCATCGTTCGCATCAAGCGCCAGCCGGCCCCGGGTCACAAGCCCTACTGGGAGGAGTTCGAGCTGCCTTGGCGCCCCTTTATGAACGTCATCATCCTGCTGCGCGACATCGCCGAGCGCCCCGTCACCCGCGACGGCAAGCCCACCACGCCGGTCACCTACGACGCGAACTGCCTGGAAGAAGTCTGCGGTGCCTGCGCCATGCGCATCAACGGCAAGGCCCGCCAGGCCTGCTCCGCCCTGGTGGATCAGCTCGAACAGCCCATCCGGCTCGAGCCGCTCACGAAATTCCCGATCGTCCGCGACCTGTTTGTGGACCGCAGTCGGATGTTCGAAAACCTGAAGCGGATGAAGGCCTGGGTGCCGATTGATGGCACCTACCATCTGGGCGAAGGTCCCCGCATGTCGCCCGACCAGCAGCAGCGCGCCTACCCGCTTTCGCGCTGCATCACCTGCGGCAACTGTCTCGAGGTCTGCCCGCAGGTCAACGAGCGCTCAGATTTCGTCGGCGCCGCCATCATCAGCCAGGTGCGCCTGTTTAACCTGCACCCCACCGGGGCCATGCACAAACGGGAACGCATTGACGCAGTCATGGGTCCCGGCGGCGTTCACGACTGTGCCAATGCACAAAATTGTGTGAAGGCCTGCCCGAAGGGCATCCCGCTGGTTGAATCCATCAGCGAAGTCAACCGTGACGCCATCAAGCAGGCCACTCTCGGCTGGCTGCTGGGCTGATTTCGGTTTTCTGCAGGGGCGAACTTCCGTTCGCCAGAGTTTGGTTGGTTTGCACAAGAGGGGGATTCCATGTCGTCGCGCATCGTACTCGGTTGTTCCGTCCTCGGGCTGGCCTTTCTGCTTGCGATTGTATTTGCGCCGGTCACCGCCGAGGACTTCGCTGTCTCCGCGCGCGCGCGCAAGCTGCACGAGCGCGCTATTGTGGTGGACACGCACGTGGACGTTCCCTTCAGCCACTACTCGAAGAACGAATTCGACCTCAGCCAGCGCCACGATCCCGAGTGGGGCCACGTGGACATCCCGCGCATGCGCGAAGGCGGCCTGGACGCGCCATTTTTTTCCATCTACATCCCCGCCACTGTCACCGGCCCGGAAGCCGTCAAACGCGCGCTGCAATTGATTGCTTGGACTCGCGAGCAGGTCGAACGCTACCCGAAAAACTTGGTGCTGGCCACCACGGCCGCCGATGTCCGCCGCGCACATCGCGATGGCAAGATTGCCGTCCTGATGGGCATGGAAGGCGGCCACATGCTTGCCGATGACCTCCGCGTGCTCCGCGCCTACGCCGACCTCGGCGTCCGGTATCTGACTCTGGCCCACAGCCGCAGCACCAGCTGGGCCGGCTCTTCCGGTGATGACGACAACAGGCCGCTCTCCGACTTTGGCAGGCAGGTGGTCCGCGAACTGAACCGGCTCGGCGTGCTGGTGGACATCAGCCACGTCTCCGACCAGACGTTCTGGGACGCCCTCGCCGTCAGTGAGGCCCCCATGATTGCTTCGCATTCCTCCTGCCGGGCCCTGTGCGACCACCCGCGCAACATGACTGATGAGATGATCAAAGCCCTGGCCGCAAAAGGCGGCGTGATCCAGATTACGTTCGTGGACGCCTTCCTGAGCCAGGAACTCCGCAACGCCCAGCGGGCTACCGAAGACGAGCGCAACCGCCGCTTCGCCGAGCTGCGTACGCGCTTCCCGAACGATCCGGAACGGCAGCGCGCCGAGCGCGAGCGCATCTTCGAGGAATACCGCAAGCAGTGGCCGGCGGCGAGCTGGGAGCTAATTGTCGAGCACATCGACCACGCTGTGAAAATTGCCGGCGCTGACCACGTCGGCCTCGGCTCGGATTTCGACGGCGCCACCATGCCCGCAGGCATGGACGATGCCACCATGCTCCCGAAGATTACCGAGGCCCTGCTCCGTCGCGGCTATTCCGAGCGCGACGTCGAAAAAATCCTCGGCGGCAACTTGCTCCGCGTGCTCGAACAGGCGGAGCGCATCTCCCGGCGCCTCCGCAGCCGGTAGCTCTGCTTCGCCGCGCTTGGTTACTTTGAGGGCCGATAGCGAATTGTTCGGCCCGAAGAATCTTCGCGCCTGCGCTCCTTTCTGGCTCGCGGCTTCTTTTCCCTGTACGAATCTTCCACGCAGTGGTATTTTTCCGCCGAATCAGGGTACGCCGAGGAGAACATGAACCGCGTCGTCGTCATCATGCTGCTTGTGCTGGCCGTCGTGGCTGGTGTGTTTTATGTCACCACGAGCAAAAAAACCGCCCCGGAGCCCGAGTTGCCCAAAGCCGAAGAACCGCCAAGAACTGATGCCGCCCAGCCAGCCCCCGGTGGGCAGGCCCGGCAGTTGACACCCGAAGAAGCCGGCCGCCCAGCAGGCCTGTATATGATTTTCGAAACTTCCATGGGCGACATCACCTGCAAGCTCTATGAAGCCGAAGCCCCGGTCACCGTGCGCAAAATCGTCGGCCTTGCGCTTGGCCGCATCACCTGGATTGACCCGCGCACGAACAAACCCGTAGTCGGCAAGCCGTTCTACGATGGCCTTACCTTCCACCGCGTGATTCCCAACTTCATGATTCAGGGTGGCGACCCGCTCGGCACCGGCACCGGCGGGCCCGGCGGCCCGGACTTCCCGTTCGAAGATGAATTTCATCCCCGGCTGAAGTTCGACCAGCCCGGCCGGCTAGCCATGGCCAACTCCGGCCCCAACACCAACGGCAGCCAGTTCTTCATCACCGAAGTGCCCACGCCGCACCTGAACAACCGCCACACGATTTTCGGCGATTGCACCAATGTCTCTGTGGTGCGCCAGATTGCCCGCGTGCGGACCGACCCGCGCAACAACAGGCCGCTGCAGCCGGTCACTATTAACCGCGTCATCGTCGAACGCGTTGGCCCCAGGCCCGCCAACGCTCCCGAAGGATGAATTTAGGGACCAGTGAACCGTGAAAGTTAGCGCAGACTCCCGTCTGCGCACGGCCTGCAGCCAGGCCGGCGAAATTGGGAAACTGAGGCCGTCCGACGCACGCTCGGCTGACGAGCTTACATCTTCTCCGGCGTTTCGATCCCCAGCAACTTCAGCGCGGCCACAAGCCGCTGCATCACCAGGGAAGTCAGCAGGAGCAGGAACGCCTGCCGGGCAGGGTCGGCTTCGGTCAGGATGTGGTGCTTGTGGTAGAAATTGTTGAACGCCTGCGCCAGTTGGAACGCGTATTTGGCCACGAATGCCGGCTCCTGCGCGCCCACCGCCGCCTCGACGGCTGAATCCAGCGACCCGGACAGCAGCACCAGCTCCCAGAATTCGTTCCCGTCGGGCGGCGCGAGAAACCTTGCCGCCTCCTGCGGCTTGAGGGAAATTTCCAGGCTGTTGCCTGGCTGGTCGCCGGCGGTCTGCCTGTTCTGTTCCTGCGCAGCCCACTTCCGGAAAATATTCCGCGCTCGCACCGCCGCGTACTGGCAATACGGGCCGGTTTCGCCTTCAAAGCTGAGCGCATCTTTGAAATCAAACGCGACCACTGCGTTCCGCGTGTATTTCAGCAGATAGTAGCGCAGCGCGCCGATGGCGATGTCATGCGCGCGTGCGGCGCGTTCTGCGGCCGGGTCGTCCGGGTGGCGTGTGTCCACTTCTTCACGAGCGCGGGCTTCGAGCCGGTCGAGCAGGTCGTCAGCCTTGACGCCGGTGCCGCGACGCCCGCTGACCTCCACGTAGGCTCGCCTTTGCTCCTCCTCCGCAGGCTGGTAGCCGAGCTCTTCCGCGCAGCGCGGCGAAAGCGCCACCATCTCGTAGGCGAAGTGTACCGAGCGGTCGGCCTGCTCGTGGTAGCCGAGCGCGCGCAGCCCGGCAACCACGATGCTCTGCAAGTAGGACTGCCGCGAATCAATCACGTTGAACACCTGCGCCGCGTGGCCGAAGGCCGGCGCATCCGGCTCCCCATTCGAGCTGGCGGTGACCCACACCTGATGCCCGCTCGGGTGTCTGTGGAACCGGCGGTAGGCGAAGTCGCGTTCCAGCAGGCCGAACTTCCAGAGCTGGTAGGCCATGTCCTTTCCCACGTACGTCACCGTGCCATTCGAGCGCACGATGATTTTCGTCTCCGGTGCGGCCGTAGGGTCGGTGTCTTCCCCGCCGTCCCCCAGCGGCATCACCCAGCAGCCGGCATTCTTGCCGCTGGTGGCAAGAACAACCGCGCCGCGCTGCTTCAGCAGTGCAAACGCCGCGTCCCAGAATTTCAGGTGCAGGATTTCGCTTTCCCGGGGCAGCAAGTCGTACTCCACGCCGAGCCGCTCCATGGTGCGCAGGTGGCAGCGCACAATCGCGGTGGCGATCACCTCTGCCATCTCCGCTTCCGTGCCCTGACCCTCTTCGATGGCTTTCAGCGTATCGCTGCGGAGTTGCAGTCGCGCCGCGTCTTCTTCGAACAGTTGCGTAACGCGCGCGTACAAATCCCAGCAGTAGAAGTCGAACTTCGGCTGCCCAGCAAGCTGCTTCACTTCGGCGAGCGTTTTCCTTTCCAGATGCAAAAATCCAACGACTACATCGGCCACCTGCACGCCGGTGTTGTCAATGTAGTTCTGCACTTCGACGCGGTGGCCGGTATGCCGCAGCAGCCGCACAAACGTGTCGCCCAGCGCCGCGTTGCGCAGGTGCCCGATGTGCGCCGCCTTGTTGGGATTGATGTTCGTGTGCTCAACCACAATCTTCGGCGCATCGGCTGCCGCTTCGCGCGCCGCGCTGCCTTCGGCCGAAGCGGCTTGGAAAAACGCTGCGCGGTCAGCAAACGCGTTCAGAAAACCGCCGCCGGCCACTTCCCAGCGCTCGATGCCTTCGATGCGCGGCAATGCCGCGATGATTTCCTCGGCAATCTGCCGCGGCGCGCGCTTCAACTGTCTGGCCAGCTCGAAGCAGACCGGCGTGGCGATTTCGCCCAGCTCCAGTTTCGGCGGACGGCTCGTCGCGATGCGCACTTCAACGCCGTAGCGCTCGCGCAGAAATTGCGCCAGTGTTTCCCGGATGCGGCTCTCGAGTGCCTGATACATGCCAGATTTGAGATCTCAAAGCCGAAATCTTGGCTTCAGATGCGAAGTTACCCTGTTACGGCAGGCCGCGCTGCGCTTCCAGCGCAATTTTCAGCCGGCAGCCAGCGAAAGCTCCCGATTATACGGTGCCCGCGCCGGATGCGATAGGCCCGCGCGTGTCGTTTGCTCGGCTCCCCCTCCCCGAATTGACACTGCCCGGAGTGGCGACTACTATCAGTCGTTTGAACACCAGCGAGCAATCTCTGCTGACGGGTATCGCTCAGGCGCGCGAATGGGTGGCGGCAGCACGGCGCGTGGCGGTGCTGACCGGCGCGGGCATCAGCGCGGAAAGCGGCGTGCCCACGTTTCGCGGCGCAGGCGGACTGTGGCGGCACTATCGCCCCGAAGAGCTGGCCACCCAGCAGGCCTTCATGCGCGACCCGAAGCTGGTGTGGGAATGGTACGACTGGCGGCGGCAGCGCATCGCGCTGGCGCGGCCGAATCCCGGCCACTACGCCTTGGCGGCGCTCGAGCGGCGCCTGGCGGAAGGATTCACCCTCGTCACGCAGAATGTGGACGGGCTGCACGAACGCGCCGGCAACCAACGCATCTGGCGGCTGCATGGCGATATCTGGCTCGTGCGCTGTACCGGCTGCGGCCGCGAGGAGCGCAATTTCGAAGCGCCGCTGTTGGAGCTGCCGCCGCGGTGCCGGGACTGTGGCGCGCTGCTGCGGCCCGGCGTGGTCTGGTTCGGCGAGCCGCTCCCGGCCGACGCGCTCGAAGCCGGCTTCACCGCCGCGCGCGCGGCTGAGGTTTGCCTGGTGCTGGGCACCTCTTCGGTGGTTTATCCGGCGGCGCTGATTCCGCGTTGCGCGCTGGAGGCGGGGGCGCGCATCATCGAAATCAATCTCGACCCCACCGACCTGAGCGCCGCGGCACACCTTTCGTTGCGCGGGCGCACCGGCGAGCTGCTGCCGCCGATTGTGCAGGGAGCCGCATGAAGATCGCCTACTTCGACTGCTTTTCGGGCATCAGCGGCGATATGACCTTGGGCGCGCTGGTGGACGCGGGCGTGCCACTCGAGCAGATCGAGGCCGAGCTGCGCAAGCTGCCGCTCGCCGGCTGGCGGATTTCGGCCGGCAAAGTGAAGCGCGGGGCGCTGGCGGCAACTTGGGTGAAGGTCGAGGCGCAGCAACAGACAAGCCATCGCCACCTGAACCAGATTCTCGAGCTGATTGATTCGGGCGAACTGCCTCCCCGAGCGGCCGAACGCGCCCGCCGGATTTTCGAGCGCCTGGGCGAAGCCGAAGCGCGTATCCACAACACGCCCATCGAAACAGTGCACTTTCACGAGGTCGGTGCGGTGGATGCGATCATTGACATCGTAGGCGCCTGCGTCGGCTTCGAGCTGGCCGGCATTGAGGAATTCGCCTGCTCGCCGGTGAATGTCGGCGGCGGCCGCGCGCACACCGCGCACGGCGAGCTGCCCGTCCCTGCTCCGGCGGCGGCGGAACTGCTGAAAGGTGCGGCTACGTACTCGACAGGCATCGCCAAGGAGCTCGCCACGCCCACCGGCGCCGCGATTGCTTGCACGCTGGCCGCGAGCTTCGGGCCGCTGCCGCCGATGCGCGTCGAACGAATCGGCTACGGCGCCGGTTCGTGGGAGTTGCCCGAGCAGCCGAATGTGCTTCGGCTGTTCATCGGCGAAGCGGCCGCCGGGCAGTCGGCAGCAGCCGTCCGCGGAAGGGAAGAGACGATTGCCGTGCTTGAAGCAATCCTCGACGACATGAACCCGCAAATCTACGGCTACTTCGTCGAGCAGGCCCTGGCCGCCGGCGCGCTGGACGTGTTTTCCACGCCGGCGATGATGAAGAAGAATCGCCCCGGCCAGCTCGTGACGATTCTCTGCTCGCCGGCTGCGGTCGAGCGCATGACGGAGCTGGTGTTCCGCGAAACGACTACTATCGGCGTTCGTGTATCCGAAACCCGCCGGCGCACGCTGGACCGGGAAACCGTGGAAGTCGAAACCCCGCACGGCGCCGTGCGCGTAAAGCTTGCCCGGCTCGATGGCCGCGTGCTGAACGTCGCGCCGGAATTCGAAGACTGCCGGCGCATCGCCGCTGAGAACAATCTCCCGCTGAAGCAGGTGCTGGCCGAAGCGGCGCTGTGGTTTGAGAAGTCGAAGAAGGAAACGCGGTGACGAGAGAAGCCCTTTCGGCAGAACCCGCCGCCGCGAAGGATTAAAACGGCAGCAAGCCGTCGCACTCCAGAGAAGCTATGGCAAAGTTTTACCTGACCACGCCGCTGTACTACGCGAATGCGCGACCGCACGTCGGCTCGGCGTATTCGACCATTGTGTGCGACACGATTGCGCGGTACAAGCGCATGCGCGGCTTCGACGTCGGTTTCCTGACCGGCACAGACGAGCACGGCGAAAATATCGCCCGGGCAGCGGCAAAAGCCGGTGCGTCTCCGCGCGAGCACGTGGACCGCAACGTGGCCGCCTTCCGGGCGCTGTGGCGCGAACTGGGCATCGAGTACACGCACTTCATCCGCACCACCGCGCCCGAGCATCTGCGCGCGGTGCATCGCATTCTGCTCAAGACGCGCGACGCCGGCTACCTCTACAAGGGAAACTATCAGGGTCGCTACTGCGTGCACGACAACCTCTATGTGACTGACTCCACCGAGCCCGCCGATTGCCCGCTCTGCGGGCGCCCCGCCGAGCTGGTCTCCGAGGAAAATTATTTCTTTAAGCTGTCGGCATTCCGGGAGCGCCTGCTCGAACACTACGAAAAGCATCCGGAATTTGTGCAGCCGGATTTTCGTCGCAACGAGGTGGTGAGCTTTGTGCAGAGTGGGCTGCGCGATATCTCCGTCAGCCGCAGAACGGTGAAATGGGGCATTCCCTGGCCGGAGGAGGCTGAGCAGGTGGTGTACGTCTGGTATGACGCGCTGATGGGGTACATGAGCGGCGTCGGCTACGGCGACGACGAATTGCAATGGGAAAAATTCTGGCCCGCCGACCTCCACCTGATTGGCAAGGAAATTATCCGCTTCCATGCCGTCTACTGGCCAGCGTTCCTGATGGCTGCCGAAGAGCCGTTGCCGAGGCAGGTGTTCGCCCACGGCTGGCTGTTGTTCCAGCAGCAGAAGATGAGCAAATCAAAAGGCAACATCGCCTACGCCGAACCAATTGCGCGCACGCTCGGCGCCGACGCGCTGCGCTACTACTTGCTGCGCGACGTGCCCTTCGGACAGGATGGCAACTTCAGCCACGATGCCCTCATCACCCGCTACAATGCCGACCTCGCCAACGACCTCGGCAACCTGGCCAGCCGCACCCTGGCCATGATTGACCGCTACTTCGGCGGGGAAGTGCCGCCGCCGGAATCCGCCGGCCGGCGCGAAGCGGCAGTCGCGGCAGCCGCGGTGGGCGCCATCGAGCCGGTGACCGAATGCTACGACCGATTTGAATTCCACCGCGCTCTGGAGTCCGTCTGGGGACTGCTCTCGCGGGTGAACAAGTACCTGGTGGAAGCACAGCCATGGGCACTGGCCGAAAACGCGGAAAAACGCGGCGAGTTAGCTGCGATTCTCTACACCGCGGCGGAAGCGTTACGCATCGCCGTCGCGCTGGTGCACCCGGTGTTGCCGCAGGCCACCGAGAAAATCTGGCGGCAACTGGGGCAATTCACTCCGCTCGGTGAAAAGCAGCTTGACGCCCTGCAATGGGGCGAGCTGCGCCCCGGGACGCGCGTGGGCCCGGCCGATGCCGTCTTTCCGCGCGTGGACAGAAACGAAGCACTCGACCGGATTGACGAGCTCGAACAGCAAGTCCTGGCCGAAATTGCCGGAAGGCCCGCTACGCCGGCGGCGGAGACATCTGCCAAGGAGAAATCGAAGATGATCAGCATCGAAGACTTCGCCAAGGTGGAGATGCGCGTGGGCGAAATCAAGTCCGCCGAGCGCGTCCCCAACGCCGACAAGCTGCTGAAGGTGATGGTGGACATCGGCAACGAAGTGCGGCAAGTCGTGGCTGGCATCGCCGAAGTCTACGAGCCAGAAAAGCTCGTGGGCCGAAAAGTGATCGTTGTCACCAACCTTCAGCCCCGCAAGCTGCGCGGGGTGGAATCGAACGGGATGATCGTCGCCGCCGCGGTCGGCCCGGAAGGCAAGCCGGTGCTGGCTACATTCACGGAGGAGGTTCCGCCCGGTGCGAAGTTGAAGTAGCGTCTCGGTGAATTGAGTGTCCTGTGTTTTTGCAGGCTCAAAAAGTTTCGGCACTAGGGCCACAGAGGGACGCAAACCGCCGAGGCTGACAAACCGCGGCAGCGCAAAGCACGAACAGGTTGACAAAGCTCAGCGTAATCCGATGCACCTCGTTGACTCCCATGCGCATCTCGAATGGCCGGACTTTGACGCCGACCGCGAAGCCATGCTCGCTCGCGCGCGCCAGGCGGGCGTCGGCGCCATCCTGGCCATCGGCAGCGCCGCCGGCACCGACCGGCTGGATGCAGCCATTCCGTTCGCCGAGGACTACAACTGGATTTTTGCCACCGTAGGTATCCATCCGCACGAAACCACAAAAGCTTGCCCTGAGCATCTCGGCGAGCTTCTTAAGCTCGCCAAGCATCCCCGCGTGATCGGCTTCGGCGAAATCGGCCTTGACTACTACCGCGACTATGCGCCGCGCGAAGCGCAGCGGCGACTCTTCCATGAGCTGCTCGGCGTGGCGCGCAGCGCCGGCCTGCCCGTCATCATCCATTGTCGCGAGGCGTGGGACGACACGCTGAGTATTCTGGAAGCAGACTGGCGCTCGTCGGGCTTGGGAGGAATTTTCCACTGTTTCAGCGGCACGCTGGAAGTGGCGCGCCGCGGCGTAGAGATGGGCTTTCTGATCTCGTTCGCCGGCAACGTAACCTACAAAAAAGCCGAAACTTTGCGAGAAATCGTCCGCGCCTTGCCGCTCGAATCGCTGCTGGTTGAGACCGATTCACCCTTCCTGCCGCCGGAAGGCTTCCGCGGCCAGCGCAACGAGCCCGCCCGGGTCGTAGAAGTGGCGCGGGCGCTGGCAAATGTGAGAAACTTAGCGCTCACGGAATTCGCCACTGCGACCACGGCGAATTTCCGGCGCTTGTTCAGGTTGGGTCCCGAAGGGATACCCGTGCACGCGGCTAACGGGGGAGGCGCACCATTCACCTGCTGACAGCGAAGGAGCTGTTCGAGTTGGTCCGCGAAGACCTGCTGCGCGTCGAACAGCAGCTCGTGTCGCAGAACGGTTCGGTCATCGAACCGGTGGCGGAGATCGCCGCCTACCTGCTGGGCGGCGGCGGCAAACGGTTGCGGCCGGCGCTGGTGCTACTGTCGGCCGGATACTGCGGCGCTCGCGGGCCGGGCGCCATCCGCCTCGGGGCGGTGGTCGAGCTGATCCACACCGCCACGCTCATCCACGACGATGTGATTGACGGCGCCGACCTGCGCCGCGGCCGCCCTTCGGCGAACCACCGTTGGGGCAACCACCTGAGCGTGCTTGCCGGCGACTGGCTCTACATGCAGGCCTTCCGTCTCGCTTTGCACGAGCGCAACTTCCGCATCCTCGACATCCTGATCGAGCTGACGCAGAACATGGTCGAGGGCGAGCTACTGCAGTGGTCGAAGCTGGGCCGCATGGACCTGACCGAAGCCGAAGCGCTCGACCTGAACTACCGCAAGACGGCCTGCCTGTTCAGCGGCTGCACACGCCTGGGCGCAGTGCTGGGAAACGCCGACCAGGCCACCGAGCAGGCTTTGGCCGAGTATGGCCGTTACGCCGGCATGGCGTTTCAACTGGTAGATGACCTCCTGGACTTTACCGCGCAGGCCGAGCAGTTGGGCAAGCCGGTGCTGAGTGATTTGAAGGAGGGCAAAGTCACCCTCCCGTTGATTTACGCCATGCAGGATGGCGTCGCCAATGCGCTGCAGATGGTCTCCGCTGTGCTCACCGAAAAGGGCTTTCACAGCATTCGCCCGGAGCAGATTACCGCGCTGGTGCGGGAGTCCGGCGCGCTCGACCGCACCCGTCAACTGGCTGAGGAATACGCCGCGCGCGCCAGGGCCTGCATCAGCGGCTGGGCTGATACCGAATACGGCCGCGCATTGCTCGCCGTGCCTGATTTCATTCTCGACCGCGAGAGCTAGCCGCGGCTTGCCGCTGTGTCCCCCCTCCAGCCCACAGCCCAGGCCGCCGGGAGGCTGCGTCGGCGTGCGATTCGCCTCGAATACCTGACCATCGCGTGGAACTCCGTCGAAGCGGTAATTGCTATCTTCGCCGGTGTCTTGGCTGGCAGCATCGCGCTGGTCGGCTTCGGGCTCGACAGCGTCATCGAAACCACCGCAGGCGTGGCGCTGCTCTGGCGGCTACGGCAGCGCGGCGACCTGGAATCATTGGCCGAATCGCGCGCGCTGCGCATTGTCGGCTGGACGTTTTTCGCGCTGGCCGCCTACGTGGGCTTCGAATCGGTGCGCGACCTCTGGCTGCGCCACGTCCCGGAGGAAAGCACTGTGGGGATAATTTTGGCCGCGCTTTCGCTGGTGGTAATGCCTCTGCTGGCCGCGGCGAAGCGGCGGGTTGCGCGCGCGATGGGCAGCCGCGCGCTGGCCGCCGACGCAATGGAAACCTGGCTGTGCGCCTATTTGTCGTTTGCGCTTCTGCTGGGGCTGGCCCTGAACGCCTGGCGTGCCTGGTGGTGGGCCGACCCGGTGGCGGCGCTGGCCATGGTGCCTTGGATGCTGCACGAAGGCTGGGAAACCGTCCGCGGTGAGCACGACGATTAGTTCCGCTTGCGCGCGCTCCGCCGCTGTGCGTACACTGGCACTGACCAATTTCAGGCGATGGAGTTCGCCGGAACCGTCCGGGATGCGGGACTGATAACTCCTGGCTGCCGCGCGGCACCCAGGAGTTTTTTTTGTTGCGCAGGCAACGGAAAGGGAACGGGCGTTGCAAATTCTGCTGCTGATTCTGTTCGGAGCCGCGGGCACACTGGCCCGCTACGCCCTGCAGGGCGTGGTGCAATATCGCACCGGCACGGGCTTCCCGGCCGGGACGCTCGCGGTAAACCTGCTCGGTTGTTTTCTGATGGGTGCGGTGGCGCGCTACTGCTTCCAGCACCTGTGGGTACCGCCGGAGTGGCGCGTGGCGCTGACCATCGGATTTTTCGGGGCGTTTACCACGTTTTCCGCTTTCGGCTGGGAGACGCTGCGCATGCTCGAAGAGGCCGAATGGCTCTACGCCGGCGTCTATGTGCTGGTCAGCCTCTTTGGTGGGGTGGCGGGGATGATGGCGGGCATCAAGCTGGCCGACTTGTTCTAAGGAGGAGGCATGGAGCACGAGCGTTTCGAAGGCGAACGCATGCTGATGCGCATCCACATCGGTGAATCGGATAAGTGGCACGGCCGGCCACTGTATGGAGCCATTGTCGAGCTGCTACGGCGGGAAGGATTCTCGGGCGCGACAGTGCTGCGCGGCGTGGCCGGCTTCGGCTCGGCCAGCCGAATTCACACTGACAAGGTCCTGCGCCTTTCGCAGGACCTCCCCGTTGTTATCGAGGTTGTGGAAAGCGAAGAGCGGGTGGAAAAACTGCTGCCGCAGCTCGACCAGATGGTCGGCGGCGGCCTGATTACCCTGGAAAAAGTTCGCGTCATCCTTTACCGGGCACCCAGGTAATTCTGCTGCCCAAGCCATTCCACATGCCCCCTGCGCGCAAAATCCTCCTTCCCGAAAATCACCGCCGGGCGATGTCCGTTCTCCTGCAGCAGGCGGAGAAAACCTGCCAGGCCATCGCGGGTTGGCTCGAGCAGCCCTCCGGCTCGCTCAACCTGGTCAGCGACGAATTTTCGCGTGAGCGAAGCGCAGAAATCCGCAAACTGCTTGAGGAGGCCAGGCTTGAACTTGCTCGCAGCGCCGCGGAACTGGATCTGGCGCCGGCGGTCGTTTCGCAGCGTCGCGCCGTCGTGGCTCTGCTTGCAAAGCTGCTTTCGGATCTCGAAGAGCTCAAATCCCCGGCTCTACGCGCCTATGGAGTGATCGCACCGGAAACCGAGCAACAGGTGGATGCGTATCTTGCCCGGATGCATGCGATTTTCGAGCGGATGGCAGAGCTGTGCGTGAAGCCTTGAATCTCCATCCGGACGCCCGTACAGTCCTCCATCTTCCCGAGCGGCCCCACCCAGCGGCGGCTAATCCCGATCCGTTCCGCCGAACAGCCAGGCGAGCTGGAATTTCACCCCGGCGCGCGGCGAAGAATCGGTAAGGCCCAGCGGAACGCCCACTTTGACCTCCCAGTTGGAATTGACGAAGTAGATCAACTCCGGCTGGATGACGAACGCCGTTTCGCCCGTCGCAGTATCGGTTGCGCCGAGCAATTCTAAGGTCGGATTCCAGTTCCGGTGAACCGGAAAGACTACGGCCGAGCGGTAGAAAAACTCCCGCTCACGTTCTTCCGAGCCGCCGATGGTCGTCTCCCAGCCGTAGTTGCCATGGAAGCGGACCACGTTGCCCAAGAATTTGTCCACGTGAAGCGCGATACCTGCCTCGGTGGCATCGCCGGCCAGCGCGTTGCTCCCCGAAGGAATGGCAACAAACGGGTTCAGGGAAAACGCCAGGTTGCTTGCCTTGTCCTCCCAGAGCAGGTAGCGGAAGCCGAACTCCAGGTTTCCGCCGCCGCTCCGCTTCGGTTCACCCACAGTCGTGTTCAGGATGAGCGGAAACTCAATTGCCAGCTGGGCGCGCGGAAAAATGCCCAGTTCGAATTCGAGTTCTGGCACCAGGTGGATGCGTTCGGTGCCCCGACCGCGTTCGTACTCATACGTGGTTTCAAAAGCCCCGGCCCGCGGGAGGAACGGCCGAGCAAACTCCGTCGAAATCGGCTCCAACCGGTGGGCCAGCGTGGGGCTGGCAAACAGCGACAGGCAAAGAAAAGTGCACCCAAGCGCACGTAAGATGCACATAGCTCCTCCGATGAAGGCTCACGCCTCCAGTGGGATTTGTCCTGCGGGTCCGTTTCGCGGAAGAGCTAACTGTGTGGAGGGTGGAAGTGGTCGCTGGGAGCGCCGGTGGGCGCGATTGCGGCCTTCCAGCCGACGGTCTCGACAGGTGCCGGTGGTGGCAGCAATGCCGCGGCTACGGTCAATACGCCGGGAGGCAGTTGCGCGAACAGCGCGCCGTCCGAGCCGTGCCCGCAGCGGGCTTGCATGGCGCAATCCGCATTGTTTTCCGTGGGTGAGGAGTGGTGCGGATGGGCATCTTCAAAAGCTGCCTGGGCTTGCCGGGCGGGCAAGGGACAGAATCCTCCGGCGCAGCAAAGTTGCCGCGAGCAGCAGGCGGGCACGATCACAGTGCCCAGCCACCCCAGCAACAAGGAAAGAGCAGTCGCAATGGCGCGGGCGCGGCGCATCAAATCTTTCAAATAAGCAGCTTTCTTCCATCTGATACACCACTGATGGAGTTGGATGCAAGCATCCAAAAGTTGAATGGGCGGCCGCTTCGAGTTACCCTTGCCCGCGAAATGCTTCCGTTCAAGCTCGTCTATCACGACGGCTACGACCTGAACCTCGGCCCGCACGTGTTTCCTTCGCAGAAGTACCGCCTGATCCGCGAAACGTTGCTGCGGGAAGGTTTGGCCGCACCCGAAGACTTCATCGCACCTGAACCCGCCAGCGACGACGACGTTCGCCTTGTCCACTCACAGGAGTACGTCCGCAAGCTGCGCACCGGCACGCTCAGCCCTCTCGAAGAGCTGCGCATGGAGATTCCGTTCTCCGAGGCCACTCGCGACGCCTTCTGGCTCGCCGCCGGCGGCTCGATTCTGGCCGGTCGGCTGGCGCTTGCAGACGGCTTCGCGGCCAATCTCGGCGGTGGCTTCCACCACGCCTTCCGCGAACACGGCGAGGGCTTTTGCATGATTAACGACGTGGCGGTAGCCGTCCGGCGGCTCCAGAAAGACGGCGCCATCCGCACCGCCATGATCGTGGACACCGACGTCCATCAGGGCAACGGCACCGCCGGAATTTTCGGCGGCGATGGCGATGTGTTCACCTTTTCCATTCACCAGGAGCACAACTACCCGATGCCCAAGCCACCCTCCACCGTAGACGTCCACCTGCCCGACCGCGTCGGCGACGACGATTACCTGGCCATCCTCGAAAAACACCTGGCCCAGGCCGTTCACGATTTTCATCCCGACATTGTGTTCTACGTCGGCGGTGCCGATCCCTATCGAGAAGATCAGCTCGGCGGGCTGGGCCTGACGATTGCGGGCCTGAAGCGGCGGGACAGGCTCGTCTTTGAACACGCCCGCCGCCGCAGCATCCCCGTGGCGATTACCTTAGCCGGAGGCTATGCCCGCCGGCTCGAAGACACCGTCCGCATCCACGTCAATACGATTCTCGCCGCCGCCGAAGCCGCCCGCGTCGAAGCCGCCGCTCCTTCCGCGTGATTCGTGTAGAATCCGGGCGGTTCCTCGGAGGTTGCCATGAGCTGCATGCAAGCCATGTTTTGCGCAATTGTGCTTTGCGCCAGTGCCGCCGCTGCCCAGGCGCAGCAGCCGGCGTCGCGCTGGATGGACGAGCTGAACTGGGTTGAGTTTCGCGAGCTGGTGCCGGTGAAAATTCAGACCGTCATCCTGACCACGGGCACACTCGAGCCACACGGCGTGGTTAACAACGGCGCCGACAACCTGGCGCCGGTGAAAATCGCCGAAGCCATCGCCGCCGACCCGGACATCAACGCGCTGATTGCTCCGCACATCCCCTACGGGGTCACCGGAAGCATGGCGCCCTATCCCGGCGCCACGCACATTCCCGAGGCGGCCTACGCGCCGTATCTGCGCGCCGTGCTGGCCAGCCTGGCGAAAAACAAATTCCGCAACATCATCATCGTCAACGGCCACGGCGGCCCGCAGACCGCGGTACTGATGGACGTGGCGCGCTCATTCTCGCTGGAAACGGGGGTGAACACACTGGTGATCAACTGGTGGTCATCCTGCGCAGACGTCACCCAGCGGGTTTTCGGCAACCCGGGTGGACACGCCGGCGAAAACGAGACGGCGTTCATCCAGGCCATCAGCCCGAAACTCGTGAAGCGCGAACTGCTGCCGCAAATCACTTCGACGCCGAACGCGCCGCCGGCTTCCTGGCAGGCTACGCCGGCGCCTTCTGCGATTGGTCTTTATCAGGCCGGCACCGGCAATCCCACCGACTTTGACCAGGCTAAAGCCGACCGCTACTTCCGCGAAGTCAACGGCTGCATTGCGGCGCTCGTCCGCGACGTGCTGGCAAAGTGGCGGGCCGCCGGCTTTCAGGAATAGCAGCACCGAAAATGCGAAGTTCCTTCAGTGCAGGGTCCCCAGGGCTGGGAACCGGCGGCCGATGGCGGCAGCCCCGCAGAGGCGGAACAAAATGTTCCACGCAGGGGAATTGTCTTTCGCGCCTTCAGCGCTGCGCGGCCCGGTCCTTTGCATTCCCAAAGTCCGCGCCCTGGATGCACATCTCGCGCGCCTGCGGCGCTTGGACTCTCCATGAATCTGTACCCGCCGCCGCTAGGCCCTTCATGAGC
>FWWM01000932.1_pt1 | contig 93767 bp, 91 predicted proteins | sample 2228351 | NCBI WGS metagenome assembly FWWM01 (sample SAMEA103939774, study PRJEB20133) | metagenome | reverse complement strand
TCTTGGTCTGTCTTTGCCAAGCTCCAAGGTGCCTTTGCATCCACATACTTGTTAAGATAGGAAGAAAGCCTCAAAACAGCCTCTAAAGCATTGTAAAAGTCTATGTTTTGCATTCTTCTTTCGTATTCTTCTAACGCTTCCATGGCAAAGTTTTCATATCCTTGGTCCTTTTCTCCTTCCACATTACCATCCAAGTATTTTAGCACCATGGCGCTTACCCTGCTAAAGAGGTTTCCTATCTCGTTGGCGAGTTCACCGTTCAACCTGTTTAAAATGGCCTCCCTTCTTATATCTCCATCCTCTCCAAAGGGCATATCCCTCAAAAGGAAATACCTTACCTCATCCACCCCCCACTCTTTAACAAAGTCGTAAGGATTTATCACATTCCCCAAAGACTTGGACATCTTTTGACCTTCCACCTTCCACCAGCCATGGGCAAAAACCCTTTTTGGAACATCCAAGCCCACAGATATTAAAAAGGCTGGCCAATAGACCGCATGAAACCTAAGTATGTCCTTTCCTACAAGGTGTAGGTCTGCAGGCCAGAGGTGCATTCTGTCCCTTACAGCAGACACATAGTTAAAAAGAGCATCAAACCAAACGTATATGGTATGGTCTGTGTCAATGGGCACCTCAATGCCCCACCTTACCCTACTCCTTGGCCTTGTTATGGATAGGTCCCTTAATCCTTGGCTTACAAAAGATATAACTTCCCTTCTCCTGTAGCTTGGAAGTATAAAGTCCTTTTCCCTTTCATAAAGGTCCAAGAGGACCTTTTCATACTTAGAGAGCCTAAAAAAGTATGAGGGTTCTTTTATGTAATCACAAGGCTTTAGGTGTATGGGACAAAGATTGCCTTCCAGTAGATCATCTTCAGATTTAAACTCCTCACAGCCCACGCAGTACCACCCTTCATACTCCCCAAGGTATATATCCCCCCTCTCATAGCTTTTTACAAACATCTCCTTTACCAGCTCCACATGGTCTGGGTCTGTGGTCCTTATAAACCTATCGTAGCTTATGCCTATGTGATCCCAAAGGTTTTTAAAGACAGCAGAGTTTTTGTCCGCAAGCTCCTTTGGGTCCATCCCCTTTTCTTCTGCACTCTTTTGTATCTTTAGGCCATGTTCATCGGTGCCCGTTAGGAAAAAGACCTCATAGCCCTTCTTTCTGTAATACCTTGCCAAGGTATCGGCGGACACGGTGGTATAAAGATGCCCTATGTGTGGCACATCGTTTATGTAATAGATGGGTGTAGTTATGTAAAACTTCTTCATGAGGCTTTTTTATTATATTACAAAAGAGAATGGTTGAATGCCTTTTTCTAAAGGACAAAGCCCTATACAATAGCGCAATCTTTTCTTCCCACAAAAGCCTATTGGTAGGGAGGGTCTTCAAAGAAGGAAAGCACTACAACGGACTCCTTATAGATGAAGATAAAAAGGTTGGCATAATAGTAGAAGGTGGAGAAGATATAAGCCTTTATAGCGTAAGGGAATGCAAAGACAAATATGTAGCTGTGGGACATAAAGGACGGAGGACTTTTGTAATTTTTTATCGGAGAGATTCTGGTGATGTTCTGGCCCTTATTGGTCCAGAAGGCATACTTTGGCAAACGGATTGTGCTTTAGCTGTAGGTGGCTATGAAAAAGACGGTTGGCAACTTTTGCTTTTTGACATAAAGAGAAATAGAACTCTTACTTTTTCTTCTGGTGAAAATATGTATGCCTATAGCTTTAAAAAGGCGTTGAAAGGTTATGTAGTTGTGGGCAGAGTTGGATGGGAAGGAAACTATGATGGCTTTGTGCTTTGGCTTGATAGAAATCTTAAGCCTCTTAAGACTTTAAGAACGAATTGGGGAGGCAATGATTATCTTAGGTATACGGATGTTAGATGGGCGGTGGGAAGGATAGAGATGAAAGAGGATTCGGAAGGCCTTCTTATTGATCTTAAAAGTTTGAAAGCTTTTGCATACCGAAGGCAAGGCTTTGACTATTTTAGATATATACATCCAACGAAAAATCTTATAATGGGCGAGGCAGAAGATGAGGATACTGTTAGGAAAGCTCTTGTTGTATATGGACATAAAGGACAGCTTATCGGGGATGGCTTTTCCGCCATAAGGTTTTATGATGCTAAATCTAAAAGGGCCTATGGTTATATGTATATGGGGAAGTTTGCTTATGCAATTAGAATAAAAAAGCCTTTTGGTAATACCTTCTTTTATAACATACAGGCATTGCGTTTTAGGTGGCGGGATTATAAACTACTTCCTACAAAAGGAAGCATAGGCTTTGAGCCTATTCGTATAAGCTCTTTTAATGTATTCTATGAGTGGAAGGATTGTGAAGCAATAAAAGGTTTAAAAAACTTTGAAGAGGATTAAATTAAACCTTATGTGGTTGTTGGTTTTCATTATACTTTTTCTTACATTTAGCTGTGCGACAAAGACCTGGACCTTAGAAGGCCAACCTCAAGTAATCAATCATATATCCATAGGTGTAAAAACAGACCAATGGAAATATAGTCCCTCTGACCTTGATCACTATGTTTTGCCCATATACATAGAGGTAGAAAACCACTCCAAAGAGGTTGTTAGCATAAGAAAGGAGGATATTTTCCTCCTTGATGATAAAAAGAATCAATTTAACCCCCTTGAACCGAGGGATGTGATGAGTATGGTAAGAAGGTCTTACGGTTTTGGTTTTAGCTTTGGCATCGGCTATTGGAGTTCTCCCTTTGGTCTTTGGTGGTATCCCTATTATACCCCTCCACCTGTAGAGGATGTTTACCCAGATATACTTAACAAGGCATTCACCTTTGGTGAAGTCCAACCCGGTGCAAAGCTAAAGGGCTTTGTTTATTTCCCAAAGCCTTCTGGAGATGTAAAAAGGCTAACTTTATACGTAAAGGGCTATAGCTTTTATTTAAAAGCTAAGCATGATTAAATTTTTAAGTAAATGGACGGAAGGATAAAGCTTCTGGTGGTTGAGGATGATGTGGATTTTAGAAAAGCCCTTGTAAAAGCACTATCTCAAAGCGGCTACTCATGCGATTCTGTAGGCACATTACGAGAATGCATGGAAAAGATACATAAGCATGCTTACGATATTATCCTCCTTGACCTTAAGCTTCCAGACCTGTCTGGTGTGGATGCCTTAAAGATGGTGAAGGAGAATACAGAGGCAAAGGTTATCGTTATAACTGGTTATGGAGATATAAAAACGGCCGTTGAAGCCATGAGGTCGGGAGCCTCTGACTTTATCCAAAAACCCTTCAACCTTGACATACTTGAGATAAGTATAAAGAGGGCTGTAAAAGAAAAAATAACTGAGGAAGAGAACTTAGCTTTAAAGGGAATCCTAAAAAAGGATGTGGCATATACCTTTGATACAAAGAACGAAAAATTTAAACAGCTCCTCTCTTTGTGTAAAAAGTACGCTAAAACAGATGCCAACATTCTTATAGTGGGTGAAACTGGCACTGGAAAGGAGGTTATAGCAAGGTACATACATGGCCTATCCGATAGAAGGGATAAGCCCTTTTTAGTCGTTGAATGTACATCCATACCGTCGGAGATTTTTGAAAGTGAATTGTTTGGACATGAAAAGGGAGCTTTTACTGGAGCTACTACTAAAAAGGAAGGCCTTGTGGAGATGGCAAGGGGAGGCACATTATTTTTGGATGAAGTAGGGGACATACCTTATCATTTGCAATCCAAGCTACTTAGGTTTATAGAAACCAAAAGCTTTAGGAGGGTTGGTGGTCTTAGAGAGATCACCACAGATGTTAGGATAATATCCGCCACAAATAAGGACCTTAAGGAACTTATAGATAAGGGTCTGTTTAGAGATGACCTATTTTACAGGCTTAGCACCCTTGTGGTGGAAGTGCCCCCGCTTAGGGAAAGAAAGGAAGATATACCTATATTGGCAAACTTTTTCTGTAGCAGATGGAGGAAAAAGATAGGTGAGAAGGCAATAAAACATCTTATGGAATACGATTGGAAGGGTAACATAAGAGAGCTGAAGAATACCATAGAAAGGGCATGTATCTTGGCGGATGGAGAGTACATTGATAATTATCTGCTTATAAACCCTGAAAGCAAGAAAAGCTGTGAGGAGCTTTTTGAGGAGCTACCCGATTTACGCACCCTTGAGGCAAAGTACATAGCCATGCTTATAGAAAGGTTTGGAGACCTTGATAAGGTTAGCAAAATATTAGGATGCAGTAAAAGGACGCTGTATAGGAAACTCAAACGTTTAAAGGAAGTTTTACAATAAATTTAGACCCCTCTCCCAAGGCTGTCTGCACTTCAATAATTCCTTCCAGATCTTTTACTATACTGCTTACTATGGAAAGGCCAAGCCCACACCCTTCCCTTTCTTTTGACCTCTTACCTTTATAAAAGGGCAAAAAGATCTTGTGTATTTCCTCATGCTCTATGCCCGGTCCTTCATCTTCAACGGAAATTACCGCATAATTCTTCTCTTTATAGGTTTTTATAACAACCTTTTTACCTTTTTCGGATACATCAATTGCATTGATAAGAAGGTTTGTTACAATATGCCTTATATCTGCCTCGCTACCCAGCAAGAAGCCACAATCTTCAAAATATCCTTCTATCCTTACACCTTTTTCTTTTGCATAAACTTCTATTAACTCTACAGAATCTTGAACTGCTTTTTTAACATCTATTAAGCTTCTCTCTTTTGAGTTCCTAACCATAAGAAGCAACCTGCTTACATAGTCCTTACACACCAAATGGCTTCTTTTATCTTTTCTATATCCTCATTTGTCCCATACTTTTTCTCCAGCATCTGCACATAGGTATATATGATGTTCAAGGGAGTACTTATCTGGTGGGCAACTCCAAGGGCAAGGTGTGATATGGAGCTAAGCCTTTGGGACATGCTAAAAAGGTAATACTTCTTTCTCACTCGGCGTATACTCTTTATAATCTGTAATATGCTTCCGTTTTTCAATGGAAAGGCGCATATCTCAACGGGAAATTCACTACCGGTATGGGTGTAATGGGTATGTATAACATTAACAGCTCTGCCTGTTTTTTCTATCTCCCTCAAAGGGCAGGGATGGCACTCTCCATCGCAAGGCTCTTCCCTCTGATGGGATACCTTGTAGCAAGGCATTCCTAAAACTTCTTCCAAGGAGGTATAACCCAGGTCTTCAAGATATTTATTATTTGCGTAAACTATTTTGTAGTTTTGGTCTATAACTACTACCTCTTCTTCAAAGTCGTCAAAAATGGAAAAGTGTTCCATACTGAAAAATATATGCTGTGTCAAATCTGTCGCTCCCTTTGACATTTATGTCCCTCATGTAAAGATGCACTCTTTGAAAGATTATGTTTTAGAAGGGTTTTGATAAGCCTACCTTGTGGCATCTTTTTTGCAAGAAAAGAGGTTTGAAAAAAAATCTTAGGAGGTGCAGATATGGAGGTAAACAGGCGGGACCTTTTTAAGTATTCGGGTGTTGCCTTGGTTGGTGCTTCTTTCTTTAGTGGTAGTTTTGTCTTTGCAAAAAAGGCTGAAGAGATAAGCCTTCCCAAGCCTTCACCCGGTTCTCCGAGGGTGGTAATAGTGGGTGCTGGTTGGTCTGGTCTTACCATAGCAAAGTATATAAAGATGGGAAATCCTAAGGTGGATGTGGTGCTTATAGACAAAAGGCAGGAGTTCTTCTCCTGTCCCGTAAGCAACCTATGGCTTGTAGACCTTGTCCCCCTTGAATTTCTTATGCATGACCTTTTAAAGCCTGCTTCAAAGTATGGATATCATATATTAAACGGTGTTTCGGTGATAAACGTAGATAGGTCATCAAGAAAGGTTTATACGGATAAGGGTGTTATAAGCTATGACTATTTGGTTCTTGCACCCGGTATAGACTACCATTATGAGCCTTGGCTTAAGGACCCTAAGGATGAGGAGTTGTTAATGAAGCTCTATCCTGCAGCCTTTATACCTGGTTCAGAACATCTTAGGTTAAAGGAAAAAATACAAAGCTTTGAAAAGGGAGATTTCCTTATAACCATACCACCGGGCCTTGATTACAGATGCTTACCGGGACCTTATGAGAGGGCTACCCTTATAGCATGGTACTTCAAAAAGAACGGGGTTAAAGGAAAGGTTATAATAGTGGACAACCATCCAGACCCACCGGTTAAGGCAAAGGGCTTCCACTATGCCTGGGACAATCTTGTAAAAGGCTATGTGGAATACTATCCCAACGCAGGAATAAAGTCTGTGGACCCTAACAAACGTGTGGTGTCTACAGAGTCCTATGGCGATATAAACTTTGACGATGCCAACATCTATCCTATATGCAAAGCCGGGGAGATAGTCTTTAAGGCTGGGCTTGTCAGAAAAGGAGAAAGGTGGCCCGATATAGACCCCTTGAAATACCACGCCGTAGGCGACGAAAGGGTTTATGTGGCTGGTGATGCAAGGAATCAACCCTTTTCAAAAAGCGGTAATACGGCCAACACAGAAGCTCATTACATAGCAAAGCTTATATTGGCAAAGATAGCCGGCAAGGAGGTATCCTATGAACCGCCAAGGACCCTTTGCTACTCTGCCGTGTCTCGGAATGAGGCAGTATGGATAGACCTAACCTATAAATACTTAGGCGGTGGGAAGTTTGAGTTTGCCAACGTTAGAATGGATGAAGAACCCAAGGAGTCCAACTACAAAGCTTATATAGAATGGGCAAAGGGATTGTATAGGGATATGTTCTCTTAAAAAGAATAAGTAAAATTTTTTAAGATGGCAGGCGGGTTCTAAACCCGCCTTTTTAGTTTTACTCTAATTCATCAACCACTTTTATGGAAGTTATGCCTTATACTATAATCTTAAGCGGGTGTGGCGGAATTGGCAGACGCGCTGGACTCAGGATCCAGTGGGCTTACGCCCGTGAGGGTTCAACTCCCTCCACCCGCACCATAGAGCCATGAAGATACTAATCTTTGGAGATATCATAGGAAAACCTGGCAGGAAAGCCCTAAGGTATTTTCTTGCGGGCTACAGGGACCTTGTGGATGTGGTGCTTGTAAACGTGGAAAACGCTGCAGGTGGCTTTGGTATAACCAAAAAGGTCTATGAAGAGCTTCTTCATATGGGCGTGGATGTGATGACTTCGGGAAACCACATCTGGGACAAAAGAGAGGTCTATGAGTTTATAGACCAAAGGGAAAACCTTTTGAGGCCCGCCAACTACCCGCCGGGAGTTCCCGGAAAGGGCTATGGCGTATATGAAAAGAAGGGCATTAAGTTTGCCGTTATAAACCTTATGGGAAGGGCCCTACTTGACTCAAACCTTGAAAACCCCTTTTTGCTCTTTGACAGGCTTTATGAAGAGCTCACCAAAGAAACTTCCATAATCTTGGTAGACTTTCATGCGGAGACCACCTCAGAAAAGTGGGCCTTTGGCATATATGCGGACGGAAGGGCAAGCGCGGTCTATGGCACCCACACCCATGTGCCCACAGCGGACCAGATAATTCTTAAGAAAGGCACAGCCTATGTAAGCGATGTGGGCATGACGGGATGTTGGTATTCTGCCATAGGCATGAAGCCACAGCAAGCCATAGAGAGGTTTACAAAGGGCATACCCCAAAAGTATGAGGTGGAAGAAAAGGAGGACTTTGTGGTAAACGCTGTGCTTGTGGAAATTGACGAATCAAGCGGAAAGGCAAAAAGTATAGAGAGGCTACAGCAATATATAACAAGAGAAGAGCTAAGAGAGGCATAGATTTATAGTATGCAGGAAGTTAAAAAGAGCCCCAAGATAAGCCTTATAGTAGAAAGCCTAAGTCAGCTGGAAAAGGCTTATGTGGACCTAAAGAAAAACTTAAGCCTTGGAAAGGAGAAGTTTATATCCAACAAGCTAATTCAAGACAAGGTAAGGGTAGACTTTAACCTTGCCTTTGAAAGTTGTATGAGGGTATGCAGGCACCTTTCGGCAGTATACAATGTGAAGACCACTTCAAAGGACTGTCTTCAGAAGATTGGTGAGCTTGTGGGTATAAAAGAGATAGAGGCCCTAGGGGAGTTTACAAGCTTTTATATAAAGCACAGGGACCTAAGGGAAAGCCTTCCGGCGGAGGAGCTATATGAATTTTTGAGCAAAAACCTATACCTCTTCAAAGAGTATGCCAAGGCTGTGGTAGAGTTTGTAAAGAGGGAAACCAACAATCCACTCCTTATAGACTTTGACCTTCTTAACGAAAAGGCTGGAAGGATAAAGGAATCTCTAAAGAAGATAAACTTTGTGCTATCTCAGGGAGAGGAGGAGTTTAGCAAAAACCCCATGTATTACGACAGAGTAAAGTATTTTTATCAAGTGGCCTATGATAGCCTTTTTGATATATGCAAGCACCTGGCGCCCAAGTTTGGCATAAAAAAGTTTGGTGATGATTGTCTTTCAAAAATGGTGGAGGTGGGTGTTATACCTCAAGAGTACTATATGGATGTTTTTAAGATGACCAACTTGAAGAACAAGCTTATAAGCACTTGGGAAGTGGAGCCAAGGGAGCTATACAGAAGCCTTTTGGAGCTAAAGGATAAGATAGAGCCTGTAATGAAGGAGATAGCTAACAGCCTAAGAAGGCTTTTGAAGGAAAAGGCAGGTCAAGGATAAATAGCCACTGGCCTATAAAAGGTGTCTCTTTCTACCGGTATCTTGCCCGCATCCCTTATAAGCTTTATGAGCCTGTCCTTTGTGTGGCCCAAGGCGGACTTTGTGCCTGCAGAATGGACTATCTTTTCCTCTTGGATGGTCCCATCAAGGTCGTCCGCACCCATGTTTAAGGCCACCTGCGCCACCCTTTCGCCCAAGGTGACCCAATAGGCCTTTATGTGTTCAAAGTTGTCAAGGAATATCCTTGAGATGGCTATGGTTTTAAGGTCATCCACAGAAGAGGTCCTCTTGCCACCAATCCTTGTACCCTCTGGCCAGTAGGCCAAAGGTATAAAAACCTGAAAGCCTCCCGTCTCATCCTGCAAATCCCTTAGCCTCTCCATGTGTTCTACCCTTTCTTCATAGGTCTCCAGATGTCCATAAAGCATGGTAGCATTGGTAGGAATGCCAAGCCTGTGGGCCCTTCTATGCACCTCAAGGTATTCCTCTGCGTTGGCCTTGTAAGGTGCAATTATCTTCCTTACCCTTTCGGAGAAGATCTCCGCCCCACCACCAGGTATGGCTTCAAGCCCAACGGCCTTAAGGTCCAGCAATACCTCCTCATAGCTTTTACCGGATATCTTGCTCATATGATGTATCTCTATGGCCGTCCAGGCCTTTACAACCATGTCTGGAAAGGCACTCTTTATTTCCCTTACCAGGTTTATATAATCCTCATACCTCCAATGGGGTGGTATACCACCCACTATATGCACCTCCCTACCACCCATCTTATAAGTCTCTTCCACCTTTTTAAGCACCTCATCTAAGCTCATCTCATAAGCCCTTGGGTCCGACTTTAACACGCCAAAGCTGCAGAAGTTGCACTGATATATGCATATATTGGTGGGGTTTATCTGCCTGTTTACGATAAAGTAGGCAAACATACCGTTCTTTTTCCTGTTTATGTACTCTGCTAAGGCGCCCACGTAGGCAAGGTCTGCCTCATAAAAAAGCCTTACGGCTTCCTGCGGGCTTATCCTCTTGTCTTCAAGGACCTTTTCTCCAATCTCTCTTAGACTTCTATCTTTTACTCTCTCTACGATCTTTTCCACCTTAAGCATAGATATATGAATATAGGCTTTTTTACTTTAAGGCAAGCCTTCCCAGCATAAGCTCCCTCTTGCGCCTTACAAACTCCCTAACACCCTTCACATCCCTTGTGTTTAGCACAAGCTCTGGCACAGCCCAACCCCTTCTGGCAAGACCCACGCCAAGCTCCATATAAGATAGATGTTTGGTAGAATGGGCATCGGTAACTATGGCTATCATTGTACCCACTTCCATACACCTCCTTATGTTCTCTGGAGAAAGGTCAGCCCTGTAAGTGTTTAGTTCCAAGGCCGTGTTCGTTTCTTTTGCCATCTGTATTATCCTCTCCATATCCAAAGGATAACCCTGCCTTGTGCCGTAGGCCTTTCCAGTAGGATGTCCTATTAGGTTTACAAAGGGGTTTTCCATGGCCTTTAGTATTCTGTAGGTGTTGTCCTGGTTAAACCTTGAGTGGATGGATGCCACAACAAAGTCAAACTCCTCAAGCAGGCTGTCTGGCAGGTCAAGGCTTCCGTCGGGCAGTATATCCACCTCACAGCCCCTTAGTATATAAAAGCCCTTTGAATTGTAGTATTGATTTAGCCTTTCAATAAGCTTAAACTGTTCTTTGTACCTTGCTGGGTCAAGGCCGTTGGCCACCCTGGCAGACTGGGAGTGGTCTCCTATGACCATATACTCATAACCAAGCTGGTAGCAAGCCTCAACCATCTCCTCTAAGGTGTTTAGACCATCGCTCCAGTTGGAATGCATATGAAAGTCTCCCTTTATGTCCTTTAGCTCCACAAGCCTTGGCAAAGCCCTTTGCATGGCAAGTTCTATCTCTCCCGTGTTCTCCCTCAATTCTGGCGGTATCCACTCCATACCAAGAAGCTCATATATCTCCTCTTCCGTTGACCCGCCTATGCGCTCTTCCGTGTCCGACTTAAAAAGACCGTATTCACTCAGCTTTAGGCCTATGGCCTTGGCAATATCCCTTAGCCTCACGTTGTGTTCCTTTGACCCTGTAAAGTATTGGAGTGCAGCTCCCCACTGGTGAGGCTCCACCGTCCTTAAATCCACCTGCCTTCCCTCTTGCAAAATTACGCTTGACTTGGTCTCACCGCTTAATAAAACCTCCTTGACGCCAGCATAAGTTATAAAGTGTTGGTGTAGCTTTGGCCAGTTTTCTTTCTTTGCTGAGATGAGTATATCTATGTCCCCTATGGTTTCTTTCCTCCTCCTTAGGCTTCCGGCCAGTTCTATGTTTTCATAAAGGCCCTTTAGGGCCTCAAAGTGTTTAAGGATAGACCTTCCTATCTCATAGGCTTCTAAAAGGGTCATCCTTTCTTTGCTCTTCTCCCAAAGCTCAAGGCCTCTGAGGATGTTTTGAATCTTCTTTTCTCCCATTCCGGGCAAAAAGGCAAGCTTACCGCTCTTTACGGCATTTATAAAGTCCTCTTTTGTTCTCACCTTTAGCCTATCATAGGCAAGCCTTAGGGTCTTTACGCCTATGCCTGGCACTTCAAGGAGTTCTAAGAGGTCCTCTGGCACCTTTTGCCTTAGCTCCTCATAGGCGCTAACCTTTCCAGTCCTTAGGTATTCCATTATCTTCTCTATGCTGGATTGGCCTATGCCATGTATATGGTATATCTTTCCCGTGCGCACAAGCTCTTCCACATCCTCTCCCAATTCTGATAGCACCTCGGCCACCCTCCTGTAGGTGCTTATGCGGTATGGATTGTCCCCGAGGAACTCAAGCATATCTGCCATCCTCTCAAAGATACGTGCAAGCTCCTTGTTCTTCTCCATAGAGTAAAATTTAGGTATGGACCTCTTTTCTTACAGCCTATTTTTAGAAGGCTTCCTTTCTGCCTTTCTTATAGCCCTTTCTACAGCTCTCATTGGCCTTTTCCTTCTTATAAAAAGGCTTGCCATGCTTGGCGCAGGCCTCTCTCACGCCGCCTTTGGCGGCATAGCCCTTGCCTTGGTTTTAAACATAGACCCAATGATATTTACCCTCTTTTACACTATAGTGCTTGGCCTTTTGGTTCAGTTTTTGGTGGACAAAAAGTCCTTGCCCGCAGACACGGTTGTGGCCCTCTTTTTCTCCTTGGGTGTGGCCCTTGCCATAATCATACTTGGCATAACGGATAACCTTGGCACCAACGTCTTTTCTTACCTCTTTGGAAGCATGCTAACGGCTTCAAAAACAGACCTTATAGTATCTTTTGCCATCTTCCTTATAACCATCTCCTTTATCCTTTTAAACTACAGGGGCCTTCTCTTTGTGTGTTTTAACGAAGAACTGGGAAAGCTAAGGGGCATAAGGGTAAAGGCTTTAAACTATGCCCTCATTGCCTTGGCCTCTGCCAACATAGTCCTCTCCATAAAGGCTGTGGGCCTTGTGCTATCCGCCAGCTTTATATCCATCCCAGCCATGACCTCCCTTATGGTCTCCACCTCCTTTCTTCAAAGCCTTTTGCTTTCTGCGGGCTTTTCCTTTATTTCTCTCTTCTTTGGCGTAGCCCTTTCCCTCCTTTTTGACCTTCCTCCCAGCGGTGCGGTGGTAGTCTGTATGGTGCTTATCTTCCTCCTTGCCTCCTTTGGAAAGCTTACAAGAAAAAGGTTTTCAAAAGCTCCTTAGCCATCTCCCTATCCTCTCTGTATATGCTTCTTGCCAAAGAAAGGCTCTCTAAGGAAGAACCTTTTGGAAGTTTTTTATCCCTTATCCATTCTAAGAACTTTGCCCTTGCAAGAACGCTGGCCGTAGCCACCGCTATATTCTCCTCTCCCTTGTGTTCAAAGACCACCTCCTTACCAAAGGGGCTTCTCTTTGAATAGGCATCCACAAAGACCTCTGCAGAATGGTAAGACTTTTTAATATCCTTTAAGATTTCAAGGTAAAGCCTGTCAAGGATTCTGTTTAGGTTCTTTATCTCCTCATACATCTGGTTTAGCTCAGGAGGTTCAATAACTTTACACCTGAACTCTCCAAAACTTTCAAAGGCTTTAGCCTTCTTTATAACCTCCTCATCCTTCATCTTCTTACAATCCCTAAGGTTTAGGTCAAGGGCCTTTTTGTAATACTCTGGCTTTATGATGGCACAGCATAGCACAAGGGGACCAAAAACGTCTCCCTTGCCAGATTCATCACAGCCTACAAGTATTTTCTCACTTGGTGTGAGAAGGGACAGTATAAACTCTTTTAACTCCTGCGTTCCCTTTCCCTGCAAAAGAAGGGTGCCAGAAGGATAAAGATGGACATAGGCCTGCCCGTTGCTCAAGGACCAAAGTGTATTGGGAGAACTTATCTCATAAAAGCCTCTGCTTAAAAGTTCTGTCCTTAGCTTTTCTGCGTCCTCTTTTGGCACCTTTAAGGTTAGGTTTGTCATGGTTTTAATAAAGCTCTCCGTACCTTTTAATAAACTGCCTTTTTACAAACTGTGCAAGCATAAGGTATGCAAACAGTGTGGGGAAAAGGACTATGGGGAAATAGTACCAAGGAAGAGCCACCATATCAAAATAGGTTCCTAATGGTGTGTAGGGTATTATAAGCCCGATCAACATGCCGAAGGCCGTAATAACCAAGAGTGGTGTGGCTGGTAGGCTTTCCAAAAAAGGTACCTTTTGGGTCCTCAACATGTAAACCACCATGGTTTGAGTCCATAAGCTCTCCACAAACCAACCAGTTTGGAATAGATGAACAAACTGTTGCTTTTGGACTCCTGTCAAAGAAAAATAAGAAGCGCCTATTGCCATAGGCCCTATAAGGAAAAACATAAGTGCATAGGTGGTTATATCAAAGATGGAGCTTGTGGGTCCAAACCATAGCATAAAACGACCTATCTGAATAGGCTTCCACCTGCGTGGAACCTTTAGCCACTCTTCATCCATGTGGTCCCATGGCATAGCCCCCATACCAGAATGGTAAACCATATCCAAGAGGATCAACTGCATGGGTGCCATAGGAAGGAAGGGAAGGAATAAACTGGCAACCATTATGGAAAAAACATTTCCAAAGTTTGAACTTGCCGTTATGGAAAGGTATTTAAGTATATTTCCAAATACTCTGCGACCTTCCAGCACACCTCTTTCTAAGACCAGAAGGCTTTTTCTAAGGAGGATTATGTCCGCAGACTCTTTGGCTATATCTACCGCATTATCCACAGATATGGCCACATCCGCCTCCTTCATGGCTGGCGCATCGTTTATGCCATCTCCCAAAAAGCCTACAATATGCCCTTTTGACCTCAAGCTTCTAATTATCCTGGCCTTTTGAGAGGGGTTTACCTTAGCAAAGATGGTGGTTTGTTCTGCCTTTTCTGATAATTCTTCATCGCTCATTTTATCAATATCTTTGCCCAAAAGTATTCCTTTTATGGGTAGTCCCACATCTTTGCAAACTTTTTGAGCCACAATAGGATTATCGCCGGTGAGTATCTTTATCTCAACGCCGTGATCCATCAATGCCCTTATGGCCTCTGGAGCCGTTTCCTTTGGTGGGTCCAAAAAGGCCAAAAAGCCCACAAGGGTCATATCCCTTTCATCTTTTACACCAAAAACTTCCTCCGGTGGAACATCCTCCTTAATGGCAACCGCCAAAACCCTCATACCATCCTCGTTTAGGTCCCTTACCAGTTCAAGAATTTTGTCCTTTATATCCTCTGTTATAGGTAAAGCTTCTCCGTTGTAATATGCTTTTGTGCATATAGATAGTGTTTCCTCTACCGCTCCTTTTGTTATGAGCTGTCTTTTCCCTTCCTTTTCCAAGACTACAGACATGCGCCTTCTTACAAAATCAAAGGGTATTTCGTCCACCTTTTTGTAAGCCTTTTCAAGGTCAGAGCCTTTAAGGCCATGTTCCTCCGCATACTCAATTATGGCCATATCCAAAATGTTTTTTAGGCCAGTTTGATAATGGCTATTCAAAAAGGCATACCTTAGGACGTTAAGGTTTTCCTTTCCATCAAGGCCCAAGGCCTTCTTTAGAACCACCTTATTAAGGGTTAGGGTGCCCGTTTTGTCCGTGCAGAGTATATCCATAGCTCCAAAGTTCTGTATGGCCTCAAGCCTTTTTACTATGGTTTTTTGCCTTGCCATGGCTATGGCACCTTTGGCAAGGTTGCCCGTTATGATCATGGGTAGCATTTCTGGTGTAAGGCCCAAGGCAACGGCCAAGGCGAACATAAGCGCATCAAACCAATCTCCCTTTGTAATGCCATTTACCAAAAAGACTATGGGGAACATGACAGCCATAAAGGCTATAAAAACTTTGCTCGTATCGTCTATACCCTTCTCAAAGCCTGTTTTTACCTTATGCCCCACTATGGACCTTGCCATGGAACCAAGGTAAGTATCCTTTCCAGTAAGGATAACCACACCCACCGCCGTACCGCTAACAACGCTTGTGCCCATAAAACATATATTCTCAAGGTCATAAATGCTGAGGTTTTCCAAAGACTTTTTCTCATCCCTTAAATATGGATATTTCTCCACAGGCTCCGACTCTCCCGTAAGCACCGCCTGATTAACAAAAAGGTCTTTGGAAGATATTATCCTCAAGTCCGCCGGAACCATATCACCCGCAGAAAGATAGACTATATCGCCAGGAACTATCTTTTCCCTCCTTATCTCCTCCACCTCTTTTCCCTTTCTTTTTACGGCAGTTGTAATACGCACCATAGACTTTAGCCTTTCTACGGCTTTGTTTGATCGGTATTCTTGAACAAAGCGCATAAAACCGCTTATAATCAGCATGGTGGAGATGATGATCACGCTACTTATATCCTTTTCTTCCGGTGGTGCAAGAAGATAGTCCGCCACAAGAGAAACAACCGCAAGGAAAAGTAAAATATAAACAAAAGGATTGTTATAGGATTTTATTAGGATGCTATACCACGTGGGTGGCTTTTCATAAATTACCTCGTTAATACCGTATATTTCTAACCTTCTTTTGGCTTCTGCTTCACTTAGGCCTTCCATACTGGTACCTAAGGCCTTTAGCACCTCCTCCTTATCCATCTTTGCAAACTCAGAAAGTTTGGAAAGGGAAGTGTTTATTCTTCCGTTCTGCTTCTCCTTCTGGTTTTCAAGCTTAAGCACATTGCACCTCCTTAGAGGTTTGAGGATATTTTTACGGGAGCTTCCCTAAGGAGAATATACCAGGGTATATGAAAAATAGATGAAAAATTGCTTTCTAAGTGTTAGCAATACATGCACGGTATACTGTGCCTTACTTTGCTTGTCTCATTTATTTTTAGCAAGCTGCTTAATTAATTTCTCACTCCACGTATGGCAAATGGGTTTATTACAGTATAAAGCACCTGCCAGAGTGCATAAAACAGATGATAGGCACTCTTTCCCTTGAAGAAAGGCTTGTATCTTGCACGCCAAATAGGTGATGAAGGTGGATTTAATGCTAAAATTCTTTTAGACAAAGGAGATAGGAATGCCCCTTTTGTCTGTGGCTATTTTTTTACTTACCCTCTTTTTGGTCATAAAAAAGCCTAAGAAGATAGGCATAGGCTATAGTGCCACCTTCGGTGCCTTGCTTGCCTTGGCTTTTGGTGTAGTGTCCCTTCAAGACGTGGAAAGGGTTATCCATATAGTTTGGGACCCAACCCTTGCCTTCTTAGGTATTGTTTTTGTATCCATCCTGCTGGATAAGATAGGCTTTTTTGAGTGGGCCGCTCTTCATATGATACACCTTGCCAAGGGAGATGGAAAAAGGCTTTTCCTATACATAGTGCTTTTGGGTGCGTTAATATCCGCCTTTTTCTCCAACGATGGCACAGCCCTTATCCTCACACCCATCATCTACCAAAAGATAAAGTATCTAAGACTAAAGGAAAGGTATATGCTTCCCTACATCATGTCCGCCGGCTTTGTGGCAGATACTACAAGCCTTCCCCTTGTTATATCCAACCTTGTAAATATACTAACCGCCAACTTCTTTAGTATAGGCTTTTTTGAATACGCCCTTAGGATGGTTTTGGTAAATTTCTTTTCTCTTTTTGCTACCATCGTGGTGCTTTATGTCTATTACAGAAAAGATATGATAAGTAGGTATGATGTGGAAGTGTTGGAAGATAAGCCACCCAAGCTTGCCATAAGGGACCCATATGTGTTTAAACTTGTTTGGTTTGTTGCCCCCCTTGTTCTTTTGGCTTTTTTCCTTAGCGAAGCCATATACCATATACCCACTTCCTTCATCATACTTTCCGTGGGCCTTATCCTCTTTTTGGCCTCATTAAAACATAGAGTTTTTAACCTTAGGCTTCTTATCCTTAAAGAGACCCCTTGGGAGATAGTATTTTTCTCCATAGGCATGTATGTGGTGGTTTATGGCCTCAAAAAGGCTGGACTGATCTCCCAACTATCAAAGATTATAGAGATGGCTGTAAGCCACGGACTTTTTTCCGGCATATCCATAACGGGCTTTTTATCTGCTTTTCTTTCATCCACCATGAACAACCTACCCTCTGTTATGATAATGAACCTTGCCATAGAACAGGCACACCTACCTGTGGCTTTGGAAAAGACCCTTGCCTTGGCCAATGTGATAGGATGCGATTTAGGTCCAAAAATAACACCCATAGGCTCTTTAGCAACCCTTTTGTGGCTTTATGTGCTTGAATACAAGGGCATAAAAATAGGTTGGGGCTACTATTTCAAAACGGGCCTAATACTTACCATACCTACCTTAGCCTTTACCCTCTTGGGCCTTTATCTTGTTAGCCTTTTATTCCTGTTGATATCTCACTGAGAGGTAAAACCACGCTTAGGACTATAAGTGCCACCAAAAGACCTACCAAAAGCATGGCTATAGGCTCTGCAAACCTAAGCCAAAAGGCTATAATCCTTTCCGCCTGCCTTTCATACATATCCTGAAGCATTTTAAGGCTTTTCTCCAGCTCACCACTCTTTTCACCAAGGGCCAAAAGGTTTATAAAGGTGTCTGGAAGCACCCATCTTTCTTTTAGTACCAAGCTTAGACTCCTTCCTTTTGAAACCTCTTTATCTACACCGGAGAGGACAGACCTGAGATAAGCGTTGTTTAAACTTCCAAGGCTTAGGCTTATGGCCTTAGTTAGTGGTATGCCGGAGGACAAGGCCATAAGTAAAGTGCCAGCAAGGCGTGAAAGGTTATAGTAGAAAGAAACCTTACCAAAGATGGGAAGCATAAGGAAATACTTATCCCATCGTTCTTTACTTATAAGCTTATGTCTAAAAAGGTAAAGCATTGCAAAGGCTGGTAAAAAATAAATGAGATAAGAAAGGAGATGAGAAAAGAACAAAAGGGCTTTTGTGATAAGAGGTAGGTCCTTGCCAAGGCCTTGAAGAACGTTTGCTATTTTGGGAACTACAAACTTTACAGCAACAAAAAGGGCGAGCAAGCTCGCAACTATAACAAAGGAGGGATAGGCAAGGGAAGTAAGCACCTTCATTTTATTCTCTTCTATCTTTTGAAGGTATTCTCCTGCTATACGCAGTATCTTTTCAAGGTTTTCTCCCCTTTCTGCCACCTTTAGCATCTCAAGAAAAAACTCTGGAAAGACCCCAGCCTTTGAAAAAGCTCTATGCAAGGTCTCTCCAGCCTCTATGGCAGTTTTAACCTCTATGAGAGCTTCTTTTATCCTACTATTGGTTGACTGAGAAGATGCTACCTCAATAGCCCTTATGAGGGTTAGACCCGATTCTAAGAGCATGGAAAGTTCAATAAGCACAAAAGAAAGGTCATAGTAGGATATTCCTCCCTTCCTTAGTTCAAGGTAATTTTTTATTATCCCTTTCATTAAGGCCTTTCCATCTCCTTTTTTAAGTCTTTTGTCATGGCTTCTTCGTAAGTGTAAGGGCACTCTTCTGGAATGTGGTATTGGTCTGGATCCTCTTCTATTTCCGATAACCATAACTCTATGTTATCTCTGGCCTCCTCCCATGCATAATCAAGCTTCTGTGGTAGTTTAGCCATCAAGCTTGGACTCTCACGAAATAGGCGGTTTATTTTACGCCTGGATATCTCCACACTCTTTATCCAGCTAAGTCCTCCTTTTCCCTCTCCAGCTTTTGTTAGATTTCTAAGGTTATCCCACTTATAGAGGTGTTCTAAGACAACAGCCAAGTAGCTAACACAAGCCTTTAGGTCAGACCTTGCCATATCCTCTATTTCCTCCAAAAGGTTTTCCCAGTCTACTAAGTCATAAGCCCTCTCTCTAAGAAGCTCTAAATTTTTTTCCACCCAGAGAGGGAAATCCTTTTCATACAGCCCTTTCAACTCCTCCTTGCTTATGGTTCTCATAGGAATAAATATAGCTTATAATTTCACTCATGCGTATAGAGGACCTTAGGCATTCTGCATGGAGGTTTAATGAGAGGCTGCGGTTTTTAAAAGAGAGGGGACAGTTTTTGGCTGAGGAATATGAACCTGCGGTAAAGGAGATAATACAAAGGGTTCAAAAGGAGGGAGACAGCGCCATAATAGAGTACACAAAAAGGTTTGACGGCATAGAGCTAACTCCGGATACTATGGAAGTTCCTTATGAAGCCCTTGAAGAGGCTTACGATGAGTTAGAAGAGGATGTAAAATCTGCCCTTGAGATAGCTCATGAAAGGATAAGGCGTTTTCATGAGAAACAGCTGGAGAGAAGCTTTTTTGTGGAAGAAGAGGGCATAATACTTGGCAACAAAGTTCTTCCTCTTGAGAGGGTTGGCATATACGTGCCCGGTGGTAAGGCAGCCTATCCTTCTACCGTTTTGATGAACGCAGTGCCTGCGGTAGTTGCTGGCGTGGAAGAGGTTATAATGGTATCTCCAAAGCCAAACAAATATACTCTTGCGGCGGCCTTTATAGCTGGCGTGAGCAAAGTATATCAAATAGGTGGGGCCCAGGCCATAGCTGGACTTGCCTTTGGCACCCAAAGCCTGCCAAAGGTAGACAAAATCGTAGGTCCGGGAAACATATACGTGGCCCTTGCCAAAAAGCTCCTATACGGTGTTGTGGATATAGACATGATAGCTGGACCCTCCGAAATACTCATCATAGCCGACGGAAGCGTGGACCCCAAATGGACTGCCAGCGACCTTCTCTCTCAGGCGGAGCATGATGAGCTTGCTGGCGCCTTTATGATAACCACCGATGAAGAATACGCCAAAGAGGTGGCCCATTGGGTAGACAAACTCCTTGAGGACTTTCCAAGGAAAGAGATAGCTCAAAAGTCCATAGAAAGGTTTGGCACCATCTTCCTTGTGGAGGACCTATACCAAGCCTGTGAGGTGGCAAACCATATAGCACCAGAGCATCTTGAGGTTCTCACAGAAGACCCCTTTTCCCTTTTGCCTTACATAAAACACGCTGGAGCCATATTCCTTGGCAAGTATGCCACCGAGCCTCTTGGCGATTATGTGCTTGGTCCTAACCATACACTACCTACTGGAGGCACGGCCAGGTTTTTCTCACCCCTTGGTGTCTATCATTTTCTAAAGAGAAGCTCTGTTATATACCTTTCAAGGGAAGGCTTTGAAAAGGTGGCCGAACCTGCGGAAAACATAGCAAAGGCGGAAGGCCTTTATGCCCACTTTTATGCGGTAAGGGTAAGAAGAGAGTGATGTGATACAAAAAGTTGAATTGACCTTTTAAAGGCCTAAACTTTACTTAAGGAGGTAAAAAAGTTGCCAAATAGACTTATAAATTCAAAAAGTCCCTATCTTAGGAAGTCTGCCCATCAACCGGTGGATTGGTATGAATGGTCGGAAGAAGCCTTCCAAAAGGCCAAGAAAGAGGATAAGCCCATTCTGCTTTCCATAGGTGGTGTTTGGTGCCATTGGTGCCACGTGATGGCACACGAAAGCTTTGAAAATCCAGAGATAGCCAGGATAATAAACGAAAACTTTGTCCCAATCAAAGTGGATAGGGATGAGAGGCCGGACATAGACAGAAGGTATCAGGAGGTGGTTGTTGCCCTCACAGGTTCTGGAGGTTGGCCCCTAACTGTCTTTTTGACGCCCGATGGAAAGGCCTTCTTTGGGGGTACTTACTTTCCACCGGAGGACCGATGGGGAAGGCCAGGATTTAAAAGCCTACTCCTTAGGATAGCACAGCTTTGGAGGGAGGACAGGGGAAAAATACTAAAATCTGCAGAAAGTATATATGAAAGCCTTTTAAACTATAGCCAGCAAAACTTTAAGGACCCTGTAGATTGGAGTCTTCTTGAAAAGGGTATTTCTGTCTTGCTTGCCAGCTTGGACTATGACCATGGTGGTGTGGGTAGTGCGCCCAAGTTCCATCATGCAAAGGCCTTTGAGCTTCTCATATACCACAACTACTTTGTTCCTTCGCCGGTGTTGGAAAAGGCCATAAGCCTTTCCTTGGATGCCATGGCAAAGGGTGGAGTCTATGACCACCTTCTTGGCGGATTTTTTAGGTATTCCACCGACGATAGGTGGCATGTGCCACACTTTGAAAAGATGCTATACGACAACGCAGAACTGCTTCGCCTTTATTCCATAGCCTATAAGGCCTTTGGCAAAAAGCTATATAAAAAGGTTGCGGAAGGAATCCTTAGGTATTACAAGGCCTATGGCTACGATGAAAGGGGTGGCTTTTATGCCTCTCAGGATGCGGATATAGGGAAGCTTGATGAGGGTGGCTATTATACCTTTACGCAGGAAGAGCTTGAAAAGGTCCTCACACCAGAAGAGTTAAGGGTTGCCACGCTATACTTTGGCTTTGCAAGAATGCCACATGAACCACAAAAGAATGTGCTTTACATAAACATGGAAGAGGAGGAAATCTCCAAAGTTCTAAACATGCCCTTAGAAGAGGTGGAGAGGCTTGTGGACTCTATAAAGGCAAAGCTTCTTGAGTATAGGGAAAGGACAAGGGAGATGCCCTACATAGACAAAACAATATACGCAAATTGGAACGCCCTTATGATAACCGGTCTTTGTGATTACTGGAAGGTCTTTGGAGACGAGTCTGCAAGGCTTATGGCGGAGAGGACCGTGGAAAGGCTTATAAAGGAATACTACAAAGATGGCAGGCTATACCATAAGGAGGGTGTGGAAGGCTTTTCCGAAGATTATGTCTTTCTCTCACAGGCACTTCTTTCTCTTTTTGAGATAACGCAGAAGAAGGAATATCTTGACCTGTCTGTGGAGATGATGAAAAAAGCCATAGAACTTTTCTGGGATGGCCAAGACTGGGGCTTTTATGACTCTGCCTTGGAAGGTGAGGGCCTCTTAAGGGTAAGGCTAAAAAACCTACAGGACACTCCCACTCAATCTGTAAACGGATCTGCTGGGTATACCCTTTTGCTTTTGGGGACTCTTACCGGAGATGGTAGCTTTATAGACTACGCAGAAAAGACTCTTCAAGCCTTTTCAAGGTTTGTAAGAGAGGTGCCTATGGCTTCGCACTCATACCTGGTAAGCCTATATGCATACCTTAAGGGCATATACAAGGTGGAAACAGAAAGCTTTTTTGAAGAAGCCCTAAGGCTATTTAGACCCTTTAAGTTCGTGGTGAAAGCTCCTGTGGATGGCCTTGTAGTATGCGAAGGTCAAAGCTGTAGAAAGTTTGAAAACCTTAACCAAATTTTAATATAAAGATAGTATATTAAAACCAGTCTAAAACTAAGCAAGGAGGTGTAAGCATGCTTATGACCTATGAGACAACAAAAAGTGTGGAAGAGGTAAGGAAAGCTATTGAAGAGAAGGCAAAGGCCAACGGCTTTGGTGTTATGTCTGTTCATGAGGTCTCCAACATACTGGAAAGCAAAGGTGTGCCAATAAGCTACAAGTGTGTTATAGTGGAGGTTTGCTCTCCAAGACATGCAAGCCAAGTTCTCTCCAAAGACCCCTACATATCTACAGCCATGCCTTGCAGGATAGCAATCTTTGAAGAGAACGGAAAGACGGTGGTAAGCACCATGGCACCAACGACCATGCTTGAACTTTTCAAAAGACCGGAGCTTGAAGAAATAGCCAAAGAAGTAGAAGAACTAATGAAAAAAATAATGGAGGAGAGCCTATGAAGGTATTAAAGGTAAAGGACAAAAAGGTGGCCAAAAGGCTAACCGATAGGCTTTTGAAAAAGGGTATGGTGGTGGCTCAAGCAGAAAGGGAGGAGGATATTAAAAAGGATTTTTCCAAGAAGGCGGACGTGGTTATAGTGCTTTCAGAGGGTATATCCAAAGCTCTTGACTAACTCTGGCCTCTTCTTCCAATCTGGCTTTACTCGGACAAAAAGCTCAAGATAGACCTTCCTACCGGTTATCATCTCCAGCTCTTCCCTCGCCATCTTCCCTATGGACTTTATCCTCTGTCCACCCTTTCCTATTATTATGGGCTTGTAGTTTTCCCTATCCACTATTATCTCCGCCTTCACAACCAATACATTTGGGTCGTGGCTACCTTCAGAAACTTCCGTTACCATTACAGCCACACCTTGTGGGATCTCTTGATGCACCTTTAGGAGGACCTTCTCTCTTATTATCTCCGCAGCCATAAGCCTAAATGGAAGGTCGGTGACCATATCTTCCGGAAAGAGTGGCTCACCCTCGGGAAGGTATTTAATTATGACCTTTAGAAGTTCATCGGTGTTGTAGCCCTTTAGGGCGCTTATGGGGATAATCTCCTTGAACTCTGGGTATTTTTTAGAAAGGTCTTCTGCTATGGGAAGTAGGTTTTCCACCGGACCTACCTTATCTACTTTGTTTATCACAAGGAAAATATGCTTCTCTTCTGCATAGGGCTTTACATAGTTCTCAAAAACCTGTTTATCATCTTCTCTAAAGCCATCCTCCGCATCTATCATAAAGAGTATGATGTCCGCATCGTCCAAAGAAGACTTTGCCACGTTTACCATGGCTTCACCAAGGGCATCCTTTGGCCTGTAAATACCGGGTGTATCAAGGAAGATGATCTGGGCTTCTCCCGGTATGTTTTTTACACCCAAGACCCTTATACGGGTAGTGCCAGGCTTTGGAGATATGATGGATATTTTTGTTCCAAGAATTTGATTAAGCAGTGTAGACTTTCCCACATTGGGCTTTCCTACTATGGCAACATAACCAACCTTCATCTAATCCATTATAATACAGCTTTTTTGGGATTTACTACCTATGAAGCTCACCAAAGACAAAAAGTACAAAGCCAAGAAGGATTATCATATAAGGAACGCCAGCCCTGTATTGATTGGCGGATATTTTCTTAGCAAAAAGGTCGCCCAAAAGAGTGCCTGCCAAAAGCCCCAAAAGGCCAGCCATTAGAAAGCCCACATCAAGGGATACCACATCCATATAGTTGTAAAAGCTTAATCTAAAAAGGATGTTGGATGTAAAAAATAAATTTAGCATCAGCCTTATGGAGGTTGGGTCCTGTAAATGTTGGGTAAGAAAGACCAAAGGGGGAGGTCCGCCCATACCCACAAGCCCTGCAAAAAAGCCTCCCAAAAAGCCCACAGGTATGCCCATATACCTGTTTATCTGTAGCCTTAACCACCCTTTATACACCGCAAGGTCATAAAGGCCCAAAAGGCTTATAAAACCAGCCACCACAAAGATAAGCTCCTTCGTGTTTATCCTATCAAGCACATAGGCACCCAAAAATATGCCGGGAATAGAGCCAAATATAAGAGAAAAAAGCAGGTAATATTCTATCTTCCCCTTTCTGTTTTGGTATATGAGGCTAAGAGTTCCCAAAAGATTAAAAAGGGCCGAAGAGACTATTACCATCTTAGGGTCATAAAAGATAGACAAGATTCCTATTATGAAAATGCCAGCGCCGAAGCCTGTTATGGATTGGAAAAACCAAGCAAAAAGGACCACAAAAAAGGCTATCATTTACCAAAAAGGGACTTTATAAAGTTTAAAAGGCCACCGTGCCTCCTTTTAAATTCCATTTTAAGATTTTCTACCCATTCTCCTATCTTCCCAGATACCTTAGAAAGCACCGACTTATCCCTTATCTGGTCCCCATAAAGGAATTCCTTTAAAACCTCATTGGTCTCTTCAAGGCTTCTTATAAGGCGGTGGAGGTTTTCCTTATTTTGAAAATCCGTTTGCGTTATAACCTCTTCAAGGCTTTTCATTATACCCTCAAGGGCGCTGTCAAAGCTTGTATTTCTCATCTGTGGGTCTGTAAATTGGTTTATAAGCTCCACAAGCTTGAACTTTAATCTAAACCTATATTCAGAAAGATGGGAAGGAAAGGGCTCCTTTTTGTCAAGGTCCTCTGTAAACTCCTTTACTATAAGGACAACCCTTTCCTCTATGCTATATACCCTATCCATCAGTCCGTCTCCGTATGGTGTTCTTCTCCTGTGGGCGCCTTTTTGCCCTCTTCAAGGTCATAAAACCTGTCTTCAAGCTTTTTGAGTATCTTGGGTAGGGTGGTATATTCCATCTCCTCGGAAGGAAGCCTATGAGGTTCAAAAATACCTTGGCGCCTCAAAATATCCGCTATTATCTGTGCTTGCTCCCTTGCCTTGTCAAAGGCTGGGTCATCAAAGAGGTCCCTTGGACCTATAAGCTTTCCGTTGGCTATCTGGTAGCCTGCCGCTATAACCCTTGGTGGGCCATCAAACCTTGAAGGTGTGGCATGCCTAAAGGATACGGGCATTAGAGGTCCGTTGTGAGAACCTCTCATCCAACCCTCCACAATCCAAGGCCTTGCAAAGGGCTCAAGTATTTCGCCTATGGCAGGAAAGCCCGATTGGGCCCTCACTATCATAACAGGGTCATCCTTACCCACATACTTACCCGCTATCAAAGAAAGCCTTTGAGTGGAAGCCACCGCCGCTATCTCACCGTCCGAATTTCTCCATACGCTTTTTACTGCATACCTTTCCACGCTACCAATTAGAGCCAAAAGGTCATAAAGCTCCGCTGGTGTGGAAAGCTTTACAGCCTTTCCTGTAAAGGTATCAAGCACCTCAAAGGTAAAACCATCGTGCATTTTTGGGTCTATCACAAGGCCTGCACAGACCATAGGGTCTGCAAACATCTCATATAGTGGTAGGCTCCAGGCGCTTGGCGCAGTTTTATCCGCAAAGAAAACTATAACTGGCTCGGAGGGCCTTTCTTCAAACTCCATCTCTGCAACGCCAGGACCCATACCCTTTACATTTCCGGAGAAGGTGTCCGAAAGTAGGTCCTGCCCAGCTCCATAGAGTTTTAGCTTCTTGGCTATTTGGGTGCCTTCTTCAAAGGCTCTCCAAGCTATACCATGTACAAGCTCACTATCCACACCGTGCTGGTGTGTCATAACAAGGGCGATATCATCACCGCATACAAGAACTTGGCAGTCTATAAGGTTTCCCTTTTCTACTTCCTTTAATCCTATTTCTTTTACCTTTTCCACCACCTCAGGATGGGCAGAAGAATGTCCCACATAACCCCCTATGTCTGCCTTTATTACGCTTAGGGTTATCTTCATGACTACCTCCTATGCTTTTTCTTCTAATATTATACCATTCAATACACCGGGTAAGAGATTAAAGCCTGTGGCTTCTTGCCAACCAATTTTTTTAAATGGGAGTGTATTTAATGAATTCTTAATGTAGTCCGGTATATAATTAAACCTCATGAGAAAAGGTTGGATATTCGCCACCACTATAATACTTACAGTTCTAACATCTTCTTGTGGTAGTATAACAAAGGAAGAGTTTGACAAAAGGATGTATAACTTGGAAAGCAGGATCTCCCAATTGGAAGAAAGGCAAAGGACCTTGGAGGAAAGGAATCTAAAGACAGAAAGCAGAGTGGATACCCTTTCGGAAAACATAGCAAATATAAGGCTTGAGTTAGAAAGGTTAAAGATTGGCAGAGTTAGCCCACCACAGGCTACACCTACAAAATTGCCAGAGCCTAAAAAGGAGGAAAGTCTTACACAAAAGGAACAACCAAAGGCACAAATACCGCAGGATGTTAAGCCAACGGTTCAAGCTCAAGAGGAATATCAAAAGGACTACGATGAGGCCTTTAGGCTATATAACCTCAAACAACTTAATCAAGCAAAAGATAAGTTTATAGAGTTTATAAAAAAATATCCCAAAACGCCCTTAACCGATAATGCCTATCTGTGGCTTGGAGTCATATACAGGGACCTTGGTGAAACAAACAAAGCAGAGGCCGTATGGCTTACCTTAGTAGAAAGGTGTCAAAAGAAAGAGATGGTGGATTGTAATAAGGCACCATCCGCTCTATTGCAGTTGGCAAGGCTATATGAGCAAAGAGGTGATGAAAAGAAGGCAAAGGAGTTTTATGAGGCTATATTAAAGGATTATCCACGTTCAGAGGAGGCAAGCGTAGCAAAAACAAAGCTTGGCAGATAATATGAAAATACCTAAGCATTTGGCTGTTATAATGGACGGCAATGGAAGATGGGCTAAGGAAAGGGGGCTACCAAGGATAGCAGGACATTACGAAGGAGTAAAAAGGGCGGAAGATTTGGTGGATGCATGTTTGGAACTTGGTATAAAATGGCTAACCCTTTTTACCTTCTCTACAGAAAATTGGAAAAGGCCAGAGAGTGAAGTAAGGGCCCTTATGAGGCTTTTGGAAGGTTATCTAAGAGAGAACTCCCATAAGCTAACGGAAAAGGGCATAAGCGTTTCCTTTATAGGTAGAAGGGATAGGCTCCCCAAAAGTCTTTTGAAAGAGATGCAAAAGGTAGAAAGTTTAAGACCAGAACACGAAAGGCTCCATGTATTCTTTGCCGTTGATTATGGTGGAAGGGATGAGATAATAAGAACTATCAAAAGGCTTTTGGAGGCTGGTGTGGATATAAAGGAGGAAAGTTTTAAAAGTTTTTCAGACCTTGGCAATGCACCAGACCCAGACCTTCTTATAAGGACTGGCGGGGAAAAAAGAATATCCAACTTCCTTTTGTGGCACTTGGCATATACAGAACTTTACTTTACAGATGTTTATTGGCCAGATTTTACTAAGGAAGAGCTTCTCAAAGCCATAGAAGATTATTCAAAAAGGACGAGGAAGTTCGGTGCTGTCATATAAAAGTAGGGAAAGCATAGGCATATTAATAGGCGTTTTGACCTTAGTCCTTAGTTTATCGCCTTATGAAATATTTTATACTGCACTTTTAGTCCTTTCTTTTCTTATAGGTTATGAGGTTTCAAAAGCTATTGGGTCGGAGCTTTTTTATGCCGCACCTTTGACCTTTATCTTTGGTTCCATATCTCCCGAGCTTGGTATTTTGTGTGTATTGCTTATATCCTTCTATGCAGGGTGGAAAAGTTGGAACTTTGAAGATTTCCTAAGGTCTTTTCTTATATCCATATACGCTGGCTATCTTCTCACATACCTGCTAAACATAAAGGCCATAGATAACTACGCCATTGTTAAACTGATCTTCTTTGTATGGGCAGTGGATGTTTTTTCTTACTATACAGGAAAGAAATTTGGAAAAACTCCCCTTTCTCCAAGGCTTTCTCCCAAAAAAACGTGGGAAGGTCTTATGGGTGGCTTTTTGGCGGGTAGTATACTTTTAGCAGTCTTTTATGGACCAAAGGGTCTTCTATGGTCTCCCCTTATGGTAGCCTTCGCCTTGCTTGGAGACCTTTTTAAAAGCTATATAAAAAGAAGTGTGGGTATTAAGGACTTCTCCAACGTGCTTGGTGAACACGGCGGTTTTACAGACAGGTTTGATTCGCTTATTTTCACGGCGCCTATTTATCTTTTTCTCTTAAAATTTTAAGCATGAACATAAAGGCATGGGTTGAAGAAGTTTTAAAGGGTGGCTATGAGTATGAAGTATATTTGGAACGCAAACGTAAAACTACCATAGAAAGCTCTGATGAGAAGCTTGAAAACCTTATAAGGTCCCAAGAGATTGGCATAGGTATAAGGGTTTTTAAAGATAAAAGCATGGGCTTTGCCTATACAACGGATTTGGAAGAGTCTTCTGTAAAGGAATGCGCGAGAATTGCCATGCAGGTATGCCAATTGACGCCAAAGGATGAGGGCTTTGTGTTGGGAAGCTGTCAAAATTTCGGAGAATTACAGACCTATTATGATGAAAAGGGAATAAATACGCCTTTGGAAGACAAAATAGCTTTGGTTATTGACCTTGAAAAAAGGGCCAAGGCCTTGGATAGTAGGGTAAAAGGCGTTAGGAAGGTGAGCATAAAAGAATTGGACCTTGAAGTCTTTTGCTTTAACTCCTGTGGGCTATCATACAACTACAAAGGAACATGGTATACGTCCATGATGGCTGTGTTGGCGGAAGAAGGAGGAGACCAGTCCATATCCTACGACTTTGTTGGTGCAAGAAGTCTATCGGACTTGCCTTTACAAAGCATGGTGGAGGAGGTAGTTTTTAAGGCCACAGCTACTCTTAATCCTTCCCCTTTTGAAACAAGAAAGATGCCCGTAGTCCTATACAAGGATGCCTCCGCCATGATATTGGAGGCCTTTAGCCCCATTTTCCTTGGAGATTCCTTAGTAAAAAGTAGAACCTTTTTGAAAGGTATGAAAGGTTCAAAGGTCTTTTCAGAAAAGCTAACCATTATTGATGATGGTACTCTAAGGGGTGGTTTTATGAGCTTGCCCGTGGATGTGGAAGGGCATGCTACTCAAAGGAATCTTGTAGTTGAAAATGGAGTGTTTAAAGGCTTTCTTCATAGCACCTACACGGCTATAAAGTCTGGAGAGAGGCCCACTGGCAACTCGGTAAGGGAAAGCTTTAGAAGTCTGCCAACTTCTGGTATAACAAACCTGTATATAAAGCCTGGAGATATAAGTCTTGAAGATATGCTTCAAGAGGAGGTCTTTCTTATAACAGACCTTATGGGACTGCACACAGTAGACCCAGTATCGGGTGATTTTTCCTTAGGTGCTTCTGGTATAATATACGAGGGAGGTAAGAAAAAGAAAAGCGTGAGAGGTGTAATAATAGGTGGAAATATAAAAGAGGTTTGGAATTCTGTGGTTGGGGTGGGGAACGATTTAAGGTTTTATGGTAATGTAGGGTCGCCTTCTCTGTATATAGAGAATATCACAGTAGGGGGTTAATATGTTTAAGGCTGTTAGTGTTGTTCTTATGCTCCTGGGGGTAGTTCTATTTTTTGTAGGCCAATGGATGGCCTTTGAAGTTTATGCCAACGGTAAAATCAAAAGCCTTAGCCAAAACATGGCTAAGTTTGCATACAGTTTATACAATGGAGAAAGTTTAATAAGCATACCAAAAGCTTCAGAGAACATATTCTTGATGAAAACTCAAGACGGTAAAGTCATAGCTTCAAACAACGCTATAGGACCGTTAACAGTGGAAGGTTTTACCTTTGGTGAATATAAACAAAAGGGGGCATATGTATACGTATACTCCAAAAAAGTATCACTTGGAGATTACTTTAACCTTTTCTTTGAAAAGCCTTTGGCCATTGGTACTTCTGTATCTGGACTGCTGTTATTTTTGGTAGGCCTTATAATTGTCTTAAGATATTCAACTTCAACGCAGACCCAGCATCAGGATAAAGTTCAGGATGAAGGGCTAATAAATAGCCTAAAAGCCTTAAGGGCATCCTTAGCTATGGGAGGGTTAATACCTCGTGAAAGCTTGGAGGAGGCAAAGAGGATAGTGGAGGATATAATAAAAAAGATGGAGGGAAAAAATGAACATACTTATCGTATCTTTTGATAAGAGCTTGGTTAAAAAACTCAAAGAAGTGCTTAAAGAGTATAACGTGATTGATGTAAAAAACGGGGAAGAGGCTATAAACACCGTATCCTCTTTCATAGATGTAGTTATCTATGACGCAGTCTCTGGTTCCATATCGGAAGAGGATATAAATAACATGTACAAACAAAAGTTCAAAGATTCTAAGTATATAGTGCTGGTGGATGACCTGTTCCCTGTGGATATGAACAATATAATCCCGCCAAAGAAGATAAAGCTTATGAGGGAGGAAGCAGTAAGTAAAATTAAGGATGCCATATCTCAAGATATAGAAGCAAGCACGCTTACACAAGGAAAGGAAATCTTTGAAGTTAAAACTCCTTCTGAGGAATTTAAACCTTCTATGAGGGAGGATTTTGAAGAGCTTTTGAGTATAGAAAAACCTACAACAGAGCCTCCAATAGAAGAAGGTATTACACTTAGCAAAATTCCTATTGAGGAAGGACCTTCGCCCGTTGCAGGCTTTGAAAAAGCCGGTAAGGAAGCTATTGTTTCTCCCACTCCTATTCCAAAGCTTATGATCGTATCCTTTGACACCGATATTATAAACAAGCTAAAAGATGCTCTTTCCTCAAAGGTTGAGATATTAGAGGCAAGAAATGTTAAGCAGGCCATGGATAAGGCGAGGGAGGTGGACATAATCCTTTTTGACACCATATCGGGCATGCTTGCCTATAGGACCTTGATGGATATGTCTAAGGATGAGGTGCTTAGGAAAAAGCCATATATACTTTTAATTGACGAACTTTTTACCATAGACGTTGATAGCATACCCTTACCAGAAAAATACACCTTTACAAGAGAAGCTGAGCTTAGCAAGGCCATACAAAAGGTGCTTGAGCTTATAGAAAGGGCCCCTACGGAGCAGGCCATAGAAGTTCCAGAAGAAAGCATACCCATAGGACAGGAAGAAATACCGGAATTCCTTGTGCATGAGGAAGAGGAAAAGGACATAATGAGCCTGCTTGAGGAAATAGTAGGTTCAAGCATAGGTGAGGTGAAGGAAGAAATTGAGGAGGAAAAGCCCACCGTAGAGGAAGGTTTGCAAGAGTTCGTGCCATCTCAAAAGGAAGAGACACCTCCCAAAGGTAAGGAAGCCATACCTTCTATACCTTCGGAAGCTATTATAGAAGACCTCTCAAAAGCTATAAAGGATGTTATACAAGCCCAGCTGTCTCAAGAAAAGCTATATTCTATAATTTCTCAAGTTATAAACTACGAGGACCTACGGGCTTATATATCTGGGTCAATTGAAAGGAAGATGGAAGACATATTGAGGACACAGATAAATGAGACACTTTCAAAGATAGACGTAGCACAGATACTTAGAGAAGAGGCTTATAAGGTTTTAAAGGAAAGGCTCAGAGAAATAATTACTTAATAAATAGGGCTTCTTCCTTGTACCATCCCCAAACGGTAGGGAAAAGGTTCTCAAACTTATCTCTTACGGCAAGCATGCTTTTTGGTGTGGTCAAGAATATCATAGGTTGTTCTTCTGCTATTATTCTGTAAGCTTCTCTGTAAAACATGATCCTTTTCTCTTGGTCTGTCTCTATGGCTCCCCTGTCAAAGAGTTCATCTATTCTTTTTTCCCACTCCGTTGAGGGTTTTTCCTGCCTTGGGTTCCACATATGAAGGGTGCCGGAGGAATGCCATACATTCCTACCAAAATGGGGGTCCATAGAGCCCGTAAGGCCTATTATGACCGCCTCCCAGCTATAGGGTGGTGAGGTAAGTCTGCTAACAAGGGTGTTAAAATCTATGGGTCTAAAGATGACTTTTATGCCTATCTTTTCAAGGTCTTCCTTTATCATGTTTCCCATGGCCTCCCTTTCCTTATTGCCTGCATTGGTAAGAAGCACTATTTCTACCTTATGACCCTCTGGGTCTTCCAACCATCCATCACCATCCTTGTCCCTAAAGCCTATGCTTTCTAAGATTGCCTTTGCTTTTTTTAGGTTGTAATCATAGACAGGAAATAGGCCATCTTCATAATAGGGTCTGTTTGCTGGAGTTATTGGCCCGTAAAGGGGTTCTGCAAGCCCGTTGTAGACCAAATAGCACATGCCAACCCTATCTATGGCATGGGATATGGCCCTTCTAAATTCCCTGTTTTGAAACCATTTAAGTTTATACTTTGGAATGTCAGCCTTTGGGTTCATGTTAAAAGCCAAAAAGGTGGTGGAGGGTGTGGGACCCAGGTCAAAAAGTGTAGTTTCTTTCATCTTACTCATAAAAAGCACATCTTGAGGCCTCACGCCCATATAGTCTATCTCTCCAAGGGAATACTTTAAAAGGCTTGTGTCTGGGTCTTGGATTATGTAGCCTATTTTGCTTTTTATGTAGGGAAGCCTTATACCCTTTTGGTCGTATTCATAATAGTAGGGGTTTGCGGTGTATTCCACAAGCACGCCCTTTATATATCTTTTAATTACATAAGGTCCTGTTCCCACTATCTCCTTTGGGTCCGTGTTTACATTCCATGCAGTCATAAAGGTGCCTTCTTTTACATATTTTTCCAGCTTATGCTTTGGCAGAATGGCTGCAGAAAGGGCATTTAAAAAGGGTGCAAAGGGACTGGGAAGTCTAAACTCCACCGTATATTGGTCTATTTTTCTCACAAAGTTTTTTACATCCTCTTGGCTTTTGAGTATTCCCTTAAACATATCGCCCGTAGAGTTTGGAATTTGTGGGTTTAGGTATATGTCCTTGTATGTAAAGACCACATCGTCCGCACCAAAGGGTGCGCCATCGCTCCAACGTATACCCTTTCTAAGATGGAAGATATAAACCTTGCCCCCCTCCTTTTCTTCCCACCTTTCGGCCAAGTCTGGTACCACCTTCATGCTTTTTAGGTCTGTTTTTGTAAGCCCAGTAAATAGGTCCGAAAGAACGGCCGTAGAGGAGGTCTCTTGAGCCAAGGCAGGGTTTAGAGTTTTGGGGTCGGAACTGAGAATAAACCTTATCTGTCCTCCTTCCTTTCCCTCTTTAACCTCAAAGCTTTGAGGATTTACCTTCACAAAGGATACATTGCCACCTTTGGGTGAAGAGGAAAGATAAAAGGGAAGAAAGGAAAGAATACAAAAAAGTAAGGCACCAAAAAAGGACCTCATCCTTTTACTCCCGCAAGCTCCTTACCCTTTTCGTAAGCCCATTGTATAGCGTTGAGAATTCCTTCAATATTTTCTGGTTCTTTAAAGTTGACCGAGCTTAATACCTCTTCCACCAAGTTGACTATATCCAAAAAGCCAATTTTCCCTTCAAGAAAAAGCTCAACGGCCACTTGGTCTGCACCTACCAGCACAATGGGGTAAACATCTCCCATAAGGGCAACCCATTTGCAAAGAAGAATACTCTTGAACTTTTCCGTATCAACCTTTTCAAAGTGTATAGGGGAAAGGTCAAAAAGGCTTTTCTTTTCAAAGGGATAGGGTCTTCTTTCCGGATAGTATAGGCTGTATAGAATAGGGATTTTCATATCCGTCTGAGAGGCATGGAAGAGAAAGCTACCGTCTATTAGCTCCACTATGCCATGGACTACGCTTTGGGGGTGTATTAAAACGTCCAAGCTTTCCACGGGCAAGTCAAAGAGGTTTATGGCCTCTAAAAGCTCCATGCCCTTGTTCATAAGAGTGGCCGAATCTACCGTTATCTTTGCTCCCATCCTCCAAGTGGGATGGTTTAGCGCCTCTTCCACAGATACATTTTTTAGCTCTTCAAGGCTTTTGTTCCTAAAGGGACCTCCAGATGCTGTTAGATAGACCTTTTTTACTTCCTGACTTTTTACCATAGAAAGCAGTTGAAAGAGGGCGTTGTGTTCACTATCCACTGGCACTATAATTTCTCTTTTTTCTTTTACAAGCCTTCCAAGGCATATAAGGGATTCCTTGTTGGAGGCCAAAAGCCTTTTGTTTTTCTCAAGCACAAGGTAGGTTGGGAAAATACCATCGGTTCCAGATATGGAATTCATAAGCATATCCGACTCTTCCACTATGGCATACAGGCCCTCCTCTCCCTTCAAAAACTTGGTTCCGTCTGGGAGGCTATCCAGCCAATCCTTGGGAGGGTCTTCATAACAGGATATATACTTGGGCTTAAACTCCTTTGCCTGAAGCAAAAGCTTATCGGAGGCCCTTTTGGCCAATAGGCCTATTAGTTCAAAATCTTCCCTATTTACCCTTACAATATCCAAGGTTTGACTTCCTACAGAGCCTGTAGAACCAAGTATTCCAAGTTTTTTCATACCACGCCAGCCCTCAAAATGTCATGCATATGAATTATACCCACGGGCCTATTTTCTTCATCCACTACCAAAAGGACAGTGATCTTATAATCCTCCATCCTCCTTAGGGCTTCTACGGCCAGTTCATCCATACGTGCTGTTTTTGGGCTTTTAGTCATAACATCCCTTGCCAAGCTTTCGTCAAACTTTCCACCTCTATTGACAAACCTTCTTAGGTCTCCGTCCGTTATAATCCCTACAAGCCTACCCTCCTTATCCACCACGGCGGTAGCACCAAAGCCCTTGCTGGACATCTCTATGATCACCTCCCTCATGGGTGTATCCTCCCTAACAACAGGCACCTCCTCACCCGTATGGCAAAGGTCTGCCACACGTCTAAGCTTTCTTCCAAGAGAGCCTGCAGGGTGCCTGAGGGCAAAGTCCTTTTCTGTAAAGCCGTTTAGTTCAAGAAGCACCATGGCAAGGGCATCTCCTAAAACTAAAGAAGCTGTAGAAGAGCTTGTAGGAGCAAGCTGTAGTGGGCAGGCTTCTCTTTCCACCGCTAAAAATATATGTACCTCAGCATGCTTTGCCAAAGTGGATTGGGGGTTGTTGGTGATGGCTATAAGGGGGACTCCCAAAAGCTTTATATAGGGTAGGAGAGAGATAACCTCTGGAGATTCTCCGCTGTTGGAGAAGGCAAGGACCACATCACCCGTGTCTATTACGCCAAGGTCTCCGTGAAGGGCCTCTGCTGGGTGCAAATAGTGGGCGGGTGTGCCAGTGCTGGCAAGGGTGGAGGCCACCTTTCTTGCTATGTGTCCCGATTTTCCCACGCCCGTGGTTATAACCTTGCCCTTACAATTCCTTATAAGCTCTATAGCCTTTATAAAGCTTTCATCCAGGCTGTCCCTAAGCCTTTTTAGGGATTCTATCTCTATATCAAAGACCCTTTTCGCTTTTTGTAGGACATCTTCCATCACTTTTTATAGTTGCTTATGCCCTTATTTATCTCCTCGTAGGCAAAGTCCACTCCTTTAAACTCTTCCACCTTTACCCACTTACCAGGTTCAAGCTCTTTGTAATGTTCAAAAAAGTGTTTTATCCTATCCAAAAGGGCCTTTGGCAGGTCTTGGTAAGACTTTATATCCTCATAGGTTGGGTCTATTTTGCTGTGAGGCACGGCCAAAAGCTTTGTATCTACACCCTCTTCATCCCTCATCTGAAGGGCGCCTATGGGTCTACACCTTATAACACTACCGGGTGCTACGGCATACCTTGATATTACCAAAACGTCCACAGGGTCTCCATCATCGGCCAAAGTCTGGGGAATAAAGCCGTAGTTAAAGGGATAATGCATGGCTGTAAAGAGGAACCTATCCACAAATATTGCACCGCTTTCCTTATCAAGCTCATACTTAATAGGGCTGTCCTGCGGTATCTCAATTACCACATAAATATCCTCTGGTGGGTTCTTTCCGGGTGGTATTTTCCTTATGTCCATCTTCTACCTCCAGATTTTATTTTACACCTGCACGTTGCAAAAGTTCATGCTTTCTTCTACGCCAAACTCTACACACCTTAAAAGGCACTCGCTTGCCCTGTTTATAACTCTGTATAAGACCTCTTCCTCCTCCTTACTAAAGGGAGATAACACATAATCCACCACCTTGTTTTTATCCTTGGGCCTCCCTATACCTATCTTTAATCTTGGGAACTTTTCCGTTTTTATCTCTCTTATTATAGATTCTACGCCGTGATGGCCTCCACTGCTTCCCTCCAGCCTAAGCCTTAGCTTTCCAAGGGGCAGGTCAAGGTCATCATAAACCACCAACATCTCCTCTGGCTTTATATCATACTCCTCCAACAGGTTTATCACGGCAAGCCCAGAGTTATTCATGTAGGTTTGAGGCTTTGCCAAGATAACCCCCTTACCATTTACGCTTACCTTATACACAAGGGATAGGCATTCTTCTGTGGGCTTTGGGGCCTTCAGCCTCCTAAGTATCTCATCTATAACCATAAAGCCCACATTGTGGCGTGTCTTCTCGTATTTTTTACCTGGGTTCCCAAGACCTACAAGGAGCCTTATCATTCAGTAGGAGCAGTTTCCTCCACTTCTGGTTCAAGCACAACGGCCACAGTTTCCTCTGGAGAGTCCATTATTACACAGCCTTCTGGTGGCACTATATCCCTTACGTGCAAAGCATCACCCAATCCAAGAGAGCTTACATCAACGGTTATCTTTTCAGGCAATCTGTCAATCTTTGCTTTTACAGTTAAACTGTGCAATAGAGCTTCAAAGGTTCCTCCAAGGGCTACACCAGCGGGAGTACCAACGAACTCTATAGGAACTTCTATTTCAATCTCTTGCACATGGCTTATATCCTGTAGGTCCACATGTATGGGATTATCTCCAAGCCAACCCATTTGTATTTCTTTCAACAGACATACCCTTTTTTCACCTTCCAATTCTGCTTCAATTAAGAAGGTCTCTCCGTGTGGAAAGGAAAGAAGGTCTTTAAGGCTCATATAGGCATGCTTATTTTCCACACCCTTTCCGTAAATTTCCACTGGCACATAACCTTCCCTTCTAAACCTTTTTATTTCACTCTTCCTTCCAAGGCTTCTTGGCAAAAGCTTAACCTGGATTTTACGCATATCTTACCTCCTTTATATAAACAATGAACTTATAGATTCACCTTCATGGGCCCTCTTTATGGCCTCCGCTATAAGAGGCGCTATAGAAACCACCCTTAACTTTTCAAGCCCCTTGTTTTCCACCTGTAAGGTGTTGGTAACTATAACCTCTTCTACGGGCGATTCTCTTAACCTGTCTATGGCAGGACCGGAGAATATGCCATGAGTGGCGGACACATATACGCTTTTGGCGCCTTTTGAAAGAAGCATGTTGGTGGCGGCAACCACTGTACCGGCCGTATCTATAATATCATCAACTATGATAGCCTTTTTACCTTTTACATCCCCTATTAGATCAAGAACCTCAGCCACATTAGGCTCTGGTCTTCTCTTATAGATGATAGCAATACTACATCCCAGCTTATTGGCCAAAAGCCTTGCCCTTTCAACACCGCCAGCATCTGGAGAGACCACCACAAGCTCTCCCTCTATTCTTTCCTTTATATACTCATAAAGCACATTTAGGGCATAGAGGTTATCCACGGGTATATTAAAAAAGCCTTGGATTTGAGGGGAGTGAAGGTCCACCACTATAAGCCTTTGGGCTCCTGCAACGGTTATAAGGTCTGCCAAAAGCCTTGCGCTTATGGGCACCCTCGGCTTGTCCTTCCTATCCTGCCTTGCGTAGGCATAGTAGGGTATGACTGCAGTGATCCTACCGGCGGAGGCCCTTTTTAGAGCATCAAGTATGAGGAGAAGTTCCATTATGTTGTCGTTTACCGGATGGCCGAGGGATTGTATAACAAAAACATCCTCCCCTCTCATAGACTCGTTTATCTTAACCCTTACCTCACCGTCGCTAAACCTACCAACCAATGCATCGGAAAGAGGTATACCAAGATGTTCGGAGACCTCTTGAGCTAACTTAGGATTGCTATTACCCGTAAGAAGCTTTATAGACCCAAACATTTTGCACCTCTTCTTTATTGTGTGGAAAGCTGGGGTGCCTGGATTCGAACCAGGAGCCCCCGGATCCAAAGTCCGGTGCTCTGCCAGTTGAGCTACACCCCATAACTTTCCACTCTGTAAAGCATCCAATTTCTGAGCTTGCAGGCAAGCCCCACCTCTGGCAGTGGCTCACCTACATAAAAGACGCTTGAACCACTACCACTAACCAGGGCCTTAAGCCCCAAGCTCCTCAAAAACCTAAGCACTTCACCCACTTCTGGGTAAAGCTCTCCAGCAAGCTCACCCAGCCTATTCTCCAAAGGGCTAAAATCTCCAGCCCTTAAGCAATCTATTATTTTATCACTTGATAGGTTTTCTGTCAATATATTTTCTTTCACCATACTATACACATAGGCGGTAGAACACTTTACCCTTGGGTATATGAGGGTAAAGACCCTTTTGGGCAGGTTTATCTTTTCAAGCACTTCTCCCCTACCCCTTCCAATGGCAGAGCCACCAAATAGGAAAAAGGGCGCATCGGAAGAGACTTGGGAGGCTATACTTTTTAGGTCCTCAAGGTCCAATGGGTTTCCAAGAAGTTCGTTTATGGCTTTTAGGACGGATGCCACATTGGAAGAGCCACCACCAAGGCCTGCGCCCTCTGGTATGTTCTTTTGTATGTATATGCGGAAGTTTATCTCTTTCCCAAGTCTATTTTCCATAAGTTTTATGGCCTTATAAACAAGGTTTTCTTCCATGGGTATGCCAGTGCTTGTCTCTACGGAAAGAGGTCCTTCCTCTATAAGTATTTCATCAAGGAGGTCTATTGTATGGTATACGGTAAATATCTCATGGTATCCATCGGGCCTTTTGCCCAAAAGCCATAGGCCAAGGTTTAATTTGGCAGGGGATAAAACCTTCATAATTATTATTTTAAGAGCATCTAAGCTAAAGGATAAAATCTCTTTATTCTTCTCAAAAAACAAAGTAAAATAAACCTCTTGAAATTAACATGCTTTGAATACATTACTTAAAGCTATGCGGGTTAGTCTAAAAGTTTCTGGAATGTCTTGTGTGAACTGTGCAAAGGCCATAGAGATAAGCCTTAAAAAGTTAAAGGGTGTGGAAGAGGTGCATGTATCCTTTGAGCTTGGAAGGGTGGTAGTGAGCTTTAATGAGGACCTCCTTGACGTGGAGCGGATAAAAGGTGTTATAGAGTCTTTGGGCTATAAGGTGGAAAGGGTAGAGGGTGGGCCAAAGGATATGCAAATACTTATCTTTTGCTGGCTTTCAAGCATAGCTATCATGGCTTTAATGTTTTGGCACAGTCCTTACAGCCCATATTTCCAGCTTGCCCTTGCTTTCTTGGTTCAGGCCTTAGGTGGTTATGGCTTTTATAAGGGTGCTTGGAGTTCTATAAAGGCAAGGGTGGGGAACATGGACCTTCTTGTAGCCCTTGGAAGCACATCAGCCCTTCTTTATAGCCTTCTTGCCTTTTTGGGTATAATACCCGGCGAGCCTTTTTTTGAGACCTCCGCTTTTCTGATCACTTTTGTAAAAACGGGTAAGTTCCTTGAGGAGCTTGCTAAGGACAGGGCGCTCAAAAGCCTAAGAGACCTCTTTGGCCTACAAACTGTAAGGGTTAGAGTTTTAAAGGATGGAAAGGAGGAGCTTAAGTCTTTGCAAGAGGTTTTTGTGGGAGATGTAATAGTGTTAAGGACTGGCGATATGGTGCCAGTGGATTGTAAGGTCCTTGAGGGTTCTCTTGAGGTGGATGAGTCCCTTATAACCGGTGAGAGTATGCCAGTCAAAAGGTCTCAAGGTGATAGGCTCATATCTGGTAGCTTGGTTATATCTGGGTTTGCAAAGGCAAAGGTGGAAAAGACCTTTAGCGGTAGCTATGTAAACCTATTGGTAAAGCTTGTGGAAGAAACACTTAGCAAACGGCCCAAGATTCAACGCCTTGCAGACAGATTTTCTCACTATTTTGTGCAGTTTGTAGTGGCCCTATCCTTAATTGTCTTTGCCCTTTGGTATCTAAAGACGGGTAGCCTTACTATGGCAGTTAATTTTTCTCTTGCTGTGCTTGTGGTCTCTTGCCCTTGTGCTTTTGGTATAGCTGTGCCTCTTGCCATAGTGGTGGGTGTGCTAAGGTCTCAGAAAAAAGGCCTACTCATAAAAGACCCATCGGTTTTTGAAAAGGATGTGCAGGTGTTGGTTATGGACAAAACTGGCACGCTAACGGAGGGCAAGCCAAAGCTGGTAAACTATGTGCTTTATAGGGAGGATGCTTTAGCCCTTACATGCAATATGGTAAAAGTATCAAACCACCCTTATGCTTTGGCACTTAGGGAGTTCTGCGGTGATAAAAGGTTAGAAGGGATAGATTTAAACACATGCAAAGAGGAGGTGGGTGTGGGCGTAATATGCGGTGAATACGTTCTAAGGAGGGGAGAAGAGGGGCAAGTGGCTCTGTATGAAAATGGTTCCAAGCTGGCCGAGTTCTTCTTTGAGGATGTGATAAGGAAAGGTGCCAAGGAGGTAGTAGAGTTTTTAAGGTCCAAGGGCATAGAGGTTATCATGCTTACAGGAGACAGGCAAGATAAGGCAAGGCGAATAGCAAAAGAGCTTGGCATTAGGGAGTTTTTTGCCGAGGTAAAGCCAGAAGAAAAGCTAAGCAAGATAAGAGAATTAAAAGAAAGGGGGTTAAAGGTTGGGATGGTAGGGGATGGTATAAACGATGCACCAGCTATGGCAGAGGCGGACCTATCCTTTGCCGTAGGTTCTGGCACGGATGTGGCCAAGAGAGTAGGTCATGTAATACTCCTCAGAGGCATAGAGGGCATAAGGGACTTTTTTGAGATAAAAGAAAGGACCATGAGAAGGATATGGCAAAATCTCTTTTGGGCTTTCTTTTACAATGCCGTAGGTATTCCCATAGCGGGTGGTTTGCTGTATAATAAGGGTATATACCTACGGCCAGAGATAGCCGGGTTGATGATGGCCTTTTCTTCCCTTAGTGTGGTATTGAATTCTATAAGGAAGTGATATATAATAGAAAAGCTGTATAACAGGAGGTAAAGATGGCGCTTAGGATTAGGGTTTCTAGGTATGGAAGAAGGCACCATCCCATATACAGGATTGTGGTGGCCGATGCAAAGGCTCCAAGGGATGGTAAGGTGGTGGATGTTATAGCCACCTACGACCCTGTAAACAAAAGGCTTATAGAGGTTAAAGAAGAAAAATTAAAGGATTGGTTAAGCAAAGGTGCTGAACTTACAGACAGGGCAAAAAGCATACTCAAAAACGCAAAAATACTCTAAGTAGGAGGTAGACCATGAGCCAACTAAGGGACATTGTGGAGATCACCGCCAAGTCCTTGGTGGACAATCCAGATAAGGTAAACGTGCAGGAGATTGAAGGGGAGAAGACTGTAGTTATTGAGCTAAGGGTTGACAAAGCAGACCTTGGCAAGGTAATAGGAAGGGGTGGGCGTATAGCAAGGTCTTTGAGAACCATCTTGGCCTCCATGGGCAGGAGGATAAACAAAAGGGTGGTTCTTGAAATCCTTGAGTAGGTTATAATAACCTCCATGGGAAGGACCATAAAAATGGCCGAGTCCCCCATGGAGGGGCATCCAGATAAACTGGCAGACCTTATAGCAGATGCACTCCTTGATGAGTTTATAAGAAAGGACCCATACAGTAGGGTTTCCCTTGAAATACTCCTTATATCTGGCATGACCTTAGTGGCTGGCCATGTGTCCACGGAAAGCTACGTGGATATTCCCGGCATAGTAAGAAAAACCATAAAAGAAGTAGGTTATAGCAGGCCAGAACATGGCTTTGATGCGGATTCTTCCGCCGTTTTAACCTCCATAGAAGAACAAAGTCCAGACATTGTTTTGGGTATATCCTCCGAGGGTGCGGGAGATACTGCCACCGTGGTGGGCTATGCCTGCACGGATACGGAAAACTACATGCCACTACCCATAAGCCTTGCCCATAGGCTTTCTCAAAAGGTCTCCGACCTTAGAAAATCTGGAAAGGCGCCCTTTTTGCGCCCCGATGGAAAGGTCCTTATCACCGTAGTATACGAGGATGACAAACCCCTTTTTGTAAAGGATGTAATAGTCTTTTGCCAGCATGACCCAGAGATATCCTTGGAAAAGCTAAGGGATTTTGTAGTGGAGGAGGCTGTTAAGAGGGTGATTCCCCAAAATCTTTTACAAAAGGATACAAAAATACTTGTGAATCCCTCCGGTAGGTTTGTTTTGGGTGGGCCTGCGGCGGATGCTGGTCAAACTGGAAGGAAGATAGTCTCCGATGCATACGGCGATGTGGCATACTCTGGCGGTAGCGCCTTTTCTGGTAAGGACCCAACAAAAACGGATAGGTCTGCCTCTTACCTTGCTCGTATGATGGCAAAGCATGTGGTAGCAAGCGGCCTTGCAGATAGATGTATGGTCCAAATGGCTTACGCCTTTGGCATGAGTGAAGTAATAGCCTTTGATATAGAAACCTACGGCACAGAAAAGGTAGACAAAGAAAAGATAAAAGAGGCCCTTTTGGATGTTTTTCCAACGGGACCAAAGAAGATAATAGACTTTCTGGACCTTAGAAAGCCCATCTATAAAAAAACGGCCTGTTATGGGCATTTTGGAAAGGAAGACCTACCCTGGGAAAAGCTAAGCCACATAGAAAGGTTAAAGGAAAGGATAGGAGTTTAAAAGTTTTAAAGCAGGCCAAAGGTGTAGGCCATACCTAATACCAAAAGTAAAAGGCCAATGGCCGTGCGTAGTATTCTTTCTCCTATTATCTTAGATAGATATGGCCCAATGGCTGAACCTATCCACACACCCAAGGCTTCTTTAAGCAAAAAATTCCAGTTGATATCCACACCAAGCTTGTAGTAATTTAGCATGCCTGTCAAGGTGGTTATAAAAACGACCAAAACTGCAGTGCCAGGTACATAATAAGCCAAAAGCCTCACTACCAACAGCATATAAGGAACTATCAAAAAGCCACCCCCACACCCATGGCAGAGGAAAGCATGGCAATGCCAAAACCAACAAAAAAGGGATTGAAGATGCTAATACTTTTTACTTCCTCGCCTTGCCTTAATTCAATCCTTAGCCCTTTCAAGCCTGTTGATAGATCCTTGTAGGTTTTTACCAGCTTTTTAGAGCCAAAGGCTTCATACAAAACCTTTATGCCTATGAAAAGAGTTAAAAGTCCAAAGAGGTATTTGTATTGCCTTATGTCTTTTAAATACTGGTAGGATAAAAAGGCTCCAGCGCTTGCACCCAATACACTACCAACTGCCAGCCAGAAAGCCAACCAAAAAACCACCCTTTTCTGTTTTAGATAAAGTGGTAGAGATATTAGGGGAGATAGAGCTACCAAAAACTGATTGTAGAACTTTACAAGGTTTGCATCCCTTATTCCAAAGATGGAAAGATGTCCCACGCCAGCCAATATACCACCTGCGGCACCCACGGTGGAAAAGATAAGTCCCACAACAAATCCCCAAAGTAATTCCATAGTAAACTTATTAAGTATAACACGTAGGTCTTGTGCTAAAAATAAATTAGACAAACCTTTTTATATTTTACTTTTTATATAGTCCAAAACCCTCTTTGGGTCTGCGGAAGGGTCCACTCCTCTGTATATCTTTTCTACCTTTAGTTCTGGATTTATCAAGATTGTATCCCTTGAACAAAATCCTGCTATCACATTTACACCATAAGCCTTTGCTACATTGCCCTTAGGGTCGGATAGGAGTTCAACGGATAATTTATGTTTTTCTCTAAACTTTCTTAGACTTTCCACATTATCCGTGCTTATCCCAAACACCTTTACCTTTAATTTTTCAAATTCTGGCATGAGTTTTGTATATTCTTTTGCTTGTGTGGTACATCCTGGCGTATCCGCTTTTGGGTAAAAGTATATAACTACCCACCTGCCCTTATAATCAGAAAGGTTAACTACCTTCCCTTCATGATTTTGCAAGCTAAATAGATAGGCAGGCTGGCCCTCCTGTATAGGGCTACCCATTTGAGCTATACCGAGAAGGGTAAAAAACTTTATGATAAACTCCTTCATGAAAATTTAAAGATAGGACTAACTTTTTATGTGTAAACTCTGTAATAGGTCCCAAATCCTTTCTTCAATACTATCTCTAACCTTTCTAAAAAACTCTCTTTTTGCTTCTGGTGGGCCTTCAAAGCTTGCTGGGTCTGGAAGGTCCCAGTGTATGTGCTTTCTTGCTGGGAGATTAGGACAGCTCTGTCTTGCGCTATCGCATAGGGTTATTACTATATCAAGGTCGTTGTAAGGTATTTCCTCAAGGCCCTTTGGTCTTTGAGAAGATAGGTCTATGTTTTTTTCTCTCATTACTTCCACGGCAAAGGGGTTTATTTCTTTTGCAGGATTGGAACCCGCAGAGTATATCTGAAGGTTTATACCAAGCTTTTCTGCTATTTTCTTTGCAAAAGCTTCTGCCATCTGGCTCCTTGCGGAGTTCCCTGTGCATATAAAGGCTATCTTCATAGCTTTGATTTTAAACGATTATTGTTAAGATTTTATTAAACCCATGGACCTTGAAAGGCTAAAAAACCTACAGCTTGATTGTGCAAAGAGGGTGATACAGGAGGACAGGTTTGAAAAGGTGGAGCTAATAGGGGGCATTGACCTCACCTTTGAAAGGATAGAAGAGAACCCCACACGCGCCTGGGCATGCCTTGCAGTAGTAAGGCTCTCGAACCTAAGGCTTGTCTATTATAAGGTGGTGGAGGGAGTGGTGGACTTTCCCTACATACCCACCTTTTTGGCCTTCAGAGAGCTCCCTCTTATGCTAAGGCTCTACCAAGAGGCGGAGGTAAGGCCTCATGTCTTTTTTATAGACGGTCAGGGGGTGGCCCATCCAAGGGGCTGTGGCATAGCCTCCCATTTTGGCGTGGAGACAAACAGCGTAAGCGTGGGTGTGGCAAAGACAAGGCTCTTTGGCTACTACAAAAACCTTGGAGAAAAGAGGGGAAGCTACTCCTATTTGACCTACAGGGGCCATATAGTGGGTGCGGCCCTCAGAACAAAGGATGGGGCAGAGCCTATTTATGTTTCCGTTGGCCATCTTATAAGCCTAAAAACTGCCATGGACCTTGTTTTAAGGACCTGTATTTACCGAATACCAGAACCTACAAGGCTTGCTCACAACATACTTCAAAGGGTGAGAAAGGGTTTAAAATAGTTTTCCATGTACTTCCAGGACCTTATAATGACCTTGCACAAGTTTTGGGCAGAGAGGGGCTGTGCCGTCTGGCAACCCTACGATATAGAGACGGGCGCAGGAACGATGAACCCAGCCACCTTTTTAAAGGTGCTTGGGAAAAAGCCTTGGAATGTGGCCTACGTGGAGCCATCAAGGAGGCCCAAGGATGGAAGGTATGGGGAGAACCCAAATAGGCTACAGCACTACTTTCAATTTCAGGTGATCCTAAAGCCCGCACCAGAAAACCCTCAGGAGATATACTTGGAGAGCCTTAAGGCCCTTGGCATAGACCCGAGGGAGCATGATATCAGGTTTGTGGAGGATGACTGGGAGTCTCCTACCCTTGGTGCTTGGGGTCTTGGGTGGGAGGTTTGGCTTGACGGCATGGAGATAACCCAGTTTACCTACTTCCAGCAGGCTGGAGGCCTTGACCTTGAGGAGATATCGGTAGAAATCACCTACGGCCTTGAGAGGATAGCCATGTATTTACAAGATGTGGACAGCGTCTTTGATATAAAGTGGAACCAGTGGCTAACCTACGGCGATGTTTTTAAAGTCTCAGAATACCAGTGGAGCGTGTATAACTTTGAAAAGTCAGACCCTAAGATGCTCTTTGAACTATATGAGATGTATGAAAAAGAGACAAAGAGGCTTTTGGAGGAGGGGCTTGTGCTACCAGCTTACGATTATCTTCTTAAGTGTTCTCATACCTTTAACCTGCTTGATGCAAGGGGTGTAATATCTGTGCAGGAGAGGGCAAGGTACATAAGGAGGATGAACACCTTGGCTCAGAGGATAGCAAAGATGTATTTGGAAACCTTGGCATGAAGGTAATACCCTACGGTGGTGCCAAAAGGGTAACGGGTAGCTGTTTTTATGTGGAGGTGAGGGATGTAAGGCTTCTTATAGACTGTGGTATGTTTCAGGGAGAGGACGAGGAGAAAAACTACGAGCCCTTTCCCTTTGACCCCAAAAAGCTGGATTATGTCATACTGACCCATGCCCACATAGACCACTGCGGAAGGATACCCTTACTTGTAAAGGAGGGCTTTAAAGGAAAGATCATATGCACGGAGCCTACGGCCAAACTCTCAAGACTTATGCTTTTGGACGCAAGCAAAGTTATGTATGAAAACTACAAGACTCTTTTGAAAAAGCTTGCAAGGACGGGCAGGGTGCCAAGGGAGCCACTCTACGAAGAGTATGACGTGCTTGAAGCTATGGAGTTTTTCAAAATAAGGCTTCCTTACAACAAGGACTACAGGCTTTCAAAGGGCGTTGTGCTAAGGCTTAGGGATGCTGGGCATATACTTGGGTCAGCCTTTGTGGAGCTTGATATATACGAGGACAAAAAGCCCAAAAGGGTCATCTTCTCTGGAGACCTTGGCAACAAGAACAAGCCCATAGTGCAAGACCCAGAAAGTCCATCGCCTGCGGACTATGTCTTTATAGAAAGCACTTACGGAGATAGGAATCACAAGAGCTTTGAAGAATCCAAGCAAGAGCTTCTTGAGGCCATAAGATACACCATAGGAAGGGGTGGCAACCTCATCATACCCTCCTACGCCCTTGAGAGGGCCCAAGAGATACTCTACGTTTTGAGAGAGTTTTATGAGGAGGGAAAGCTACCCAAATGCCAAATATTCCTTGACAGCCCTTTGGCCATAAGCATAACAAAGCTTTTCACCTCCCATCCAGAGTTTTATGACAGGGATACTTACGAGGTCTTCCTTGAGAAGAATCCCTTTGAACTTCCAAACCTTATCTATACAAAGGATGTGGAAGAGTCAAAGGCTATAAACTCCATAAGCTCCGGCGCCATAATAATCGCAGGGTCTGGCATGCTAAACGGTGGGAGGGTTCTACATCATCTCAAATACAACCTCTGGAGGGAGGAGTGTTCCATAGTCTTTGTGGGCTACCAGCCGAAAGGCACCCTTGGAAGGAAGATAATAGAAGGGGCTCAAACAGTAAGGATATTCTCGGAAGAGATAAACGTGAGGGCAAAGGTCTTTACCATAAATGGCTTTTCCTCCCATGCGGACCAAAGGGGCCTCTTAGAGTGGCTCTCCTATACCCAAAGGCCTCAAAAGGTCTTTCTCATACACGGAGAGGAGGAGAAGATGAAGGTCTTTGGTGAGGCCATAAAGAACGAGCTTGGCCTCCCTTGGCATATACCAGAAGAGGGAGAGGTGATAGAGCTCTAATCCAGCACATTCACGCTTATTATGGACCTGTATATACTTCTTAGCCTGTGTCTTTCAAGATAGTTCTTGGCTATGGCGCCTATATGATTCCTTTTCCCATCCTCTTGGGTGATGCTGTGGACTGCATGGTAGATAACAGGCTCTCCCCTTTCCATGCCTCCGTATATCATCACATGGCCTTTCATGAATATAAGAGTCCTAAAGGGTGGAAGGTCTTTTAAAAGGTTTTTAAACTCTTCATAAGAGGAAAAGCTACTTGCCACAATCCTTCCTATCTTTGCCTGCTGGGCTGAGTTCCTTGGAAGTTCAAGGCCAAAGACGGCATAAAGGCTTTGCACGAGGGAAGAGCAATCCCACCTTCCTTCCTTTCCACCCCAGTCGTAAGGTATGCCAAGAAGGCCTTCAAGCATGGGCCTTGCCCTCTCTTCGCTAAAGGTTAAAAAACCCTCTGAAAGGCCCTCTTCCTTCTTTATCCATGTGGTCCTCAAATCTGGAAGCAACACCCTGTAGCCTTCCTCTTCCTTCTCCACATAGGGTATTTTGGAGCCAAGGCCAAAGACCACACCACCTATCTCCACTTTATTTTTCACAACCACAAGGAAGGGCATTTTTATAATCTTTAAAAGCTCCTCCCTGCTTTTTACAAGAACATCTTCCCTCTTTACCCAGCCCCTCATATAGGGTGCATGAACATAGAGCCATTCTCCATCCTTTGATCTGTGGAGTATGGCAAGGGGTGTAAAAGGCTCAAGGAGGGTGTATTGGTTGTAGTCTATGGCTGGGTTCCCTTTGTGGATAATGTCTTGGCTTGGGTACATACGCATGTTGGTCCTTTTTAGCGTCCATCCAAACTTTACAAGCACAAGGTCTGGTATGCTTTCAATGTTTGCCTTTTCCATAAAAGCCAAAAGGTCCTCTTTCTTTAGCTCTCTACCATTTATAAAAAGCCTTCCCTTTGGTAGCTCATCCTCCCTTATCCAATCCTTTACCCTTTTGCCATCCAGAACTTGGGGAAAGTCTTCAATCCTTTTCATATGGTCAATGAGATCGTAGGACTGTTGGTTTATAAGCGCCACGTTGAGGCCATAGCCAAGGTTAAAAATAAAGAGTATAAAAAGGGCTATCATACCTCCCTTCTGAAGCCTTCCTTTAAAGCCTTTTCCATCCATCCAAAGCATATGGTATAGTTTTCTTCCAGTCTTGCCTTTAAGTCTTGTAAAAACTCCCTTACATCCATAAGCTCTTCTGGTGTCATATTAGGAAGGTCCTTTATTAGACTCTCCAGCTCCACCCTTAAGGCTTCCGGGTGAAAAGGGTCAAGGGATAACCTTTTAATCTTTTCCAACCTTTCCCTTAAGTCTTTTTCCATATACACCTTCAAAGGCCAAAAATAACCTGCTTTCCACCTTCTACCCTTAGGGGTGGTGTATGCCTCAAAAGGTTTATGGAAAACTCCAGATTATCATAAAGGGTTATGGAATAATTGTCCCAAAAGACACAGGTGCCAGCCAAGCAGAAGTAGCCTCCGCTTGTGGGTGCCAGCTGTTCCGCTATCAAAAGGGTGTAGTTGCCCATGTTGGACTGGGCCGTATCTTCGGCCCTTACCACCACCTTTATATCGGGCATGAGGGGCTTTATGGAGGCAGTGCATGCAAGCATTATACGGTTTACATTCACCTCGTTCTTCTCGTTCTTGTTATACCTTCTTATCTTTGAAGTGACCACAAAGTACTTGTCCCCTTGGTGGTTGTTTACCTCATCGGTCACCTCGTCGGGGTTTAGCTCCATGCCAAACCTTCTTGCAAGGCTGTTGCATGTGTCCGCTATGTGGTCTTCGTTTTTATAGTATCCCAAAAGGATCACCTTTTTGCCCTCCTCCCAAACCCACTTTTCTACTTCCTCCGCCTCCTTTTCACTAAAAGGTATCTCTGGATAGTTAAAGACTATGGTGTCATACTCTATAAGCTTTTCCCACTTGTCTACTTCATGTATTATAAGGCCTCTCTTTTCGGCCTCCTTTTGGAGGATGGAAAAGTAGTAGTAGTCCGTTATGGTAAACTCCTGGTGTGTTATACTCCAAGCTACTCTTGTTTGTCTAAGCATAGCTTAATTATACCACAGGCTTTAAAAAGGCCGTGTGTATGCTCTTTTTGCCCGATGGGAACTCCACCAAAGCCTGTGAATCTTCAAGGCTTAGAATAATGCCCTCTCCAAAGACCTCATGCCATACCCTGTCGCCCACCTTGAACCTATGAAGGCTTTTTAGCTCTGGCATGTAGGTGGTCTTCTTCTTTACAAAGGCCGAAAGGTCAAGGAGGTTTTTGGGTATGTAAGATAGGAACCTGCTGGGCTTTGAATCCCTTGTGTAGCTCATAAAGAGTAGGTCCTTTGCCCTCGTTATGGCCACATAGAAAAGCCTTAGCTCCTCCTCAAGCTCCTCCTCGCTCTCCAAGGCCCTTTCATGGGGCAGTATGCCCTCTTCTAGCCTTGGAAGAAAGACCACATCAAACTCCAAACCCTTGCTGGCGTGTATGGTCATTATCCTCACCGCTCCCTCTTCCTCCTCATGCTCCAAAAGAAAGTCTATCTCTTTGAAGACCTCCTCCAAGCTATAGCCCTCCTCTCTTTTCTGCCTTAAATACCTTATTAGCTCCCTCACATTCTCTTTTCTCTCCTCACCGTCCTTGTATTCCTCCTCCAGATAGGACCAAAAGCCTACCCTTTCAAGGAACTCTTCAAAGGACCTTGCATAGTCCTCAAGTCCCTTCTTCAAAAGGGATAGGTTTTTCAAAAGGCCGTAGAGCTCCATGGCCTTTGTCTGAGGAAGCTCCTTTAATGCAAGCCTTGAGCCCTCCAAGCAGTTGCCCTTGCCAAGTTTCACTATAAGCTCTACGCTCTTTTCCCCTACGCCCCTTGTGGCCACACTTACGGCCCTCTCAAAGCTAAACCTATCGTAAGGGTTTATAAGAAGCTTTATAAAGCTCAAGGCATCCTTTATCTCGGCCCTTTCAAAGAACCTTATGGCACCCACTACCTTGTAGGGTATCTTAAAGCTATAAAAGGCCCTCTCAATGGCCTCTGTAATGTAGCCTACCCTTACAAGGATGGCTATCTGGGAGTGTTTGTAGTGGTTTAAGAGCTCTTTCACCTTTGAGGCTATCCATAGGGCTTCCTCTTCAGGTTTTTCAAATCTTTTTACCACAGGCTTCTCTTCCCCCTGCCTTGTGGGCCTAAGGATGGGCACAAGCTCCTTCCATTGGGCCTTAGAAGCCTGAAGTATGGAATTGGCCACATACAATATGTATGGCCTTGAACGGTAGTTATACTCCAGCTTTATCACATCCGGGTTAAAGTCCTCAATAAAGCGCAAAATGTTGTCCGGCCTTGCATACCTCCACTCATAAATACACTGGTTTGGGTCCCCTATCACGCATACATTCTTGTCCGCAATGAGCCTTAGGACCTCATACTGCACCGTGTTCGTATCCTGGAACTCATCCACCAAAACAAAGTCAAAGTCTTCCCTTATGCTTGGCCTTGACCTCAAGAGCTTCAGAAGGTAGAGCATGATAAGGCTAAAATCAAGAAGGTTCATCTCCCTCGCAACGGTCAAATACTCTTTGAAGGCCATCTCAAGCCTCTCATCCTCCGGTCCTTTTAGGTCCTCTATCCTGTGTGACATGTAGGCTTTTAAGAGGTCTGGGTTTAGGTTTTTTAGCTGGGCTACCCTTTTGATAAGCTTGTTCCTGTCCTCTTCCGAGAGTAAAGTAAAGTCAGGCCTTAGCCCTATCTCCCTTCCCCTCTCCTTCAAAAGCCTTAGAGCTACCGAATGAAAGGTGCCAGCCCAAGGAAGCTCCACTTCAGCCACCTTTTTCACCCTTTCCTTTATCTCCTTGCTTGCCTTGTTGGTAAAGGTGATGGCCAAAATCCTTGAAGGGTCAATGGCCTTTTCCCTTATTAGAAACTCTACCTTGTGGGCCAAGGTCTTGGTCTTTCCAGAGCCAGCACCCGCTATAACAAGAAGGGGCTTTCCAAAGTGTTTTACCGCTTTCTCCTGAGATGGGTTTAGTCTTTCCATGAGTGATAGAGAATATAGTATAAAGCACACACCCTATGAGAAATTAACCCTTTGTAGAGGCACGGTATGCCGTGCCCTTATTTGGATTTTTGAGGGTTGCAGTTTGTCTCATTTATTTTTAGCAAAAAAATGATGGTGGCATACCACATTGTTTAATTAATTTCTCACCACACGCATGTAAGCAAGCATAAACTGATATAATATTCACCATGCGACGCAAGGGAGCAAAGGAGAAGATATTGGAAGCCTCCCTTAGGCTCTTTTCTGAGAAGGGAATAAGGGAGACCACCATTAAGGACATAGCCAAGGAGGTGGGCATAACAGAGGGAGCCATATACAGGCATTTCAAAAGCAAAGAGGAGATAGTGCTTGGCCTTTTTAGCTCCTACTCGGAGGAGCTTTATAATAGGCTCATATCTGTAGTCAAAGAAGAAGCACCTTACAAGGAACGCTTTTACAAGGCTGTAGAGACCTTTCTCTCCTTTGCCTTTGAAAATCCTTCTGCCTTTAAATACCTAAACATCTTCCACTACCTTAGGGCTGAGGATATAAAAGGCTTTGAAAGGCTTCCAAAGGATGCCCTGCTTGAACTCATTGAAAGTGGCATAGAGGAAGGCCTCATAAAAATAAGAAAAGAGTATGCCCTTGCAGTCTTTGTGGGAACTTTAGAAAGAATCTTCCTTTTGGTGGATGTTGGGTTAATAGGTAAAGAAGAGGTTAAGACGGAGGAGATAGCCAACATAATATGGAAGTCATTGAGTTAAAATAAAAGCTACTATGAAGTATTTACTTTCTGAAAACCAGATACCAAAGAGATGGTTTAACATAGTGCCTTATCTTCCCAAGCCCCTTGACCCGCCCCTTGACCCTCAAACGGGCCAGCCTGTAAGCCCCGATAAGCTCTTAGCCATATTCCCAGAACCCATAGTGGAGCAGGAGGTATCCGATAAGGAGTGGATTGACATACCGGAAGAAGTGTTGAGGATATACAGCCTTTGGAGGCCCACACCCCTTCACAGGGCAAAAAACCTTGAAGAGTACTTGGGAACTCCCGCCAAGATATTCTACAAGAACGAAAGTGTATCTCCCCCTGGGAGCCACAAGCCCAACACCGCCGTAGCCCAGGCTTACTACAACAAAATATCCGGTGTGAAAAGGCTTACCACAGAAACGGGAGCTGGTCAGTGGGGAAGCTCTCTTGCCTTTGCCACCCAGTTTTTTGGCATTGAGTGTGAAGTTTTCATGGTAAGAGTTAGCTACAAGCAGAAGCCCTTTAGAAGGATCCTTATGGAAACCTGGGGAGGAAAGGTGGTACCATCACCGAGCCCTTATACTCAATCGGGTAAAAGGTTTTACGACGAAGACCCAGAGCATCCCGGAAGCCTTGGTATAGCCATAAGCGAGGCCATTGAAAGGGCCCTTTCCACGCCAAACACCAAATACTCCCTTGGAAGCGTTCTCAATCATGTGCTATTACACCAAACCATAATAGGCCTTGAGGCGAAGATGCAGATGGAGATGGCTGGCTACTACCCAGACTATGTGATAGGTTGCATAGGAGGAGGTAGCAACTTTGCGGGCCTTGCCTTTCCCTTTTTAAAGGATAAGATAACTGGAGAAAGGCCAAACCTTGAGGTTATCGCTGTGGAGCCAAAGGCATGCCCAACCTTAACAGAGGGTGAATATAGGTATGATTACGGAGACACGGTTGGGCTTACGCCCTTGATAAAGATGTACACCCTTGGTCATGATTTTGTTCCACCACCCATACATGCGGGCGGGCTAAGATACCACGGCGATGCACCACTTGTGTGCCTCTTATACAAGGAAGGCTTCATATCTGCATCAGCCTACAAACAGAGGGAGGTTTTTGAAGCCGCTTTGACCTTTGCAAGAACTGAGGGCATAGTGCCAGCCCCAGAGTCATCCCACGCCATAAAGAAGGCCATAGACATAGCCCTTGAATGCAAGAGAACGGGAGAGGAAAAGGTTATTCTCTTTAACCTTTCTGGACATGGCTACTTTGACCTTAACGCTTACGATATGTTTTTAAGAGGTGAGCTTGCAGATACATAAACCCCGCACCCGAGACGGCGGGCCTACCGTTGCTCCCTTTCGGGCCTGGCGGGGTTCAACCCTGTCCCGTTGCGGGGCTATGTATAATTATATCCTCATTTGCTTCCTTTGACCACTCTTGCATGGCACTAAGGGCCCTCTCTACCAAAAGCCTCTTCCTCTCTTGCTTGTCCTTTACCTTTACATCCAAGGGTGGCAAAAGGCCAAGCATTGGGGACATGGGCTGAAGCGTTCCTTCTTTTGTGGTTATATACTTCACCAAAGCTCCAAGCATGGTCTCCTCTGGAGCCATAAGTAGCTTCTTTCCCTTTATAAGCCTTCCTGCGTTTATGCCAGCCAATATGCCCGTGGCTGCGGAGGCCACATAGCCTTCCACGCCCGTTATCTGCCCAGCAAAGAAGATGTTTTCATACTTTCTCATGTTCAAAAAGGGCGTTAGCACCCTGTTGGACTGTATGAAAGTATTCCTATGCATGGAGCCAAGCTTTACAAAGACAGCATTCCTCAAGCAGGGTATTAGCCTCAAAACCCTCTTTTGCTCCGAGTAGGTCATCCTGGTCTGAAAGCCCACCAAGGAAAGAAGAGTTCCTTCCTTGTTTTCCTTTCTTAGCTGGACCACCGCAAAGGGTTGTTTTCCAGTCCTTGGGTCCACAAGGCCCACGGGCTTCATAGGCCCAAAGAGCAAGGTCTTATAGCCCCTTTCGGCCATCTCCTCTATGGGCATACAGCCCTCAAAACAAACAAGGTTTTCAAATTCCTTTGGCTTTATCTTCTCAGCCTTCAAAAGCTCCTCATAAAAGACCTTATACTCCTCCTCTGTAAGCACGCAGTTAAAGTAATCATCCCCACCCTTCCCATAACGGGAAGCCCAAAAGCCCTTTGAAAAGTCCACGCTGTCGGCCTCCACTATGGGAGCTATGGCATCGTAAAAGTAAAGGTAATCAAAGCCTACCAGCTCCTTTATGTCTTCCGCCAGAGCTTCTGAGGTAAGGGGCCCAGAGGCCACTATCACCACCCTATCCCTTGGAACCTTCTTTACCTCTTCCCTTACAAGCCTTATGTTGGGATGCTCTTGGATTTTACTTGTTATATAATCGGAAAAGATTTCTCTGTCCACCGCCAAGGCAGTGCCTGCAGGCACATAGGCATACTTGCCAGCGGAGACCACAAGAGAGTCAAGCATCTCCATTTCAGCCTTAAGAAGCCCAGCACCGGAAGTGATCTCCATACTACCCAGAGTGTTGCTACACACAAGCTCGGCAAGCTTATCCGTCCTGTGAGCTGGCGTGGGCCTTTGAGGCCTCATTTCATAAAGAAGCACCCTTATGCCCATATTGGCCAGTCTGTAGCTTGCCTCCACACCAGCCAAACCACCACCTATTACAATCACCTCCTCCATAAGCTTTATAATATAATAATACGCTGGGGGTGGCACTTTTGAAAGAGCTTTGGCTTTTTATCGCCTCATTTCTTCTCTCTTTTGCCATGTGCTATCTTTTCATAAGGTTTAACCCCTTTGGCAGTTGGGCCTATGACCCTACCTCCGGTGGTCCCCAGAAGTTTCACACCAAGCCTGTGCCAAGGGTGGGAGGCCTTGCCATCTTTATAACCCTTTTGTTCTTCTCCTTCTTTGAAGGTTCCTATTGGACCCTTGTCCTATGCAGCCTTCCAGCCTTTTTGGGTGGCCTTTTGGAGGACCTTACCAAAAGGGTGGGAGTAAGAGAGCGCTTTTTCCTTACCATGCTTTCAGGAGCCCTTGGCTACTTCCTCCTTGATGCCTACATAAACCGTGTAGACCTTCCCATCTTTGACCACCTTTTGAGCCTTTCCCTTGTATCCTTTGCCTTCACAGTTTTTGCAGTGGGTGGAGTGGCCAACGCCATAAACATAATAGATGGCTACAACGGCCTTGCCAGCGGCGTATCCCTCCTTAGCCTCTTGGCCCTTGGCTATGTGTCCTACTTGGTGGGGGACTATCATCTTGCCAAGCTGTGCCTCCTTTTATGCTGTGCCATCTTAGGCTTTTTCCTTTGGAACTACCCTTCCGGAAGTATCTTTTTAGGCGACGGTGGAGCCTACCTCCTTGGCTTCCTGATAGCGGAAGTGAGCGTGCTTTTGGTCCAAAGGAACCCAGAGGTCTCCCCATGGTTCCCCTTGCTTGTGGTAGCCTACCCGGTGGTGGAAACACTTTTTTCTATTTATAGGAGGAAATTACTAAGAGGCACAAGTCCGGGAGAACCAGACAAGTTGCACCTACATACGCTCATATACAAAAGGCTGGTAAAGGTGGAAGACAAGCTTCTAAGAAACTTCATGACTTCCCCCTACCTATGGACCCTAAGCCTCCTAAGCATAATTCCCGCCGTGATCTTTTGGAAGAATACTTTAATACTTATAGCACTTTTCCTTTGCTTTGTGTGGGTTTATGTGGTTTTTTATAGAAGGTTGGTGAGGTTTGGAATGAGATGATTTCAAATTTACTTAATATTTTCAAGGTTAAGACAAGCAAAGCTGAAACAGTTTTAGAAGGGGCTATTAGGTCCTCCCTTTTAAACCTCTTTGCCAGAGCTTTTGGTTATGGAAAGTCTGTGGCCATTGCAGTGCTTCTTGGTTTTAGCTACCAAACGGATGCCTTTTTTATGGCTCTGTCTTTGATAGGACTATTTCTCATTTTTGCAGATGTTTTTGATTCCATAGGTGTCCCCCAGCTTGTAAGATCAAGGCTTGAATCCCAAGAAGCCTTCAGAAGATTAACAGGCTTGCTCTTTACCTTTACCACAGGCTTATCCTTCTTTATTACCATACTTTCCCTTTTGCTACTTCCCTTCGTTCTTAAAATACCCAAGGGCTTTAGAGAAGAAGCTTTAAGCTTCACACAAACCTCTTATCTGTTGCTTATTCCTTACCTTTTTTTAAGTTTTTATTTCCATCACTTTGGAGCAATCCTCAGAAGCCAGCGTAGATTTACTCCCTATTTCATTGGAGAACTTATTTTCTCTTTATTTACCTTTGGATTAATCATCTTAGGCTTGCTTTTCTTCAAAGATTACAGGGTTTTACCTATCAGCCTTTCCTTGGCCCAATTTTTTGCAACTTTTTATACGGTATATGTAGGTAGGGATTTTCTTCATTTTACTTTTTACTTTGACGAAACAGTAAAAAAATTAGTTTTGCAGTTTTCTCAACTCCTTTCAGTGTACGGAGTTTTGCATCTTTTTATTATAGTGGATAGAGCCTTTGCTTCTTATCTTGGTGAAAAGGCAGTTTCAGCATTAACTTATGGGTTCTTGCTAGCTTCAGCTCCAAGAGGCATACTGAAATTTGAAAATATAGCTATAACAGCGTTATCCGAGACAAAGGGATCTATTGAAAAGCTTAGTTTTTATCTAAGAAAACTTTTAATACTTACATTGCCCATAGCCGTTGTATTTTTTATTTCAGCCCCCCTTTTAGTAAAGCTCTTTTTTGGTTATGGTGCCTTCTCTAAGGTAGATATTGACCTTACTTCCAAAGCTTTTAGGTTTTATGCTTTATCCCTACCTCTTTTGTTCTTCTGGCCATTGATATTTAGGGTTTTTCAGATTAAAGAAAGACTTTTAGGCTTGAGCTTGCTATCCCTCTTTGGAGTTTTGACAAATGCATTTTTTAATTACCTTTTTGTCTTTACGCTCTCCTTAGGTGTTGAAGGGATCTGCCTTGGCACTTTTTTAGCGTATCTTATGCTTTGTACTGTTGGTTTTTATTGGTTAAGGAAGATCTCTTAATAGAGTGTGTTATAAAGCACATGATAAATTGAGGCATGCAAGTAGCAAAATATACTGTATAAGTACCAGGATGTACCAAGGAGGTTTGCAAAGTGAATGGAGAGAAAAAAGGTGGGCATAGGCAAAGTTTCAGAATGCGGAATATAAGCTTTTGTTATACTTGGAGGTTTTGGATTTAATTACTTTGACAAGGTTTTTAGTGGCTCCTTTTTTGTGCCTTTCAGTTGCAATAGTTTACAATTTCTGGGAAAACTATGTAAATCATGAAAGAAGAAGATTCAAACCTAAAAGCCTTTTTGGTAGGTTTTTAGCAAGTATAACCAAGCCGTTTGGCTATTTGGTTTTCTTATTGGATAAAGAGAGTTTTTGGGATAAAATTAGAAACTATTTGAGGATAAAAACATGGTAAAATGCCTATTAAGAGGCAGCTATGGAATTTAAAGAACATGAGATAATATGGACCGATGAAAAGGTTGCAAGGCTATGGGATTTTTATTCAAGAACATTCCCATATAATGAACTTTATTTTACAAAAGCAGTTGGAAAAGATGTTTTAAAAAGGACTCAAAAAATTGTAGGAAAACTTACTGGCTTAACTATACTTGACTTTGGCTGTGGGCCTGGCTTTCTTGTGGACCATCTTATAAGTCTAAATATAAAACCTAAGAAATATATTGGTCTTGACTTTTCAAAAAAATCAATAGACGCATTGCTAACAAAAAGAGATAGGGCTAATTTCCCTATCGAAGGTATTTTTGTAAGCAAACTTCCATCATCTTTGGAAAAAAACACTATAGATTTATGTTTTTTAATAGAAGTTATTGAGCATTTAAATGATGAGTATTTAGAAAAAACTTTGCAAGAAGTATACAGAGTATTAATACCTGAAGGAAAACTAATAATAACAACTCCAAATAAGGAAGATTTAAGACTGTCTATGAACTTTTGTCCAGAGTGTGGTTGTATATATCATAAATGGCAACATGTTAGAAGTTTGGATAGATTTAATTTAGAAAAGGTTGTAGAAGCTTATGGTTTTAGAAGATTAAAAATTGTTGAAACTAATTTTCTTTCAAGAGATAATATTTTAAAATATTTTTATCATTGGCTAAGATATAAGTTAAAAGGAGAAAAAAACAATTTGTTTGGGGTTTTTGTCAAAAATGCAGGAAAGCAATGAGAAATGGAGAGTAAGATATGAAAGATAAGAAGTTAGCCCTTTTTTTACCATCACTTCATGCTGGTGGAGCGGAGAGAGTTATGTTAAATTTGGCAAAGGGATTTTCTGAAAAAGGCATTAAAGTAGATTTAGTGCTTGCTAAAGCAGAAGGTCCACTTCTTTCTTATGTTCCAAAAAATGTAAGGATAGTGGATTTGAAAGCTAAAAGAACACTTTATAGCCTGCATGGATTAATCCAATATATAAAAACTGAAAGACCAAAAGCTTTACTTTCAACTATGTATCATGCCAATATTATAGCTATTTGGGCAAAAATACTCGCAAGAATTCCACTTCGATTAGTCATAAGGGAAGCTATTACAACTTCATTGTGTATCCGTTCAGAAGAGAGTCTACGTGGTAGATGGATTATACCTATCTTGATTAAAGGATTTTATAGATATGCAGATGTAATAATAGCTATTTCCCAAGGAGTGGCGGAGGATCTAAAAAAGCTTACATACATTTTACAAGATAAAATTCGTGTGATTTATAACCCTATAGATTTGTCAAAAATCTTTATGCTTGCAGACGAACATCTGGATTATCCATGGTTTAATGATTATCCTGTAATTTTAGGAGCAGGAAGATTAGTTCCACAAAAAGATTTTGAAACTTTAATAAAGGCATTTGCAATAGTTAAAAGAACATTGCCTGCTAAGCTTGTGATTTTAGGTGAAGGAAAGGAAAGAGAGAAATTAGAACAGCTAATAAAGGATTTAAAACTCGAGGGTGATGTTTCTTTACCTGGTTTTACGAACAATCCATATAAATATATAAAGAAATCATCTATTTTTGTGTTGAGTTCCAGATTTGAGGGATTTCCAAATGTTTTAGTGGAAGCTATGGCATTAGGTACACCTGTTGTATCCACAGATTGTCCAAGTGGTCCTGCAGAAATTTTAGAAGGTGGAAAATGGGGTAGGCTCGTACCTGTTGGGGATCCTATGGCTTTGGCAGAGGCTATAATTCAAACCTTAAAGTACAACAGCTTAGACATAAAGGCACTTCAAAAAAGAGCTATGGATTTTTCCATGGACCGGATAATTCCAACATATTTGGAGGTTTTGGAATATGTTTAGATTTGGTATGAAAGAAAAAATACTTCAATCTTTTAGGTCAAGGATGCTTATAACATTAGACAAGATAACAAAAACTGTTTTTAAAAAATACTACCTTATATGGCCGGAAATTGATTGGTTTTATAATAAGAGCTTTGAAGATTATTTAAAAATATTTAATGAATACAATGGTTTTAATGCTTATAGAAGGTATATACTTTTACAACTTCTAAGGCTTGTGGAAGATGTGCCTGGAGATACAGCAGAATGTGGAGTATATAAAGGTGCCTCTTCTTGGTTAATACTTGCTGCTAATTCTGCCAACAAAAGGATCCCTAACAAGATCCATCACATGTTTGATTCCTTTGAAGGTTTATCTAAACCAAAGGAAGTAGATGGAATTCATTGGAAAGAAGGTGATCTTAAAGCAAGAGAAGAGGAAGTTATAGAAAACTTAAAGCCCTTTAAAGGGAAATTTAAAATTTATAAGGGCTGGATCCCATATAGATTTCAAGAAGTTAAGTATTTAAAATTCTCCTTTGTTCATATAGATGTAGATTTGTATCAGCCCACTTTTGATAGCATAGCTTTCTTTTATGATAGAGTAAATGATGGCGGCATAATACTTTGCGATGATTATGGTTTCTCCAGTTGTCCTGGTGCTACAAAAGCAATTAATGAGTTTTTGGAGGACAAACCAGAAAAAATGATTTATCTTCCAGTCGGCGGTGGCTTCATAATAAAAGGTTTAAGAACATCTGAGGATATAGACTTATCTCAATTCATAAAGGAGGCAATAAATGTTAGACAAACTGCTTAACAAAGAAGAAAGTATATGCGTTGTGGGTTTGGGCTATGTGGGGTTGCCCCTTGCGGTGGCTCTTGCCAAACACTTTTCGGTAATAGGCTTTGACAAAAACCCAAAAAGAATAGAAGAGCTTAAGTTGGGCATAGATAGGAACAATCAAGTCTCACAAGAAGAATTGCTATCTTCGGAAATAAGATTTACGATCTTGGAGGAAGATATAAGAGAGGCTAAACTTATAATAGTTGCTGTTCCAACACCTGTTGATAAGTTAAAGAATCCCGATCTATCCTTTCTAAGGTCGGCTTCAGCCCTTGTGGGAAGAAATCTCCAAAGAGGTTCTATTGTGGTCTATGAATCCACGGTATATCCAGGTGCCACAGAAGAGGTGTGTATTCCCATTTTAGAAAGGGAAAGCGGTCTAACCTGGAAAAAAGACTTTTTTGTTGGCTATTCGCCAGAAAGGGTCAATCCCGGAGATAAAGAACATACCATAGAAAACATAGTAAAGGTTGTCTCCGGGGATACTGAAGAGACTCTTGAAATAATTGCGGGAGTTTATAGTAAGGTCATAAAGGCTGGGATTTACAAAGCCAAGGATATAAGAACAGCGGAAGCGGCAAAGGTTATAGAGAACATCCAGAGGGATATAAACATAGCCCTAATTAATGAGCTTGCCATAATCTTTCATCATATGGGATTAGATACGAGGGAAGTGCTAAAAGCTGCAAGTACTAAATGGAATTTCCTAAGGTTTGAGCCGGGGCTTGTTGGAGGTCATTGCATACCCGTTGATCCCTACTATTTGGCGCACAAGGCTTTGGAGGTGGGCTATGTGCCCCATCTTATCCTTGCGGGAAGGCGAATTAACGAGGAGATGGCAAACTATGTAGCTGAAGAGACTATAAAGCTTCTTATAAAGTCTGGAAAAAGGGTAAAGGGGGCAAAGGTTGCCCTTTTAGGAATAGCCTTTAAAGAAAATGTGCCAGATGTGAGGAATAGCAAGGTATATGACCTTTATAGGAAACTAAAGGACTTTGATGTAGAAGTATATGTTTATGATCCTATAGCCAATGCGGAAGAGGTTATTGGTGAATATGGCATTAAGCTTATAGAAGATCTATCCGCCTACGCCCCTTATGATGCTATAGTGCTTGCAGTAAGGCATAACATTTTCTTAGAAAATTTGAGCTTGGATAAACTAAAGGCAATTACTACAGAGCCTAATATAATTGTTGATGTAAAGGGTGTATTTGAGGCAGAAGAGGCAAGGAAAAAGGGATTTGTATATTGGAGATTATAGGAATTCCTGGAATAAAACTTTAAACAATGTGTGGCATAATTGGCTTTGTTGATTTTAGCAAAAGAACTGGAGAGGCTATTCTAAGGAGAATGACCGATGCTCTTTTCCATAGAGGCCCAGACCAGTCTGGGCATAGTTTTTATGAAGCTGATTATGCTACCATAGGACTCGGGCATAGAAGATTATCCATTTTAGACCTTTCTCCATTGGCACGCCAACCTATGGCTTTTGAAGATTTGGAGATAGTTTATAACGGGGAGGTTTATAACTTCAGAGAGATAAAGAAAGACTTGGAAAAGGAGGGTTATAAATTTACTTCAAACTCCGACACGGAAGTAGTTCTAAAGGCTTTTCATAGATGGGAGATATCCGCAGTACACAAGTTTAGAGGTATGTTTGCCTTTGCTATATACGACAAAAAAGACCAAAAACTTATACTATGCAGAGATCGTCTTGGAGTAAAGCCACTTTATTGGTATTACAAGGATGGGCTTTTTATGTTTGCTTCCGAGCTTAAGGCTTTTCACCAACATCCAGGCTTTGAGAAAAAGCTAAACATACAAGCCTTGAGTCTATATCTCCAATATGGCTACATTACATCCCCTCATAGCATCTTTGAAAACACCTATAAACTAAAGCCTGGTCATTTTTTAATAATTGACAGAAAGGGAAATATAGAAGAGATAGCCTATTGGAAAGTGGAAGACTACTTTAGCGAAAAAATCCAAAAAATAAATGAGGAAGAGCTTGCGCAGGAGTTGGAGGAGAGATTGAAAGACTCTTTCAAGCTAAGACTTGTATCTGATGTGCCAGTGGGTGTCTTTCTAAGTGGTGGGGTAGATTCATCTACTGTTACCGCTTTGCTTCAAAGGGAACTTTCTAAGCCTTTAAAAACCTTTACCATAGGCTTTTATGAAAAGGATTATAACGAAGCAAACTATGCCAAGGAGATAGCCAAGTACCTTGGGACAGAACATATGGAACTCTATTGCACTCCAAAGGAAGCCTTTGAGATTATTCCAAAGCTTCCAGAGATATATGACGAACCCTTTGGGGACTCATCTGCCATTCCAACCTATTTAGTTTCCAAGTTTGCAAGGAGCCATGTAAAGGTAGCCCTTTCCGCAGATGGTGGAGATGAACAATTTTGTGGATATACACGCTACTGGACCGTGAAAAAGCTTACAAGTTTGACAAGCAACTTTCCAAGGAAAGCCCTCTACCATATGCTAAGTAGAATATCCCCCGATAAAGCCACGCAGGTGTATAATCTTTTAAAGCCTCTCTTGCCCAAGTGGACAAACTTTAGAGATAAATATATAAAGCTACTAAATGTTTTAAAGGCGCACGATGTCTCAGACCTATACGACCTTTCTAATAAATACTTTTTACCCCAAGAATTAAAAGAGATAGGTCTAAGCACAATAATTGAAAAGCAATTAAGTATTTCTAATAACAATCAAAGTCCGCTTGATTACATGATGCTTTATGATCTAAAAACTTATTTAACAGATGATATTCTTGTAAAGGTAGATAGGGCATCCATGAGTGTAAGCTTGGAGGCAAGGGAGCCCTTTTTAGACCATAAAATTGTAGAATTCACATCAAGGCTTCCTGTAGATGTTAAATACAATAACGGTGTTAGTAAATACCTCCTACGGAAGGTTTTATATAAGTATGTGCCGAGAGATCTGATAGATAGACCAAAGATGGGCTTTGGTGTGCCTATATACGAGTGGTTTAAGAATGACTTAAAGGAGCTTTATTGTGAGTATTTAAAGGAAGAAAGGATTAAAAAAGCTGGTATATTTAATCACCAATATGTAAAAACGTTGCTGGATGGATATTTTAATAACAAAGGAGTAAACCATAACAAGCTTTGGCTTTTGTTTGTTTTTGAGTTGTGGAGGGAAAAATGGATGCCTTAGGCGAAAGAAACGTTTATTTCCTTATAAACTCTTTGGCTGGCGGTGGTGCGGAAAGGGTGGTAGTAAATCTTTCTAAGTTTTTACCCATAAGAAAAATTTTTCTGCTAGAAAGGGATGTGCAGTATGAAACAAACCTACCACTGGAATTTATTTCTAACCATAATAAAGAAAAAAATCCTATTCTGAAAACCTTATTTATACCTCTTTATGTAAAAAGTTTAGCTAATGCCATCAATACAGGTGATTTGGTTGTTTCCTTTTTAGAAAGATCTAACTTTGTAAATGTTTTATCAAAAACCCTTAGGCCACATAAAGCGGTAATTTCTGTTCGTACAACGGAGGATGAGTTTAGAGGGCTTAAATCTATAAATAAACAGTTAATGAAGTTTTTTTATCCAAAGGCTGATTTGGTTATTGCAGTTTCCAAAGGTGTAGCTCAATATCTTGAGGAAAAATATAAGGTACCTAAGGATAAACTCGCTATTATTTACAATCCTGTAGATGTGGAAAAAATTCAAGCCTTGGTTAAAGAGCCCACGGAAATTGATTTTAACCCTTATATTATAACAGTAGGAAGGTTGACAGAAGCGAAAGGACAATGGTTTCTTTTAAAGGTCTTTAAGGAAGTTAAAAAGATGTTTCCTGAGCTAAAGCTTCTCATCTTTGGTGATGGAGAGTTAAATAGTTACCTTGTGAATTTTTCTGAAAGCATTGGTCTTAAAACTTACCTATGGAATAGAGATAGGCTGATGCTGGACTATGATGTTTATTTTATGGGTTTTTCAAAAAATCCCTTTAAGTATATCTCAAAAGCCCAAGCCTTTCTTTTGACTTCCCTTTGGGAAGGGTTTCCCAATGCGTTGATAGAGGCTTTAGCCTGTGGCGTATGCGTCATATCTTCCGATTGTAAGTCTGGTCCAAGGGAAATATTGGCACCAGATACGGATTTTAGATTCCAAACTAGGGAGCCAGAGTTTGCAAAGTATGGTATTCTTATGCCTGTGTTTGAAGAAGATAATCAAGAGATAGTGAGGGCTTGGGTGGAAACTATTAAAAGGGTGCTCACCGACGAAGGATTAAGAGAAAGATACTCCAAAGTTGGACCTAAAAGGGCTGAGGATTTTAGAATTGAGAAGATAGTAGATGAATGGAGGAGGATTTTGAGTGCCATTAGATAGGATATTTAACATCTATCTTTTGATGTTCTTTTTTCCGCTGGTTTTTATGCTTTTGAGGTTTAATCAAAGAAGGGTTTTATATCTAATTGCATTAATCTACTCTGTGATAATAGGCTTTAGGTATGAGGTGGGAGCTGATTGGAATGCCTATCTGGAAATGCTAAATATGGCTGGTAATTATAGCTTTTGGGATTATCTAAACCTCAACGACAAGGGCTATATGTTATTAAACTGGATGGCTTACCACTATGGGGGTGGCATATACCTTGTGAACTTTATATGCGCCTTGCTGTTTATGTATGGTCTTGTAAGGTTTGTCAAGCTTGAGCCTAATCCTTTACTTGCTCTCTTGGTGGCTGTGCCTTACTTGGTTGTGGTAGTTGCCATGGGTTATACACGTCAATCCGTCGCCATAGGGTTTGTTTTCTTAGCTCTCTCCTTTTATTATGAAAGAAGGCTATTTTGGGTTGTTCTTTCTTTGACCTTTGCAACTCTCTTTCACAAAACCGCTATAGTAACCTTTCTGCCCCTTTTGCTACTACCAAAGGACATAGTAAGCACAAAAAATAAACTTTTGATAGTGGGATGGACTGCGGTTTTATTCTATTTTCTTGTTTTTCCAGCTTTCAATTGGATGTTTTATACTTATGTGGGAAAGATAGGACCACTTGTGGAAAGCTCCAAACCACTTGTGGAAAGCTCCAAACCACTTGTGGAAAGCTCCGGAGGCCTTATAAGAATCCTTATAAACATTATTCCTGCTATTATATTCTTAGCTTTTAGAAATAGGTTTAGCGTAAATAGGGAAATAGCCATAATAATGACTTTAGCTTCTGTGTTTTCCATAATACTACTTCCGGTAGTTTTTAAATTCTCCACCATTGCAGACAGGATTGGGCTTTATCTAACTTCTATACAGCTTTTTGTGTTTAATAGGATTGTTGATATTTCTGAGAATAATCTCTTTCGGAGAGTGCTTTTGGTGGGTATAGTCCTATACTATTTATCTATGCTTACAGTTTGGCTTAGCTTTGGAAAGCATGCGAATGCTTGGATACCCTACAAATTTGCACTCTTTGAAATTTTTAAGCAATGAAGAAAATAGTTCTAACCTCTAACACATCTTGGTCTATTTGGAACTTTAGAAAAGGTCTAATGAATGCCCTTTGGGAAAAGGGCTTTGATGTTTATGTTGTTGCGCCAGAGGATGGATATGCTAAGAACTTTCCCAAGTTTATACCATTAAAAAACCTTGACAGAAAGGGCAAAAATCCTATAAAAGATGCTAAGCTTCTTTTGGAATACACAAGCATTTACAGAAAGATAAAGCCTGATTTGGTCTTGAATTTTACTATAAAGCCAAACATTTATAGTTCTCTTGCTTGTAGGTTTTTGGGTATAAAGTGTGTTAGCACAATCACAGGCCTTGGCTACACTTTTATTGAAGAAACATTTTTGACAAGACTGGTTAGCCTTTTGTATAAAATAGCTCTTGCTAAAAATCATAATGTTGTATTTCAAAATACAGAAGATATGAATTTATTCCTTAAAAAGGGTTTGGTGGAAAAAAGAAAGGTAGCGATTATAAAAAGCTCAGGTGTTAATACGCGCTTTTTTAATCCAGGGTTTTGTCAAGAAAGCTATAAAGAATCCTTTATTTTTCTCATGATATCAAGACTCCTGTGGGATAAAGGAGTAAGGGAGTTTGTATTCGCTGGAAAAAGGTTAAAAAAAGAGTATGGAGATAAGGTGAGTCTTTGGCTTTTGGGTCCTGTAGATAAAGGGAATCCTTCCGCAGTTTCTGAAGAGGAACTAAAAAGATGGGTAGAGGAAGGAGTAATAAAATACTTAGGAACTGCTGGGGATGTGAGACCCTATATATGTCAAGCGGATTGTGTGGTTCTTCCTTCTTATTACAGAGAGGGCATTCCAAGAAGTTTGCTTGAAGCTATGGCTATGGGAAAGCCAATAATCACTACTGATAGCCCAGGTTGTAGAGAAGTTTGCAAAGATGGTGAAAATGGCTTTTTGGTAAAACCAAGAGATGTAGAATCTTTAACTTTTGCTATGAAAAGGATGATAGAGCTTAGTGAGGAAGAAAGAAAGGTTATGGGTAAGAAAGGGAGAGAAAGGGTTCTTAAAGAGTTTGATGAAAGGATAATAGTGCAACAATATTTAAATATCATAGAAGAGCTTATCACAAACCCTTTTTAACTCCTCTCTCCACTCTCTAATCTCTATATCCAGCTCTTTGCTTATCTTTTCATTGCTCATAGCTGACCATCTTGGCCTTTTGGCTGGTAGGTTAAAGTCCGATTGGTATGCTGGGTAGATAAACTTGTTTATGCCCTTTAATTTGAAAAACTCTTTGGCCCACTCATACCTTGAGGCATAGCCAGAGTTGGTAAGGTGATAAAGGCCTGTTAACCCTTTTGAAATAGCTTTTAGGGAGACTTCCACTATGGTGGTAGTAGAAGTAGGCACAGAAAACTCATCGCAAGCCACCTTTAAAATGTCATTATTTTTGGACCACTCAAGGAGTTTATAGAGGAAGTTTTGGCTTCCGCTTCCGTAGACCCAGCTAACTCTAAGGATAAGATAGTCTTCAAGAGTGTTTCTTATGACCTCTTCTCCCAATAGTTTGGAAAGAGCATATTTATTCAAAGGGTTTGGAGTGTCCTCTTCTGTGTATAGGCCTTCCTTTTTTCCATCAAAAACATAGTCGGTAGAATAATGAACAAGCTTTGCCTTCACTTCCAAAGATGCCAAGGCAAGGTTATAAACTCCCTGCACATTTACCTTGTAAGCACTATGAAAGTCTGTTTCAGCCTTATCCACATAATTGTAGGCTGCACAGTTTAAAATCACGTGGGGCTTGTATTCTCTTACCACCTTTATAACTTCCCAAAAATTGGAAATGTCCAAAGTATTCCTATCAAGGGCAAGAAAGTCTGCCTTTACACTTCCTAAGGCTTTTATAAACTCCTTGGCAAGCTGCCCTTTGGCACCTGTGATTAGGTACTTCAAGAGTACACCTTCCTCCAGAGGTTTTTAAGCTCCTCTTCCTTCTCTTGGACCCAGTCTAAGTGATTTAGATAAAAATCTACGGTAAGCCTTAGGCCTTCTTCAAAGTCTGTTTTTATGCTAAAACCGAGCTCTCTTTTTATCTTTTGGCTGCTCATCCTGTACCTAAAATCATGCCCTGGCCTGTCCTTTACAAAGGAAATAAGGTCCTCTGGCTTTCCAAGTATCCTTAAAATAGCCTTTACCACCTCTAAGTTTTCCTTTTCTATGCCGCTACCAAGGTTATAAACCTCTCCTACCTTTCCCTTTTCCATAACAGTCAAAACACCTTCCGCACAATCTTTTACATAAAGCCATTCCCTTCTATTCTTCCCTGTGCCATATACTGGTATAGGTTCGTTCCTTATGGCCTTTAGGATTACCACTGGTATAAGCTTTTCTGGATACTGCCATGGTCCATAATTGTTGGAAGGCCTAACTGTAATAACCGGTAGGTTATAGGTTCGGTAGTAGGCTCTTCCAAGCATGTCTGCAGAGGCTTTGGAGGCAGAGTAGGGTGAGTTAGGCCTAAGGCAAGAATCTTCCGTAAACTCGCCTTCCAAATCTTCCAGCTCTCCATAGACCTCATCGGTAGATATGTTTATAAACCTTTCCACTTCAAACTTTTTTGAAAGGTCAAGTAAGTTAAAGGTGCCTTCCACGTTGGTTTTTATAAAGGATAATGGGTCTAAGATGCTTCTGTCTACATGACTTTCTGCCGCAAAATGCACCACCATATCTGGCTTTTCTTCCCTAAAGACCTTTTCCAAACTCTCCCTGTCTGTTATATCCACCTGAAAAAACTTTATATGTTTTATCACATCTTCAAGCCTTCTTAGGTCTCCTGCATAAGTTAGCTTATCCAAAGCCAAGATATCATATCCCTTCTCCAAGGCCACCTTTACAAAATGACTTCCAATAAAGCCTGCTGCTCCTGTAATAAGCACTTTTTTCAAAGTAGGTCCTCCTCTTTTAAGTCTTTAAGATAGGGCAATCTCTTGTCCTTCTCCGAAAGGATCAAAAGGTTTGGGTCCTTTATGGGCCAATCTATGGCAAGGTCTGGGTCATCAAACCTTATGCCTGCATCATGCCCGGGAGAGTATTCTGAGTGGGAGACCTTATAGATAACCTCTGCATAATCGGATAGGACCAAAAAGCCATGGGCAAAGCCTGGGGGTATCCAAAGCATAAGCTGGTTTTCTTCCGAAAGCCTAATGCCAAACCACTTCCCAAAGGTTTTGCTTCCCTTTCTAATATCCACAGCCACGTCAAATATCTCACCTTTAACACACCTTACCAGCTTTCCTTGAACCTTTGGCTTCTTTTGATAGTGTAGCCCTCTTAAGGTACCTTTAACAGAGGCTGAATGATTATCTTGTAAAAACTCCACCTCTATTCCATTTTTGTAAAACTCTGACCTTTTGTAAAACTCCAAGAAAAAGCCTCTCTCATCCCTAAAGACCTTTGGCCTTATTAAAACCAAGCCCTCAAGTTCAAGCCTCTCAAACTCAAAGGGCATGCTCTTCCTCCACAAGCTTTATAAGATATCTTCCATAATCTGTTTTTGAGAGAGGTTTTGCAAGCTCAAGAAGCTCCTCTTTACTAATCCATCCGTTCCTGTAGGCTATTTCTTCCAAGCAACCTATCATAAGCCCCGTTTTGTTTTCAATGGTGGAAACAAAGTGGCTTGCTTCCAAAAAGCTATCATAAGTTCCTGCATCAAACCAAGCAAAGCCCCTTCCAAGGGTCTTAACCTTTAGCTCTCCTATGTTTATGTATTCCTGAAGAACAGAGGTTATCTCAAGCTCTCCCCTCTCGGAAGGCTTTACCCTTTTGGCAAACTCTACAACCTTTTTGTCAAAGAAGTAAATGCCTATAACCGCAAAATGGGATTTGGGACGCTTTGGCTTTTCTTCTATGCTTATAACCCTTCCCTTTTCATCAAACTCCACAATACCAAACCTGTGAGGGTCTTTTACATAATACCCAAAGGTATAGGCACCAGTCTTGCCCTCTTCCACCTCCCTTTTTGCCTGATCAAGCTCCTTCCATACATTGTGTGGTTGCAACAGCTACCTTAATGGAATTTTAAGCTCCATACAAAAGGTTATCACCAAGTAAATACATAACATTGGAGTCTTTTATAAAATCCTCTGTAAGGATCAAACCCTCTGCAAGGCCGTTAGGCTTTTCTTGAAAAACATAGCTCACATTTAACCCAAGCCTTTGAAGAACTTCAAAAAGCTTTAAAAACATAGGCTCATCTTCCGGGTTTATCACAAAGACAATATCCCTAATCTTTAAAAGCATAACTAAGGAAATGGGATAATAGATCATGGGCTTATTGTAAATGGGAAGAAAATGCTTATTTATAAGCTTTGTGGTTGGATATAGCCTTGTGCCACTTCCCCCTGCAAGGATAACAGCTTTCATATCATACCCCACTATTTTTCTGTTTTAAGCCAATCATAAAACAAAGCTATAAATATGCTTAAAAGAAAGGCGGAAAAAGTGGAAAGAAAGACTATTTTAAACCTTTTGGGAGAATATGGCTCGTAGGGAGTTTGGGGCATGCTGGTGATTATCAGATAGTTAATGTCTTTACCCGGTGAGTAAAGCTGGTTGATTCTGCTGTTTACTTCTTTTATGAGGGCAAGGTTAAACTTGGCTGCAACCTCGGGAGAAGAGTGAATTACTTCAATCTTTATGCTTCCATCCTTTTTATCAACATCTGCTTTTATCTTAAATTCTTTTTCAATTTGCTCTAAAGGTGATCTATACTTGGAAGAGTTATAAAGGCCTGAGGATTTTAAAGCAGAGATGGCCACATCTTCACTGTTGAAGTAGGGTAGTATCATGTTTGTATTGACTTCAACATTGAGGTTTATAATGGTGTTATTGCTATATTCTTTAAGGATATCTTTTAGCCTACTTATTTCTATCTTTTTAAACTCCATTAAATTTGGAACCACACTTGCCTGGGATTTATATTTGGGCTTAATCATATTTGCCGCCAGTGCGGAAGCTATTAAAGCAAAAACAGTAAAAATTAGTATAAAGACCTTATACTTCCAAAGCTTTAATAAGAGTTCCCTTAGGTCTATCTCTTCGTTTAGGTTTTTTTCCTCCATGGTTGATAGATATTATAAAGCACTCCTACCTTATAATTTTACTCCATGTGTGGAATAATAGGCTATGTGGGGTCCAATCCTGCCCTTTTGGTGCTACTGCAAGGGCTTGAGAGGCTTGAGTATAGAGGGTATGATTCTGCTGGTGTGGCTCTCATAGAAAACGGAAGCCTCTATGTGGAGAAGAAGGTAGGAAAGATAAGGGAGCTGGTAAGAAGTCTGTGGGGGAAGGAGCTGAGGGCTGTGGCTGGCATAGGACATACCAGATGGGCTACTCATGGTGAAGTCTGTGAGCTAAACGCCCATCCTCATACAGATAATAGAGGAGAGTTTGCGCTGGTGCACAACGGCATTATAGAAAACTACAGGGAGCTAAAGGAGGAGCTGGAGAGGCAAGGTGTGGAGTATAGGTCCCAAACGGACACGGAAGCCATAGTGCATCTTATAGCCCTAAATTACGATGGGGACCTTCTTAGGACGGTTTTAAAAGTTATAAAAAGGCTAAAGGGGGCATATGCCTTTGCCGTCATATCCACAAAGGAGCCAAACAGGATTGTGGCCGTAAGGTATGGAAGCCCTCTGGTGGTGGGTGTGGGAAAGGGTGAAAACTTTATAGCCTCGGACATACCAGCCCTCTTGCCCTTTACAAGGACCGTTATACCCTTGGGGGATGGTGAGGTAGTAGATTTAAGGCCCGATGGCTTCTTTATATACGATTTTGAGGGGAACCTACTTACAAAGGAAGTCATGCATATCGCTTGGGATGTTATCTCTGCGGAGAAGGGAGGATTTAAGCATTTTATGCTAAAGGAGATCTTTGAACAGCCAAGGACCTTAGGAGATACCATAAAAGGCTACATATCCAGAGATTATGAGATGCCCATAAACCTTAGGGATTTTAGGCGCGTGCTTGTTGTGGCCTGCGGCACCTCCTACCATGCGGGCCTTGTAGGAAAGTATTGGATTGAGAAGTATGCCAAGGTGCCGGTGGAGGTGGTTTATGCCTCTGAACTAAGATACTCGGACAGCCCTGTGGACGAGAGGGACTTAGTGCTTGCCATATCTCAGTCTGGTGAGACTGCGGACACGAGGTTTTCGGCCCTTGCCATGAAGGAAAGGGGGGCAACTCTTTTGTCCATAGTGAACGTGATAGGGAGCGCCCTTGACAGGGAGTCGGACTACACCCTTTATACCCATGCCGGTCCAGAGATAGGCGTGGCGGCCACAAAGACCTTTACGGCCCAGCTGGCCGTGCTTTATGCCCTTGCCATAAGCCATTCGGAAGAAAGACAAAGCCTGATGGACGGCCTTTTGAAGGTGCCACACCTTGTGGAAGAGGTGCTTTCCGATGCAGAGGCCATAAGAAGCTTAGCCTTAAAGTATGCCGATTACAAGAATGTCCTTTATCTGGGTAGGTATTTGAGCTATCCCGTTGCCCTTGAGGGAGCTTTAAAGCTCAAAGAGATCTCTTACATACACGCTGAGGGCTACCCTGCTGGTGAGATGAAGCATGGGCCCATAGCCCTTATAGATGAAAAGACGCCTACGGTGGCTGTGGCACCAAGGGACAGGGTCTATGAAAAGATCCTTTCCAACATAGAGGAGGTTTTGGCAAGAAAGGGAAAGGTCTTGGGAGTTGGCTTTAAGGGTGATGAAAACCTCAAAAGGCTTTGCACAGACCTTATAGAAGTGCCTCCCATTGAAGAGGACCTTACTCCCTTCTTGACCGTAGTGCCTCTGCAACTCTTTGCCTACTATATGGCGGACTACCTTGGCCTTGATGTGGACCAGCCAAGGAACTTGGCAAAAACGGTCACCGTTGAGTAAATCTAAGGAACATAAAGGCCAGGATAGGATTTTATTAGCTTTCCCTTCTCGTCAAAGAGGTAGGTGGAAGGCAAAAAGGTTATGGGAAAGTGGTCGTTGAAGCGCACCTCCGTATCAATCAATGTGATAAACTTTGGTTCAATCCCTATGTCCTTGTAGCTCTTTATCACATCCTCTCTTTCCATGGCTATGGCGTAGGAGATTATGGTGTAATCTTTCCTCTCTTCTGTAATCTGGTTTAGCTTTCCAAGGTCCTTTGAGTGGCCGGCACATGTCCTACTCCACACATAAAGGAGCACCTTTTTGCCCTTATAGTCCGAAAGGTAGACCTTTTTACCCTCAATGGTCTTTACCTCTATTTTGGGTAGAGTGTCCTTGGAACAAGATATAAAAAGGAGGGAGAGGAGAAGAAGCAAATACTTAAACACGGGCAAGGATCTTTTCTTTAAAGTCTGCAAGGGTTGGCTTTATGTGAATGGTCTCCTTAAGGTGGTTGTCTAAGACCTCCATGGTCTTGTAGCCGTTGCCTGTGATGTAGGCTACCACCACCTCATCCCTTCTGAAGGCGCCTCTTTGAGCAAGCTTTTTAAGAACTGCAATGGTAGTGCCACCTGCCGTTTCTGTAAATATACCTTCTGTCTCCGCAAGGAGCTTTATGCCTTCTATGATCTCCTCATCGGTGGCAGTTTCCCAATCTCCTTTGCTTTCTTTTGTGACCTGGAGGGCGTATATGCCGTCGGCTGGGTTTCCTATGGCTATGGACTTGGCTATGGTGTTGGGCTTTACAGGCTTTATAAAGTCCCTTCCCTCCTTCCATGCCTGAGCTATGGGAGAGCATCCTTCCGCCTGGGCGCCGTAGACCCTTGTCTTTACCTCATCTATTAGGCCCACTATGGCCATCTCCTTTAGGCCCTTCCATATTTTGGTGACAAGGGAGCCTGAAGCCGCTGGCGCTACCACCGCATCCGGCGCTCTCCAGCCAAGCTGTTCCACTACCTCAAAGGCTAAGGTTTTTGAACCTTCTGCATAGAAGGGCCTTATGTTTATGTTGACAAAGGCCCAAGGAAGCTCATTGGCTATCTCTGAGCATAGCCTGTTTACATCGTCGTAGGTGCCTTCCACTGCCACCACGGTGGGAGCAAAAACAAGGCTTCCGTATATCTTTTGGGATTCAAGGTTGGCTGGGATAAAGACAAAGCAGTTTAGGCCAGCCTGTGCAGAGTGGCTTGCTACCGAATTGGCAAGGTTCCCAGTGGAGGCGCAGGCTGTAGTATCAAAACCAAACTCTATGGCCTTGGATATGGCAACGGAGACAACCCTGTCCTTAAAAGAGAGGGTTGGGTGGTTTACCGAATCGTCCTTTATGTAAAGGTTGTCAAGGCCCAAAAGCTTGCCAAGGTTTTCCGCCTTTTTTAACGGTGTAAAGCCCGCGTGAAAGCCCACCCTTGGCTCTTCCACGGGTAAAAGGTCTATATACCGCCATAGGCTCTTTGGACCTTCCTCTATCTTCTTCCTGCTTATGTTCTTCTTTATCTCCTCATAGTCATACTTGACCTCAAGAGGGCCAAAGCAGAACTCACATACATGGATAGGCTCTATGGGGTACTCTCTTCCGCACTCCCTACACTTGAGAGCCAGGGCCTTTGCCATTCTACCACCTCCAAAAGAATCTGGAAAGAATTAAGATTATAATATATGCCACTACTTAATAAGTCCAAAAAGCTTTGCTATAACCTCTAAGGCCTCCTTGTTTAAAAAGATTATGGCAAATAGGAGGATTAAAAACAAGATGGTGAATTTTCTGTCAAGCTTAAGGATTTCATTTTCTATCTTTGCTTCAAGCTCTGTTTTTAAGGTCCTCATCTCCTGCCTTAAGGCCTCTATTTCTTGCTTTATTAGCCTTATCTCTCCATAAAACTCCGCCTTTGTTATAAGCTCTTTCGTAAGCCCCTCTTTTAACTCTAACTTTTTCTGTATTGCTACTTCTTTGGCTTTATCTTCTATACTTTCCAAAGCAATCTCAATGGCCTCTGCCACTTTTTTAGCTTCTTCCTTTCCAAGTTTTTCTTCCAACAGCTGTAATACTTCAACGGTCAAGTGTGGCATAGTTAAAATTTTAGACAAAAAACCTATTAATGGCAAGGAATAGCGGTTTATAATATATGCTAAATGAAAAACAGGGAACTCTTTGAGAAGGCAAGGTCTCTTATGCCGGGGGGTGTTAGCTCTCCGGTCAGAGCCTTTAAGGCTGTAGGTGGGGACCCTATCATAGTCTCAAGGGCAAAAGGCTCAAGGCTTTGGGATGTGGAAGATAAGGAATACATAGACTTTCTCATGTCTTGGGGGCCTCTCATCTTAGGCCATGCCCATCCCAAAGTTGTGGAAGCGGTAAAAGAACAATCTCAAAAGGGGCTTTCCTATGGCCTTACAAATCCTTATGAGATAGAGCTTGCGGAGCTTGTGGCCTCTTGCATGCCCTCTGTGGAGATGGTAAGGTTTGTCTCTTCTGGCACGGAGGCCACCATGTCCGCCATAAGACTGGCAAGGGGCTATACGGGCAAAAAATATGTGGTGAAGTTTGAAGGCTGTTATCATGGGCATGGTGATGCCCTTTTGGTGAGTGCTGGGTCTGGTGTGGCCACCCTTGGCATTCCGGGAACTCCGGGAGTGCCGGAAGAGGTAGCAAGGCTCACTCTTGTGATACCCTATAACAACACAGAGGCCTTAGAAGAGGTCTTTAAAAGGTATGGGGAAGATATAGCCTGCGTGATAGTGGAGCCTGTGGCTGGGAATATGGGTGTGGTCCTTCCAAAGCCGGGCTTTTTGGAGGCCATAAGGGACCTAACTAAAAGGTATGGTGCTCTATTTATCTGCGATGAGGTCATTACCAACTTTAGGCTTTCTAAGGGTGGGGCCCAAGAGGTTTTTAACGTAGAGCCGGATATTACATGTATGGGGAAAATACTTGGTGGTGGTATGCCCTTGGGAGCATACGGTGGAAGAAGGGAGATTATGGAGAAGGTGGCACCAGAGGGGCCTATCTATCAGGCAGGGACACTTTCGGGCAATCCCCTTTCCATGGTGGCTGGCCTTGCCACCATAAGGGAGCTTCTAAGCCTTGACCCATACCAAGAGCTGGAAAGGCTAACAAAGAAGCTCACAGATGGCCTTTCTAAAATACTATCGGACAAAGGCATAGCCCACCGCATAAACCAGATAGCCTCCATGTTTACAGTCTTCTTTACAGACAGAGAGGTCTATGACTATGAAAGTGCAAAAAGCTCAAATACAGAGCTCTTTGGAAGGTTCTTTAGGGCCCTGCTGAAGGAAGGTGTTCTCATACCACCATCCCAGTTTGAGGCATGGTTTTTAAGCACGGCTCACCAAGAGGAAGATATTGACCTTGCCCTTGAGAGGATAGACAGGGCAATAAGGTCACTTTAATAGGTCAGAATAGACATAGTAGTTGTAAAGCACCCTCTTTACGTAGTTTCTAGTTTCCGCTATTGGCACCGTTTCTATAAAGAGATAGACATCTTCTGTGCTGTTCCAGTCTTTCACCCTTGTGGGGCCGGCGTTGTAGCTGGCAAGGGCCCTAACTAAGTCTCCATTCCACATATCAAGCAGATATCTAAGGTAGGCCACTCCTAAAAGTATGTTGGTCTCCGGATGAAAGAGGTTTTTTATCCTTATTCCCTCCCTTCTTGCCACATACTGGGCTGTGTCATCTAGGAGTTGCATAAGGCCCTTGGCGCCCGCGACGGAGATTGCATAGGTGTCAAAGAGGCTCTCCTGCCTCATAACCGCGTATATTAAAGCTGGACTAATGCCGTAGGTGTTAGAAGCCCTTTCTACTATATCCCTATAGGGCTTTGGAAAGGCTACCGCGCTGTATACAAGGCTTCCATAGCCGTATTTTCTAGTGGCAAGCCTGATGGCAAGGTAGGTGTCAAGCTTTGATAGGGCAAGGATATCGGAGGAGGTCATCTCCCTTATCCTTTTGAAGGCCTCAAGCCTTGCATACTCTGGAAAGCCGGCAAGCCATATTGCCCTTATAATACTCGCAGTTTTTGGAAAACTCTCATCCTCCATCACCACCCTCATGGCCTTGCTTGCCACAGGAAGGCCAAGCATGGCGCTGGATACCGCATAGTAAAAGCCATTTCCATTGGATGCCTTTATAAGATACTCGTTGGCTCTCTCTTTGTCTATCATAAAGGCGCTCTTGTAGGCCCAAAAGTAGCTGGCAGACCTCTCCTCCTTATCCCTTGTGTATTCCAAGGACCTAAGAAAGCTCTCAAGAGCCTTTGAATAGTTCCCTAAGGCATAGTAAGAAAGTCCTAAGTTAAACTCCCTCCTGTAAGATGGTTCCATGCGAGAAAGGTAATCAATAGCACACCCATAGTTCTCCCTTGTCAAACACTGCCTTCCCATTCTAAAGAGGGCATCGGACAAAAGCTTTTTATCTTGAATGGTAGAAAGTATCCTTTCGCTTTGATCTTTTTGGCCAAGCTCAAAGTAGAGGACCGCAAGGTCCGCCTTTGCCCTCTCATCCTCACACCTTTCAAAGATCCCAATGGCCTTCTCCCTTTCCTTAAGAGATAGATAGGACCTTCCAAGCATATAGCATGTCTTACCGAATTCCAAAGGCTCCAAAAGGCTTATCACTTCTTTGTAATACCTTTTTCTGAAGAGTTCTTCCGAGGCACTAAGGGCCTCCTCTGGGCTAAGCCTTAGCTGTGGTATAAACTCTCTGAAAAGCGCAGGATGCTTTAAAAAACCCTCCTTTGGGTCAAGGCCAAGGTCCTTCCAAAGACTAACATATTCTTCTTTATACTGCGGGCTTAAGTTCTTTGGGTTTATATCCTTAATTAGCCTTTTGGCCTCTTCTTCCCTTCCCTTAGACTTTTCCAGCTTTGCCAAAAGGAGCATAAGGTCATCTTTGAAGACCGCATCGGGGTAATCCTTTAGTATCCTGTAGGCTATGGAAGGGTCTGAAGTCTGTTTGAATTGAATAAGAAGTTCATACTCTTTTGGAAGTTGGGACCAAGCGTAAAGGAAGGTAAGGAGTAAGAGTAATAAGGGCATACTATCTTATGTAGATGATTATGAGGAGTATGAGTATGCTCAAAAGCAGGTTTATACCTATGAGGTTGGGAATGTGGGAAAGCTTACCTCTTCTAAATAGGAGAAAGTAAATGTAGGAAAAGACTATAACCATAAGGCCAAAGAGGAAAAGCTTTATGTGAAAGAGAGGATTGTCCGAAAAATCCTTTCTGTAGCCATGCCATAGGCCCATGCCGGTGAGGAAAAGCACAAGTATGGAAAGCCAAACGGCCAGGAAAAACCTATGGAATACCTGTTTTAAAAACTTACCTCTTTGCTCTTCTTGTGTTATCTCTTTTAAAGAAGGCCTCAAAAAGAGCAGGCTGTATATCATTCCCCCTATCCACACTATAGCAAAGAAAAGGTGCAGGAAAAGAAGGCTCTTAATCATTGTTTGCACCCTTCTTAATCTTTATAACTTGCACCTTACCTTGAGCTATATCTTCTATGGCTTGAAAGGTCTTTTTTATTAGCTCGCCTCTTGCTCTGTCTCTGATGAATATATCATCACCTCTTTCAAGAAGCTGTTTTACTCTCTTTGCGGCTGCATGCACAAGCTCATACCTTGAAGATACCTTTTTAAGAGCTTCCTCTATGTTGGGCCTTCTGCTCATCTCACACCTCCTTACATATTATATTATAAGCACCTTATACTCCGCCTTTTCATGTAAAGACTTTAATCTCTCTGGAAGCCTTGAGAGTTCCTCCATAAACACTTCCCTTATCTCCTTAAGGCTTGGAAGTTTCTTTATAAGGTTTCCTTCTTTGCATACCATCTCCACAAGGCCCCCTTCCCTGTAGGGTACCACCTCATCATAGGCCATAAGGCCATCCTCATAGTGTCTTATTACCTGTCTCTTGTATGGAAAGGTAGCCTTTCCTGGGCTTAGCTTAAACTTGGGCTTTCCCTCATACTCTACAAGCTTGTAGGCTATGTCCAGATAGGGTGCGTCTGAAGAGGTCAAAAGTTTGGTGCCCACACCAAAGGCATCTATGGGCGCAGACCTGGAGAGCCACCTGTCTATATCCATCTCATCCACCCCTCCACTGACAAGGATCTTCACATCCCTAAAGCCCTCCCTATCAAAGATCTCCCTTACCTCTTTGCTTAGCTCCTCCACATCTCCGCTGTCAATGCGCACACCAACTACTTTTATGCCTTCCTTCATAAGCCTTAGGGCCTTTTTTGCCCCTTCAAGAGTGTCATAGGTATCAATGAGAAGCACTGTCCTGTCTGGAAAGCTCTTGGCAAAGGCCCTAAAGGCCTCTTCCTCCTCTTCAAAGACCATGACAAAGGAGTGGGCCATGGTTCCAAAGACTGGGATAGAGTACTTCATACCAGCAAAAAGGTTGGAAGTGCCAGAAAAGCCTGTTATGTAGGTTGCCCTTGCCGCATAAAGGCCCGCATCAAGGCCATGGGCCCTCCTTAGACCAAAGTCCACAAGGCCCTTCCCCCTTCCAGCTATATAGCATCTTGCAGCCTTTGAGGTTATAAGAGTGTTGTAGTGTATAAGGTTTATCACTATGGTCTCAAGGATTTGCACATCGGGCAAAGAGCCCTCCAGCTGAACTATAGGCTCATTCTGGAATATGATCCTTCCTTCGCCTATTGCGTAGAGGTTTGACCTAAAGCTATACTCTTTTAAATAGTCTAAAAACCAATCTTTGAAGATGCCAAGGGATTTGAGGTATTTTAGCTCTTCATCGCCAAAGCGAAATTCTGAGAGGGCTTCAAGGAGAGGTTCAAGCCCGCATGAAACCAAAAAGTTCCTGTTTTCTGGAAGCTTTCTAACAAAGAGGCTAAAGACTGCTTTGCCAGTTTTGTTTGCCTCAAAGTATGCTTGAGCCATTGTAAGCTCATAGAGGTCTGTAAAAAGGGACTTAAAGGGCATGAATACTATTTTACTTGATTAAACCCAAAAGCCTTGCTATGAATTCCAAGGCATCTTTGTTCAAAAGGACCAAGGCTGAAAGCAAGATTATAAAAAATCCAAAAGCCTCAGAGTCTCTCCAGATAACCTATCCCTGTTTTCCCATGCCCAGTTTTGAAGCTCCCAAAGGTTTACCATAAGCTCCATCCTGCCCACAGACCTGTTATACTCTTTTACAAGGCTTGCAAGCCTTTTTGCTTCCTCTTCCGAAAGACCCAAATTAACCTTTCTACTAATATACTCTTCAAGCCAAAACTTTAACCTCTCATCGCCAAGGTCTATCCCAAGGCCTTCCGCCTTCTTTAACAGCTCTTCCACCGCCTCCAAAGGTGCCACCTCTTTTAGCAAAAGGTAAAGCCTTAGCTTAAGGTAGTCCTTTACCCTTGACTTTAAAAGATCATCGCATTCAAAGGGGCTTCCCTTGGCATAAAGGATCAGGTTTTCAAATAGATGCTCGTAGCTCTCTTCAAACTCCACATCCTCTTTAAAGTATTCCATGACCCAGCCCTTTAGTAGCCAGCCAAGCAAAGGCTGTGGAATCCTATCGGTGCTAAAATCTTTGAGGTCCTCCGCCTCATAAAACTCTTCTTCTGTTTCTTCATCCTTTAAAAAGACCCTCCAAGGCTCAAAGCCCTCCACCTTGTAATAAAACTTTCCAAGCCTTCCCTCCTGTGGTACAAGGTCTGAAAGCTCAAGGATCACTATGGACCTTACCATATCCCTTTCTGATACCACATGAGGTAAGACAAGCTTTTGCCAAACACCCAAGCCGTTGCCATAGACCTGCACGTTGCTTGGTGTATCGGAAAAGATGTCTAAAAAAGCTTTTTCTACAGACCTATCGCCAAGTAGGTCTATGGCCCTTTTGGCAAAGAGAAGGTTTTTTACTGCCTCTATGCCCGATATGTCTGCAAAGAACCAACCATCGGAAGAGAAGGCATAGCTCACATACTTGTAAGCGTAAAGTAGTCTAAGAAGCTTCCTCTTTTCCTCCGGGCTTACATGGCCCTTAAGATGCCTTTTGAAATAATCTTCCTTTGGACCTCCCATTAGGACCTCTACAAAGTCAAAGAGGGCCTCCTTTGGGTCAAGGGTGTGTTGAGAAAGAACATCAAAAAGCCTTTCCTTTACCTTGGACCTTAGGACTTCAAGGGCTTCCCTCAAGGGTTTTCTCCACTTTTGGTGCCAGCCTGGCTCCCCTCCCGTAGAGCATCCGCAGTCAGACCTCCACCTTTCCACACCGTGGGCGCAGCTCCAAGAGGTGTATTCGTTTATATCCGCCTCACCCTCTGGATGTAGGCTTTCACAAACCTTTTCAAGGGTGCTTATGTTTGGATGGTTTTCCAAAAGGTAGGCAAGGCCCATCTCTCCAAACTTTTTGTGGTGGCCAAAGGTTTCACCATCAAGGGCTATAAGGATTATGCCCTTTCTGTCCCTTGTTCTCCTTATTACCTCATCCATATGGTTTATCAGCTCTCCAAAGGCTATGCCATGGGACAGCTCTCCATCGTAGACAAAGATGTCTATGTGGCCCTCCGGAAGATGGTGCCTCAAATAGTTGCCCTTTGTTTTTACTTGATGGGGTGCAAGGATGGTGTATTTTATGCCGTGTTTTACAAGGAGGGATAGGGTCCTTTTGTCTACCGCTAGCTCTGGAAGCCAAAAGCCTTTTGGCCTTCTTCCAAAGACCTTTTCAAAGGCCCTTATGCCCCAAACTATCTGAACCTCCCTGTCTTCCTCCGGGTCAAGGGGCAGTATGGTGTGGTTAAAACCGCTGGCTATTGCATTTTGGCCTGCCCTTTTTAGCCTTTCCACAAACCAAGGCCTTTCCTTCAAAAGCCAAGAGAGTAAGCTGTAGGTGAAGTCAAAGCTTATGCCCTGGTAGTTGTTGACCACCTTTAGGACCTTTCCATCCCTTGTATAATGGGCGTACATGTTGGGAAGGTAGGACTCTCTAAAGATCCTTTCGTTCCAGTTTTCAAAGGGCATGGCGGATGGCTCTGTAGGAACTAAGCCAAGGTATGGGTTTTCCCTAGGTGGCTGATGAAAATGGCAATGAACGCAGAAGAAGTTCATACCTCCACAAAGGCTCCCATCTTTTCAAACTTTTTTATCCTATCTTCCACAATTTCCTCCGGCTTTAATCTCAAGAGGTCCCTTAGGTGCCTCCTTAAGAAGAACTTTAAAATCCTTGCGCTCCTTCTGTGGTCCCAATGGGAGGCTCCAAAGGGCTCGGGAATTATCTGGTCTATCACTCCAAGCTTTAAAAGGTCTTGGGCTGTAAGCTTTAGGGCCTTGGAGGCCTCTTTTACCTTGCTTTGGTCCTTCCAGAGGATGGCCGCACAGCCTTCTGGCGAGATAACAGAGTATATGGCATTCTCCAGCATTAGAACTCTGTTGGCCACCCCCAAGGCAAGGGCTCCGCCAGACCCACCTTCACCTATGATAACGGCTATGGTAGGAACTTTTAAGTAGCCAAAGATATATAGGCTTTGGGCTATGGCTCTTGATTGGCCCCTCTCTTCTGCACCTATGCCCGGGTATGCCCCCGGCGTATCTATAAAGGTTATTATGGGCATGCCGTATTTTTCCGCCAGCTCTGCCACCCTTATGGCCTTCCTATAGCCTTCTGGGTGTGGCATGCCAAAGTTTCTCTCCATCTTTTCCTTTGTTGTCCTTCCCTTCTCCTGCCCTATTAGGGCCACAGGCATGTGGTCAAAGTAGGCAAAGCCGGCCATTATGGCTTTGTCATCCCCAAAACATCTGTCTCCGTGGAGTTCTATAAAGTTTTTGAAGATAAGGTTTATGTAGTCTATGGTGTGGGGCCTTTGGGGGTGTCTGGCAAGGAGAACCTTTTCCCAAGGGTCAAGCTTTGAGTAGGTTTCTTTGGCTTTCTTCTTGAACTCCCTTTGTAGCTTCCTTAACTCCTTTTCCTTCTCCCTTTCTCCAATGGCGTATAGCCTTTTTAGCTGTTCTATCTTTTGATACAGCTCTTGGAGGTCCTTTTCAAAGTCTAAGAACATCAGAAAAGATTATACACCATGGTAGGCGCGGGCGGATTTGAACCGCCGACCTCTGGCGTGTCGGGCCAGCGCTCTGCCAGCTGAGCTACGCGCCTTTAGAGTTATAATTATAACATGCTATTCGTACTTTCTGCACCTTCCGGAACGGGCAAGACCACTGTGGCAGAAAGGTTGCTTAAAAGCTGTCCCGGTGTAAGAAGAATAATAACGGCCACCACAAGGTCCAAAAGGGAAGGGGAAGTGCATGGAGTGGATTACCTTTTTATAAGCTATGAGGAGTTTAAAGAGAAGATAGAGGAAGGCTACTTTTTGGAGTATGCGGAGGTTTACGGCCACTACTATGGCACTCCAAAGGACCAGGTGATAAGGAACGAAGAAGAAGGCGTAGACTCTCTTTTGGTCATAGATGTGCAAGGGGCAAAGAAGGTAAGGGAAACTTACAAGGATTCTATCCTCATCTTTTTGATGCCACCGAGCCTTGAAGAACTAAGAAGAAGACTGCTTACAAGGGGCTACGGCACAGAGAACTTGGAAAAGAGGCTAAGGAAGGCAGAAGAAGAAATAGCCTGTGCCAAGTACTTTGATTATATAGTGGTGAACGAGTTTATAGACAAGACGGTGGAAGCCCTGTGCCACATAATCAAGGCACAAAGGCATAAAAAGGAAAACTTCTTTAAAAGGCCTACCCTTTTGGATGAAGAGATTCTTAGAATTATAAAAGAGGGCCAGTGCCACACCTTTGAAAGATGATGGACATTGAAAAGGCTAAAGAGAAGCTAAGGGCTATGGGCTATGAAGGCATATACCTCTGGCAGGACCCACCGGGCACTTACTATGATTGGCACACTCACCCAGAGGACGAGGTGCGATACATTCTGGAGGGTGAGATGACCATAGGGACTGAGGAAGGGGTTTATCATCTAAAGGCTGGGGACCTATTAGAAGTGAAGGCTGGCACAAGGCATTGGGCAAAGACGGAGAAGGGAGTGAAGTATCTTTGTGGGAGTAGGAGATAATTAAAACCTTTTAGCCATATTTCTCCAGCCTTCCGTAGGTATAAACAAACTCTGCATCCACTTCCTTAGGCGCATCCTTTCTGTATTTGTTGACCGTATATACTATTACTCTGGCCCTATCTCTATTTAGATTAAGCACAGAATAGCCCCAGTTTTTCATATTGAGATGTTTTATCCAAGGGTTTTGTAGCATTTCTGCCCTTTCTACCTCTTCTATAGAAGTATAATTTGGCCAGTTTCTTTTCCACCAACCCATCTCTTTTGAATTAACAGAAGATATGGCTGGCGTCATAAACTCTGCACCAAGCACTTCCTTTGGCTCTTGATAGCTGTCTGGAATCTCCGCTATAAATGTAGCATGTCTGTCTCCGGTTGAGATTAGTAAGTTTTTCATGCCTTCCCTCTTTAAAAAGTCCAGTATTTTTTGCCTTTCGCCCGCATAACCATCCCAAGCATCCAAAGAACCAAACTTGCCATCCACAAGGCTTTGAGAAAACTGCACATCATTGCCCCAAACCTTCCAAACAAACTTATCTTCTTTTAACTTTTTCAAGAACCATCTTAGTTGGTCTTGGCCAAGCATGGTAGTCCTATACTGTTCTGCACAGCCGGGTGCACCATACTTTCCTCTGCAAGGCTGTTTGTCTCTGTAGCTTCTTCCATCGGTCATTATAAGATGGGCCAAGCTTCCTATTTTAAAGTCGCGGTAGATGGTTATCCATAGTAAGGGGTCTCTGTTTTGAAAGTTTGTCTTTACTCTGGCTGGTATATACTCAAGCCAAGCCTTTATGGAATCCAGCCTAAGCTGTAGCAATTTTTCCCTTTCTCTGATGGGATAGTCTCCAATCCAGTATTCCCTTTGGTAATTGTAGTAGTAGTCGTTTAGAAACTCATGGTCATCCCAAGTGTGCACAAAGGTATGCATGGCTCTGGCAAGTCTGATGTCTGGGTCGGAAAGGTAGGTTCTGTATAAGTATCTATAATCTTCCAAGTTTTGGACTATGTTTGACCCTGACGGAAGCTCCAAAAGCCTGCCCGCCACCCTTGGTGGGCCGTATATCTTTTCGTATATAAAGTCTCCCAGATGAACCACCAATTGAAGGTCCTCTTGGGCCATATGCCTGTAGGCTGTAAAGTAGCCATCGGCGTAGTTCTGGCATGTGGCAAAGGCTATGCTTATATCTTGTGCCTCCTCTGGAAGAGTTTTTAACCTTCCTATCATAGAAGGCACATCTGCATAAACAAACCTGTAGTAATAGGTTCTTCCGGGTTGCAATTTTCCTTCCAGGTCTATCCTTACCGTGTGGTCATCTTTGGATGATATGCGGTCCCATGGTAGTCTTCCAGAAAATACAAGCCTTTTGAAGTCCATATCTTCCGATATTTGTAGGATTAGGTCCTTTTTCATCCTTTCATGCACCTTTGGGTTTATACGGGTCCAAAGGATGGCGCCGGTGTGCGTGGGGTCTGCGCTTGCCACACCTTGAGGGAATACCTCCTCCGTATCCATGGAAAAGCTAAGGCGGTTCAAGGACAAAAGCATTAGGGTGGCAAGGCTACCTTCCAAGAACTCCCTTCTTGTGATCATATCTATCCTCCTCCAAGGCGGTAGTCTATTTCTATTTCAAGCTCCAAGGGGGCCTTTGGGGGTGGTGGAAGCTTGGCAAGGGACCTTAACATTCTTATGGTTCCTTCGTCCAAATACCTGCTTTGACTGCTCTTTATTATCCTTATATCTTCTATCCTTCCTTCCGAGTTTATCCTTAGCCTTACCACAAGAGTGCCTTCCTCACCCCTTCTTTTTGCCTCCTCTGGGTATCTTTTATTCCTCTCAATTATGGCCTTTACTTGACTGTAGTAGGCTATCATTTGGTCCTTAGACTCTTCCTTTTTGGCCGTTGGTAGCTCCCTTTTGACCTGTGGCCTCTCTACCTGCGCTTCTTTTTGAGGCTTCTCTTGGCTTGTTTCCTTCTCTTTATTTGAAGTGTCTTCTTTTGTTTCTTCTCTGGCTGTAATTTGTGTTTGGGCCTTTTCTGCTATGGGTATGGCCTCCTTTGGTGGTGCCACAGGCTCTTGTCTTACTTCCTGCTTTTGGGGAACATTTTTTATAACCTTTTTAACCTCCTGCCTTTTGGGTGGTGTTTTTTGAGGTCTTGATTCTTTTGGGTTTGTAGTCTCCTGTGTGGGTGGTAGGGTGAGGATGATCTCTACGGGCTTGGATCCACCACTTGGAAAGGTCATTTTGCTAACAGACATAAGCCAAGAGATAACAAAGGAAGAGAGGAGGGAAAGGCTTATGGAAAGAGCAAGGGCTTTGGGCCTGTCTTCTCTGAGGATCATTTCTTGTCGCCCACGATGCCTATGTTGTATATGCCCGATTCCTTTATGGCATCTATAACCTCTATAACTTTTTGCAGGTTCACTTCCTTATCTCCCACTATTAGAACGGTGGCCTTTTCTTTATCTTGCACATTCCTTAGGTAGTTTTTGAGGGCCTGTAGACCCTCCTCCCTGTTTTCCAGAAGGACTCTTCCATCTTTGGATATATACACTTTGATAGGTTCTCTGAGGTCCTTCCTCTGCACCGTGGAAGAGGTAGGCACTTTTATCTCTTGTAGCATCATGGGAAAAACGTTTAGGGTATAGACCATGAAAAAGACCAACAAAAACAGCATTACGTCTATCATAGGTATTATTTGTATTTCTTCCTTCTGATGTTCCTCCTCCATAAGCAGTAAAAGTAAAGCCTTTTTATTCATTGCCTTCCTCCAAAAGGGACCTTAGAAGCTCAAGCTTTACTTCCTCTTTTATGGAAGATACTTTGGAATGGAAGAACTTGAAGAAGAAGTAAAACCAGAGGGACATGGCTATACCGAGGGCTGTGGCCCAAAGGGCTGTGCCTATGGCTGCGCTTATCTCACCTGCACCGCTCACACCTTTTGCGGCAAGCTGTTGAAAGGCTATTATAAGGGCCAATACGGTGCCCAAAAGGCCCACTATGGGAGAGACGGTGGCTGCAAAGTCCAAAAACCATAGCCTCCTTCTTATAGACTCTGCATGCTCAAGCCTTTTGTCCGCTGGACTGTTGGGCCTTCTTTTAAGCTGGAAGAAGTTCATAGCCACTAAATAGTTGCCAAAGGTGAAGATCAAAAGCATCAGTCCAAAAACTCCCTTATGGATAAGATCCAGCAACATGCTTAAAACCTCCCTCTTAGTCCTACAGAAAAGGTGAAGGGAGCGCCCACATAGTAGGTTCCAGAGGTTTCACCCGGCGATATCCTGCCTATGTACTTTTTATCCGTTAGGTTTATCACATCAAAGTAGAGGGTGAAGTTCTTTGTTATTCTTCTGTCCACAGAAAGGTTTATAAGGGTGTAAGAGCTAACCTTTTGTTTGTTGTCTACCGTTCCATACCTTGAGCCTATGTACTGCAAAGAAGGCCTTATATTAAAGCCAAATATTCTGTAATCTATGCCAAGCTTAAACATATGTTTTGGTGTGTCTGGAACTTGGTTGCCGCTTATACCACACACAGGATTGCCAGTAGAAAGGGTGGTGCAATCATCTTTGAATTCTGCCACGTTGTAGGAGTAAGAGCCATAAAGGCTTAGGTCTTTGAAGGGTTTTGCACCCACTTCCAGTTCAAAGCCGTAGGCCTTTACCTTTCCTGCATTCCTAAGGTAGACCAAGTTCGGGTCGTTGGGGTCTGCAATCCTTATAAGCCTGTTTTTGTAATCGGTGTAATAGATGGCTGGCACCACATAAAGCTTGTCAAAGTCAAAACGCACGCCAAGGTCGTAGTTGACCGACTCTTCCGGCTTTAGCTGGTTTATAACAAACTGGGCATCTACATTGTTTGGTATGGTGCCTATAAAGTTGGGTGGCACTCTGAAGTTTTGGGAGAAGGCAAAATATGGGTATATGTGGTCGGTGAGTTTGTAACCTACTCCAAAGTTAAACAACACCTTCCTGTAGGTTTTTGAGTAGGAAAGTCTTGGGTCCTTGGTGAGGTTTGGATGGTCAAATATATCATCCTCGGGCATGTAGGGAAGGCCTGTAGTGTTGTAGTTGGTAAATTCTCTCTTTACCTGTGCAAACCTTATGCCTGCGTTTATGTCAAGCCTGCCCAAAAGCTCGGGGGCTTCATAGAAGATGAAGGGTGTGTTAGTGGTGGTTATGGTCTTTTGGATATAGTTGTACCTAAAGCTGGGCGTGCCTAAGGTATTAATAAGCAGAGTGTAAGAGCCGTCGGGCTGTACCCTCACTGGGAAGGAGGGTTGCCACTGTTTTAGCTCTGCCCTCTCATACCAATAGCCCAAGGTAAACTCACCATAAGAACTTTTAAAGTTTAGGTTTAGGATGGCTCCGGGCCTGTCGGTGTAGTTAAAGGATTCTCTGAAGGCTATGTAGGTGTTGCCACCGCTTGTGAAAGTTGTGGCGCTTGTTCCACTTCCTCTTCCTATCCACATGTAGGGCTTAAAGGTAAGCTTTAGCCAGTTGGTTATATCAAGCTCTACGTTGGCCCTTAGCTGTTGGTTGTCGTAAGGGTTTTTGTAGAACTTGTAATAGGCTACGTTGTTGCCTCTTATGGTCTGGTTATTATGCACAAGGCCGTTTCCTCCGGGGAATATAAGGCTTGGGCTGTAATCAAACCTTCTGAACTGGTCCAAGTTTTGGGCCTGCTGGTAGTTTAGCCCTCTGTAGAAGTAGTTTAGCTGGGTGTTTTTGTCGTAGTAGAACTCCCAAAAGAGCCTGCCCAAGTTTTGGGTAATGCCTATGGTATAGTGGTCTCTAAAGTCTGGATGCTTGCCCGGCCCTTTCCACTTGTCCGCCTCCGTATGGGAGTAGGAGCCAAAGGCCCTAATACCAAAGGGTAGCCTACCCGTATCCACCCTGAAGAAATACTTTCTAAACTCGTTGGTGCCAAACTTTGGGAAGATGGTAATACCAAACTCGTTGGCGGGTGGCTTTGTCCTTATCCTTATGGCTCCTCCCACCTCTGTATAGAAGGGGCTCTTTTTGCTGACCGCACCCCTCTCTATGGTAATGCTCTCTAAGTTTTCTACGTCCGCATACTCGTGTGGGTATATGGCAAAGTTTCCAGAATCGTTTAGTGGCATATCATCTATGCTTATGCCTATCTGGGTGTTATCAAAGCCTCTGAGCCTAACGGAACCACCACCAAGGCCGTAGGCATCGTCCGTTTGAACGTTCAAGGAAGGTGTTAGCTCTATAGCTCTAAACACATTCACTCCGCCTGCGCCAGTACCCCTTTGAAGCTCCTTTTCCTTTACCGTTGTCTCCGTCTTTGGCTTTGCCTTTTTCCTTTCCACTGGTATTTCAGGAGCCTCCCTTTCCTTTTCCTCTTGCACCTGTATTTTTATCCTTGGAGCCTCTTGAGCAATGGCCACACCCACACAGAAGATACCGCTCAGAAGCACAATCCTTTTTGTCATGGCAATCTACCTCCTTGATGTCAGTACGGTGCCACCATCTCCCACAGCTATAAGCAGGCTTTCACAGTCTGATACAAAATTGACTTTGTTGCTTGTTCCTGTGTTGGCCAGCGTCCAGCTTTGGCCACCGTCGGTGGACCTAAGTATGGTGCCACCATCTCCTGTAGCAAGCAAAAGGTCGTTAACTTTAAGCACAAAGGTTAGCCTTTGTTGTGCAGTGTATGGGCTGGTCCATACGCTAAGGTCTTGGGATAGATAAACCTTATTGTTGTTGTTGCTTACTGCTACATACCTGCCGTTTATGTATGCTATGCCCCAAAGGTTTGGTGTATCTCCACCAAAGTTGGCATTTGCATTAGTCCATGTGTTAAGGTCTGAAGAGGTAAGAACTGTGCCACCATTTCCAACCATAACATACCTTTGTCCATCGTGTATGAGCCACTCAAGAGTTTGGGTTGTCCCGCTTGTTTTTAAGCTCCAGCTTGCACCTTGCCTACAGTCGGATGTGTTTGCATTGCACACCAGTATGGTGCCATTTTGACCCATGGCCACAAAGTAGCCGTTTATGTAAGCCACACGGTATAATGTTTTTGTAGTAAGGTTATGGTTTACGCGCACCCAATTTATACCGTCCTGTGAAGCTATTATGCTTCCGTTATAGCCCACAGCCACAAAGAACCCATTGCCATAAACCACTCCATAAAAGGTGTTCGTCTCTGTTCCCTGTGGTGCTTGAGCCCTTTGCCAATTTGTGCCGTCTGTAGAGTAGAGTAGCACTGCTTCATACTGGTTTTGTGCATTTCTACCACCACCCACTACCACATACTTACCAGATGTGCAAGAAGCTCCCCATAAAGGTAGGGTGGTGCCTGAGTTTTGTGGGATCCAGTTTTCACCCACGGGAGGTGGGGGTGGTGGTGTTTCACTTACCACTATAGTTATGCTGGCCCTTTTCACTATGTCTCCAGAGGTAGCCTTGAGTGATAGCCTGTAAGTTCCCGTTGGCAAAGAGGAGGGTACGCTAAGGGTTAGTTGAAAGTTATTGTTTCTTCCCACATTAACCGAGCTTGGACTTAGGCCTATCATACAAGGGCTTCCGTCTTCTCTCTCAAGGCTTAGGGCCACATTTCCGCTAAAACCAAACTGGGGAGTGATGGTTAGGGTGGTGTTTGTACTTTGTCCTGCTTGCACACTCAAAGTGTTGGGGTTTAGGCTTATGCTAAAGTCTGGCTTGGGGTTCTCCAAAAGGGAGGAGCTCACTCCGCCAAAGCCTCCCCCACAGGAAGATACGAGCAAAGCAACGGTCAGAATAAACAAACTGTATATTACTCTAACCATGGCACACCTCCTACCTTTACCATAAGCATATCAACCTTTTGTTAAGACTGGGTTAAGGTTTGGTTAAGATTTTGTTAAGAGGCTTTTTGGTATAATTGAGCTTATATGCTTATAAAAAACCTTGACCTATGGCCCTACACCACCATACGCATAGGGGGCAAGGCTCTGTATTTTTGTGAGCCAAAGGACCTTGAAGAACTGAAGTATGCCATCTTTTTTGCCTTGGATAAATCCTTACCCATCTTTATCCTTGGCAGGGGTTCTAACACCATCTTTGGTGATTTTGAAGGTCTGGTTATAAGCATGAGAAGGTTTGAAGGCTTTGAGGTAAGGAGGGAAGGGGACCTTTTTTATATTACAGCCCAGGCTGGAGTGCTTCTTTCCAAGCTTGTGTCCTTTTCTTTGAAAGAAGGCCTTGAAGGCTTCTATAGGCTTGTGGGCTTTCCCGCCACCGTTGGTGGTGCCATAGCCATGAACGCAGGAGCCTTTGGCTATGAGATAAATGAGCATCTCAAAGAGGTGGTCTTTTTGGACTGGGAAGGGAGTCTTCAGAGGGTAAGGAAAGAAGAGCTTAGCTTTTCTTATAGGTCCTCACCCTTTCCAGAGCTTGGGGTTGTGCTTGCTGGAACTTTTGCAGTTCCAAAGGTAAAGAGGGATATAGTGGAGGAATACAAGGCCATAAGGGAGAAGAGGGCAAGTAAACAGCCCTTGAACCTTCCCACCTGTGGTTCCACCTTTAAGAATCCACCGGGGCATTTTGCGGGCAGGCTCTTAGAAAAAGTGGGGATGAAGGGCTACAGGGTGGGGGATGTGGCCTTTTCAGAAAAGCATGCCAACTTTTTGGTAAACCTTGGAAGGGGTACCTACCAGGAGGTGCTTAAAATAATCCAAGAGGCAAAGAGAAGGGTCTTTGAAAGCTTTGGTATAAGCTTGGAAGAGGAGGTAAGGCTAATTGAAAGTGGTTGTGCTTATGGGAGGAAGGTCCAGTGAAAGAGAAATCTCCTTAAAGAGCGGTCAGGCAGTCTTGCGGGCCTTGCAAGAACTGGGACATGAGGCCATAGCTTTGGACTTAGAAGAGGACCTTTGTGAAAAGTTAAAGGCCATAAGGCCGGACAAGGTCTTTATAGCCCTTCATGGCACCTACGGAGAAGATGGCAGGGTGCAAGGCCTTTTGGACCTTTTGGGCATTCCTTACGTGGGTTCCGGTGTGCTGGGAAGCGCCTTGGCCATGGACAAGGATATAACAAAAAAGGTCCTTTCCTTTCATGGCATTAAGGTGCCAAAATGGATATGCCTTAGGTCTCCAGAGGAAGGCATTGAATGGAATACTTACCCTGCCGTTGTAAAGCCTGCAGACCAAGGATCAAGCGTGGGGCTTTTTGTGGTAAAGGACCAAAGGGAGCTAAAGGAAGCTATAGGTGAGTGCTTTAAACTGTCAAAAAAGGTGATGGTGGAAGAGTTCATTGAAGGTAGGGATTTTACCGTGGGCATCTTAAAGGGCCAAGCCTTGCCACCTATTGAGATAAGACCTAAGAAGGGCCTTTATGACTACGAGAGCAAATACACAAAGGGCATGACGGAGTATATCTTCTCCGAGGATGAGGAGCTAAACAGGGAGCTACAAGATATAGCCCTACGGGCTCACCTTTACCTTGAGCTTAAGGACTTTTCAAGAGTGGACTTTAGAGTTTCAAGGGAAGGCATACCATACCTTTTGGAGGTAAACACCATTCCGGGCATGACAGAGCTTAGCCTTTTCCCTATGGCATGCCAAAGGGCGGGGATAGACTTTAAGAGGATGGTGAAGATACTTCTATCTTAAATATTGTTGGAAGTTATATAGCTGTAATACTTTCACATCCCTGTTGCAAAACTCACAATCATCGTCAGCCTTTGGCTCATGGTCACTGTAAAAAACTTCTTTTATATGTTCCAAAAGTATATCCCATTGCTCATAGTTTAGGTCTTCAAGAGGTATAAGTCTAGGATTTTCTTGTTTTTCAAAATTTTCTGTAAAACTGACAGTCACCACGTATAATGCTCCCACGTTAGCTACTCTTTCCCCGTTCTTATATAATAGGTAGCCATAGATCTCTAGCTGTCTTTTGTACTTTTCTCTGTATTTTTCTAAGACATCCTTATCTTTTTCGTCTTTATTTTCGTTTTTCCATTTTAAAGTGGTTTTAAAATCAAGAGGAACTAATCTACCTTCGCTATCTATCAAAAGGTCATCTATCTTACCCCAATAGATTATTCCATGGTCTTCATGATAATACTCAATACCATTCTTCCTCCATCTTTCTAACTTGTCCCTTCTTGGATAAAGATTAAAACCCTTTTCTTTCACAGCATCTGGCACGGTCGAATTCTCTCTATGTTTATCAAAATATGCCTTTAAAAGATTGTCATATATCTGTCCTATATTACCTCCAAAGATTCTTTCTGGTCTTTTTATGCCATGCTTTACTTCTAGCCAAAAACATCTTGGGCATTCCATAAAAAGTTCTATCTTTGACCGTGAAATTCTCACCCCTCCACCCATGTTTAGAATTATATCAAAACTCAACTTAAAATTATAGGGAGGATGCTATGCGATTGATAGGTTATCTAATACTTTTAGTGCTTGCTTTGTATTTTATCTTCCTAAAGCCCTATCTTTTGGCAAAAAGGATTCAATGGGAGGTAGAAGGCCTAAGCTTTAGCCTTGAAAGGGGCCTTACTTTTAAAAGCTTTCTTTTATACTTGCCTTCTGGGGACTTTACTC
>FWWM01000931.1_pt1 | contig 93896 bp, 100 predicted proteins | sample 2228351 | NCBI WGS metagenome assembly FWWM01 (sample SAMEA103939774, study PRJEB20133) | metagenome | reverse complement strand
TTCAACGCAACCCTTGTAGGAACCACAACCTCAATTAGGTCATCTGACCCAATGCTTAATGTAAATCCTTCTGGTGGAGTTCCAACACCAACTCCAGCTCCAATTAATCCAAGTGACTGGCCACAACTTCAGTACGACCCCCAACATACTGGTAGAACATCTGTTTCTGTCCCACCTGATTATGAGTTAGCATGGGTTTGGATTGATCCCAATCACATAGTGAGAAACTTTGTTTCTCGTCCAGGATCAAGTATTACTGACGGATTTGAACAAGGATTTCGTTTTAGTGTGCTTTTTTCTAGACAAATGCAGCCAATAGTTGCAGATGGAAGGGTTTACTTTGGGTCACTAAATGGAACAATGTATGCTGTTGATGCTTTGACTGGAGCAAATGTATGGAGTTTTGCTTCACAAGGTCCAATAATGGGAACTGCCGCATATTCAAATGGAATCTTAGTATTTACATCTATGGATGGTAAAATTTATGGACTTGATGCAAGAGATGGAAGACTGATTTGGTCATATCAAACTGGTGAAGGTATTAATGCAGCTCCTGTTATTGCAGGCAATACTGTTTATGTTGGTTCAAGGGACGGATTTTTCTATGCTGTAGATCTATTTTCTGGAAATTTGCGTTGGAGATATCAGACTCGTGTAGAGCCAAATAATCCAAATTCACCTTTTAATAAGGCTCCAATTTTTGCACCTGCAGCAGTATCTGAAGATGGTTCAACCGTTTTCTTTGGAGCAGAAAATATGTATTTTTATGCTCTCAATACTTTAGATGGAACTGAGAGATGGGCTCCTAAAAAACTTATCGGTCAAAGCTTTATGTTCTCTTGGCCTGTTGTTAAAGGCAATAGAGTGATTGTTAGAACAATGTCATCTCTTTATGGTGCCGAAGCTGGGGTTGTTGATCCTGATATAGAGCCTGTATTGGCTTCACTGCCGTCTGGAGTTTCTTGGTCTCAAGAAAAACAGGCGATACTTAACTATCTTACTCAGAACCCAACTCAAAAGACAATGTATGTTTTTGATGTAAATACAGGAGAAGAACCATATCAAGTAGCAATGGGAAGAGTAACTGGAGATAATATGGTAGCTCACCTTCCAGTTGTTGATAACCAAGATAGAGTTCTTACCTATTGGCGTTCACGTGATTCAACTTTATTTAACAACCAAGGTAGTTTCGGTTCTCAATTTTGTGCAGATGTCTCAGCAATGGACCTTTCCACAGGTGATAGGATAAAGTTAATAAACAACTATCCAATCAAAAGAGCTTGTCCAGAGCTTGATAATGGATATCAACTTTCTGTGGGAGGAGATTATTTATATGGACACAATCATTTCAGAGGAACTATTGCGATTAATCTCGCAACTGGTGCTCCTTATGGAGTTTCAGTTGCTATTGCCTGTTGGGATGGAGCAGGATATAGGGGTTCAACAACTGGTCCTGATGGATGGGGCTTTCAGATAGCATTTTTTGGTAATGATTTGGGAGGTTGCCCAGGGCAAGTTCCAGATCCTAGGCCACCTCGCATTTACGAAAATACTTGGGCTTTTGCACCGGTAGCGGTTGCTTCAACAAATGGTGTCCCAATGCTTTATATAAATCAAGGAGATGCGTTTGCAATTGTGGCTATAAGGCAAAGACCATGATAAATGTAATAAATGTAATAGGTAAAAAATTGGCTAAAGTGTTAAAACTTACACTTTTAACATTAATATTCGGTTTTGTTTTTGGGTTTTTAAATCTTAGGGAAGTTTTTGCTCAAACTTACGACAATTATATTTGGCAGTATTTAGTTCCTCAGAATATATCGGGAGTAGACGATTTGAAACTTAAGCTAGAACAGGAAGTTCAAAAGATTATTAATTCAGGTCATCTAGCACCTTTCCGTGCTTTGTATGGAGAATCACAATCCCATTTCTTTTGGTATCGGCCTTATGATGTTGTTTATACTTTGAGTCTTTCTTATCCTTATTTAAATTCTTCCCTTAAAGATGGTGTAAAAAATTATCTTCGAACTGAGATGCAAAACTACCCTATTTGGTATTCAAATCCGAATTACTTGAATTCAGCAATTCTTAACCCAGATGAAGGTACAAAAAGAGAACCTGATTTATTGCCAAGTGGTTTAAGGGTAAGAGAATATCCTGCGTGGGGTTTAAGAGGAAGACCTCAACTTTTCGGACTATATGCTCTCTGGCTTTATGCTCAAAATACTGGGGATTGGAATTATATTGAATCAAACTGGAACCAAATTAAAGACTTTTATAATTCTTATCGTTCTGAAACTAGCCGATATTATTCAAGTATAGCCGGTGCTATTGGTGTGGCAAGAATGGCAAGGCAAAAACCAACACCTGATTTGAATTTTGAGAATTCTGTACTTTCTGATATAAATACAGGTTTTTCTAATGGTTTAAACTTTGTTCAATTTGGTAGAAATGCGGAAAGTGTCTATCTTTGGAGTAGCGATGCAGTTTTTAGGGCAAGAATGTTGGAAGAGGCATATTTGGGTTTTGTCTTTCTTGATATATCTCCAGAAATCGGCCGATTTATGTATGATAACCAGGCTTTAAGAGAAAGTATTTTGGGAATTTCAAACCCTTCAGAGTATTCTTTAACTAGAGGCGAGTATGTTTTTCCGCTTTGGTATATGGTACAGTCGCCAATGGGTTCATTTTATTTTGACGAGGGTACAGGTAATCCTCCTGATACACGTGCTATGATTTTCCCAATTCACGCATGGATTAAAAAAGATTCTCCATCACAACTTAGAAGATACTTGGATGTGCCAGATGCTTTAATTGGAGATTTTTACTATATACAGAATTTGGTTCGTACGATTGAAGCTCATGGACAAGAAAACTGGTGTGATGTAAGAAGTGGAGGGTGTCCTGTTCCAACTCCTATTCCGGCAGTTTGTAGTTTAACTTCAGCCTTTTGGAATACTTCAGGTCCTGTAAATGTAGGAACTTCTGTAACCTTGACAGTTATTGGAGAAAATTGTGATGGAAAAGAGGTTTCTTTTGAGGTTAGAGAAGATGATGGAGTTCTTGGATACGATCCTGTGAACACGAATCCTTCGAATGCTAGATTTGCCGGTAATACAGCAACCTCAACTTGGGTTTCTGAGTATCAACCAGATTGTGGAGGGCTTTGTGATCCACCCGAGTATTACTTCAGGGCAACTTTGGTAGAAAATCAAAATATCTTCATAAACTCTTCTAATATTTTGACAGTGAATCCTTTACCCACTCCCACACCTGTTCCTACACTCACACCAACCCCAACTCCTACGCTCACATCAACACCGAGACCTACGAGTACTCCTACACCTACGCCAACAAGGGTGGCTACACCCACTCCCACACCAACGCCAAGGCCTACAAGCACCCCTATTATAACCTTTTCTCCTGCGCCTACAATGACGCCTACGCCAACTTTTACTCCTACACCTACTCCAGTTCCTTGCACATTGGTATCCGCAAATTGGGAAACAACAAATGCTGTTTTAGAAGGTACTCAGGTAGCACTTAGAGTTACTGCTTCAGGAAATTGTGCAGGAAGAGTGGTTGAATATCAGATTTGGGAAGACGACGGAATTTTAGGCAGAGATCCGGTAAAAGTTAATCCTTCAAGCTCAGCCATAATTTCTGGAAGCTCAACTTCTAACTGGGTTGCCGAGTATCAGCCTGATGGATTGTTTGGTATAGCAGATCCTCCGGAGTATTACTTTGAAGCAAGGCTTAATGGAGAGTCTAACTTTATTACTTCGTCTCAACCTCTCTTGGAGGTTAGTGCAAATCCAAACAACTTAACAATTGCCTCTTTGCCTATAATTAGTATTTCCACAACCTCAGCAACAATTTCTTGGTATACCAATATTCCTTCTACTTCTCAAGTTATTTATGGAATACCAGGCAAAAGACAGAAGACAACCAGCGAGTTTGACACAAATCCAATGCTTACCTATCATAGTGTTGAAATTGCAAATCTTAAGCCTTGCGCAACTTATGAATTCACAATGAGGTCAAGTAATTCTTCAATTGTGGTGGAATCTCCTGTTTACCAACTCACTACTTTAGGGTGCAGAGGAAATTCACCAATTAAAGCCCAAACTAGCTCCTTGATTTCATCAAGCACAGGAGGTTCTCTTACTCTTGAAATAAGCTCAAGTATTACTTTGAATGTGTCTCCTAATTTTGCAGATTTGGAGGATGCAAGTTTTCAAATTAAGCAACTTGATTCTAACTCGGTTTTCTCGGAAAGTCCTATACCTTCTGGTTATTTGGTATTTGATGATTTTGTCTTCAATATTATTGCAATGATTGGTTCAGACGATATAGATACTCTTGAAAATTTCCTTGCTCCTCTGAGTATTGAAATTAGGTATTCTGACACTTCTTTTAATAATTTAGATGAATCTAGCCTGAAGATTTTCAGGTATGAGGATAGCAAGGGTGAATGGCAGAAGCTTGAAGATTGCACAAAGAATTCACAAGAAAATATCTTATCTTGTAATGTTTCAAATCTTTCAGATTTTGCGGTCTTTGCGATGGAAAAGCTTCCGACACCAACACCTACTCAACCGCCTGCAGGAACAGGCAGCACAGGCAGCACAGGCGGCACAGGCGGCACAGGTGGCGGTGAAGCCGCTCCACCTCAAGGACAGCCTTCTATCGTGGGAGACTTAAATTCAGACGGCAAAGTAAATATCTTTGACTTGAGTATACTACTTAGTAATTATGGTAGATCAGGAAGAGGCGATTTGAACTCTGATGGGAAGGTAGACATTTTTGATTTAAGTATTCTTCTATCAAGGTACGGAAGATAAGCTTTATCTTTTCATTCTTGCACTCAACTTAGCAGTTGTAGTAAAATTTACTCAAAGAAAGCAAAGGAATTATGACAGAAGAGGTTAAATTTAGACTTTCTTCTCTTAATTTTGCCTCAGAAATTATCTGAGGTAATTTCCTTTGCTTCATTAATTCAAACTGTTATCTTTATCTTTAAGGAGGTAAGAAATTTCTATGACTCAAGATGTAAATGTTTTATTAGCCAGTCTTGAAAGAGAGCGCAGAGACTTAGAGAAGAAGAAAGAAGAGTTAAAAAATATTGAAGAGGAGTTAAAGAGAAAGCTTTCAGGAGTTTCTAGGTTAACAGTTGAGGAGGCTAAAAAGCTACTTTTGGAAGAGGTTGATAAGGAGCTAAAGGCTGAAAAAGTTAAAAGAATTAAGATTTTTGAAGAGAGATTAAGACAGGATTCAAAAGAGGTTGCAAAAGAAATATTGGTTGATGCTATGAAACATGGAGCAACTTCTTATGTTCCTGAGTACACGGTTTCCTCTATCTTTGTTGATAACGAAGAGGTAAAGGGAAGAATTATAGGACAAGGTGGAAGAAACATAAGAGCCTTTGAGAAGGCTGCTCAGGTTGAATTGGAAATTGATGAAACAAATGAGATCAAAATTTCTTCTTTTGATTCTATCCGTAGAGAAATTGCCAAGAGAGCTCTTGAGGCTTTGATTAAAGATTCAAGAATTCAGCCTTCAAGGATAGAAGAGGTTGTTAGACAAACTAAGCTTCAAATGGAGGATATTCTTTTAGAGGAAGGAAAAAGGATTGCGGATGAGTGTGGAGTTTATAGTTTACCCACAGATATAGTCAAGCTTATAGGTCGTTACAAATTTAGAACCTCATACGGTCAAAATTTAGCTCTTCACACGATTGAAGAAACAAAAATTGGAGTTAACGTTGCTCAAGAAATTGGAGCAAATGTAGAGATAGTCAGGCTAGGATGCCTGCTTCACGATATAGGAAAAGTTGTAACTGAACAAGAAGGTACTCATGTTCAAGTTGGGGTTTCTGTTCTTAAAAAATATGGATTTCCAAAAGAAGTTATAGATGCTGTTGGTGAGCATCATGAAGATAAACCTTTTTCCTCTGTTGAAAGTGTTATTGTCTGGATTGCCGATGCTATTTCTGGTTCAAGACCAGGGGCAAGATACGAACCTTATGAAAGTTATGTTAAAAGAATGGAGAAGATTGAAGAGATAGCTAAGGAGTTCAAGGGAGTCGAACAAGCCTTTGCGTTTCAGGCTGGAAGGGATGTGAGAGTAATTGTGAAGCCGGAGGAAGTTGACGACGACTCTTTAACTATTTTAGCCCGTGAGATTGCAAAAAAACTGGAAAAGGAAGCAGAGTATGTTGGACAAATCAAAGTTACTGTAATTAGAGAGGTGAAAGCTGTCGATACAACTAAAGCAAGGTAAAAATCCCAAAACTACTTGACTTTTAAAAAATTTTAATTTACTCTTTCATTTAGAATGAACAAAAGTGAGATAATCGAACAAGTTGCGAGAAAGGCGCATCTAACTAAAAAGGCAGCTACAGAGGCAGTCGAGGTTTTCTTGAAAGAGGTGGGAAGAGTTCTTTCAAAGGGCGAAAAAGTAGTTCTTTCAGGATTTGGTACTTTTAGAGTAATTAATATGAAAGGAAGGACTGTTAGGATTCCGAATACGGATAAGATGGTGACTATAAAGTCTCATCGTACTCCAAGATTTACCCCGGGAAAAACCCTCAAAAGGCAAGTTTTACGCTAAATTAATATTTTGTAAAATAAAGTAAGTAAGTTTTTCCGTAATTAATGACTTTTATAGGAAGCTAAATACTTTAAGATGAGTAAAGAAATTCTAGATGAAAGGGCAATAATAGTTGAACGCTTAACTAAAAATTTTGAGGTAACTTTGAAGGAAAGGGGTGTTTTTGGGAGTATTAAATCCTTTATTAAACCAAAAAAGAAAATTGTTAAAGCTTTAAGGGGAATTTCTTTTTCGATAAAACAGGGTGAGCTTGTAGGTTTTATTGGTCCAAATGGTGCTGGGAAAACAACCACTTTGAAAATTCTTTCAGGACTTCTTTTTCCTACATCGGGTTTTGTGCAAGTGTTAGGCTATAATCCTTGGGACAGAAACCCTCAATTTTTAAAAGAAATTTCGGTCGTGTTTGGCCAAAAAAACCAACTTTGGTGGGATCTTCCTGCTATTGAAACCTTTGAATTAAATAGAGTTATATATGAGATTGCTCAGAAAAAGTATGAGGAAAGAATTAATTTTTTGACAAATCTTCTTTCTGTTAAGAATCTACTAAACATACCTGTGCGCAGACTTTCTTTCGGTCAAAGAATGCGTTTGGAATTGATGGCTTCTCTTCTTCACAAACCAAAAGTGCTTTTTTTGGATGAACCAACCATTGGTCTTGATCTGATTGCTCAAAAAAAGATTAGAGATTTTATCTATGAATATAATAAGCGGGAAAAGGCGACTATTTTGCTTACCTCTCATAATATGGATGATTTGGTGGATTTAGCCCGCAGGGTTATTGTTATCGAGAAAGGCGAGATTTATTTCGATGGAGAGATTCAGGGGTTGGTTGATAAATTTGCTAAGGAAAAAATTATTAAAATTTCTCTTTCCAAGGAATGTGATGTTAAAAGATTTACTCAGATAGGAAGACTGAAAAAATACGAGTTTCCCGAAGCTGTTTTATCTGTTCCGAGAGAAGTATCATTCATGGCTGCATCGGAGATATTACAAAATTTTCCTGTTAGTGATTTAACAATCGAGGAGGAACCTATTGAAGAAATAGTTAGAAGAGTTTTCAGAAAAGAAGTTTTAAGAAAAAATGATTAAGTACATCCAAGTTTTTAAAATTTCTTTTCAGCAGGAATTTGTTTATCGACTTAATTTTATAATGTGGAGGGTGAGAAATGTGATGCAGATTTTTTTGGTCTTTTTTCTTTGGGACTCGGTATTTTCCAACCCTAACCGGGTTGTTTTTGGTTATGATCGCTCTAAAATTTTAACTTATGTTTTCGGACTTTTATTTATTAAAGCGCTTGTTTTGTCCGCTAGAGCCGTTGATGTTGGAGGCGAAATTTTTAGGGGAGATATTTCAAATTATTTGTTAAAGCCTATAAATTATTTCAAATACTGGTTGACAAGAGACATTTCAAGCAAAGGTTTAAATCTCATTTTCGCTTTTTTTGAAGCACTATTTCTTTATATTTTCTTAAAGCCGCCAATTTTTATACAAACCAACCCAGTTATACTTCTTATTTTTTTAATTTCAATAATTTTAGCAATATTAATTTTTTTTAACATCATCTTCATTTTAAACTCGGTATCGTTTTGGATACCTGAGGCTACTTGGGGTTTTCACTTTTTGATAATAGTAATAATTTTGGAATTCACCTCAGGAACTTTGTTTCCATTAGATATTTTGCCCTTAACGATTCAAAAGATTTTTTATTTTTTACCTTTTCCCTATATAATTTTTTTTCCTCTACAAATTTATTTGGGTAAAATAACTGGGATTGATGTTCTAAAGGTAATCTTAACCTCTTTTATTTGGAGCTTTTTTCTTTGGATTATCATGAATTCCATTTGGAAAAAGGGATTAAAGGTCTATCAGGCTTATGGTAAATAAACTTTTCCATTATTTTAAAATCTGGTTAATGATGAGTAAAAATTCTTTTTTAATTGTTTTGTCCCAGAAAAAACTATTGTTTATTTTTTTATTCGGTAGATTTTTAAGATTTTCCTTTTTTCTTTTGTTCCTCTATTTTTTGATAATCGGGACGGAAACTTTGGTTGGATACACAGCTAACCAGGTTATTTTTTTCTTTTTAACTTTTAATTTAATCGATATAGTTTCTCAATTTTTGTTCAGGGAAGTTTACAGGTTTAGAGGCATGGTAGTAAGCGGAGATTTCGATTTGGTTCTTGTAAAGCCTTTTAGCCCTCTTTTTAGAAGTTTAATGGGCGGAGCAGATTTTATTGATTTAATCACAATTGTGCCTTTATTTTTTGGATTAATCTATGTTGGAAGGTTTCTTTCCCCGACACCCTTTCAAATTTTGTCTTATTTACTCTTAATAATCTGTGGCCTTTTAGTCTCAACAGCTTTCCATATTTTTGTACTGTCAATAGGAATTATTACCCTTGAAATAGACCATACAATTATGATTTACAGAGATTTGGTTTCTTTGGGAAGGTTTCCTATAGATATTTATAGAGAGCCTTTGAGAAGTTTTTTAACCTTCATACTGCCAGTTTCAATTATGATTTCTTTACCTGTCAAAGTTTTTATTGGGTTAGTTAAACCGACGGTTGTTTTGTTTTCTTTTGTTTTTGCAATTTTTCTAATTACAATTTCTATAAGATTTTGGAGATTTGCATTAACAAAATATACCAGCACATCAAGTTAAATGAAAAGACTTCTGGTAATTTGCGGCCCAACTGCCACCGGAAAGACGCAATTAGCCATTTTTTTAGCTAGATTGTTAGATGGAGAAGTGGTATCTGCCGACTCCAGACAGGTTTATAAAGGATTGGATATTGGTACGGGTAAAGATTTACCAGTCGGTGCGAAGTTTTTTCCTAAAGATTCAAAGTTTGGAAAAAAGGATTTAGGTTTTTATGAAGTGAAAGGAATAAAGGTTTGGGGTTATGATTTGGTTGAACCGAACGAAGAATTTAGTGTTTCAAATTTTGTTAAGATTGCAGAAAAAATAATTGAGGATATTTACTGCCGGGGTAAAATTCCTGTTTTAGTCGGCGGAACCGGACTTTATATAAAAGCTTTAGTGGATGGAATTTCAACCTTAGACATTCCCAAAAATGAAAAATTAAGAAGGTTTCTTCAAAAAAAATCCGTAGAAAAATTGTTTGAAATTTTAGTTAGTCTAGACCCAACTAAGGCTTTTAGCATGAATAACTCTGATAGAAAAAATCCCCGACGCCTTGTTAGAGCCATAGAAGTAGCCAAATGGAAGTTGAAACAAAAAAAGGAAAAAGAAAAGGAATTAGAAAAAAAATTAGATGTTCTTTTCATAGGATTGGTAGCAGCAAAGGATGTTTTGGAAGGAAGAATTAGAGAAAGAATTAAGAGGAGATTAAGAAAAGGATTAGAGAAAGAAATAAAGAATTTAATTGAAAGGGGAATTGGCTGGAATTTTCAAGCAATGCAATCTATAGGTTATAGGCAATGGAGAAATTATTTTGATTTACTTTTAGACAAATCTGGTAAGGCAAAAATTTTAGGTAGAGATTTGAAATTAATTAAGTTGAAACAAGAGGCAATAAAGAAGTGGATGAGTGCTGAAAAAAGATACGCTAGAGAACAACTAGCTTGGTTTAGAAAAGATGAAAGAATAAATTGGTTTGATATAACGGATAGAGATTGGAGAAAAAAAGTAGAAAAATTAGTCAGAAAATGGCATAATAAAATAAAAGCTAAATAATTTTATACATTTAAATTTTTTATTTTTTTAATTTAAAGTGACGCAAAAAATTGAAATATCTCAAAAAAGCATAATCTTTACAATTTTTGTTTTGGTCTTATTTTGGTTTATTTATTTTATAAAGGATATTATATTTCTTATATTTCTTGCACTTTTGGTATCTTTAGTTATCAATCCTTATGTTGATAAGTTGGAGAAGAAATTTAAAATTAAAAGGGGCCTTGTGGCTATTGGCATTTATCTATTTTTTATTTTGGTGTTGATTATTTTGATGGGTGTATTGGTAAGGCCTTTTGTTGAACAATTTAGAAATTTTACTACTAGCTTTCCTAATTACTTAGTAAGTTTTCAGATACCTAAATTTATAGTTGATAGAATTACTCAGGAGATCTCTTTACAGGTTGGTGTGCTCACCTCACAATTAATTAGAATAAGTATTTCAGTTGTTTCCAATATTTTATCTTTACTGGTTATATTTGTCTTTGCTTTGTATTTTGTAACTTTAAGACCAAAATTAGGTGAAATTTTGGAAAACTTTTTACCCCAACAAAAAGTAAAAAAAATAGAAAATTTAATCCTTAATCTTGAATACAAAGTTAGCGGCTGGACTAGAGCTGAGCTTTTGCTTATGCTTGTGGTTGGTTTCTTAAACTATTTAGGTCTTAGCATTTTGGGAATTTCTTATGCTGTTCCACTTGGCGTACTTGCAGGTTTGCTAGAGATAGTTCCGAATGTTGGCCCGATTGTTGCCGCGATTCCGGCATTTATTGTTGGGTTTGGAATTTCTCCAGTAAAAGGTATTGCTGTTGTTGCACTTGCATTTTTAATTCAGCAGATAGAGAACTATCTTTTAGTTCCAAAAATTATGGAAAAGTCGGTTGGAGTTAACCCCTTGATTACTCTTTTTGTGATTCTGGTCGGATTTAGATTGGACGGTGTAGTTGGCGCACTACTTTCTATTCCAGTTGTTATTATTTTGAGGGAAGTTGCAAAAGAATTTTTTAATTTTGGAAAATAACCCTTTTAACAAATTCCTCAATAATTTCTAAACTTTTTGCCTAGCAAATTGTGTAGCTTGCTTTAGTAAAATTTTTACAAAATTTCGTGAATTTATTACTCCGGCGCACATTTAAAAAGAGAAAAAGTGTCGATAATTTTATTCTTAACATTTACAGCCTCGATTTTAAGTTCACATTTCTAAATAGTGGAGTGGGTAAAATAATGTTGCGCACTGCAAGAGGCTGTAAAATATTTTTGTGCGCCGAAATCATAAAGTGATCCGCCTGCCCTGCCTGTAACAACATAGGTTACTCCTTTTGATGAAAAGATATTATTACTTAGTTTACAAGTTCGCTCATAATTATGCTCATGTCCAGAAAATACAATATCAAAATTATATTTTCAAAAATAGAAACCAAAATTTTTGTTTACTTTTATATGTTCGCCGTGCTTTTTACCAGAGAACCACGGAGGATGATGGAAAAAGATTATTTTCCAATCTGTATTGTTTGAGTTTTTAAGATCATCTTCAAGCCAATCAACCATATCATCCGCTCTTTGATCTGATACCTCGTAAAGTGTAGTGTTTGTGTGGAGTGTAATGAAGTAGGCATTTCCAACATTGAATGAATAACGTCGTTATTTATCTTTTTCTCTTAACGCCTTTTTTGGTAAATCAAAAAAAGAAAGATAAGGTTGTAAATCTTGAGTCAGGTGGTCATGATTCCCTGGTGTAGGATATACCAGACTTCTAGCAAGATGGTCTTTATAAACGGAAAAAAAGTTATCCTTAAGCTGTTGCCAGATTCCCTCTGGGTATGCCAAGTCTCCAGTGTGAAGAATGAAATCAAACGGATATTTAAGCATTACTTTTGCTAATTCTTTTTGCTTATGATTTCCAGATCCGCTGTCACCAAAAACCAAAAAATGGATTGGATGTTCTAGCACTTTTTTCTCCGGCAAGAGTTGAGGTGTTTCTTGCTAATATTTTATTAAAAAAAGTTGCTAATATTTTATTAAAAAAAGATAGAAAAGAAAGGCAATAAGAATAAAAATTGCTATGTAAATGCTATAGTTTAGTTTTGAAAAAAATTTCTCATAAAATTTTAGATAACTCTTAAAAACTCCAGTGTCCATTTACAAATAGGGTAGTCAAAAGACCTAGAAGAAGCGAGGAAATTAAAGAATAAAGATATGAGAACAAGAAATGTTTTCTTGCGATTTTGGAAAGCTGAAGAAAAATTGGAAACAAAACCAGTGTATAGCGTCCCTGACTTACTAACACTCCGCTTATTATTGGAAATAGTACCAATGTCAAACACCAGACTCCGTAGGAAAGTCTCTCCTTTTTAGAAAGCAAAATAATACTCAAAACCAATCCGAAACTAAAAAAAAGCATTTCAAGAAAAATATTTGCGGCGCTGGCATGGCTAAAATTTAGCTCAGCTTTGATATATTTTGTCAGCGATAAAAGCATGTCAGAAGGAAAAATAATACTTGAGATGGGATTTCTACCCCAATTTTTAGCTGCTTCAATAAAGACTAAAGGATTGCCAAATGTTTTATTGAGATAATAGGCGAATGTTCCAAGACCAAGCGGAATGAGTGTTAATGAAAAAAGATTTAGCATTATTTTTTTTTGACTTAGTTTTTTTCTAGCAAGAATTAGTTCAATGGTAGCTGGAATTAAAAGTAAAATTCCTACCGGTCTGGTTAAGGCAGCAAAATAACCGCTTAATCCGGCTAGAATAAATAAATTTTTTCTTATAAAGTAAAAAGTGCTAACAGCAAGAAGCAAAAATAAAGATTCTGTGTATATCGCAGTAAAGAAATACGAGGTTGGGAAGATAAGAAGTAGAAAAATTGCCAAAAAGGAAGTCTTTTCATCTGTATCAAGAAGAAAAAGTTTATATAAAAGAACAATTGCCAAGAAAAAAGCCACGGTTGAAATTAGAATTCCGGATAAAAGAAAGCGATAATAAAGAATTAAATCTGGAGTAATTGGTTTAAGCACTTCGTGCCCTACTTTCATTAACATCGGGTACAGAGGGAAAAAATTTACATTTGATTGTTGATTTTGTTGAAACTTATATCCCTCATAGGCAATATTAAAATACCAAGCAGAGTCCCAACGGGCATGCATTTCTAAAAAATTTAATGGGTGAGGGTTAAATTTATAACACCCTTTATCTAAAAAGCAATCTTTCTTGTCCGGCTCTGTAATTCGCAACCTGTTAAAAGCTAGCCAAGAGAAACCTTGAGTAATAATAAGCCAAAAAATAAACAAAAATATAACAGCTTTAAGGGATGTAGATTTTTTGTTCATAAAACTACGATTTATTATAAAAGATTTTTCATTAGAGAAAAACCCGTCGCTTCCAATCTGATAAAATCAGAAAGCTTATACTTTGTTTTGAAATATTTCATGGTTTGAGGTATAATAAGGAGGTTTCTGGAAGAAGGACGGCTAGGTATCCTCTTTTAGGAGGGTATCAGGAAAGTCCAGGCTGCAAGCCGACACTCGAAGGAGCGCAAGCTCCTACTGGTAACAGCTAGTGCCTTGATAGCGAAAGCTTGAGGGGACGGATTCTGAAATGGCAGGATCCGAGAGCAACAGAGACGAGCTTTAAGCTAAGTCCTTTAAGGATATGCTTAAAGGGTGAAACGGGCAATCCTCGAGGCAGCAATCGCTTATCTCACGATGACAGTCGGGATAGTGAGAAGTTGCGAGCACTCGCTTTAAAAAGGCGAGGAAGTCGAGTAAATATCGATTTCAGACAGATTGCCGTCTAAAAACAGAACCTGGCTTACTCTCTTCCAGAAACTTTAAATCCGCTTCTAATGCGGATTTTTTTTGACTAAATTGACTTGAAAAATGACTTTTTTCTATACTTAAATTAAAGTTACTTCTTTTTAGGGTTGAAGGGGGGTGAAGAAAAAGTGATTGATACTTGGAGCTTTCAGAGTGCGTTAATATTTTCCTGGAGTGTTGTTTGGAATTCAATATTAAGAATTATTCCTTCAATTTTGGGAGCCATTTTAGTTTTTGTTATTGGTCTAGTTCTTTCTCGTTGGATGAAAAGTTTGGTGGTTAATGTTTTAAAGTATCTAAAGATAGACAGGCTTTCTTTAAGACTAAAAGTGGATAGTCTTTTGGAAAAGGCAGAGCTTAAGCTAAATTCCATAGAGCTTTTAGGAATTCTAATTGAATGGTTGTTGATTTTAGTATTTTTCATGGCAGCGGTGGACATACTTGGTTTGAGGGTAGTAACCGAAGTTATAACGCGGGTTATCTCCTACATTCCAAATGTTTTGAGCGCAGTTTTGGTTATAGGGGCGGGTTACTTTTTGGCAAGCTTTGTGGAGAAACTAGTAAGGGCTTTTTTTGTTTCCGTTAATCATGAGATTGCAAAACCGGTTGGAAGATTTGCAAGATCGCTAATTTTAGTGATATCTTTCTTTGCTGCTATAGATCAATTGCAAATAGCCCAAACTGTGGTTGCAACATTTTTCCAGGGTTTGACCTATACAATTGTATTGGTGGTGGGTTTAGCTGTAGGATTAGGGGCAAAGGACGTTGTTGCCAAAATTTTGGAGGATTGGTACGAGAAGATTAAGAAATAATTTTTTTTGTGAAGTTTTAGAGGTTCTTTAAAGATACTCAAGTTGGGTTTTATCTGGAATTTTCAAAAACTTCGTTCTTCTTATAGATTTGTTATATAATAAATTTTAAGCTGCCCATGCAATTAAAACCAGAGATTCTCAAGAAAATTATTGTTGGTTCAGGATTTGTCACAGAGAAGGACTTTGAGGATGCCTACCGTACTTCTATAGAAATTAGCAAAGACATCACCGATATCCTGATTTTTAGGGGTCTTATCAATGAAGATACAATCGGTAGGCTTGTTTCAGAGTATTTTGGAGTTCCCTTTGCTGATATAAGACGAGTTTCAATTCCTCAAGAAGTTCTTTCACTTGTACCCGAAAAGATGGCAAGAGTTTACAGAGTAATTCCTTTTGGAAAAGAAAAGAAAACACTCAAATTAGCAATGGAGAATCCTGAAGATTTTGAAGCATTAGAATTTGTTAAAAGACATACAGGGCTAGATATAGAAATTTATTATGCAACTCGTGATTACATAACAAGAGCGCTTGGACAGTATAAAAAAGGAATAAGGCAGGACTTTGTCAGGATTATTGATGAGAATCTCAAGAAAGCTGTTCCAGAAGAAGAGGATTTAGCCAAGGCAGCAGAGGATGTGCCTATTGTAAAAATTTTGGACACCATAACAAGTTATGCAATTTCTGAAAGGGCTTCTGATATTCATATTGAGGTCCAAGAAAAGGATGTGATTATCAGGTTTAGGATAGACGGAGTATTGAGAGACATAGCTAAATTTCCCAGAGGAATTGAACCCGCACTTATCGCAAGAATAAAAATTCTTTCTAATTTGAAGATTGATGAACACAGGATTTCTCAGGATGGGCGTTATAAATTTAACCTTGATGATCAGATTATTTCTTTGAGGATATCTATAATACCTGGGTTTTATGGAGAAAATGTTGTCATGCGTTTACTACAAGAAAGTAATAGGCCAATGAGTTTAGAAGAATTAGGACTTACCGGCCGGAATCTTGAAATAATTAGAGCAAATATCACAAAACCTCATGGAATGATTTTGGTCACAGGTCCAACAGGAAGCGGAAAAACTACAACTCTTTATTCAATTTTAAATATATTAAATACCGTTGAGGTTAAAATTTGCACAATTGAGGACCCAATAGAATATGGAATTAATAGGGTAACACAAATTCAGGTAAATCCAAAAGCAGGTTTAGAGTTTTCAACAGGTTTGAGAGCTCTTTTGAGGCACGATCCGGATATTATTATGGTTGGAGAAATAAGAGATGAAGAAACTGCTGAAATAGCTATACACTCTGCTCTTACTGGTCATTTAGTGCTTTCGACACTTCATACAAATACAGCAGCAGGTGCAATTCCACGGTTTTTAGATATGGGTGCTGAGGACTTTTTGCTTGCTTCAACCGTAAATGTTGTGATTGCGCAGAGACTGGTGAGAAAAATTTGCCAAAATTGCGTGTCTAAGTATTCTTTAGATGAGGATGTAAAAAAGAAGCTCTCGAAGGAGCTTGGAGTTAGTTTAGAAAATCAAAAATTTTATAAAGGAAAGGGTTGCAGTCGTTGTGGCGACAAAGGTTATATTGGCAGGATTGGAATATACGAAGTTCTTCCGGTTACAGACAAAATAAGAAGTTTGATTACCAAAAGAGCAACAAGCGATGAGATCCAAGACGCAGCAATTTCTGAGGGGATGATAACAATGCTTCAGGATGGTTTGGATAAAGTTTCTTCCGGATTGACTACCATAGAAGAGGTGATAAGGGTAGTTAGAGAAAGTTAATTTTAAAATGAAATTTCTAACTCTGCGATGATACTTTTCAGATACAAAGCCAAAAAAGAGGATGGAAAAATTGTTGAAGATGTTATTCAAGCTCAGAATAAGAAAGAAGCGGTAGCTTTTTTGCAGTCTGAAGATTTGCAGATTCTCACAATTAAGGCTCTTGGAAAAAGTAAATTTACACTTTTTGGGGGAGGAATTTCTATTTCTGAAAAGGCGGCATTTTGCAGGTTTTTAGCGACAATGTTGAGGTCGGGATTGCCGTTAACCGAGGCGGTAGATATTATCAGACAAGAGACAAGAAGCAAAAAACTACAAGAAGTGCTTTTTGATATATCTTTTCATATAAGAAAGGGAGGAAGTATTTCCTCTGTTTTGGCTAAGTATAAAGAGGAATTTGATGCTGTTTTTTTAACTATTGTTAAGGCAGGTGAAGAATCTGGAACTTTAGATGAGTCTTTTAGTTATCTTGCCAAACAGCTTCTTGCATCCTATGAACTTTCACAAAAAGTCAAAAGTTCAATGATGTACCCAGCTGTCATTATCTGTGCAATGATTGCTAATGCGGTAATTATGCTCGGTTTTGTTTTGCCTAAGATGAGCGATGTATTTCTTTCTTTAAATGTAGAACTTCCTACTGTTACCCGATTTGTATTGAATGTAGGAAGCTCGGTAGGTAAAAATTTAGCGCTTACTTTTGGGGCTTTTTTTTCTGTGCTTTTTTTTATAATCCTTTTATTTTTGATTCGTTCAACAAGGACTAAAATTTTTTCCTTCTTTGTTAAACTTCCAGTAATTTCTAAGGTTATGGAACAGCTTGACACAGCAAGGTTTGCAAGAACTCTTTCAACTTTACTAAAAAGCGGAGTGCCAATAATGGTAGCTTTGGATGTATCTTCAGATGTAATTAAACAGCCACATCTTAAAAAACAAGCTAAGGAATTTTCAGAGGGAGTTTCCAAGGGTGAAAGTTTAAGCGATATTTTGTCAAGATATAAACGTTCCTTTCCGATTACGATGGTGCAAACAATAAAAGCTGGTGAAAAGACAGGAAATTTAGAAGTTGTTTTAGAAGAGCTTGCTACATTTTATGAAATGGAGGTTGATTATAGTCTTAAAAGAGCAACAGCGCTTTTGGAGCCGCTTTTGATGCTTTTAATTGGAGTCGCTGTAGGTGTAATGGTTATTATTTTAATAACCCCAATTTACTCTATAGTTGGTGGATTGGAGGGTGGAAGTTTTAAGTGAAATGCCTGAGGAGTCCAAAAATATTAATTTGCCTCTTATCTTTTATTTGGTTCTTCTTCTTTTCTTGTTTTCTTTAGCGGTTTTTTTAATAGGATTTTTTAGAAACAAATCCGTAAAAACAGAGGATCTTTCTGTAGGTCAAGATAACCTAGAAAAAAACGGCGATTTTTTTCTGGGCAATTATTTTGATGAGAAGTTTAAAGAAGATTCAGGTAAAGATTTAAAGAAGAAATCCTCAACCCTTGAAGGAAACTGTCAACTTTTTAATCAGGAAGTTATGGAAGGAACAGTTATCTTTGATTCAACTTGCGCTGTAGAGGAAAGGTAATTTTTTATTTTTCTTCTCTCCAAGAAATAAACTCGTACTCTCCGCTTGTTGGGAAAAAGGGTGGAGGAGCATATAAAATATGAGTGTCATAGTTAACAGTTCTTGTTCTGAATCCGGATATTAGCGTATTTCCTGAAACATAGTTCCAATAGGATTTGTAGTAGTTTATCAATGCACCGTTTATTGTCAGGCTGTTTTTAACTGACCCGATTATCCAGGCACTGCAGTTTTGATTAGTATAGCGGTGTCTTATTATTTTTCCTTTTTGAGCAAGCAAAACTGCATCTATTTTAAAGTCGTTCGGAACATCCCTTACAAAAAAAATATTATTTTGAGAAACTAGCCCCAAAACATCATTGCCATCGTAAGAAGTATAAGTTATATTTCCTCTAATCCAGATATCAACATTACTTGATTGAATTGGGAATGTTGCGGCAACAACTGTAGCTTTTCCCCTGACGGTTCCTTCAAGCCAAAGATTATCTTCTACAAAAATTATTGGGTTATCTTGAAGCAAATAAGTACCTATTAAATTCTCATTGGTTATAATCTGATTTAGGTTTCTGCAGCCACCGTTACCTTCCTCGCCCAAACCTTCTCCGGGGACGCTATAGCCTCTGATGTAATTGGTTGAATTAACTTTATAAACATTAAAAGAACCGTCTGCCTGAAATACAATATGGTAGCCCCTTGCCAAAGATGGTTCAAGATGAAGCCCATCTGTCAAAGATGCATCTCTCATTGTGTTCAAATCAACTGAGATAGTATCAAAGTCAACCGGAGGAACCGGAAACTGCCAAAGTCCTTGGTTTCCCCCGCTTCCCCAAACACCAGGTTTTTGCTGAGGAGGATAGCAACCAGTTTCACTACCGCATATGTAAGTTTGTTTTGCGCTAGTAACCAAAGAGGTATTTGTTCCATCCATTCTTATACCGTTGTTTGAATGAACTAATCCGTTTACCGTAATTCCGCTTCCGTACCACGAGCTTGAGTTTGATAAAAATGAATATTTTGCCAAAGAAGGAATACCGTACTGGGCAGTTATTGTTCTTTTAATATTTGGAAATTGATAGGTCCAGCCGGTTGATTTGATAGTTACTATTGAAGAGCCTTGACTGGGAGGAGTTATTTCAAGACTGAATTTTCCGACAGGTTTTCCCTGGGGGTCGTAGTATTCATGCTCGTAAGGACCAGGTTGGTCTGTTCCATCTGTAAAGTCGTCAGGATCGTGAGCAAGGTGCCAGCGGTAATAGTTAACACCGGCCTCTGCAACATGCAGACTGCTTTCCAAACCAACTTGTCTGTTTGAGTATTGAAGCTGAAGGGTAAGAACAAAAAGGATTCCATAAAGGACTACTAAAAAAGAACCTGTAATTATTAAAAGTGCAGGGGTTATGCTTCCTTTATTTATTCTCATTTATTTAATTAAATAAATATTACTTAAGTAGTTATCTTAAGTAAAGTAAAAGTCCTTTTAAAGATTTTGCTTTAACATCCGAAGTTGAACATAAGACTCAAGAGAAAAATTAGAATTTGGGTCGTTTTCATTAGTGTTTACTATCAGAAAAACTTTTACGAGTTTTGAATCGGAAAGCCGAACTGGTTGGGGAAGAGGGTTGTTGGTTGTGTCTTGAGGCCAGCCTCCATTGTAATAGTAAAAAATGGGACTGGAATGATTTCGAATATTTGTGCTTAATACTTTTACTTTCTCGTTTGATAAAGGGTAACTTGGAGGAAAACCCGTTGGTTCTATAACTCCTTTTACAAGTTGGGTTCCAGAAAGAGTATAGCGTACCTTTTCCGTTACTCCATCGTAGTCTATATCAGAATAAAATATAATTTCTTGATCTAAAGCTTTTTCCAATGGATAAGCACCATTATCCCCCGGTCTTATGTTTCTTAACTCACGAATCATAGTTGATATTTGAGAGTTTGTTTCGTCAACATTTAAAAGATTTTGGAAAGTGGAAATTCTATTTCGAGAAACTATATAAACTAATGTAAGAATTCCTCCTGCCAGTATTACGCTTATACTAACAAAAATCAGAATTTCTATTAATGTAAAACCTTTAAATATAGTTTTTTTTGTTTTCATTTTTAATTTTTATTGTGAACTTAGAACAAATTTTTCGGGAATTTCATCAATTTGTCTTGGTAAGTTTATGTTGGTGTTAAAATTAAGATACCCAGCGGCAGTAGCCGAAAGGGTGTAGTCTTGTTGAGTAAGGTTTGAGAAATTTACTTGGCCAAAGTCGGGTTCGCTAGATAAACCAGTTATTTTGGTTTCGCTAAAACCTGTATCAGAATTAGAGAGAGTTGCGGAAACAGATGCGATTGGATTTCCTGCATTATCTATGAAAGCCGCAAAAAAGTTATTCGAACTTGGTGAAAGCGCAACAGAAAAGTCGACGCTTGTATCGGGAAGGATAGATAAAGGCTGTAGAGGGTTTGTTCCTGTAATATCATAAGGACTTAGCGATCCTAAAAGAAGCTGGTATGTATCCCATTCAATATTTGATAAGGTTAAAATTCCGGATGAATTAGTTGATAGATTCTGATCGAATTTAAAAACTGGTTGTCCGTTAGTGTCAGTTCCAATGGTTTTATTTCCAACAAGCCTGAAATTAACATTTCCCAAGGGTGTAAAGTTATCCTCTCTTCCATTAAAGGTTTTTATTGTTAATTGGGAAAGTTTATCAATACTAAAGCTTACCTCAGTAAGTTGTCTTTCAATTATTGTTTGATGGGGTTTTGTAGGATTTGCTACTTCGCTGGTTGAGTAAGTTCTGTCTGTGCTAAAACCAGTTTTTGTCACGTTTATTTGATAACAGGAGTTGCATTCTGGTGCCCCGGGTAAAATAATTCGTCCGTTTGAAGAAGTTTGAAGTGTTAAATTTACAGGCGGGTTTGTGGAATTTGCAACTATAGAGACATTTGCTTGAGGTACGGGATTTCCATTTGCATCAAAAACGATGATTGACAGAGTTCCTCCGCCAGCAGTTGTTTCCACAGATTTTGGGGCTATGTCGGTTAAGAAGACAACAGGAGAGTTGTGCGAGCTTACCGTTCCCTGCCAGGAAACCTCGACTCTTACTCTTTTGTAATCGGTCGGTAAAGTATCGCTTGGTGCAACTCCGTCAAATGGGTCGTCAATGTAAATAATCGTAGTTCTTACGGTATAGTTTAATTTGTTTCTTTCTATAGTCTCTGTTTGTGGAAGGGGACCTGGAGGAATTCCGCCTTGTGTTCCCACATTATCGTAGGGCAAATTTCTTATTAACTCAATTTTTTCCTGCGCCAGATGTCTTGCTGTTATTCTTGCTCTGTTGAATGAAATTAAATTATAAGAAGTTACCACTACAGTGAATATGGCTTGAGATAATATTGAAAAGATTGCTAACGCGACCAAAATTCCTATCAAAGATTGACCTTTTTCAATATTTTTTTTAGGGAGGGTGGTTATCATTAAGAAAGCCTTTTTTAGTATAACATAAAGATTGATAATGATTTAAAACTTTGCAATAATGAGATAATTGTTTAAAAAAACCTGCCTTATGTTTAGAAAAAGTTTTGTTTCAATCTATTTTACACCTTCAAAAATTTTAGTTTTTCAACTTTCTTCTAATAAAAAAAATGTTAAGAGGAAAGTCTCGGTTGACTTACCCGAGGATGTTTTGTCTGATAACAAAGTTTTAAATGTTTCTAATTTAGCAAAAATTTTGGCAAAAATTTGGTCAGAGTATCGAATTAAAGAGAAATTAGTTTCCTTAGTTTTGCCAGAAATTGTTACTTATACTAAAATTTTTAGGATTCCAAGGTTAAAGATTTCAGAACTTGATGAAGCGGTTCGTTGGCAGGTGCAGGAGTTTCTTCCCATTCCCTTACAGCAGTTAATTTTGGACTGGAAGATAGTTAATAAAAACGATAAAGAATTCGAAATCTTAGTTGTAGCTGTCAAAAAAGAAATTTTATTAAGTTATGTAAAAGCTTTGGAGGGTGCAGGACTTTGGCCTATTTTAGTAGAGACTCCGTCTATTTGTCTTTCGCGCTTATCTAATTTGGAAAACGGAGCTCTTTTTATTTACAAAAATGCTTCAGAAACTTTAATTGTTTTAACAAACGCTAAAGAATTAATCGGAAATTCTGTTGTCAAAAGCGAAAAAAAAGAGGATATTGTTAAAACACTTCAAAGAATGCTTTCTCACTTTAATCAGATAAAAATTGAAAGTGTATTTTTGTGTGGCACAGAAATTGGCTCCGATTTCATAAGCGAAATTAAGAATTTTGACGGTGTTTCTACTAAAATAGTTAAACTTGAAATAGAAAAATTAAAAGATAGTTATATACAGGAATTTATAATTCCTTTTACATCACAATTGGGAGAGATTTCCGAACCAAAAAATCCAAAAACTATCAACCTTTTGCCCCTGCCTTTAGTTGAAAAATACAACCATGAGAAAATAAAACTTCAGGTTTGGACGCTTAGTTTGGCTCTCACCTTATTTATTTGGGTGCCATTTTTATTCACTCTTTTGGCTTATTTATTTATGGTGCAACAAATAAATAGTTTAAAAGCCCAAAACATTGATCAAAAAAATAAAACTGAAAAAGAAAAAATTGTTCAAAAGATTTCAGATATAAATTTAACCTCTGAAAAGATCCTAAGTATAAAAAGGATATCTATAAATCCTTTGGTGATAATTAATCAAATAAATAGTGCAGTTAATAGCGGTATAAATTTAAACTCATACAGTGTGGATTTAGAAAAGGGAGTTATTGAGCTTACCGGTATTGCCTTAAATAGGGATTCTTTAATTAATTTTAAAAATTCTCTAGAGAAAATTTCTGATTTTTCTTCAGTAGATATTCCAATATCTTCATTTGAGAAAGAGAAAGATTTGAATTTTAATGCCACTTTAACTTTAAAGAAACAAAATGCGCAAAAAGATGTACAAAGACCTAGTATTTAAAAATTAATCCATCAAAGTTAAAAGTAATCTAAGATATGAATACGAAATCAAAACCTTATCTAACACAAATTAAAGAGCTTCCTCCAATGGAAGAAGGCAATAAAAAAAAACCTTCAGAGTCTGATTTGAGAAAGAATAGTTTTGACCTGAAAAGTAAAGATATTGATAAGACTTCAGAAGATTTGCAAAACACTACTCTTGAGGAAAGTAAAGAGAGTTTTGAAGAAGACTTTTTTGATTTTAAGGAAGAAGAAGTAAGAAAACTACCAATCTCAGCAAAGGAAATAATCTTGGCAGTGATGAATATTTTCCTTATAATTTTTCTTATCTTTATTATCACCAAATTTCCTTCCAAGGCTAATGAACTTAAAAAATTAAGAAGCGAAAGTTTAATTAATCAAAGAGATTTTTCTCCTGAATTGCAAAAAATCGAAAGTTATAGAGAAAAATATGATCAAATTAAAAAATTTTTTTTGGATGAACAAGGCGTTATCGATTTTATTAATCAGACAGAGAAAGTAGCAAAGGTAAGTTTCGTGAGTCAGAAACCGGTCAAAGATATTAGCGGAAATTTCGGGATCCCTGTTGTTTTAGAGTTTAGTGGAAGTTGGGAGGATGTAGGAAAAATTTTAAAGGACATCGATACTTTGCCTTTTTTATTTAGAGTCGTGAAAGTTGAAGCAAAAAGGAAAGAAGAGACAAATATGATAGTATTTAAGTACGGTATAGTTTTATATGTTAACGAGAATTTGGGAAAGAATAGATAAATTTTACTTAATTTTCTTTTTAGCTTTGGTGCCAATAGTTATTTTGGCTATATTTTCATTTAAAGGAATTTTTTCTGCTTATAATCTAGCGTATGATGTAAGTATAGAAGGCTTGGATGAAAAGATTAAAGTGGATGAAACAAAGTTAGAAGAGGCATATCTTTTTGTTAAAGATAAAAAACCTCATAACTTGGAGGTTAAGAATGAAACCCCTAAACAATAAATCTAAATTTTTAAAAGGTGAAATTCCTAAAAAAGGCTTCACGCTTATAGAGCTTTTATTAGTTATTGGAATAATAGGGATACTTGCAACAACACTGCTTGTTGCGGTTAATCCTGGAAGGCAACTAGCTAAAGCAAGGGATGCACAAAGAGAAACCGATCTTATTGCAATACTTTCTGCTGTCTTACAATATTCCTCAGAACACAGTGGGGAACTTCCTGATACAGATGGGAATCCTTCAACTAATAATTTTCCAAGAACCCCAACCTGTATTGGTACTTCGCCTGGTTGTTTTAATTTGGCCAATGCTGGTAATCCTGGTGAGACTATCGTTCCTGTTTACATGACTGAAATTCCTAAGGATCCTAAGTTAATAACTACTGGGAATCCAGGTACAGATCAAGACACCGGTTACAAAATTTTTGTTGATGCAAATGGCCATATTCACGCGTCTGCCTCAGGAGAACTTAAAAATCCGATTACTGTGAGTCGGTAACCTTTAAAAAATGGAAACATTTTATTGTCTTAAAAGTTTATTGAAATTTTTCTCAGAAAAAGATAAAAAGTTTATAGAATTTTAAAAAAATTGTATGATAAAAATATTTAAATTTTTACTCAATGAATTTTTGTATAATGGGCAGCTTCAATTATTAAGTGGAGCATCAATAGTTTATATATCTACATTACTTTTAGACAGAAAACCTGAATTCTTTCCTTCTTTTATAATTTATCTTACTTTTTTAATTATCCACATTCACGATAGGTATAGAGATGTTGAAATAGACAAATTAACCAATGCAGTTAGGGTAAAACACCTTTCAACTTATTTGGATAAAATACCTTATTTATTATTTCTAATTTTTGCCATCATATTGGTCATTTTTTTTAGATTTGGAAATTTTTTGTCTTTTGTTTTTGTTATAACAGTAATCACTTTCGGTTTATTGTATCCTGTTTTTTTTAAGCGTCTTACAAAAAAGGTTTATTTTTTTAAAAATATATTTGTTTCTTCAGTTTATGCACTGCTAGTTTATTTTCCGGTAATTTATTATAATTTAGGCGCTACTTCACTTTCACATCTTTTGTCTATATTTATTTTTTTGGAGTGTTTCATTAGTCAGGCATGTTTGGATATAAAAGATATCGAAAGTGACAAGAAAGAAGGTTTTTTAACTCTTCCGGTACTTTTTGGCAAAGAGAAAACATTAAGTTTACTTGGTTATGCGAGTCTGATTTCTTTGTTTGCATTCCTTTTATCAGCTGCCAGAACTTCAAACCTTATTGGGTTTTTGGTGATAGTTAATTTTTTTATTAATCAACTTATTTTTCTGACACTTAAGAAAGGGAAAGTTTTAGGATTTTTTATAGCTCCAGGCAAGTTCTTTTTGTGGTTTATCGCTATTTTAGTTGTTAAAATTTTTAAAATTTGGTCGATATGAATCCTCTTAGATCCTTGATATTAAGAGATCTCCCCTTCTTTAACTTCAATAAAGTTGCAATCGTTGTAATTAATGTTTTAGCTTTGTTTCTTCTTTTTGTTGTCTTTAAGTTTAATAAATACAGGGATGCAAAAAGCCGAATTTTTGGATTGATGAGTCTTTTTATGATTACTTGGGTTAATTTTGCTTTTTTGGCAAGACTTTTTGGATTTTATGAGAATATTTCAATTGTTTTTTTGAGGATAGCTTGGACAGCGACACCTTTTCTTTTTTATTCTACTTACCTTGTTTCCTTATACATTATAGGAGAGCAGGAAAGGTTAGGGAGATCTAGTCTAATTCTTTTAGTACTAACTTTTTTGTTAAGTCTAATGACTGCCTTTACGGACTTTACTATTAAGGGAATAACTTTTACTTCAGGGTACTTGGATATTATTTACGGAAAGGGCTTTTATCCTTTTCTAATTGTAATTTTTATGTTAATTGTTTTTACTATTTATCCAATTTTGAGGACCAAACTTACAGAAAGTTCTAAAAGTTTTCTCCTGGGAGTAACAATTTTTTATATCTTAAATCTAATTTTTAACATAACTCTACCTGTTCTTTTTAAAATTACTTATCTTTATTGGCTAGGAGATTATTCAACAATTTTTCTTTTGGGTTTTACTACTTATTCGATAGTTAAATTTAGGCTTTTTGATGTAAGAGTAGTGGTAACCGAGGCAATAACCATAATAATCTTAACGATTCTTCTTTCCCGAATTTTTGTGTCAGGTTCTTTGGTTGATAGAATTATTGACATTTTCATCTTTTTAGTCATGACTTTGTTTGGGATTTTACTTATAAGAAGTGTCTTGAGGGAAATTAAGCAGAGGGAAGAATTGGAAAAATTAAACACTAAATTACAGGAAATGGATGCACAAAAAAACGAGTTTATTTCTATGGCAGCCCATGAACTTAGGACTCCTATGAGTGCTATAAAGGGTTATGTCTCAATGATTTTGGAGGGGGTGGGTGGTAGTTTAAATGAAAAGGCGAGAGAATATTTGATTGATATTAAGAATATTAACGAAAGGATGATCAGGTTAGTTAATAACATGCTTAATGTTTCTAGAATTGAGGAAGGAAGGCTGGTGTTTCAGTTTGAAGTAGAGAATCTTTCGCAAATATTGCGTATAGTTTTCAATCAGTTTAGATCCGAGGCGGAAAGAAAAGGTCTTAAATATGAATTAATAATACCTTCACAGGTCAGAGATAAAGTTAGAGTTGATATTGATAAAATTCAAGAGGTTATCGGAAACTTGTTAAGTAATGCGATTAAGTATACAGACTCAGGTAGTGTGAAGGTAAAGCTTTCTCAGCCAAAAGAAAATGTAGTTCGCTGCGAAGTTATAGACACAGGTCCTGGGATTTCAGAAGAGGAGCAAAAAAAAATTTTCCAGAAATTTCAAAGAGCCAAATCTATTGTCGGTAAAACAACAGGTACAGGATTAGGTCTTTATATTTCAAAATTATTAGTTGAAAAGATGAACGGTAGGATAGGTTTAAAGTCTGAAGTTGGGAAAGGAAGCACATTTTGGTTTGAACTTCCATTAGTAGAGGATTATTAAATATTTTTTTCTTTACGACCTGGTAATTACAAAAATTAATCCGATTAATCCAGCTAAAGCCAGAATCGCTGCCAAACCTGCCCTTCTTACTGCAGTGATAAATTTCTCGCGAGTCGAAAGCGGTTGAATTGTAGCAGTTGGTTTTTCCTCTATTTCTTGCGGTTGTGTGGGAGAAGGAGATAACTTTTCTTCTTCTAAAAATTTAATCGGAGTAACACTTCCTCTCATCACTATTTTCCCAGAAGGAGTTCTTGGGTTGGCGCTTGCTTCAACGGTAACGAATAAACCTGAAAAGGCAGTTTTAGTTTTGAATTCTCCCTTTCCCAATCCCAGCGTCCCCAACCTTACAGGTCCTGTACCTCCTTCCAAAGGTTGAGCCCAGACTACATAATTAAAAATGGAGTCGTCTATAGGATAGATTAGATTTCTACAGCTATAAGGAATTCTGAATTCTAAATCCTGCATTCTCAAGGACGCGGCAAAACAGCGGTAATCTTGTTCAGTGGTACTTCTTAATTCGATAGTTCCCTCGGAGGCTTTTATTTCTCTTTTTGAATTTAAAAAAACAATTAAAAATGAAGCAAAAAATAAAATAACTAAAAATTTGATTTTACTCATAATTTTTAAAGTTACAATCTCATTTTATAAAAAAACAAATGAGATACAAGTTGGTAATTGAAAGAATTTTAAAACTTGAATATTATTAATTGTAACTACTAAGATGGATGCCAAGTCAAGCAATCCAAATTTTAATAATCAATCTCAAACAGAGAAAAAAGTGGTTTTTATAGTAGAAGATGATCCGGTGCTTTTGAAAATGTATACAGAAAAATTTATTTTTGAGGGTTTTAAAGTTTTTAATGCCAAAGATGGAGAAGAAGCTTTAAAAATAGCAACGAGTGAAAAGGTTGATGTTATACTTTTGGACATAATGCTTCCGAGAATGTCGGGGACTGATTTTTTGGAAAAATTAAGACAAACTCCCGAAGGAAAGAAAATTCCTGTTGTTGCTTTAACTAATCTGGCAGAAGAAGAAGAAAGGCAAAAAGCACTTAAACTTGGAGTTGAACAATACCTGATTAAAGCAATGCAAACTCCTGAGCAAGTTGTTGAAATAGTTAAAAGATATATTTAAATTTTAAGTGTAAAGAAGTCTTTTGTATTCTTCAAAAGTTCTGGTACTGCTGAAATTTTTCGAAAGCTCAATTGACGATTTCATCATCTTTATCCAATCCACTGGAAGACCTTCTTGATTTCTATTGTAAAATGTTGGTGCAACTTCATTCTCTAAGATATCATAAAAGTCTTCGGCAAGATTTTGAGGGTTTAGTACCCAACCCTTTCCTTTCCAATCTACTTCATATGTCCAGCCATCAAGTACTGTAAGATTTATTACGCCATTTGAGGCTGCTTTCATTCCGCTTGTTCCGCAGGCCTCTTGATTGCCTTTTGGGGTGTTAAGCCAAACATCGCTTCCCGAGGTTAGGTGGTTGGCTAAGGAAATATTGTAATTAGGTACAAATATTGCACAACCGTTTAGATCGGTTGAGAAAATTTTGATAATTTCCTCAATTATCCACTTTGCGTTAGGATCTGCTGTGTGAGAATTTCCTGCAAATAAAAGTTGAATTGGTCTTTGGCTATTTTTTAAGATTTTTTTGAGTCTTTCTATATTTTTGAAAATTGCTAAAGGCTGTTTGTATTCTGCAAGTCTTCTTGCCCATGTTATCACCAGTTTATTGGGGTCATAGCCAAATCCAGTTCTTTGAATGACACTTTTAAGTAATTCATTCTTTTTATTAAGATGGATTTCCCAGATTTGCCTTTCAGTTAGGTTAGGTGTTCTAAAATCGCTATCTTGCCATCTTAAGAGATTAACACCATTAGTTATCGGGATGAAGTTAAAATTTGGCCAAAGACTTTTGGCTTGGGAAGCATGGGCGACACTAACACAAGTCTGTTTTTTTGAAATATTTAGTGCAAACAAGGTAGTGCTAAAGTTTTGCGAATCTACAAAACCATCTTTTATTAGAAGTTGAGGATCAACCCCCATTTCTTTTGCGAAAAAATTGGCATACCTTTCTATAAGAGATTTTGGATAAACCGGATTTCCAGCAGGAACAAGGGTATGGTTGGTGTAAACTATTGAGTTTTTTGCCTCTTCCCAAGCTTTTTCAAAAGTCACTTCGCTTTCTTTGATTTTTGTTGATACTATTTCCCAAATTATAAATTCTGGTCTACCTTCATTTAGGTGATAGACATGAGGTTTAATTCCTAACTTGTTGAGAAGTTTTACGCCCCCAACACCCAAAAGTATCTGCTGTCGAATTTGACTTTCGCTGTCGCCTTTGTATAAGGCATCCATGTCTGAAATCCACTCGCTTGGATTTCCTTCCACATCTGTTGAAAGAAAGAAAAGAATTGTAGCATCAGACAGTCTTAAATGATAAGATTTGACTAAGATTTTCTTTTCTTCGACTTCATCTTTGAGAGGAATTTCAATGATAACGGGTTTTCCCTGAACTGTTGTAGGTCTTAGAAATGATGTATCGTGATCAAACTGTGAATCGCGCGTTTCCACTTTTCCCTCGGCGGTTATATGCTGTAGAAATTCCTTTCCTTTGTAAAGTATTCCTATTCCGACAAATGGGTAGTGTTGAATTGCCGCCTCGTTAATTATATCAGCTGCTAAAACCCCTAATCCGCCGGAGTAATTCGGAAGTTCATTGTCAATTGCAAATTCACTGCAGAGATAGACAACTGGATTTTTTAATTCTGGAAGTTTCATTTTTTTAAGTTTGACAAAAATTTTTGCAAAATTCCATAAGAAATTTCTATAAAGTTGACTTGTTTTGAACCTTAAATTATGTAAAAATAATTTCTAATAATTGTGTTAGAAGAAAATCTTCCCAAAATTTTATTTTTTTTAAGAATCACAGGATTTATAGGATTTTTGGTAACCACTACACTTTTTCTTAGCTTAAATCATTATCTTCTTTCAAATATCTTTAGAGGTAAATCTAAAGTTTTTGTGATTTTTCTTTTTTCATAGTTTTTGATTCTTTTTTTGGTTTTTTTTGTTTTTAATTTTTTCTTCCGTGAGTGTTATGTTGATGCAAAATATATATATTTTTAGGATTTTAGGTTTTAAACAAGTGTTATTTTAAAATTTAAATTGCCGAAATAAATGCTTGCAAAGATTTTTTCAGGTGCAACAGTCGGTTTAGATGCAGTTTTAGTTGAAGTTGAGGTTGACATTCCTGATGAGGGATTGCCATCTTTTACCATTGTTGGCCTTCCTGATAAAGCGGTTGAAGAAGCTAAGGAAAGAGTAAGGTCGGCTATTAAAAATTCTGGAGCTGACTTTCCGACTACAAGAATTACTGTAAATCTTGCTCCAGCTGATCTGCCTAAAATAGGAGCTTGTTATGATTTGCCTATTGCTTTGGGAATATTGATTGCTTCAGGACAAATAAATGCAGATGTTTCAGATTCACTTTTTTTTGGCGAACTTTCTTTGGATGGAGGTTTAAGGCACACAAATGGAATTTTGCCTGTTTCCTATCTAGCAAAAACAAAAAAAATTAAAAATTTTTTTATTCCAAAAGTAAATGAAAAAGAAGCTTGCATAGTACCTGGAATTAAAGTTTATTCTGTTTCCTCACTTTTGGAGTTGGTGAGATTTTTTAACAGTGTGATAAAGCTTGTTCCTGCTACAAAAGTTAATCTCTCTTCAATTTTAAAAACTTCCCAAGCTGAATTTGATTTTTCAGACATTCTTGGTCAGGAGCACGCAAAAAGAGCACTTGAAATTGCCGCAGCCGGCGGGCATAACTTATTTATGAAAGGTACCCCTGGTTCAGGAAAAACAATGTTGGCACGGGCACTTCCAGGTATTTTGCCTACCCTAACAGAAGAAGAAGCACTTGAGGTAACCAAAATTTATTCAATTACCGGCAACCTATCTCATGGAGAATCTCTTATTACTAGCAGGCCTTTTAGAAGTCCTCACCACACTACAAGCAGAATTGGATTGATCGGGGGAGGTTCAAATCCGATGCCGGGTGAGGTTTCTTTAGCCCATAGAGGGGTTTTATTTTTGGACGAGTTTCCTGAGTTTCCAAGACATGTTTTGGAATCATTGAGACAGCCACTAGAAGATGGTTTTGTTACCATTTCTAGAGCAAAAGGTTCAGTTACTTATCCTTCACAGTTTCTTTTGGTTGCTGCAAGCAATCCATGCCCTTGCGGTTATTTCGGAGACCCTAAAAGACCCTGCAAGTGTTTACCAGGTGTGATCCTGCGTTATCAGAGAAAAATTTCAGGACCTTTACTTGACAGAATAGATCTTCATATTCAAGTTCCAAGTGTAGAGACAGACAAACTTATAGGAAGTACTACAAAAAGTGAAAATTCTAAAGAAATTCAAAAAAGAGTCCAGAAAGCAAGAGATATTCAAATTAAAAGATATAAAAATACAAAGTTTAAATCAAACGGCGAGCTTTCTTCTAAAGCATTAAAGCAATTTTGTCCCTTAAATTCAGAGTGTTTATCGCTTTTAAGGACTGCGATTGTTTCAATGAATTTAACCGCCCGTTCTTATCATAAGGTTATAAAAGTTGCAAGAACTATCGCAGATTTAGAAGAAGATGAAAATATTTCTCCTCGACACATCGCTGAAGCACTCCAGTATCGACCTCAAAATGACTACTGAATCTCAAAAATTACTATTTTTTCTTTAATTTTAATAACCTCTAAAAATATTAAATTTTTTTTCAAAATGATATACTTTAAAAATTAACAAAAATGGCAAAAATTTTAAAGGGTCTTGATTATAAAAATATTAAAAAAGCATCTTTACTTATTAAAAGAGGTGATTTGGTTGCTTTTCCTACAGAAACTGTTTACGGCTTGGGAGCCAACGCTTACGATAAAAAGGCTGTCACAAAAATTTTTGAGGTTAAACAAAGACCTAGTTTTGATCCAATTATTGTTCATATTTCTTCATTGAAGCAATTAGAGGAAATTTGCTATTTAAACGATAAAAGAATTGGAGATCTTATTAGGAATTTTTGGCCAGGACCATTAACATTAGTTTTACCTAAAAGAAGAAAAGTTAATTATATTGTTACAGCGGGTTTAGATACTGTAGCGGTGAGAATGCCCGCTAATTTAATTGCACTTTCTCTTATCCAAGAAGTAGGTGCACCCATTGCTGCTCCAAGTGCAAATTTGTTTGGCAAATTAAGTCCGACAAAGGCAGCCCATGTGCAAAAGCAACTTGGTAAAAAAATTAAAATTATTCTAGATGGCGGTCAGACAACCTTTGGTTTGGAATCTACAGTTTTATTGGTTGAGAAAAAGCTGAAGATTTTAAGGCTTGGAAGTTTAAGTGTTGAGGAAATAGGGAGAGTTGTAAAAAAAGATCTAGAAATTATCAAAAGACCTAAAAAAATACTTTCTCCCGGAGAGTTAAAAAGCCATTATGCGCCTACAAAACCTTTAATTGTTGTTGATGATGAGGATGAAATTTTTAAACTAAAATTCTCTAAGGGAAAACAAATCGCCTTTCTTGCTTTCAAAAAAGTTAGAAATAAAGATAAATTTTTGTGCGTGGAAATTTTGTCAACAAAAGGCGATTTAAATGAGGCTGCTTATAATTTTTTTGATTCACTTCATAGACTTGATGAGTCTGAGGCTGATATTATTTTTGCTCAAAAAGTACCCCGAAAAAATTTAGGTCGGGCAATTATGGAGAGGTTAGAAAAAGCTTCTTATAAAAAATTATGATTTTTATTTACATTACATGTAAAGATAAAAAGGAAGCCAAGCGAATAGGAAGGTGTTTAGTTGAAAAAAAATTAGCGGTATGTGTAAATTACTATCCGATTGACTCTATCTATTGGTGGGAAGGAAAAGTTGTTGATGATAAGGAGGTGGTATTAATTGTTAAAACAGTAAGGAAAAAATTTGAGAAAATTAATAAAGAAATCAAGAAACTACATAGCTATAATACCCCTTTTATAGGTGAAATTAAACTTGAAAATGTTAATAAAAGTTATTTAAGTTGGTTGAAGAAAATGTTAAAATAACTTTTATGAAATTAAAAGTTGGGCAAAAAGCACCTGATTTTAAACTAAGAGATCAAAACGGAGACTATCATAAACTTTCCTCTTATAAGGGAAAGTGGGTTTTACTCTATTTTTATCCAAGAGACAACACTCCTGGTTGTACGAAAGAAGCTTGTGGAATTAGAGATAACTTTAAAGATTTTAAAAAACTAGAAGTAGAGGTTTTGGGAGTGAGCACTGATTCAGTCGAGAGTCATAAGAGATTTTCTTCAAAATACAGCTTATCTTTTACGCTTCTTTCAGATGAAGGGAAAGTTGCGGTTAAAAATTACGGTGTTTGGGGTAAGAAAAAATTTTTGGGTAGAGAGTTTCAAGGAACTTTAAGAACTTCTTTTTTAATTGATCCCAAAGGCAAAATTGCTAAAATTTACGAAAAAGTAAATCCTCTAAAACATGCTAAAGAAGTAATAGATAGTGTTAAGATTATAAAAGGAGGTGATTATAAAAATTAAATCTATGAAAGGGTTTGTAGCCGACATTGAGAAATTAACATTGGAAAATCAAAATTTCAGGAAAGTCCTCTATACAGCAAAAAATAGTCAGCTGGTGATTATGAGTTTAAATAAGGGAGAGGAAATTGGAGAGGAAGTTCACAATGTCGATCAGTTTCTAAGAATAGAAAAAGGTAGAGGAAAAGCGATTTTAAATGATTTTGAATATGAGATTGGAGATGGTTCTGTAGTTTTTGTTCCTGCAGGAGTAAAACATAACATCATAAATACATCAACAAGCGAGGATATGAAACTTTATACTCTTTATTCGCCTCCTCACCATCAAGATGGTATTGTTCATACAACAAAAAACGAAGCTATGTTGAGTGAAGAATACTTCGACGGTAAAACGACAGAATAATTTTTTAAAAGTCTTTTTATTTTTGCTGGAAAAATTTTAGACTTTATTTAAGATTTTGGACAGTTTAGAAACTTTTTTATTTCAAATTATGATTTTGTTAAGCTTCTAACTTCTTTTATTAATTTTTTTTAAGCTTTTTCTAAGTATAAAGAGTATAATTCAATATAGTTTATTTGATTAAAGTGGCATAACTTTCTTGTTTATGAGAATACTTATAGTTGAAGATGAGTACAAAATTGCAAATTCTATAAAGAGAGGTTTAGAGCAGGAAGGTTATGCTGTTGATGTTGTTTACGATGGGAACGAGGGTTATGATATGGCAATGGGAGAAACTTACGATGTAATTATTTTGGACATCCTTCTTCCCGGAATGAATGGGATTGAGATTTGTAAAAGAATTAGAGAGGAAAAGGTTTATACTCCAATACTTTTATTAACAGCTTTGGGTAGAATAAACGATAAGGTTGAGGGTTTAAATTCAGGAGCAGATGATTATTTGGTTAAACCCTTTGCTTTTGAGGAGTTACTTGCTCGCATTAGAGCCTTAAGTAGACGTCCTCGTAATCTCGATGAAACAAAGCTGAAGGTTAATGACTTAGAACTTGAAACATTGAATTTCGAGGTAAAACGTGGGAATAAAAAAATAAATTTAACCAAGAGGGAATTTTCACTCCTAGAGTACTTAATGCGAAATAAGGGAAGAGTTTTAACAAAGGACCAAATTATTGCACATGTTTGGGATTACAACTCTGACATTTTACCCAATACTGTTGAGGTTTATATCAGTTATTTAAGAGAAAAGATTGATAAACCGTTTCCAAACCGGAAAAGCCTTATCCACACAGTAAGGGGATTCGGTTATAAGATTGCAGAAAATGAGAGATAGAAAGGAAATGCTGAAGCCGAGCTATTCTGGGGCTAAAATGTTTCGTTTAGCTAAAATTAAGCTTACTCTTTGGTATTTGCTGATAATAATGCTTGTAAGCGGGTTTTTTAGTTTTATTGTTTATCGGGGATTTACAAAGGAATTAGGCCGCGGTTTTCGTTTTCAAACAATGCACTTGCCGGTTGAGAAAAGATTATTTATTCAAAATCAAAGTGGATTTTTAAGGATTTTGCCTTTTGTAATATATCCAGAAGACAATCCTCCTGAGGAGTATCTTGAGATAGTCAATATTGCTAAACATAGATTTGCGATCCAGCTTTTGATGGTCAACACAGTAATATTTTTTTTAGCTTCTTTATCTGGTTATTTTTTAGCTGGAAAGACACTTCAGCCAATTGAAGTGATGGTGGAAAAACAAAAACGCTTTGTAGCTGATGCCTCTCATGAAATTCGTACACCTCTTGCTTCGATGAAAACAGAGATTGAAGTTACATTAAGAGACAAGAAAGCAAAGGTAAAAGATTTTAAAGATCTTCTAAAAAGCAACCTCCAGGAAATAGATAAATTAAGGCAGCTTTCTGACAATCTTCTTTTACTTTCTCAATATGAGTCAAGCGCTAATAATTTGTCAATGGTTAAAGTGGATATAAAGGAAGTGATTGAGAAAGCTCTCAAGAATAACGAATCATATGCTGCTGAGAAAAATATCCTAATAAAGAAAGATTTACAAAAGACATTTGTTTGGGGAAACTTTCAGAGTTTGTTTGAGCTTTTTTCAGTATTAATTAATAATGCGATTAAGTACTCTTTTGATAAGGGAAAAGTTTTTATAAGAGTAAAGAAGAAGAAGAAAGAAGTTGTTGTTGAAGTCATCGATCAAGGCATAGGTATTGAGCAAAAGGATATTCCTTTTATTTTTGATCGTTTTTACAGAGCAGATACATCTAGAACCAAATTTAAGGTAGATGGATACGGTTTGGGATTATCTATCGCAAAATCTATAGTTGAGATACATAAAGGAGAAATAAAAGTTAGAAGTAAACCAAACAAGGGTTCCATTTTTACTGTAATTATTCCAATCTAATTTTTAAGCTTTTTTTAAGAATTAAAAAGTATTTTTATATAAACACCATAAACACCAAAATTTTAACTTCTAGGCTGGTTGTGTGAATTAATGAAGTTAATAAGGAGGTGAAGAAAATGAATAAAAAGTTTTTAATTTTTTTTACTTTCCTTGGGCGTTTTCTTGTCTTTAGTTAGTAATACTTATTCCTATTCCATACATGCAGCTGATATTATTGACGGCTCTCTTATCTCTAAACTGGCTAAGACATTTAATTTAAAAGAAGAAGATATAAAGGCAGTATTAACTAGTGTTTATGACGAACGACTTGAACAAATGAAGAGGGCTAAAAAAAAAGATTGGATGAAGCAGTTAAAGATGGTGTGATTACACAAGAGCAGGAACAAGCGATTCTTGATAAATGGCAGGAAATACAAAAAAGACGAAGGCAAGAGAAGGAAGAGTTAATAAACTGGTTAAGAGAACAAGGAATTGATATTGATAAACTTTCTAACTATTTTAGTTTAAAATATAGGCAAAGATTTAAAGGCATGAGAATACACAGCTGGTTCTAAAAAGATGGAGTAGATTTTTTTGGTAAATATTAATTTTCTCAAATTTCTTTTTTAAAATACTTATTCTTTAAGAAATCGGATTCCAAATCATGGATAAGTCAATAAAAAATGTAATTTCATTTTTCTTAATTGAGAAAAAAAGAATTATAATTCTTTTGGTTTTTGTTTTTTTATTTTTGATTTTTTCTAAAAAATTTTTCAAACAAAGTACAAATCAAAACCAGATCATATTAGCTAAAGTAGAAAAGGGAACTATTGTTTCGGCTATCTCGGCATCAGGAACGGTCTTGCCTTCAAATATATTCAATGTGACAACCCAGGCAAGCGGAGTTGTGAAAAAAGTTTTTGTAAAAGAGGGCGATAGTGTAGTGGTTGGAGAGAAAATAGCCGAAATAGAGCTTGATTTAGATGGAGCACAACAATTTGCCCAAGCTAATGCAAGCTATATAAGTGCACTGAATTCCTTGAATACCTCCAAAAATAACTTAAGAAGCGCTCAGGCTACTCTTGATAAAGTATACGATGACATCAAAGGACATGATACTGATGAGACTTTTGCAATGAGAGAAACAAGGACTAAAGCTGAAGTTGCACGAGATAATGCTTACGGATCTGTAAAATTAGCCAGTGCAAATTTAAAAACTGCCGAGTATAATTTACGACTTAACTCCCCTGTTATTACAGCACCTGTTCCTGGAGAAATTGCAAGCATCGCAATTGCTGAAGGAATGCTTTTGGGATCGCAAACTACAACAACCGGAACAAGAACGACTCAAAAAGTTGCATCTATAGTTAAAGAAGGAAAACAGTTAATTTCGGTTAATATATCAGAAATTGATGTTTATAAAGTTAAAAATAACCAAAAGGCAACAGTTATCTTTGATAGTATTCCTGACAAGACCTTTTCAGGAAAAGTAGTGGCAATAGATAGAATAGGTTCAAAAACAAATAATGTTGTCAACTACCCAGCAATTATTGAGCTTGATACCAATCCGGATTTAATTCTGCCAAACATGGCAGTTAGTGCCAATATAATTATTGAGACAAAGTCAGATGTTTTGCTAATTCCCTCGCAAGCACTTCAAACTAAGGATAATCAGTACTTTGTGAAAGTTCTAAGAAACGGTAAAGAGGAAGAAGTTCAGGTTGAGATTGGTTTACAGAGTGATACTCAAACTGAAATTCTGTCCGGTCTAAAGGAGGGCGATGAAGTAGTGGTTGGGCAAGAAACTACTGCTCAAAATCAGACTGAAGGCGGCTCAGTTTTTGGAGGTGGATTTGGAGGAGCTTTTAGGGGTGGTCGGTTTGTCTTTACACAAAGAAGGTAAAATTTTAAGTAGTAATTATGATTGAATTGTCTCATGTAACAAAAGTTTACAAAAATGATTCAGTTGAAACTGTTGCTCTAGATGATGTCTGTTTGGAAGTAAGAGAAGGTGAATTTGTTGCAATTATGGGAGCGTCAGGAAGTGGAAAGAGTACTCTTATGCACATTATTGGAGTTTTGGATCTTCCCACTTCAGGAACTTATAAATTAGAGAGAAGGGATATTACAAAGCTAAGCGATGATGAACTGGCGGATATTAGGAATAAAGAAATTGGTTTTGTGTTTCAAGCATACAATCTTCTCCCCAGAATTTCGGCTTTAAGAAATGTTGCTCTTCCCATGATCTATGCTGGAATAGCTAAAGAAAAACGGTTGGAAGAGGCTAAAAAACTTCTTGAGATGGTGGGTCTTGGAAACAAGCTTTATAACACACCGAATCAGTTATCAGGGGGAGAGCAGCAAAGAGTGGCGATAGCCAGAGCTTTAGCAATGGATGCCAAAATTATATTAGCTGATGAACCAACAGGCAATTTAGCCACAAAACAGGCAGAGGAAATTATGGCCATATTTGAAGAATTAAACAAAAAAGGTCACACCATTGTTTTGGTAACTCACGAACCAGAAGTTGCAAAATACTCTAAAAGAATCGTTACTCTTAAAGACGGAAAAATCATAGGCGATTTTAAAAATAAAAGAAAAAATTTATAAATAAAAATTAATCTTCGATTACTTACTTTTTAATTACCAAAAATGGACTACATTGAAATTTTTAGCGAGGCTTTATCAAGTTTGTCCTTGAACAAATTAAGGACAGGATTGGCTGTTCTTGGAATCATCATTGGAATAGGCAGTGTTATAACTTTGATCTCTTTGGGTCAAGGAGGCCAAAAGGCTGTGCAGAATCAGATTCAGTCACTAGGTTCAAATCTTTTGACTGTTATTCCTGGGGCTATGAGTTCAGGGGGCATAAGAGGAGCAGTTGGAACAGGCACTACTCTCACCTATGATGATGCTAAAGCAATATTAAGTTCTCCCAACATAAGTACAGTTGAAAATGTTTCTGCAGAACTGACAAGAAGAGCACAAATTACTTATGGAAGAAAGAACACAAATACTCAAATCGTTGGTACTACCCCATCGTATATGAGTATAAGAAAGATAAGCCTTTCCCTTGGAAGTTTTATCTCAAATCGTGATGTTGAAGGTGCAACTTTAGTTGCAGTCCTCGGACCTCAGGTTGTTTCAGATTTATTTGGAGAAGGTGCAAATCCTATTGGTAAAAATATAAGAATTAATGGACAGTCTTTTAGAGTTATAGGGGTAAGTCAATCTAAAGGAGGAGTCGGTTTTCAAAATCAGGATGACATGATAATAATTCCCTTAACTACTGCACAAAGGGTTCTTTTCGGCATTAATTATGTAAGTTCAATTTCTGTTGAAGCTAAAAGTCAAGAAGTTATGAGCAAAGCTCAAGATGAAATAGGATATCTTCTCTTAGAGCGCCACCGTCTTAACAATCCTTCACAAGCTGATTTTACAATATTTTCCCAAAATGATATTTTAAATGCGGCATCATCAATTACAGGTACTTTTACCGTTCTTTTGTCAGGGATTGCCTCGATTTCTTTAATTGTTGGCGGAATCGGGATCATGAATATCATGCTTGTAACTGTTAGCGAAAGAACAAGAGAAATAGGTTTGAGGAAAGCCTTAGGGGCAAAAAAAAGGACTATTATCTTACAGTTTTTAACCGAGGCGGTAATACTTACTTTTACAGGCGGAATAGTTGGTATGTTTTTGGGAATAATAGTATCTTACTTTTTATCTAGCCGTTTGGGGATTCCTTTTACTATTTCTTTGGCTTCGGTAATCTTAGCATTAGGTACAGCGACTGCCGTTGGAATTGTTTTCGGATTATATCCTGCCCAAAAAGCAGCAAATTTGCAACCAATTGAAGCTTTAAGATATGAATAAAAAAATTACAAAAATTAAGATTTTTAGAAAAATTAAATTTTTTTAAGCTTTTTCTAAGAATAACAAGTTAAATTTTAAAATAAAATTTAGAAAATATGAGAAAATATTTAGTTTATACAGCAGTAATTTTAATAATAGTTGCGTTAGCTTCATTTTATGCCGGGACTAAATATCAGCAATCTAAGATTTTATCTCGTTTTGGCAATCAAAGAGGAGGCAGCCAATTTGCACAACGTGGAGGCTTAAATCAAAATAGAGCAAATTTCCAGCCTGTAAACGGGGAGATCATTTCAAAAGATGAGAAATCAATTACTGTAAAGTTGCAAGACGGTTCCAGTAAGATTGTCTTATTTTCAGACTCAACTCTAATTAGTAAGTCGGAATCAGCTTCAAAAGAAGATTTAAAAGAAGGAGAAAAGGTGTTTGTAGTCGGTACTGCCAATTCCGATGGAAGTATAAATGCCCAAGATATTCAATTAAATCCCCCGAACAGAATGCTGTTTAACCGCTAAACTAATTTTTTTCAACCAATCTTGAATTTGTAATAACATCCAACAAGATGAAAACAAAAAAAAGAAAATCCAATATTTTTTTCCAACAGACCCAGAAGATGCAGAACCCCCTTTCCTTGCTGGAATAGATTTTTATTGTTTTACTTTAACTGCGAAGAATCCAGACTTACAGAAGCGCTCGAGATGTTAGATAGAATAGGAATTTCCCACGCCAGCGAAGGAGAGTGGAATTTGCTAAAACACAATAAACAAAACAGATGAAAGAGCAAAAAAACCTTTATCTCAAGTAAAAAGCAAAAAAGACGGCTTTTTTGTTGTAACCTCAATCCGCTGGAGACAAAATATGCTACATTTCCCTTTAGTTTTAGAAATAAACTTTAAACTTTGCTCCTCATCTGGTTAATGCTAAAGTTGATATTATTAAGGGCCATTCCTCTCATACTTTCTAGATAAAAAGAAAGGTAGTGGAAATTTATAGTAATAGAAATTTATAAAGGAAAGGCTATCCTTTATGAAAGTGATGAAAGTAGAGAAATGGCTTGTGATACAATTATCTATATAATTGTATCATTGATACTAAAATTTAAAAAAAATTATTTAGAAAAATATTAGGTTTATAATGGCTATGGTCAAAAATTATTTTTTAATAAAATTAAATAGTTTTTGATTTTTTTGCTAAAATACTTTAATGCGCTTGGTAATTCAAAGAGTTGAAAAGGCAAGTGTTTTCTCCAATCAAGATAGTAAAATCTTAGGAAAGATAGAAAAAGGACTTTTTGTTTTAGTCGGAATCAAAAAAGGAGATACTCAATTTACTGCAAAGAGATTAGCCGATAAATTAGTGAAAATGCGTTTAATGTCAGATGAAAAAGGTAAAATTAATTTATCTTTGAAGGATGTCGGGGGCAAATTATTGGTTGTGTCCCAATTCACTCTTTATGCAGATACAGCTAAAGGAAATAGACCTTCCTTTTTCCTTGCAGAAGATCCTAGAAAAGCAAAAAGTCTTTATAATTATTTTATTGAATGCATCAAAAAACAAGGATTGGAAGTAGAAACCGGAAACTTTGGTGATTATATGAAAATTAACACTGTGCTTGATGGACCTGTTACGATAATTTTGGAGGAATAATCGTGCTTTATTTAAATAAAGAGGTTTTTGGAAGTGTTTCAAGAGTTTTTTTGAATATTTTCTTAGTAATTTCTTTTATAGGATTTTATTTGATAGGTTTTAATCAGGGCTATCAAATTGGAGAAAATATCACTGCAAAAAGAATTAACTCCTTAAAAGAATTTGGGGAAAGATCAGAGGAATTTTTAACACCTACCCCAAATATTACAAAAATTCCTTCACCTTCCCCAAAGCTTACAACTGTTAGTGAAAAGAAAATTTCATGGGGCGGACCTGAATTGTGGAATGCTGTTAATAAGAAAAGAATTGAATTTGGAGTAAATCCAATGGTACTTAGGGATGAACTTTGCACAATCGCTTCAATCAGGCTTAACGAGCTTTTGGAACTCGGTAAGTTAGATGGTCACAAAGGATTTAGTAATATGAAAGAGAAAAGGCCTGATTTAGCTTGGATTTTTGATAAATATTCTAACATTGCTGAATTTTTGGCATTTGGAGGAAGAACACCAGAGGAGACGGTTTCTCTTTGGGAAAATACTTTAGGTCATAGAAAGCTTCTAACCGGTGGAGAATATGTCTGGGGTTGTATTTACGCTCAAAACACTTTTGCAGTCGCAATAGCTGCTTTTTAAATTTTTTTAAACAATGTTTCCATTAAGGGATACTAAACCGACGCAAAAATTTCCTTTTGTTACTACTTTACTGATATTAATAAATTCAATTGTATTTTTTTTAGAGGTTACTATCTCTGATACAGACAGATTTATTTCAAGTTATGCCTTAATTCCTTCTAAGGTTGATTTTTCAGATTTTTCTTCTCTCAAACCTTTTATCACTAGTCAATTTTTGCACGCCGGTTTTATACATATTTTATCCAACATGTGGTTTCTTAAGATATTTGGTGATAATGTTGAAGAAAAGTTAGGTAGCATTTTTTATCTTTTTGTTTATTTAAGTGCAGGAGCAGTAGGAGGGTTTTTACAATATTTATTTTTGCAAGATTCAACAATTCCTATGCTTGGTGCCTCAGGTGCGGTTGCGGGAATTTTAGGTGCTTATATGGTTTTTTTCCCAAGACACAAAATTGAAACCCTAGTTTTTTACGGTTTTTTTATCTCAACGGTTGAAGTATCTGCTTCTGTAATGCTGGGGTATTGGTTTTTAACTCAGCTTTTTTCAGGTTTTGGATCAATTGTTGCCACTCAAGTTGGCGGAATTGCCTGGTGGGCGCATGTTGGAGGTTTTGCAACCGGTTTTATTTTTGCCAGCCTTGCCAAAAATTCAAAAAAAAAGAATTGAAAACGATTACTATTAAATTATTTTAAATTATTGTTTTATTTTTTATTGTATTTATTTTTTTTATAATTACCCTTGATTTACCCTTGATTACCTTTAAAGTTTCTTGCCAACCCTCGATCTAATTATCTAGATAATTAGATCAATGAGGAAGAATAGGTAAGTTTTATGCGAAATTTCAGGATTTTTTAATTTTTAAATAAGCTTTTCTTTTTTAAGAAATTCTTCAAGTTTTTTCCTTGAAGGAAATTGACGGCCAATGGACACAAAAAGTCGGTTTATCTCCAGCCAGTAATTTGGGGGTAAAATTTTAACTAGCTGTTTTTCTGTTTGTTCAGGAGTTTTAGTATTAACCCAACCAAGTAAATTAGTTATTTTATGAACATGGGTATCTACAGAAATTGCAGGAATGTGGAAAGCTTTTGCGAGTACGAGGTTTGCTGTTTTTCTTCCTACACCGGGTAAGTTGAGAAGCTTTTTTCTAGTTGTTGGAATTTTACAGTTGTAGTTTTTGCAGATTATCTTTGAGAGTTTTTTGAGATTTCTAGCTTTAGTTTTATAAAAACCTACAGGATAAATTAAATCTCTTATTTCCCTAACCTTAAGCTTATTAAGACTTTTAATATCAGGAGCTTTTCTAAATAGTTTTTCTGAAGCAAAGAAAGTTAACTCATCCCTGGTACGTGATGAAAGGAGAGTGGAAACAAGGATTTTATAAGCGTCGTTTTTAATATTTTCTAAGGGAATTTTTTTATAATTTTTACGAAACACTCTAAATACCTTATCGAGATTTTTAACCATCGGAAGTTTCTGTTTCAAACCAAGAAAACCCCTTTTTAGGGATTTCTTGGTTTTTTCTAAAAGAGAGATTGCTTAAGCATTACCCATTATCTTGAACATCTTGGTTCCACAAACCTCACAAACTGCTCTTACCGCTTTCTTACCGTTTTTCATTGTTACTTCTTCTTTATTTTTGCCCTCTCTTTTTGCCCTGCATTTTACACAGTACATACTTTTTATCACCTCCTTTCAATTTAAGCTAATTTAGACATATAAACATATTTAGAAACCTAAAACTTCTAATTTTGAATTCCAAACAAAGTATATCACTAATTCCAAAGCTAATATCAAGGCTAGAAGGCTTAGGCTTTTGATTATATCTTTCTTAATGTATTTCCAACCTTCGTTTTGAACCGAAAATTCGGGACTTATTGAAATTTCAGGTTTAATAATCTCTTTTGTCGAACTTCTTTCTATTTGCCTCTTGACATTAGTTTCAAATCCGCCTTTTTTAGGTTCATAAATAACATTATTTAAGTCTTTTTTCCAATAGACTAAAAATTGGTGCCTAGCTTCCCTCTTTTGCTTTTTTGTGCGGCGCTTTCCCATAGACATTTTTATATCTCCTTGACAGAAAATATTCAAGATGTAAAAATTGTTGAGTTAGTTATTTACTCAACTATTGTTTAAATTCCGGTTGAGATGGTTTATAATTATCTAACTTTAGCTTTAGTTGTAATAGTTTTTGTTTTAAGCTTTTTTGTCTTGCGGAGTTTTTTTTATTTACGGAGACTTTTTATAAAATCCGACAAGAAGTCAATTGAGAATCTTCTTGAAAAAATTTTGGCTCAAGAAGAGAAAAATAAGGTTGACATAGAAAAATTAAGTAAAAAGATTTATGAAATTGAGAAAGATGGAAAATATCATATACAAAAGCTTGGAGTGGTTAAGTTCAATCCGTTTAAGGAAATGGGTGGAGAACATAGTTTTTCCATAGCAATTTTAGACGGAAAGGATAATGGGGTGATAATAACCAGCCTTCATGGAAGAGAGAGAACAAGAGTTTATTCAAAAGTTGTCAGAAATGGGAAAAGTACTTTGAGTTTATCAAGTGAAGAGGAGAAGGCGTTAAAAATCGCTCAAAAGATTTAGTAAAAATGAAAAATTCGATTTCACAGTTTTTTTCAAGCAAAAAGTTTATTTTTTTGACGAGTCTTCTAGGCCTTTATTTTATTTCAACGGGTTTTTCTTGGGCAATATTTTCATATCTATCTCAAAAACCTGAGGTAATAGTTAGTCAAACAGAGAAAAAGGCAAGAGTTGACCCTAATTTACCAAAGACTGAAGAATGTCCCATAAATGGAGCTATGTATTCTAAACCCGAGAGGGAAATTTGGGAAACTAGACGTCCTTTGGCAAGTATTATTGAAAATCACATTGACTCAAGGCCGGCTTCGGGTATTTCTTTTGCAGATGTTGTTTATGAGGCTGTAGCAGAGGGCGGAATAACTCGTTTTTTGGCGATTTTTTACTGTGGCGTTTCAGCTCAGGAGATTAGAATTGCACCAATTAGAAGTGCTAGGGTCTATTTTATAAATTGGGCGGCAGAATACGGAACAAAGCCGCTTTTCCTGCATTCTGGAGGCGCGAATAACATTTGTAAAGACTGTCCAGGCGGGGTTAAACCTAGGGGTGATGTTGCGAAAGAAGTAGATGCGTTTAAATTACTTTTCGATTTGGGTTGGAGAGCTCCAAAAGGAAATGCAATGGATGCGGGAACGAATTTAGGAGTTCCTGAAGTTATTAGGAATCAATACAGACTTGGCGAAAAATCAGCATGGGAGCATTCTTACGAAGGTTTTACAGACAAGATTTTTGATGAAGGCATAGAAAGAGGTTTTGGATTTAAAGATTCAAATGGAGTTTCCTGGGATAAAAATTTTTCTAAATGGAAGTTTAAGGATAATAAACCACTTTCAAATCCAGTTGCAAAGGAAATATCTTATGAATTTTGGAGTAATAAGCCTGATTATGATGTAGTCTTTAAGTATGATCAGAATATCAATTCTTATCTCCGTTTTAATGGAGGTGAAGAGCATTTAGATTGGGAAACTAAGAAACAAATCTCTGTTAAAAATTTAGTTATTCAGTTTGTTAATGAAAAAGGACCAGTTGACAAAGAAGGACATATGTTTTATACCACAACTGGTACAGGTAAGGCTTTAATTTTTCAAAACGGAGATGTAATTGAAGGAACTTGGTCAAAGAAGAGCCAGTTTGATAGAACAAAATTCTTTGATAAAGATGGAAACGAAATAGAATTTGTTCGCGGAGCTATATGGATTTCTGCGGTTCCGGCTGGAAATAAGGTAAATTTTTAATTCAATCTGCCCATGAATCTAGATGGCAGAATTATCAGACATTATCACCTCTAAAGTAAGAGTAAAGATTTTAGAACTCTTTTTTGCTAATCTCAAAGATATGTACCATGTAAGAGGGATTGTCCGCGAGATTAAAGAGGAAATAAACGCGGTAAGAAGAGAGCTTCAAAAGCTAGAGAAGGTAGGTTTATTAAAAAGTGAAGAAAGAGGCAACAGACGTTATTATTGGTTAAGGAGAGATTATCCATTTTTTGGCGATATTTTGTCGATGATTTCTAAAACTAAAGGACTTGGTAGAGAGATTATCGAAAATAGAAATAAAATTGGTAAATTACAATTTGTGATGTTTTCAGGTCGTTTTGCAAGGTGCCTAGATAGAAAAAAGGAAGATGAAATTGATATTTTGGTTGTTGGTGATGTTATTCTTCCAGAACTGGCGATTCTAATACGAAAAGAAGAATCAAGAACAGGAAAGGAGATAAATTACACGGTTATGAGCAAAGAAGAGTTTGATTTTCGCAAAAAAAGAAGAGATCCCTTTCTTCAAAGTATTCTTTTGTCAAGCAGGGTAATGATAATCGGTGATGAGGAAGAAATGATTTCCTAAAAAAAACCGCATTTATATGAAGCTATCGCCTCTTAAAAAAGTAATTCTTATTTTCATTTTTACATTGATAGCAGGATACATAAGTTTGCCGAGAGAGCTAAACTTATTTGGAAAAAAAATTGTAAGACACGATTTGGATATATCTATCGGAAGAATAACGCTTAAAAAAAACTTCGACTTGGTGTTGGGGCTTGACTTAGCAGGCGGTTCGCATTTAGTTTTTGAAGCCGATGTTTCTAATATTCCAAAGGAAAAGACTAAAGATGTTCTGCAAGGATTAAAAAATGTTATTGAAAGAAGGGTTAACCTTTTTGGTGTTTCCGAACCAAATGTGCAAATTTCTTCATTTGAAGGAAAGTATAGAGTTATTGTAGAACTTCCAGGAGTCAAAGACACCAAAGAAGCTGTTGAGTTAATAGGACAAACATCTCAACTTGTCTTTGCGGAAATTGTTGAAAATCCTCAAGATAAGGAGGGAACACTGTCTGCCGCCTTGGTTCCGACTGATTTGACCGGAGCTGATTTAAAGGAAGCAAAAGTAATTTTTGATGAGCAGACAGGAAAGCCTCTAGTTTCACTTGAATTTACTAAAGAGGGTGGAGAAAAGTTTGCCAAAATAACTGAAAGAAATATAGACAAGCCGCTTCCAATTTTTTTGGATGCTAATCAAATTTCAGCACCCATTGTTCGTGAAAAAATAGAAGGAGGCAAAGCAGTAATTTCAGGAGAATTTAGTATTAACGAAGCAAAAAATTTAAGTATCCAACTTAATGCTGGAGCTTTGCCTGTTCCAGTGACTTTGGTGGGGCAAGAAATTATAGGAGCCACATTAGGAACAGACTCTGTTAAAAAAAGCATTTTTGCTGGAATTGTCGGTCTTTTTATGGTTTTAATTTTTATGGTCCTTTCATACGGAAAATTGGGGTTGGTAGCTGATTGCGCTCTTATTATCTTTGGTTTACTTACATTAGCAGTTTACAAGTTAATTCCGGTAGTGCTCACTCTTCCAGGTATTGCCGGGTTTTTACTTTCTGTAGGGATGGCGGTTGATTCAAACATTTTAATTTTTGAAAGGTTTAAGGAAGAAAAGAAAACAAGGGATTTTGTAAACGCCCTTGAAGTTTCTTTCGGAAGGGCTTGGGATTCAATAAGAGATGCGAATATAGCCACATTGGTTACTGCCTTTGTTTTAGCAAATCCCCTAGATTTGCCGTTTTTGCATATCTCTGGTCCGGTAAGAGGATTTGCGATCACTTTATCTTTAGGTATAGCCATAAGTTTATTTACCGGAATAGTAGTCAGCAGGAATTTATTAAGGGTATTTATTAAAGAAAAATCTAAAATATAAATGCTAAAATTTCTCTTTCAAAGATAAATTTTTAGGAGTTTTGAAGATAAATTTATATGGATTGGATGCGTTATAGAAAAATATATTTTTTGATTTCAGCAAGTTTAATAGTTTTAGGTATCTATAGTCTGTTATCTTGGGGTTTAAGATTGGGGATTGATTTTCAAGGAGGAGCAATTGGCGAGTATAAGTTTAAGAATTCAATCTCTACAGAGGATATTATTAAGAAGCTTGATGAGGCTTCTATCAAAGTCTCTTCTGTTCAGACAGTTGGCGATTCTAGGTATATTTTCAGAATGTCTCCAATAAGTACTCAAGAAAAAGAGAAATTAAATAACATTCTTAAAGAAACTGATAACGAGGTTGAGGAATTGAGATTCGAGTTTGTGGGTCCTTCCATCGGACCTGAACTCATTAGAAAAACAGCTTATGCGATAGCTATAGCTACAATAAGCATTTTGCTTTGGGTTGCTTTTCAATTTAAAAGTCTTAAATTTGGTACTTCTGCTATTCTTGCTATGCTTCACGATACATTCAATTTAGTTGGTTTGTTTTCCTTTTTTGGCCATTTCTTTGGAGTGGAAATAGATTTTCTCTTTGTGACTGCACTTTTGACTACTTTATCTTTTTCAGTTCACGACACAATCGTAGTTTATGATAGAATTCGTGAAAGTCAAAGTAAATTTGGGGGAAAACTTTACGATCTAGCAAATAAAGCTGTCAGCGAGACTATGGTCAGATCTTTAAATAATTCATTTACCGTAGTTTTTATGCTTTTTGCACTTATATTGATGGGTGGTGTTACCTTAAGGTGGTTTGCGATCGCTCTTTTTATTGGAACTTTCTTGGGAACATACTCTTCGCCTTTCGTGGCAGTGCCGCTTTTAGTCACATGGGAGGAGGTACAAAGTAAAATTCGCAAATGAAAAAATATTTAGTCTATTTATCAATAATTTTAAATGTATTTTTTATATTTTTCTTTGCAAAAAACACACAAAGAAAAACTATAAAAGAGATTTCTGATGGAACTCTTGAGAACTTGGTTTCTAATGATAGTGGAAATTTTAATCAAAATTCCGAAATTTCTAAGGTCTTAAAAAGCGAAGAAGAAAGCATTTTTGCAAAGGTTACGAAAGTAATTGATGGTGATACTGTAGTCTTGGATAGCGGCGATAACTTGCGCTACATTGGAATAGATGCTCCCGAGTTTTCCCAAAACAAAGGGTGTTTTTTTGAGGAATCTACAAACAAAAATAAGGAGTTGGTGTTGGGTAAGTTTGTTAGACTAGAGAAAGATGTTTCAGAAAAGGACAGATATGGAAGAATTTTAAGATATGTTTATGTGGATGGCGAAAACGGAAAAATTTTTGTTAATGAATACTTGGTCAGAAACGGTTTTGCTAAAGTTTCTACATTTCCTCCGGATATTAAATATCAAGACTTGTTTACCAAACTAGAAAATCAAGCTAAAGAGAAAGGCTTGGGTTTATGGGGTAAATGCGAAGAACAGTTAAGAAATTATTCTAATTCAAGCAATAAAGATGATAGCTTAAATAAAAATTCTTTAGAGCCGGAAAAAAGCGGTATTAATTGTTTTGAGAATGTCTATAATTGTTCTGACTTTAAAACACAAAGTGAAGCTCAGGCAGTTTTTGAAGCTTGTGGGGGTAGTGCTAACGATATCCATAGGTTGGATGCAGATAAAGACGGCAGAGTATGCGAAAGTCTGCCGTAATTTCTTTTAAGTATTGTTCATCTTTAGGCTATTGTTTACACTACTTTTGCACATGTCCTTTGTCTGTGCGATATTGTGGTAAGATATTTTAGAGTATCCAAAAATAATCTTGCAGATATAGGTTGTACCTCTTGAAATGTTTCTCTAATTATTTATCTCACCCAGTTCAATTTAGCAAGTATTGTATTGAATACTGGAGGATATTCTTACCGCAAGTATTCATTAGATGTACAGTCGAGGAAGTAGGTTTTGTCAGGTGCAGCCAATAGTATATGGTCCATCTTCCCCTGCATAGTCCAGTCGAGAAGCTTAAAGCTTCTTGATTTGCAATTGTAATTTTTTGTGGAGGGGTATACTGTCTGAAATATTAAGGGGAGTCCTTAAAACTTACAGTTGGGTCATCAAATTTCTTTTGAGTTGCATGTTTCTGAAACCAGTCAGAGAGAGAAGAATCTGCCGGATGTTGGTAAATCGTCAGGATTACACTGGGGGACTGGTGAGCTTGAAAGTCTTGATTTTTTCTTGGAGCAAACATAAAAGATGACAAGTCTCCTGACGGCTTAATAGAAGGCATCTCTTTCACGAAGAAGTCAGCAGGATAGCCAACAACGAATCAATATTTATGTGTGTAAAACTGTTCCCATGTATCTATATCTTTATTTAGGTTATCGATAATGTTAGGAGTGGGTGTATATTCTCCGGGTCTAATTAATTGCTACTACTTAGAAGTTGAAAAGCGGATAGAGGCCAAGAGTGCATTGACGAAGAATGCAAACACTATTAGCAACACAACCCCAGCCATGGGTTTTATAAAACGACCCTTAAGTCTTGGATGAGTTTTTGTAGTCATAATGTCTAAACTTTCAAATAAGTTGTTTACAAATATAATTATATAATTATTTTATTTTTCTCCAATAAATTCCTTTACTTTTTAAAGACCTTGAATTCACTTGAGGGTGGTTAATGAAGTTTTTAAGTCAAAATAAAAATATTGACATTTGAGCATAGAGTGTCTGCTTTTAAAAAACTTTAACGGATTTAAAAAGAAAAAAGAAGCTGAAGGAATCCAAGGAAAATTCCTGCAAGACATAAAGCGGTAATTAAAAGCAAGGCAAAAATTGTTATTGTAAGAAACTTGTTGTAGACAAAAAGAAATTTTAGGAAAGCGAAAACAAACATTGTTAAGAAAGAATAAAAAGTTATTTTTATGAATATTTCTAAATTTGAAGTAAAAAATGGCAAGTTTTTATTTGGTATATAGTTTTTCAAAAATTCTTTAATTTCGTTGCTTATGCTTTGGTCAAAATTTGAGAAAATTCTAAATATCGTATTAAACATAGGTTACATCGATTAATTTCTTTTATTTATAAGGTTTTCAATTCTTTTAACCTTTCAAGCAAAACCTCACGTTTGTTCTCTATCCTTTTCTCAACAACTTCATTAAAAAGTTGATTTAAAACTTCTCCTACCTTTGGTGAAGGCTTGATGTTTAGAATTCTCATAACATCATAACCGTCTACTTTCAGATCCTTTACAGTAAACGGTTGTTTTTGTACCTCAACCAATCTTTTTTTAAATTCTTCTAACCTCCATGAGGTTTCTCTTGCTCCGCCTCCAAGCCTATCTCCGATTCTTAAATTTAGAATATCAGGAATATTCTTAAGTCCGACTTTTCGGATGAAACGCCTTATTGCTGAATCTGTTTGTTTTTCATCAACACTGAACTGGTGGTATCTAACAAGTCTCCAAAGCTTATCTTTTTGAAGATTGGATAATTTAAGCCTATCCGCAATCCTTTTTGCAATTTTTGATCCAACCACTTCGTGGTTATAGAAGGTAATAACGCCGTTTTCTAGCTTTTTATAAGTAGGAGGTTTTCCTATATCGTGAATTAGAGTTGCGAAGCGAACGATAGGATCATTTGTTCTTTCTGAAACATATTTAAGCGAAAGTAAACTATGCGTCCCCACATCATAGATGTGATGTCTGCCGGGTGATTTCTGTTCAACTCCAAAGCAAGCTTGCATCTCAGGCAGTATTTCTTTCATCAGTCCCGAGTCTTTTAAAAGAACTATACCTTCGTAAGGATGAGGTGAAGAAAGGATTTTCAAAAGCTCATCCCTTACCCTTTCTTTTGAAATTTTTTGAATAAGGTGGGAATTCATTTTAATTGCGTTGAACGTGTTTTCTTCAATATTAAAATTAAGTTCAGAAGCAATTCTTACTGCCCTCATCATACGCAAAGCATCTTCAGAAAATCTCTCATTAGGGTTTCCAACTGCTCGGATTAATTTTTGATTAATATTCTCTTGGCCTGCGTATAAATCTATCAGTTTTACTTCAGCTTCATATGAGTCAATATCTTTATCAGTGGTTGTAAAAATTTTTAGAATTTTAAAAGCCATAGCATTTATTGTGAAATCTCTTCTTTTTAAATCCTCTTCCAAGCTTTTTCCCCATTCAATTAAATCCGGCCTTCTTAAGTCAGAGTAACCAAATTCTTTGCGGAATGTAGTTATTTCGAACGGTCTTTTATTCTTTCCAGCTTTAATACCGACTGTTCCGAATTCGTTGTCGTAATAGGCGTTTGAAAAAAGTTTTAAGATACTTTCAGGAGTTATATTTGTTGCGAAGTCCCAATCATAGACAACTTTTCCCATGATTATGTCTCTAACCGCTCCGCCAACTATGTAAATTTCAAAACCATTTTTTTCAAATTTTTCAATAATTTCCTTTACTTTTTTTGTTATTTTAATTTTCATAGTAATAACATTATACTTCAGTTGTTAGAATATTAGCATAAGATGGAAAGATTTAAGTGGCAGATTCTAAAAAAAATTAAGAGCAAAAAAGTAAAAAATGACGATATAATAGACATACTTTTGGAAAATCGCGGTCTAAGAAAAAAAGAAAGAGATGAGTTTTTTTCTCCAAAACATCCTGAGGACTTAAGTATTAAGTATTTGGAAATAGATTTGAAAGAAGTTAATAAAGCAATAAAAAGAATAAAAAAAGCAATTGAGTGTGAAGAAGAAATACTTATATATGGAGATTACGACGCAGATGGAATTTGTGCCACAGCTATCCTTTGGGAATGTCTATATTATTTTACACCTAATGTTTTTCCTTATATACCAAGTAGGTTTGAGGAAGGATATGGTTTAAATATTAAAAGTATAAAGAATTTAAAAAGAGGTTATAAGAACTTAAAATTAATCATTACAGTTGATAATGGAATAGTTGCGAAAAAACAGGTAGATGAAGCAAAAAAATTAGATATAGATGTTATAATTTCCGATCATCACCTAAAAGGAAAAGAGCTTCCCAAGGCTGTTTCGATCATTCACACGACAAAGGTAAGTGGCTCTGCTTTGGTTTGGATATTGTCACGTGAGATTTTGAAAAAATTTAAAAATTTTGCTTCAAGGAAAAAAGCTGGTAATAACAGAAAAAAATTTAATTTAAAGAATAATTTAGAGCTGGCAGCTATAGGTACAATTTCGGATCAAATGCCCCTTTTGGGAATAAACAGATCATTTGCCAAATATGGCCTTGAAGAATTAAATAGAACAGAAAGAGTAGGCCTTTTGGCGCTTTTTGAAGAAGCAATGATTAAACCCGGAAACATTGGAGTTTATGAGGTAAACTTTATCATTGCGCCAAGAATTAATGCAATGGGTCGTTTAGAGCACGCTATAGATTCATTGAGACTTCTTTGTACCACAAATTTACAAAGGGCGAAAGAGTTGGCTAATGTTTTAGGAAAGACTAACAGAGAAAGGCAGAGAATTCTTGATGAAGTGGTGGTGCACGCAAAAGAGTTCATCTCAACTAAAGATACTAGAACAATAGTAATTTCTCATGAAAGTTATCACGAAGGAGTGATTGGCCTTGCGGCAAGTAAACTAGTTGAGGAGTTTTATAAACCAGCCATAGTTGTTTCCAAAAAGAAGTTGATTTCAAAAGCTTCAGCGCGTTCTATTCCAGGATTTAATATAATTGAGGCTATAAGAAAAGTCGAGGATTTAATATTAGAGGGAGGAGGGCATCCTATGGCTGCTGGTTTTAGCATTAGAACAGATAAGATTGAAATTTTTAAAAAAAGATTCGAAGAAATATCGGGATCTTTACTCAGCGATGATTTGATGACCAGAAAGTTGAGAATAGATTGCGAGGTTGAATTTGAGAATTTAAATTTAGAACTTGCTCAGAAGCTTAGAGATTTTGAGCCAACCGGAGTTGGAAATCCACTAGCTTTGTTTGCAACTAGAGGGGTGAGGATTATTGACGCAGATTTGCTGGGTATGGAAGGAAAACATTTAAGGTTAAAACTTGAGAAAAACGGTAAAGTTTTCGAAGCTATAGCATTTGGCAAAGGGGAGATTTTTCAAAAGATAAGCCCTGACCATATGGTAGATATTTCTTATTCTTTGGAAATAGATACTTTCAATAATGAGAAAAAATTGAGGTTAAAGATTAAGGATATTAAGATTTAAGTTTTTTAAAAATATGCAGAAAAAATTTAAAGAATTTTTAATAAACTTAGAGTTAAGCAATAATTTAAAGAAATCTGAACTAAAGTTAATAAAAAGAGCCTGGGAGTTCGCAAAGTTGACTCATTTTGGACAAAAAAGAAAAAGCGGCGAACCCTTTATTTCGCATTGTTTGGAAGTGGCAAAAATTTTAGCCTCATGGAAACTTGATTTAACCTCAGTTGCTGTCGGTTTACTTCATGATACCATCGAGGACGGTGCTTGCAGGAAAGAAGACATAGTTAATGAATTTGGCGAAGAAATTGCCGAATTAGTGGAAGGGGTTACCAAAGTTTCCGATTTGAAGTTGAGAGGAAGTAGAGATCAAGAGTTTGTGGAGAATTTAAGAAAAATGTTTCTGGCTATGGCTAAAGATTTAAGAGTTGTGATAGTCAAGATAGCAGATCGACTTCACAATGTAAGAACGCTTCAATATCTGCCTTCCGAAAAAAGAGAAAGAATAGCTAAAGAAACATTAGAAGTGTATGCTCCCTTAGCTGAAAGGTTGGGGATGGGGCAGGTAAAAGCCGAGCTTGATGATCTTTCATTTCCCTACGCCTACCCGGCTCAATATTCGGAAGTTCTGGAAAGATCAAAACCTTATTACAAAAGAGCGGAAAAACACATTAAAAGAATGAAGGCTACTCTTCATAAGTCGCTGGTAAAAGAAGGCTTAAGGGTTAGGATTGATGCTAGAAAAAAACATCTTTATTCATTGTGGAGGAAGCTTGAAAGACCTGAGATTAACTGGGATTTTGAAAAAGTACACGATATTGTAGCATTAAGAATTTTGCTAACCACAGTTTCTGAATGTTATACAGCTTTGGGAGTTGTTCACACCCATTATAAACCAGTTCCTTATATTGGGATATCTGATTTTATTGCTCAGCCAAAGCCAAATGGCTATCAATCAATTCACACCAAAGTATTTGGTCCTGGAGGAAGAATTGTTGAAGTTCAGATAAGAACTTACCAGATGCATGAGGTTGCTGAATATGGAGTTGCTGCGCACTGGGTTTATTCACAAGTTAAAACTTCAGGTGCAAGAGATGAGGTTTTGGAGAAAGGTGTAATGGTTAGTCAAGATAAACTAAAATGGGTAAAACAGTTAGTAGAATGGCAAAAGCAAATTCGGGATTCAAGTGAGTTTTTGAGAGCTGTAAAATTTGATGCGCTTTCTCACAGAAATTTTGTTTTTTCTCCCAAAGGGGATGTTTACGATTTACCTGCGAAAGCAACTCCAGTCGATTTTGCTTATAGTGTTCACAGTGAACTGGGTTATTACATAAAAGCGGCAAAGGTTGACGGAAAGATTGTTCCGCTTGATTACCAGTTAAAAAGTGGGCAGGTAGTTGAGATAATAAAGTCAAAGGAGAAAAGGACTCCTCCTTCTGATTGGTTAAAATTTGTGGTCACAACTCAAGCCCGCAAGGAGATAATTAAGGCTTTGCGGAGAGCTAAAAAAATTTGAAATTTTAATTTTTTTGTGGTAAGAAGCAAAATTTATATATAGAATAAGTTATGCAAAGAATTCTTGCTTTAGATACTATTAAAAATTTGAACAAAAAAGTAAGACTTGCCGGATGGGTTAATACAAGAAGAGATCATGGAAAAATTGTATTTATAGATCTTAGAGACAGAAGCGGAATTGTTCAGGTTGTAGGCCAGAAAGAGAAACTCTCTGGAATTTCTCAAGAGTCAGTCGTGGATTTAATAGGCGTTGTAAAGAAAAGACCTGAAAATCTAATTAATCAAAATATTTTAACAGGAAGCGTGGAAGTTTGGGTAGAGGAAATAAAAATTTTATCAAAGGCTTTTCCCCTGCCGTTTGATTTAGCAAAACCTGATTTAGATTTAAATTTACCCACACTTTTGGATTATCGCTCTATTTCCTTAAGACACCCCAAACAGAGAGCGATTTTAAAAGTGCAGGAAGTGGTGATTGATTCTTTTAGGCACGCTTTGAAAAAAAGGGGTTTTGTTGAATTTCAATCTCCTTCTATTATTCCTGAGATTCCAGAAGGAGGGGCGCAAGTTTTTCAAGTTAAATACTTTGGCCATAAAGCGTATTTAGCTCAAAGCCCTCAGTTTTATAAACAGATAATGGTTGGGGTTTTTGAAAGAGTTTTTTCAGTAAATAAAGTTTTTAGGGCCGAACCCTCAGTTACAACAAGACATTTAGCTGAAGTTGTGTGTTTAGACGCTGAATTTGGTTTTATTGACTCTTGGCTTGACGTTGTTGAGATGGCTGAATATACAATAAAGTATATTTTAGAGTCGGTTGAGCAAAGGTGTAAAGAAGAGCTAAAATTGTTTGGAGCAAATATTCCTAAGATAAGTAGCAAAATTCCTTTATTAAAACTTAGAGAAGCTCAGGAGATAGTTTATAAAAGAACGGGGCTTGATGAAAGAAACGAAAAAGATTTTTCGCCTGAAGGCGAAAGAGAGATATGCAAATGGGCTTTTGAAGAAAAGGGTTCAGAGCTTGTTTTTATTTCGCATTACCCTACCAAAACAAGGCCATTTTACACCTATCCCGATCCGCAAAATCCTGAATACAATCAGGGTTTTGATCTTTTGGGAAGAGGTTTTGAATGGATGACTGGAGGAAGAAGAATTGAGGATTATAATCTTTTGGTTGAACACGCAAAGAAGTGGGGAGTAGATATTAAAAAAATTGATCTTTATCTGCAGGCATTTAAATACGGAATGCCCCCCGAAGGAGGTTTTTCTTTTGGAGCTGAAAGAATTACCCAAGGCATTCTTAATTTGCGAAACATTCGTGAAGCAACACCTTTTCCCAGAGATATCGAAAGAATAGATTTAAGTCTTTCAAGACTTAAGCGTTAAACTTTTAAAAAATTTAATAAAACCTATAATTTATGAGTTCAAAAAAGAAGAAGAAATCTTCTTGGAATTTTTTTTACATTTTAGTTTTTTCATTTTTGTTTATTGGTTCGGCGTCGGTTTGGTTGGGTAAAGAAGTTTCTTTAAGAAAACGTTTGTCTTTTAAGAGGGATTCGATAAGAGCCTTTTCTTTAGTTAAAACGGATGACTTTCCTGAGATTGAAGTTAAAAAAACACCTCCGCCTACATTAACAGCTAACTCTGTTTTAGTTGTAGATTTAAATTCAGGAATAACTTTATATGAGAAAAACCCGGATGAGCCTGTTCTTCCCGCATCTACAACAAAGATTTTAACCGCTTTGGTCGCGTTAGATTATTACCCCCTTGATGAGGTGTTGGAAGTTGGAAGTTTATCGGTTGACGGACAAAAAATGCATCTTGTAAAAAGAGAAAGAATTACTGTAAGAGACCTTTTATACGGTCTTTTGGTATTTAGCGCTAATGATGCGGCAGAAGTTTTAGCACAGAACTTTCCAGGAGGAAGGAATACATTCGTTGCGAGTATGAATTATAAAGCAAAAGAACTTGACTTAGAGCATACTTATTTAAGTGATCCGGCCGGTCTTTCTGTAGTTAATCATTACACTACAGCAAGAGACTTAGTTAAAGCTTCAATTGTTGCTTTAAAAAATCCATTTTTTAAGGAGGCGGTTAGAACAAAAGAGATTACTGTTGAAAGTATAGATAAAAGATTTGTACACAAACTTAAAAATATAAATGAGCTTTTATGGGAAGTTGATGGGGTTTTAGGGGTAAAGACAGGTTGGACTCCAGACTCAAGAGAAAATTTAGTAACTTATATAAAGCGTGGAGACAAGGATTTACTGATAGCAATATTGGGAAGTCAAGATAGATTTAATGAAACAAAAAGTTTAATAGATTGGGTGTTTTCTTCTGATTTTTGATTTAGATTTAAAAAAAGTTAGCCCCCACTTTCTTTTATAAGCCGTAGAATTCATCAGTGACAGCTGGCACATACGCATAGAAGTTATTATCGCCTTCAAAAACAACTACTGGTTGGTAATATGGAGTATCTTGACCTGCATCATAATAAGCCAGGTAGGCTCTTCTTATTATTATATTTCCGTTGGGATTGTTTCCTAAGTTTGCAATGTAAGCCTTTCCTTGTTTGAGTTCTTCCCATGCAGTTTGTGAATTTTTTATTGGGTAGGTTGCTTTCGTATTTTTATCAATCGGAAAGTAATGAAATTCAGATGCTATAATCTGGTTATTTTTTCCGCCGGCGAAAATCGCCCATATATTTGCTTGCGGCATTTTTGGGGTCACACTTGGATAATTTTCGTTTCCATACGGCCCTCTAAAAATATTTACTTTTGTAAGGTGTGCTTCGGAAAGAGAAATTGCGGAAGTAAAATTTTTCTTTTCTATTCTTAAGTATTCGCTGCTAGTGTGACCTGTTCTTAGGTCATCATAAAAAATACCAGCTTTAGATAATAAATTCGTAAATAAATTTGTGGCAACTTTCGCTTCAGGGGGTTCTGCTAAAAGAACCAAGGGATCGGTTTCTAAATTATAACTTATAGAAAAAACTTGCGTTACTATGTTCATTGTAAGAGTTGAGGGAAAATCTTTTTTGTTAAATATGTAAACATTTGGAATTTTGTCATTTATGACCTTTCCATTAGGATCGAATTCCAGAAACCTCGCTATTTGTTTGGCTTCATCTAGTGCTTCTATTCTGGGTTGAGGTTTAGGCATTGGGTAAACCTCCATTTGATCTGGAAAGGCAGGCAACTTTCCCTCGGTAAGTTCCAAAGTAAAGCTTAAGTTTTGGGGGAGACTTTTTGGTGGAAATGGAAGTTTAGGTAATTTTCCAAATGAAACAGTCGGTTTTGGTTTTGGCGGAGGAAAAATTATTTTGTAGATTTTCGTACCAACGTTTATTGTGAATCTCGCAATTATTATGAAAATAATAAAGTAAATTGTGTACCTGATGATTTTTCTTGAAATTATAGATACTTCTGTTAAGCTTGCCATAGAACTTTATTTTATTTTTTGAGTATACATTTAAAGGATGATAGAATCAATTGATATGATTAGGGTTAGAATTGCGCCATCACCAACAGGATTTGCTCATGTGGGTACTGCTTATAGTGCTTTATTCAACTACGCTTTTGCAAAAAAAAACAACGGTAAGTTTATCCTCAGGCTAGAGGATACTGATATTAAGAGAAATGTCTTGGGGGCTGAGCAAGCTATTTATGAAGGTTTGCTTTGGTTGGGGCTTTTATGGGATGAAGGACCTGATAAAGGAGGAAAATATGCTCCTTACAGACAATCAGAGAGGCTTGATATCTATAAAGAGGCGGCTGAGAGACTTATCAAAAGAAAACTTGCTTATAAGAAGGAAGGCGCTGTTAAATTTAAAAATCCTAGTAAAAGTATTTCTTGGAAGGATTTAATTCATGGAGAAATAAGCTTTCCCGAAAAGGAAGTTAAAGATTTCGTGATTCTAAAAAGTGATGGTTTTCCAACTTATAATTTTGGCAATGTAGTTGATGACATAAGTATGAAGATCTCGCATGTGATACGGGGTGAGGAACACATATCAAACACATCTCGGCAGATTGCTTTGTACAGGGCTTTGGGTGCAAATCCACCTGAGTTTGCTCACTTGCCTACCCTTAGAAACAAGGATAGAAAGAAGCTTTCAAAAAGGCGAGATACTGTTGACTTGAGAATTTTTCGCGAACAAGGATATCTTCCTGAGGCTATGATTAATTTTTTATGTCTTTTGGGTTGGTCTCACCCAAAGGGAAAAGAAATTTTTGATATTAGGGAATTTGTGAAATTTTTTACTTTGGAGAGAGTGCGAAAGTCAGGACCAATTTTTGATATCGCTAAACTTGATTGGATCAACGGAGAGTATATAAGAAGATTAAAAATTGATGTCTTTAATCAAAAATTATTTGAATTTTTCGGCGGAAAGTATAGTAAAGATTTTATTGTCAAGATATCGCCTTTGCTTCAGACAAGGATAAAAAAGTTAAAGGACTTTGAAATCATGACTGGGTTTTTCTTTGAAACACCAAAAGTTGATAAGAGTATTTTAGGTAAAAACTATTTAAAGCATTTAACTTATGCCTATGAAGCACTTTCAAAAATTGCAGACTGGAAGGTTGAAACAATTAATGAGGTTTTACTCAACCTAATTAAAAGAGAAAAATTTGAAACAGGAGATTTTTTTATGGATTTAAGAATAGCGCTAACAGGAAGTAAAATCACACCGCCGATAAATGAGTCAATTGTTTTACTTGGGAAAAGCAATACTTTAAAAAGAATTAAAAGTTTAATTTCCTAAAAGTTGTAGTAGTCTCTTATGGGAAAACTGCCCTCTAAAACCTACATTTCTGTTAATAAGAATATATTTGACTTCGACAATTTTAGAGGAAAGTTAAAGCTTAAAAGTTTAGAGGCAAAAAGAAAGCTTCATAAAAAGTATCCTAAAGTTGGAGAATTTTTCAAAGAAAGAAATTTGGAGTTAGAGAAAATCCGCCAGCATTCAGCCAAACTTTTAAGCGCTGGAACAATTACCGGAGTTTTACTTTTAACTCCTCCTTCAAATATAGAGTATCTGCCTCCACCTCGTGAGATTATAGAAAGAATAAGGAAAGATATTCAAAAATCAAAGCCATCTGAGTTAAACAACTTGATTGATTCTAAGAAAGTTTTAATAGATGCCTTAAACTTTATTCTTCCTCCAAAACCTAGAAATTTAACCCAAAGGGAGGAAAAATTTTTAGAACAAATGTTTAAAGATATTTTAGGCGTCGATGCAAAAGCTACATTGGAGGGAGAACACTTAAATACAACCTATGGTTATATAGGGTTAGAAATGCACTTACGTCGTTATCCTGGTGATAGTTTGAAAGAGCATGGAGAGGGAAGTATTTTGAAAGCAGGATTGGCAAAAGAGCTCGGAGCTTGGGGATATTTTGCAAACTCAAAAGAAAAATTATCTAAAGAACTTGAAGAAGTCGAAAAATACTATGTTGCTGTTCAAACTTTGTATCTGCCAGATTGGAATAAAAGACAGCCATATCTTAAAGATTGGTATAAGTTTAGAAAGGTGTTGGTTGTAGATAAAGAAAATGGCAACGCTGTGGTTGCCTCTGTCGCTGACGCAGGCCCTGCTATCTGGACGGGAAAAAGTTTTGGTGGCAGTCCTGAAGTGATGCAAGCCTTAGGTGGAGAGAAGTATAGAAAGGGACTAGTGGTCGTTTTTTTTATAGACGATCCTGAAAATAATATTCCGTTAGGACCCATTGTTTATAATTAGCTATGAGTAGATTATTTTATGATAATTTTATAAAACTAAAAAGGCTTGACAAAAAAATTAAACATATCACCAAAACTCAGGATGAAAAAGAGGAGTTGTGGGTGTTAATTGATGAGCTTATTCATTACAGAGTTTTAGGATGTATTTTAGATAAACTTTCAAAAAACTCTCATGAGGAATTTTTAAGTAGGTTTTATTTAGCTCCTTATGATGAGGATTTAATTGATTTTTTAAATAAGATGGTCAAGGAGGACATTGTTAAAATTATAAAAAAAGAGATTAAACTTCTTGAAGATGAGCTGATTAAAGACATTAAGAAGAAATTAAAATAAATTTATAATTGATTAATTTCTGATTTTTCTCTATTATTTAAGTGAAATGATTAAACCTGCCCAAAAAGGATTTATGGAAGTTTTTTTGGTGATATTAGTTGCACTTATAACCTTTTTTATTCTTTTTTTACTTATACCACCCCCAGAATTCCCCCACTCATTAGATAAGGTTTTAGGGAAAAGCAGTAAAAACTTTGAAAGTGATGATTTTGCGACTCCTTCCCCTTTCTTTTAGAGATAAGTTTGAAGTCTTAATTTAAAAAAATCCTAAAGGTTTTCTAAATTTTATTCTGTTTGATTAAATTTGAAAATTTGCCGTCTAAAATTTCATTAAGTTTTTTTGCTTTACTGAGATGATAAGGACCTATTTCAATTCTTCTAATTTCAGAAACACTAGCACCTACTTTAAGTTTTTTCCCAATATCGTTTATCAGACTTCTTACATAAAAACCTGAAGATACTTTAAGTAGTAATTTAAACTTTGGATATTTAAAGCTGACAAGTTTTAAACTGTAAATTTTCACTTTTTGAGGCTTTAAACTAACTACTCCGCCTTTACGAACAATTTTGTAAGCTTCTTTACCTTTTATTTTCTTGGCTGAAAATGCTGGAGGAGTTTGAGATATATCTCCATGGAGGTGTTTAAGAACTTCTAAAAGTTCCTTTCTTTTTATTTTTTTAGAATTTTTTTCCAAAACTTTTCCCTCCAAGTCAAAGGTGCCTGTTGAGATTCCTAATAAAGCTTGTACTTCATAAACCTTTGGAAATTTTAAAAAATGAGAAAATTTTTTGGTGGAGTTTCCAGTAAGAACTATCAAAAGACCCGAGGCTGAGGGATCTAGTGTACCTGTATGACCGGCTTTTATTTTGAACTTCTTTTTGATTAGATTGACAACTTTAGCCGAAGTTATTCCTTTGGGTTTGTCTATCAAGATGAGTCCCATTTTTAAATTTCAGGTTTTAAGATATTTATCTATATAAAGATATGGAGCAAGTCTAGTCATCTTTTTTATAATTTCATTTTTTTCTTCCTCGCTTTTTGCATGAAGGTATTTATTTTTTAGACCTTTTAATTTATTTTTGAGTCTTCTTTTTCTTTTAATTTCAAAAGAACGTCTTTTTTTAGAAATTTTACTCATAAGCTTAAAATTATTTATATTTATAAATTTTTATTTATATTTATATAAGTTTTAAAAAAAATTCAATATTATTTTACTTTTTTTTCAAAGCTATCAAATAAATTTTGAGATTTAGATTTCTTTTTTTAAACTATTGAAAAATTGTAGTCTTTAATATTAAACTTTTCGCATGGAAGTAAAAGATAAAGACTTAAAAAAACTTCTAAGAAAGTATAAAGAGATTTGCCTTTTAGGAAAGATTTTATCTTTAGTAAATTGGGATCTTAATGTAAATATGCCTTCAAAAGCTTCTCTTTCTAAAGCGCAGCAAATTTCCTACCTAAATTCTTTATTAATAGACAAATGGCAAGATTTTGAATTTAAGAAGCTACTTCTAAGAGTTAAAGAAAAAGATGAAAAATTAAACGAAATTGAGAAGTCTATTCTTAGAAATTTAGAGAAAGATGCGAAATACTATCATAGGGTTCCTAAAAAACTTATAATTGAGAAAGCGAAAACAACTACCGTCTCTTTTGTATTTTGGAATAAAGCAAAAGTTAATAATGATTTTTCTTTATTTTCTCCTTATTTAAAAAAAATTGTAGAAATTGAAAAAGAAATTGCGCACCATCTTTTTTATAAAGATAATCCCTACGACGCTCTCCTTGATCTATACGAGCCTGATTTGACTTCTAAAAAGGTAAAAAAAATATTTCTTAAGTTAAAACCAGAGCTTTTAAAAATTATTGGTAGGCTAAAAAAAAGTCCTTTATATTTTGGAAGCGAAAAATTACTTGAGGAAAAAAAGAAGTATCCGTTGGAATCTCAAAAGAGGCTTTCATTTTTCGTTCTTAATAAAATGGGTTTTAGTTTTCAAAGAGGAAGAGTTGATGAGTCGCCGCACCCGTTTACAACCTCCTTTTCATTTTTTGATGTAAGAATAACAAATCGTTATAAAGAAGACGATTTTCGCGAATCCTTAATGGCGGCGATGCATGAAGGAGGACATGCTCTTTATGATCAGGGAATAAGCAAAGATTATGAGAACACACCTTTAGGAGAAGGAGCCTCTTTGGGTATTCACGAATCTCAATCCAGATTTTGGGAAAATCAAATAGGTAGAAGCTTTAGTTTCTTGAAGTTTTTAACACCTATATTTCACGCCTTTTATCCATATCAGCTTTCGCGAACTACCCCTGAAGAATTTTTTCTAATTTTTAACCTAGTAAGATCCGGTGCTATAAGGATCGAGTCTGATGAGGTTACTTACAATCTTCATATTTTGTTAAGGTTTGAAATTGAGGATGACTTAATTAACGGCAAAATTAAAGTTGAAGATTTGCCTGAGATTTGGAGGGAAAATATGAGAAAGTATTTAGGAGTTAGTCCAAAAACAGACAGCGAAGGAGTTTTGCAGGATGTTCATTGGTCTTATGGATCCTTTGGCTATTTTCCAACTTACACGCTTGGAAACCTCTATGCGGCACAAATTTCCGAAAGGATTGAAAAAGAGCTTAATATTTGGGATTTAGTTGAAAAGGGAGAATTAAGACCCATTCGTTTATGGTTGAAAGAAAATATTCACAGATATGGTAGACTTTACTTGCCTGAAGATTTGATAAAAAGGATAACAGGAAAGCCTTTAAATGTAAATTCCTTTGTAAGATATTTAAAGAAAAAATATTTTAAAATATACAAAGTTTAAATTTTTAATTTTTTTATAAAGGAGGTGATTAGAAGTGATGGGTTTTTGGGCCGGCAGAGGCATGGCTAACGGAGCTGGTATTTTGGGAACATTATTTTTCCTGATAGTTTTTATTGACCTTATTCTTCTTGGAATCTGGCTTTTTAAACAGATAGGAAAAGATTAATTGTGGGTTTCTTTGTTGGGTTTTTTGTTAAAGGGTTGAATCAATTCAGTAAGGTTAGTCGTTTAACCAAGAGTTTAAAACTTCCCGAAATTCGCGCAGAACCTCATCTCTTCTTTCACTGGGATCTATTCCTCTGTTCCGAAGTTCGTTGCATATTCCAGCAAGTATTTGAAAGTTAGGTGGAAGTTTGGCAATCTCTTCTAAAGTGATTTCTTTTTTAAAAGGATCTGGTGTACTAGAACCATCTTGGTTGGGACTTTCTGAAGCACCTCCTCTTGTTTTAAATATTTTGTTAAATATTCCCTCTATCATTTTTGTTTTTGATTGAAGTCTTAATAAAGTAAGTCTATTATATAAAAATTAACCAAATTTGTAAAAAATTTTTTTAAATTTTTCTAGACTTGAAAGCTAAAATTAGGTAAAATTGTGAAGTTGAAGATTAAGTTTTTAATTTTATTGGGAAATCGTCTAGTGGAGTGCCCGCATTAGCTATCGCTGAAAGCAATTGCAGCCGGGTAGCTAGAGAAAATATAATAACTATTTGATATTGATAATGCGGGTTGGTGTAATGGTAACACGCCGCGCTCTGGACGCTGTAATCTAGGTTCGCAGTAAACCACAGCGAAACACGGTTTACTGCGACATGAACCGTATTTATACTGGTTTATGTCGAATTAGATTATTTTGAATATGTATTATGTTTATTTGCTTTATGATGGAAAGAGGTTCTATATAGGTTATACTAAGAATTTAAGAAGGAGGTTGGCAGAAGACAAGTTAGGGAAGGTTGATTCTACAAAATATAGAATAGAAAAAATCTTGAGCTTACTTTTTATGAGGCGTTTAAAAGCAAAGCTGATGCTTTAAGAAGAGAAAAGTATTTTAAAACCACGAAAGGAAAAAGATCTTTAAAATTGATGATGAAAGAAACTTTGGAGTCTTATTATAGACTTTGGGAGATCGTCTAATGGTAGGACACAGCGCTCTGGACGCTGTAATCTAGGTTCGAATCCTAGTCTCCCAGCTTTAAGAATTGAGGATTGTGTTAGAATTTTTGATGGATGATATTAAGAGTAATGATAGGAATTTGTGGCAGTCGCAAAACTTTTATAAGAAGACCAAAGTTTGTAGCCGGTTTGGTAGAAAAAGCTGAAATAAGCCCTAGCGATCTTGTTGTAGAGATAGGCCCTGGAAAGGAAATTATCACTGAAACAACTAGCTGGTAGAGCAGGAAGAGTGATAGCGGTTGAAATAGATTCTAATTTGGCAAAAAACCTACGAGCTTCCTTCCAAAGGCACCCTCAATGTCAAAATCATACAAACTGATTTTTTAAGATGGCAGCTACCCCAAGAACTCTACAAAGTCTTCTCCAATATACTCTTTAATATGACCACCGATATTGTGCGAAAATTAACCGAGAGTGGTTATCCGCCACAATTGCCTACTTAATTATGCAGGACAAGGCTGCCTTTCGCTTCATGGGTAAATCAAAAGAATCGCAAACACCAATACTATTAAAACCTTGGTTTGAAGTAAGTGTAGTAGCAAACATAGACAGAAGAGAATTTACCCCGGTTCCTCGAATAAATGCTGTTCTTGCTGAGTTTAGAAAGCGAGAGAGGTCTTTGGTAGAACCCCAAAATCACCAATGGTTTAGAGATTTTGTGGTTTATGGATACAACCAATGGCAGCCTACAATACTTGACGGGTTTAGAGAAGTATTTAGTCCAAAGCAGAGGAATATTTTAGAAAGAGAGCTTAAGATTGAAAGAGCAAAACCTTCTGACTTAACACTCGACCAACGGCTTAAACTTTTTGAGGTAATTACCGCTTATGAGTCTCCCAATATAAAGGAAGTTGTTAGGGAGTTGAAGAAATATTGAAAAGACAACAAGAAAAATTAAGGAAGTGACATAGGACTAGGTAGTGATAACCTTAGTTACAACTAAAAGCTGTTGGATGGATTTAAGAATAAGTTCTGGAAATCCCAGGACGTCTAAAAAGTTTGCCAACCTATTCGCGAAGTAAAAGTGTTAGCCTTGATCTTTTTGAGCTACCGAAAAGATATGAGAGTTCACTCATTATGAATTTCTTTTTCCAATTACCTATTTTTACTGGAAAAAAAGTGCCGTTTTTGATTTCTGTTTCGTACCAGGCACGGGCCTTTACCCAAAGCTCAATCGTTACCGCCCGACCCCATTATTGGCTAAAATATAGCTTTTAAGCCGTTTGAGAGAGGATAGAAGGAGTATCTTTTGAATTTCTTATCATTTTTCATTCCACTTATTACCGATTTCTACCGATTTCGTGTTGTTGTTAAGGGTTATATCATTTGTATAAGAATTTTATGTATATACAATGTAAACACACTAAATGCACACCCGATATATTTTTCTTGCACGTAAGGTAGAATTTCTGTTAGTTCTTTTAAGAATGTCATTAAACAACACCATAGGTAGATGAGAAAGTTTATCTTCTTTTGATCTCTTAGTTGAGCTGAGTTTAACAAGGTTTTTTAAAGGCTTAAGAAAGGATCAAACATTTGATTTTGAAGGATTAATTTAGCTTGGTGTGCAGAATCTATTTCACATCTGGTACGGATTAATGAAAATTATATAGATATGGTAAATGTTTTTATGATTTAATTAATATATAGTTATAATTAAATAAATGATGAAAAGAGTTAACAAGCCGACAAATTTGGTCAAAAGTTTTCTCGAAATATAAACCTTCAGACTACTGTTAATTCAAAGAGGCAGTTTGCTTATTATTCTGGGAGTAATTTTATTATTTATATTGTGGCTGGCGGTGCATATTATTTAGGAATGCAGAAAAACAAGCCTGACTATCAAAATCAATATACAGTCCAATAATAAACACCTTAATTATGGGAAAAATCTCAAAATGCTTTAAATTCTTTGGCTTTTAAACCTTTTAAATTTTAAACCTTTTAAAATAGACCTTTTATTAATTATCTATTTTAGTTATTTAAAATCGGTTTGGCTTTTCTTTAAGTAATTTCACTTCAATGTATTGACATGAATTAATTAAGGGTGTTAAACTTTTATTTAATTAAAATAAATTTAAATTGAATTCATTTTAACTTTTATGATAAGAGACAAAAAGTTAATTTCGGTTTTAGGATTAGGAGTTTTATTTTTATTTATTTATAATTCTAAAGTCTTCGCTCAACCTGTAAATATCACAATACCTAAGGGAAACGAAAATACAAAAAGAGTTCAACTAAAACTTGATGAAGCGAAATTAAGGGCATGTCAGACAAAACGGCAGGCTATTTATAAAAGAATGGAGAAATTAACCCAGCTTTCGGACAAAATTTTTGATAAGTTTACAAAAATAGCAGAGAGAGTCAAAGAATACTATAATTCAAAAGTTGTTACCGCAGGTAAAAGGGTTTCCAACTATGACAGACTGGTTTCAGATATAGAAAGCAAAAAAGCAGTTGTTCAAACAAAACTTTCGTTAGCAAAAAGTGATGTAGAGAGTTTTAGTTGTGAGGGTGATAACCCCAAAGGAGTTTTGCAAAACTTTAGGAATCGTATGCGGGAGGTTAAAAAAGCGCTTAAAGACTATCGTACATCGATAAAGAATTTAATAGTAGCAGTTCACTCAGTTACAGGAGCAACTCAAATAAGACAAATTACGCCAGAACCAACTTATTCGTATAGAAATTAAAAAAATATGGTAAAAAAAATAGAAGAATTTAATCGCACAGTAATCACTCTTTTCGCTTTAATTTTATTAATATTTGGTTTTGTTACCTTTTTTTATTTACAAAAAGGCTCTTATGAAAAGATGAGTGAAACTCAAGCTCCGATTACCCCGAAAGCTTATGAAGCTCCTAAAGTAGAAAGCGCAAGCGATCTTGATAAACTAAATGCCGAGTTAGACAATTCTAATATTGATGAAATAGATACTCTCCTTGGAGAGTTTGATAAAGAATCTTCATTTTAGTTAAATTTTAATATCTTTCCTTGTAAGAAAATAGTGCCCTTGTATTGTTTTTAATATTTTATATGGATAAGGGTCATATCAAGATTAAAAAAAAGAAAATAAGAGAGTTAATATTTAATGCCCAGAAAAACGAAATTACTAAGTACTTCGTTTACTCGAACCTCGCCAGGCAAATACAAAATGAGAAGAATAAAAAAATTGTTCAGAAGATAGCCAATGAGGAAAAAAACATTTTGAATACTGGAAAAAGTTTACCAATAAGGATATAAAGCCTGATTTTCTAAAAGTTTTTATTTATTTAATTTTGGCAAAAACTTTAGGTTTAACATTTACCGTAAAGTTAATGGAAAGGAAAGAAAAGTTGTCTCAATTTAATTATGAGTTGATTTCTAAGGAGGTTAAAATGGCTAAAAATATCAAATGGCAAGGAGAAGAGCATGAAAAAAGAATTTTGGGATTAATCAAAGAGGAAAGTCTAGATTACGCAGGTTCAATTGTTTTGGGACTTAATGACACGTTAGTTGAACTCACAGGTGCATTGGCAGCTCTTACCTTAGCATTTCAAAATTCTAGACTTATTGCAGTAACAGGAATTATAACCGGAATTGCGGCATCTTTATCAATGGCTGCTTCAGAGTATCTTTCTACTAAAGCTGAAACGAATTAGAAAGATCCTTTGAGGGCTTCTTTTTACACAGGTGCAATGTATAATTTGACAGTTTTTATATTGGTTTTTCCTTATTTTCTAATCCAAAGTGTTTTTGTTTCTTTAGCATTAACTTTGATTTTGGCAATTAGCGTAATATTTTTATTTACTTTCTATATTTCTGTTGCTAAGGATTTGGAATTTAAAAAAAGATTTTTGGAAATGTCGGTAATTAGTTTAGGGGTTGCAGCGTTAACATTTTTAGTTGGTTTTTTAGTAAGAGAATTATTTGGCGTAGAAGTTTAAAAATTAAGTGATTAGAAATCACACAAAATAGAGTAATTTCTTTAGACTTATTTTTAAATTTTAAAAATATCAGAAATTTCTTCTTATAAAAATTATACAAGTTTTTATAATTAAACAAATGAAAATTAAAATTTAAGGTACCAGAGGAGAAGTAGATTTTACTAGTTACAAACAAAACTTTATTCTGATGTAATGATAGATAATTTTATCCTCCTTGATTTGGGGGAAAAAAGTTTTTTGGATTTAGAACCAAAGGTAATTTTTTAACCCATTTACACTCCGAACACGCTTTCTTTATTAAAAGAAAGAATAATTTCAGAATTGATATTCCAATTTATGCGCCTGAATCATATTGAAAAAATTTTATAAAGATTTTTTTCGGCAGAATTAAAATAGGAAAATATATTATCAAAACAGTTCCAACTATTCACAGCTTAAAGTTTAAGTCGCAAGGCTATCTGGTAAGCGATGGAAATAAAAACTTTTTTTATACAGGAAATTTTATATATATAAAAAAGAAGTACTTTAATCTATTAAAGAAGGCAGACTTGGTAATAAGCTAGGCGAGTTTTATAAGAAAAGACGAAAAGATCCGCTACTCAAAAGAAAAGGAAAGGTTTGGTCATACCGGATTTTTAGATATTATTGAGTTTTTTAAAAGATGTACTTCAAAAATTTTATTTACACATTTCGGTTTATGGTTTTATAAAGATATAAAGAAATCTCGAGAAATTCTAGTAGATTTGGGAAGAAGAAATGGTTTGGAAATTTTAGTCGGATACGACGGAATACAAGTAAAATTAGAATAGTCCAGCTTGTCTTGTAGGTTGTTTTTCTTTTGAGTAAGTAAAATCAAGGTATACTTTGCGAAGTGTATTCCATTTATCTTTAAATAAAATATACCCGTTTTTTAGGACAAAATCGTAAATATCGCGAGTTATCAAAACATCGTCTTCACAGTAGGCTTTAAGTCTTTCTAAACTCTTTTTATTGCCCTTTTGCCAAAGATATACAGCATCAAGTCCTGTCTCCTTTTTTTCTCTATCAAGAGTTTCCTTTGCAACAGCATCAAGAGGAATTCTTTTTCCAAAAACTTCTTTTATTTTAAGCATAATGTCAAAATGAGGCAGTTTTTCAAAAGAGAAATTTGCGTATGAAGAAAGCGCAGGTACATCAAATCCAATAGAATTGTATCCTATTATTCTGTCTGCTTCTTGAAATAAAGACCACATTTTATTAATTTCTTTTTCCCAAAAGCTTTTTAAAAAACCTTTAACTTCTTTGAAATTTTCGTCAATTTCTCTAGTGTAAACAGAGACAATAGAAATACCTAAGTCTTTTGGATTATTACTTTTAATATCGCCGAATAATTTTTTGGTTTCAACATCGAAGAAAACTTCTCTGAAACTCATGAAGATAATTATACCAAACCTAAGAAGTTAAAGTTTAGAAATTAAAATTTTTATTTTTTAACAAAGAGTATTGCGTTTGCTATGTTTCTTCCGGGACCTACCTTATAACCACCGCTCCACAGTGCTGTTGATCCGCCATCATCTAAATTTAAAGCGTTTTCCATCCCCAGTTGTTTTAAAACTCGCGCGGATTCGGAAACAGTTGCATTATGAACTACGCCTATGTAAACCGTATTTCCTTTATTCGCTACAAAGCTTCTTCCACCCTTACTTCCTTTTTTCGGATCTTCATCACCCCCAAATACTACCTGATTGTTTTGTATCAAGAGAGGGAAATTGGAAAGGACTCCATTTGGAGATGTATCCCGTCCCCATTGAGAAACTGCAGAAACAAATCTTATATAATTTTCTCCGAAGATAACACCAGGATTGGAGCTATAGATGTTATTATCCGAGTTGAAGTAGTGTTTTTTATAGTTCATTACCAAAAGGTCAAAAGAGTTAGTTTTTCCTGCACAAGTTGGGTATTCAGCTGGACAAAAATAAGTTCCATTTATTCCTGCGTAAGCACCGTTTCTTGAGACAAAGGTTGCTAGAGGCAATACTGGACAGTTGTTTGAACAATCAGTGTCAGAAGCTGTGTCAACTATCACCCTCGTGCTTGATAGATTAGCGGCAACAATACTCACCATAAAATTTCCTAATCCTTCAACATTGACAGTCTGTCTACTATAGCCTTGTTCTGGAGCAGAGTTTGATTGAGGGATATTTTGAGGGATTGTAAAATTTTCAACTATTTTTGCATTTTCTTGCTTAATCTTTTCAGAGAGAGTAGAAAGAGAGTTTTTTGCGCTTGCGAAATCCTTCTTAGAAAGTTCGGATAAAATTTGGGCAAAGAGTTTATCTAGTTCTTTGGTATCTTTTAATTTAGGCTTTAAATCAAGTAAATCTTCGTAAACACTTACAGCTTTTTGATAAGTTTCTTGAATGTTTTTTATTTCTTCTTCAAGTTCATTATTTCTTTTGAGCTGATCTTGATTTTTTAATTCTTCAAAACTGGCTTTTGTTTCTTCAAAGTTTTTAAGAATACTTTTTCTTTCCTCTAGCAAAGATGCAATTTCGTTTTGCGATTCAGTGATTTTTTTGTTAAAAAGGCTAAACTCTATAATAACCGCAAGAAGAAAAAGTAAGGAGATTAAAAAAAACTTATTGAATTTAAATTTTTCTAGTAAATTTTCTTTTCTTGGTATTAATCTCATTTAATTTATACTATTCTAAGTAAGTTTTTAGTGCAATAATTTATTTTAAAGTTTAATCTTAATTTTTCTATGGATCTAAGTATTTATTGGGTAATTTTTCTTGGAATTATTCAGGGATTAACAGATTTTCTTCCAGTTTCATCCTCGGGACATTTAGTTTTAATTCAGAGTCTTATTAAGGGTTTTTCCCAACCCGGTGTTTTACTTGATGTTGTGCTTCACTTAGGCACTTCATTATCAGTGGTCTATTTTTTTAGGGATTCAATTCTTTTTTATTTTAAGAAAAATTTTTTGCTTTTGGTTGTTGCTATTATTCCTGCCTTACTAGTGGGTTATTTTTTTCAAAGTCAAATTGAAGGTTTGTTTGTAAATACAAAATTTGTAGGATTTGGACTTCTTATTACCTCTTTTTTTAATTTTCTAACAGACAGAACGAATTCTTTTAAGAAGAAAATAAATGTTAAACAAGGGTTAATTATAGGATTAGGACAGTCTTTAGCGATAGCTCCGGGAATTTCACGGTCAGGCGCAACAATTTTTTCCGGAGTACTTTCTGGTGTAGAGAAAAAAAAGGCTGCTGAATTTTCATTTTTTCTTTCCCTTCCCACCGTAATTGGAGCAAACTTATTGCAAATTTTAACCCATTATAAAGAAATTTCAGGAGTTGAGAGTTTGACTCCTTACATTATTGGTTTTATTATTTCTTTTTGGTTTGGTGTTTTCTCTGTAAAAATTGTTTTTTTTACCCTTGAGGACAAAATATTTAAATTCTTTGGAATATATTGTCTAATATTGGGATTAGCAACTCTTTTACTTCTTTAATTTGTTATCAAAAAAATTAATTTGGGAAGAAATATTATAAAACCAACAACTACCGAAAGAAGTGCAGCTAAAAGAACGCAGGCAGCAGAAACGTCTTTTGCAATTTTTGCGAAATATTGGTATTGAGGACTAACAAGATTTACAAAAGCCTCCATTACTGTGTTTATGAGTTCAAGGGTTAATACATAAAATATTGTGAAAGAAAGAATTAACCACTCAAGGGTGCTTATTTTTAGTAGAATTCCCAATATCAAAGCTATTATTCCTATTAAAATTTGAATTCTAAAGTTAGGTTCTTGTTTAAGAGCTGTTTTAATTCCTTGAAATGCGTATATGAAACTTTTTGGTGTAGAATGATGTAATCCCATTTAGAAATTTAGATTTTAAAATATTTTATTTTTAAGATATCATAATATTTATTAATAGATGAGAAACTTTTTGATTATTTTAGCATCATCTACTTTAATAATATTGTTTTCAATTATAATTTCCTTTGAGAAAAATTTTAAGAGGGAAGAGTTGGTTGGAGATTTGTATTCATCTTTGAAGTCTGGGGAAATTTCCGGAGAGATAGATATTTCTGAAACTAAAGGCCATTTTGAGGGAAAAGAGTTAAATGTACCAGAAAATATCCTTTTTCAAAAAAGTGAAAATATATTAGGCACAAATACTATAGGAAATCCTAATAAGTGGATTGAGGTTGATTTATCAGAACAAAAACTAAGGGCTTGGGAGGGTAATAAGCTTTTTTTAGAAACCTTAGTTTCAACAGGACTTCCTTGGTGGCCGACTCCTAAGGGTGAATTTCGGATTTGGATTAAGCTGCGCTCGACTAAAATGGAAGGTGGAAGTGGAAAATATTATTATTATCTCCCAAATGTCCCCTATGTAATGTATATCCAAAATAATAAAGTTCCTGGTTGGAAGGGATATGGACTTCATGGAACTTATTGGCATAATGATTTTGGCCGTCCCAGAAGTCATGGCTGTGTAAACCTTCCTACTGAGATAGCTGAAAAACTTTATTATTGGGCCGATCCAGTATTACCTGAAGGGAAAAAAGTCGTTAGGGCTACAGAAGACAATCCCGGAACTAGAGTAATAATCCATGATTAAAATAAATCCTGAAATTTTTTTAAATAGAACATCTCTTTTAACCACCTTTCTTGCAAGTTTTTTGATTTGGGTTATGTTGGGAGGACTTGTTTTTTTGTGGATTATTGATAAAAAAAGAAGAAAAGAACAAGTTTTACATGCGATTTTTTCCATTATTGTTGCATGGGTAATAACTTTTATCATTAAATCTTTATTGCCTATAGAAAGACCTTTTATTATAAACAGTTTTCCTCCACTTACCTTTACAACACCTGTGGGAAGCTCTTTTCCTTCAAGCCATACAGCAGTTTCTTTTGCAATGGCTTTAAGTATTTGGCTACACAAGAAAAAAATCGGCTGGCTTTTCTTGTTTGCTTCGTTTTTGGTCGGAATAGGAAGGATTTTGGCAAATGTTCACTATTTTATTGATATTGTAGGAGGCGCTGTTATCGGCATTGTTTCTTCCTATACGCTTTTTAGGGTACACTTGTATAAGTTGTTAAAATAAACTGCCTATTGACATTTAGCACTTAAAATTGTAGACTGCTAAATAAATAAAAATATGAAAGAAGGATTAACAAAAGTTTATAGAGAGATTCCGATTGTAGCTATTCGCGGCTCGGTTGTTTTTCCTCATACCGATACGGTGCTTTCCTTTGGAAGAAGGAAAAGTATTTCAAGTATAAATCAAGCATTTCAAAATGACAAAATAATCGGTATTTTCGCACAAAAAGACGCCCGCACAATAGATCCTGGTTTTGAAGATCTCTATAAGGTTGGAACTATAGCAACTATCAACCAAATGATGTCCACGGAGGAAGAAATTCACGCAATTATTCGGGGTCAAGCAAGGATAAGTCTGGTTGAGCTTCTGGCGGAAGAACCGCATTTGATTGGAAAGGTAGAAGAAATACCTTCTCTTAGACAAAATCCCAATGAAGAGGAGGCGCTAGCTAATCAGATAGCAGAACTTTTCAAAAAGGCAATAAATCTTGGTAAACAGGCAGAAATTATGGCTGTAATGAGAATTGTCTCCAGTAAAATTGAACCTGAAGAGATGGCTGATCAAGTCGCTTCTCTTCTAGATATCAGTACAAAGAAAAAACAAGAAATTTTAGAGATTGGCGGAGTTAAAGATAGACTCCAAAAGGTTTTAGAATACTTGGCGCATGAAGTTAATGTCTTGGAAATTGAACAAACAATTTCAGTAAAAACTCAGAAAAGATTTGAAGAGCAAATGCGAAAAGCGATGCTTCGCGAGAAAAAAAGAACAATAGAAGAAGAGTTGGGTGAAATAGAGGAGGGAGATTTAACAACTGAAGAGTTGAATGAGTACAGGAGAAAGATTAGGGAAGCTGGTATGCCGAAAGATGTCAGAGAGAAAGCTGAAAAGGAATTGAAGCGTTTGACACAGCTTTCACCAAATAATCCCGAGGGAGGATATATTAGAAACTACCTTGATTGGCTTACAGAAATGCCATGGAATAAACTTACTCCAAACGATGTTTCTATTTCAAAGGCAGCGAAAATTTTAGAAGAAGACCATTACGGTCTTGATAAAGCGAAAGAAAGAATTTTGGAATATTTGGCAGTGATGCAGATAAAGAAAAAAGTAGAGGGAAAGAGTAAGGAAAAAGTTAATAATTTAGGAAAAGAAGGAAACACTCAGAGAGATGAGGAAACTCATCCAACTATACTGTGTTTTATAGGTCCGCCTGGAGTAGGAAAGACTTCTATTGGAAGATCAATAGCACGAGCTTTAGGAAGAAAATTTGTAAGAGTATCTTTGGGTGGAATTAGGGACGAAGCAGAAATTCGCGGACATAGAAGAACTTATGTCGGAGCGCTTCCCGGCAGAATTATTCAGGGAATAAGAAATGCCGGAACCAGAAACCCGGTCTTTATGCTGGATGAAATAGACAAAATTGGGATTGACTTTAGAGGCGACCCTTCTTCTGCCTTGTTAGAAGCCCTTGATCCTGAACAAAACAAAGAATTTTCCGATCACTATCTAGAAGTTCCTTTTGATCTTTCACAGGTGATGTTTATTTGTACCGGAAACGTTCTTGAAAGAATACCCGATCCTTTGAGAGATAGAATGGAAGTTATAAGATTTCCCGGATATACCCATGATGAAAAATTTAATATTACCAAGAAGTTTTTATGGCCAAAGCAGGTTAAGGCGCATGGACTTTCTGATAAGAATATTGTTATAAGCAAAAAGGCACTTGATGAAATTATAACCAGATATACCCGGGAAGCTGGTGTAAGAGATTTGGAAAGGAATATTGCGACAATTTTAAGAAAGATAGCTCGTCTAATAGCCGAAGGTAAAAAATACCCAGGAATTGTAAAGCTGAATCATGTTAGAACCTATCTTGGACCTCAAAAGTTTTCATCTCTGATAGCAGAAAAGAAAGATGAGGTTGGGATAGCAACCGGTCTTGCGGTGACACCGGCAGGCGGAGAGATTTTGTTCATAGAGGTTGCTATTATGCCTGGAACCGGAAAACTTACGCTTACAGGACAACTTGGGGATGTTATGAAAGAGTCTGCGAAGGCGGCGTTTAGCTGGACAAAAGCTCACTGGCAGGATTTGGGATTGAAGCCTGATTTTGGAAATAAGGTTGATGTTCATATCCATGTTCCAGAGGGTGCTGTACCAAAAGATGGACCTTCAGCAGGAATTGCAATTTTATCAGCTTTAGTATCGGCTTTGATCGGCGTTCCTGTGAGAAGAGATGTTGGTATGACAGGAGAGATAACCCTAAGGGGAAGAGTGTTGGAGATTGGAGGAGTGAAAGAGAAGGTAATTGCCGGTCATTTAGCGGGTTTGAAGCAAATAATCTTGCCAAAAGACAATAAGAAAGATATGGAAGATATACCTGAAAATGTTAAAAGAGAGATTAAATTTACATTTTTAAGTAGCGTTGACGAGGTTTTAAGAGAATCTTTCCAAAAAAGTCCGCTTTTTAAGTCAAAGGTAAGTAAAATTACCCCTTCTACTCATCCTTCTTTTTTGGCATAGTATTATTTGTTTTTAGAATTTAAATTGGGTAAAATATAAAAAGTTTAGGCGCTATCGTCTAGTGGACTAGGACAGTAGGTTCTCATCCTACAAACCTGGGTTCAAATCCCAGTAGCGTCACAAGAGTTTGATAAGATTTTTTGTAAATATCATATTGACAAAACGCAACTAAATTTCTAGAATTCCAGAATTAGTTTTGATGAACCCCTTTTATTTCTCATGCGCAAACAGCTTTTAGGTTTTTATTTAAAAGGGGTTATTAATTATTATGATGAATGCAAATAAGCAAGTTCAGCTAACAAAAGACGGCTTTGAAGCACTTAAGAAAGAACTCGACAGATTGGTAAATACCGAAAGACCGAAATTAGTAGAGAGGTTGTCTAATGCAAGAACACAAGGTGACTTGACCGAAAACAGCGACTATCAAAACGCTAAGGACGAACTTGAGTTTTTGGATGGAAGGATAGATGAACTTGAGGAGGTTCTAAAAAATTCAGTTGTAGTTGATGGACAGAAGAAAACAGGTTGTGTTGAAATTGGAATGACTGTAGTGCTTAAGACTAATGGACAAACGATTGAGTATCAAATAGTTGGAGAATGGGAGGCAGATCCTCTTAAGAAAAAAATTTCTCACAGCTCACCACTGGGTCAGGCATTATTGGGCAAAAGAGTCGGAGATAAGGTAGAGGTTGATGCTCCTGTCGGAAAGATTGTTTACGAGATAATCTCTTTAAAATAAGAAAAAAACACTTTTGTAAATGCTACTGGTTTTTAGTTAAAATTAATTTATGCCTAGCACAAGGCTTGAAGAAATAAGAAAAATAAGGTTAAAGAAGATAAAAGATTTGACAAAGTTGGGTATAAATCCTTATCCCTCGAAGCCTAAAGATAAAACAGAACCGATAGCAGAGGTTGTTAATCAAGAAGGCAAGGACAAGAAAGTTTCAGGAAGAATTTGGGCTATTAGGTCTCACGGAAGTACAACCTTTTTAGATCTTAAAGATTCAACAGGCAAAATTCAGCTCTGGTTTCAAAAAAATAACTTAGGTGAAAGATATAAGCTTTTAAAGTACTTGGATGTTGGGGATTTTATATATGCGCAAGGTAAGGTAACTAAAACCTTCGCTGGAGAGATAAGTCTGGATTCTTATGACTTCCAAATTCTTGCAAAATCAGTTCGTCCACTTCCTTCTGTTTGGTATGGACTAAAAGATGTTGAGGAAAGATACAGACAGCGCTATGTTGATCTTTTGCTAAACGAGGAAATAAAGAAAATTTTTGAAAAAAAGGCACTGATAATAAAGCTTTTAAGAGAATTTTTGGATTCAAACGGATTTTTAGAGGTTAAGACTCCTTCTTTACAGCCATTATACGGCGGTGCAAGTGCAAGGCCGTTTATTACCCATCATAATGCTTTGGATATAGATCTTTATCTTAGAATTTCGGATGAGCTTTATCTTAAGAGACTGATTGTTGGAGGTTTTGAGAAAGTTTATGAAATTGGCACAGATTTTAGAAACGAGGGAATTGACCGCTGGCATAACCCTGAATTTACAATGCTTGAATTTTATTGGGCGTATGCTGACTACAACGATCTAATGGAATTTACGGAAAAAATGCTTTCAAGTGTTGTTAAGAAGGTAATAGGGCAGTTTCTAGTTAAATATGCTGAATTGGAAATCGACTTTACTCCTCCCTGGAAACGATTGACATACAAAGAAGCAATTCAAGAACATACAGGGATAGATATTGATGAGATTAAAGACGAGAAAGAGTTGAAAAAGAATATCTTAAAAAAAGTTAGCGATATTGATTTATCTAACTGCAAGGATATTCCGAGCATGCTTGATGAACTTTATAAAACAGTGGTTAAAGATAAGCTGATTAACCCTACTTTTTTAATTGACCACCCTTTATCAATGAGACCGCTTGCTAAAAGAAAATCAGAAGATCCAACAAAAGTTGAAAGCTTTCAACTAGTTGCGGCTGATAGCGAGCTTATAAATGCCTACTCTGAGCTAAATGATCCTCAAGAGCAGAGAGAAAGATGGGAAAAAGAGATGAAAAGAGCAAAAGTAGGAGTAAAAGAATTTCAAGTAATTGACGAGGACTACATCCGCGCTTTGGAGTACGGAATGCCTCCAACAGCTGGCTGGGGCTTGGGGATTGACAGGTTTACTGCAATTTTAACCAACCAGCATTCTTTAAAAGATGTTATTCTTTTTCCAACTCTAAGACCTGAGAGAAGGAAGTAAGAAAATTTTGATGGGTAGAAAAAATCAAAAATTAAATAGTGCGGTAAGTAGCTTGTATATAATTTTTGGGATAATGATTTTTGGAGTCTTTTTTCTTTATTTTTTTCAAAAACTTTCTTTAAAAAATAAATACATTTGTGAATATCTTGGCGGATTGTGGGAAAGAAAAGAAAGGGATATTGATTATCGTTGCTATACTTATGAGGAGTTTTATGCTAAACCCTAAGCTAAATTCTTAAAACATGACAAGAAGAAAAGCTCTAAAGCTTTTGTATGAAAATGTAAAAAATCAAAACTTAATAAAACACTGTTTGGCAGTTGAGGCGAGTATGAGGGCTTTGTATAGAAGGCTTAATGATGGAAAGTTATCCGAGAAAAAGGAGGAGAGTTGGGGAATAGCCGGACTTGTGCACGACGCTGACTACGAGATTACCAAAGATAGGAATCCGAGAAAAAATCACACAAAATATGTTTTAAAGTGGTTAAGAAAGTTAGGTGCTGAGAAAGAAATTTACGATGCTGTTTCTTCGCATGCTTGGGGTTATGTTGAAGGTGCCACTATTCCGAAAACAAAAATGCAATGGGCACTTTATTGTTGCGATGAATTAACAGGCTTGATTGTTGCTGTTGTCTTGGTAATGCCTGATAAAAAACTTGCATCAGTCACAGTTGATTCAATTATGAGAAAATGGAATTCGCCTTCTTTCGCAAGGGGTGTTAATAGGAAACAAATTGAGAAGTGCGAAAACCGTTTGGGAATTCCATTAAGGGAATTTATACAAATTACGCTTAATGCAATGCAGGGAATAAGTAATGATTTAGGTCTTTAGATTATTTTTGATCATTACTTTTATGGAAAGAGAAGGGGATATAAACGTTCAGAAGCAAGAACAAGTATTTCCAGATAGAATAGTAAGTCAGGTATCGCAGATAAGAAATCTTGCAGAAGCAGGTGCTTTTGATGTAATTACAGAGGATAACTTTAAAGAAGTGTCAGAAAGTTATCCTGACTGGGTTTACCTAGCCCGTTTATATGCTTTGAGTGTTGCCAAAGGGGCTTTAGTAAATTTATTGACTCGGTTTCCACAATATTCGAATGAAATAAAAAAAAATATAGAAGATGTTGATGAAGAATTTAAAAAAATTATTAAAAAATCTCGTAAGACAAATAAAGACGAAGAAATTCTTCACATTGATGAAGAACAAGAGAAACAATTGAAAGGTTTTGTAGAGTTAGGATTAGAAGAATTTATTAATGAGAGTAATTTTCCCTTTTTATCACGATTATCTAAGGAAAATTTAGCTTTACTTAAAATAATGGCAATTTCGAAAAAGATTAAAAATGTTGAAGGAATTTTGAATAGTCTCGGCACACCGGGAAGGTTTGGTTTTTCGCGAAGTTCAGACAATAAAGAAATTGATTTTAGCGAAGGAAGAAAAAATTTAGAAGAAATTTTGAAAAGACTCCAGGAACAATTAAACGCTTTGCTTAAAAGTTTAAGTACTGAAGAAAAATAAAAAAATTTAGTTTAAGGTTAATAGATTTAAAATATGTACTAAGCTTATGATTGATGTTAATTTATTGAGGGAAAAAAAGGAAGAGGTTAAAAAGGCTCTGACTACAAAGAATTCTGATTCAAGTTTAGCTGACAAAGCTTTTCATTTGGACTTACAGAGACGTAAATTACTTCAAGAAATAGAAAAATTAAGGGAGCAAAGAAACAAACTTTCTAAAAAGAAAGAGCTTGAGAAGGGAAAAAAAATTAGAGAAGAGATTAAGAAACTTGAGTTAAAATTTCAAGTTTGTGAAAAAAAATTTTTGGAAGTTTTTACTCAAATTCCAAACCTTCCCCTTAAAAGTGTTCCTGTCGGCAAAAGCGATAAAGAAAATGTTGAAATTAGAAGATGGGGAAAGCCTAGAAAATTTAACTTTCCCCCAAAAGATCATTTAGAAATTGGTAAAAGATTAAGAATTTTAGATTTTGAAACCGGAGCAAAAGTAACAGGTTCACAATTTTATTTTCTTTATAAAGAAGCTGCATTACTGGAATTAGCATTAGTTGAGTATGCCTTTGAACTTTTACAAAAAGAAGGTTTTGTTTTAGTTATCACCCCGGATTTAGCCAAAAGTCGTTATTGGTTAGGTACTGGATATTTACCCAAAGGAAAAGAAGCTCAAACTTATGTAATTGAAGGTAAAGATTTGGGTTTAATTGCTACTGCAGAAGTAACTTTAGCTGGAAAGCATGCGGACGAAATCATTTTTGAAGATAAGCTTCCACTCAAATACGCTGGTTATTCCCATTGCTTTAGACAGGAAGCAGGCTCTTACGGAAAGTATTCCAAAGGCCTTTATCGCGTACATCAGTTTACTAAAGTTGAAATGTTTATTTATTCAAAACCGGAAGATTCTGAAAGAATGCACCAATATCTTCTTTCTTTGGAGGAAAAAATTTATAGAAATTTAGGACTACCTTACAGGGTGGTTGAGATGTGTACTGGTGATTTGGGCGCAATGGCTGCGAGAAAATTTGATATAGAGATTTGGATGCCATCGCGCGGTGAGTACGGCGAAGTAACCTCAACCTCTAACTGCACCGATTATCAGGCAAGGAACCTAAATATCAGAATACGTCGAAAAGATGGAAAAGTGGAATATTTGCATATGCTTAATGGTACAGCAATTGCAACCTCCAGAACAATACTTGCAATACTTGAAAACTACCAAGAAAAAGATGGGTCGGTTATAGTTCCTAAAGTTCTTCGTAAGTGGGTTGGAAAAGACAAGATAACTGTTTGAGCTAAAATATTTGAATTTTAGCTTTACAAACAATGTATAATTGGGTTCATGGAAAGAAAGCCAGCTTTGAATTCTCTTGCGCGTCTTGCAGTGGTAACTTCTTTGATGTTTGGTAGTAGTGTTGGGTGTGCAAGACCGGTTAGTAATGAAGAAAATAAAGGGGATGCAAAAGCTACGCGCTCTGCGTTTGAGACAGAACTTCCAACACCTCGGCCGTTGTTAACCCAACTCCGGATATTTTGGAAACTCAAAGATTTTTAGATCAATGGCAGAGACTGGAAAATGCTGAGCAAGGAGATGAGTTTGAAATTACTAAACCAAAAGTTTCAAGAATTATGCAGTTTCATTGGCAAGGTGGAGATGCTTATTGGACTGAATTAAACAATGAGGTAACCGCTTTACAATAAGATTGTATAAAGCAGGCACTTGAAGAGTCGGGAAAACTTGGCAGACAGGTTGAGAATGGTATATGGGAACCGAATTCTCCAATAGATAAAGTTAAAGGTAGAGTAAAATTTTCCTCAAATATAGTAGGTCATGTTTTTGAAGTCCTAGGAATCCCTGTGCCTATTGTTTATCTTGAGGAAATTGAAAATAATGGAAAAATTTATAACTGTAAGGTGGCAACTTTGGGAGATAGTATTGGAGAAGGAAAAGAAAGAGTTAAAATTACTCTCAAAGAAATATTCGAAGCGGCTAAACCTCAACTTGAAAAAGTATATCCGCGTGTTAAGCAAGTAGGCAGAATTATTGGTAATATGCTTGACTTGATAGACCAAAGCTTAGAGAAAAAACTTACACCTCAGCCTTAAGAAATTTATATAGCTTTTTATTAAAACTTTTAAATCCTTAAACTTTATAATTTTCATTTTGGATTTGAAATTTCGATTTTGATATTGTTTAGAATTTAGAATCTAGAAAGTAGAAAGTAGAATCTAGAATCTGGAATACTTTAAATACAAAGTATTTTTTTGAATTTTGAATTTTGAAATTTTTTAGGATTTAAGATTTGGAATTTAGGATTTTGGATTTAGGATTTTTATTTCTTAACCATTAACCATCAATCATAACCACCGGAGTTTTGTTTGCGATAGTATATTTTCCCTTTTAATTTGTCTGGTAACAATGACTCTTTTGTGTATTTTTCATAACCTTCACCATATCCGATATCCTTCATTAACTTTGTCACCGGATTTCTTATTTTAAGAGGCACCGGCAGGTTGCCGTATTTCCGTACATCCTCTAGCGCCCTCATATACGCTTCATAAGAAGATCTATCCTTTTTTGCAGTTGCCAGATAAACCGTTGCCGCTGCTAAATTTTCTTGGCATTCTGGAAGCCCGACTTTATCACAGGCTTCAAAGGCTGCATTTGCAACAACAATTGCTGTTGGACTTGCCACATCCTCTGCGGCAAAGACAATCATTCTTCGGGCGATGTACAATGGGTCTTGGCCAGATTCAATCATTCTTGCAAGGTAATAAAGGGATGCATCGACGTCTCCCGCCCTCATTGATTTGATGTAAGCTGAAATTAAGTTGTAGTATTCTTCTCCCCTTTTATCAAAGAAAAGCTTCCTTTTTTGCAAAGCTTCTTCTATTTTTTTCGTAGATATTTCTTTTTTGTTGGCAATTGATTTCGCGATTTGCAAGGTATTTAAAAGAATTCTTGCATCGGCGTTTGAGCTTTCGATTAAAAAAGAAAGAGCTTCTTTTGAGATCTTTGTCTTAAGGTACGAAATTCCTTTTTGAGCAATTTTTTCAAGCTTTTTTTCTTTAAGCTTTTTGAATACAAGTATCCTTGTTCTTGAGAGAAGAGGAGAAATAACCTCAAAAGACGGATTTTCGGTAGTTACTCCAATTAGAATTATTCTTCCTGTTTCAACATAAGGAAGAAGTCTTGACTGCTGCGATTTATTAAAGCGATGAATTTCATCAATTACCACAACGGGAGGTTTGTTTTTAGAAAACCCTTGTTTAAAAGAAGCTTCAATTTCTTTGATTGAGGCAGAAACAGCGGAGAATTCAAAATATTGCCGTTTTAACTTTTTGGCAATAATTCGCGCCAGAGTTGTTTTTCCAACCCCAGGCGGACCCCAGAAGATAAGTGAAGGAAAGTAGCCTGAACTACCCACCATTTTTATTAGCTTAAAAATAATTCCGTTTTTACCAACCAGATGCTCTTGACCGATGAAGTCTTTAAAATCTTGAGGTCTTAAAATTTCAGCAAGTGGTTTTTGCATTTGAGAAATTATACATCAATAAGCGAGTAGTTTTTGTGTTAAAATCAAAAAAGTGAAAAAGAAAGCCAGACAAAAATTTTCTTTAAGCAGGTTTCGTCAGCTTTTTTTACTTTAGAACATTCTTTAAAGCTTGCCGCAAAGATAGATAGACGCCTTTTGGTGTTGGTTTTAATCTTAAATTCGGTTTGGGGTTTTACTTCTTTGCCGGTTTTTTACACAGATAAACTTTTGATTGATATTTTAGTAAGCGGGGTTGGCGATAGAAACTTGCAAATTGTATTTAGAAGCTTATTTTTTCTTCTTTTATTGAGAGTTCTTATTGAACTTTTGAGAAATTTGATAAGTTATCTTTCTAATTTTTTACGAATTATGCTTTCAAGAAGGGTAACAAACGAGATGGATGTTTTAATGGGAGAGAAAATTTCCCAGCTTGATCTTGTCACTATAGAAAGCCCGGAATTTCGGGATAAGTTTTCTAAGATAGAACGAGAATCGGGAAGAAGACTTTGGGGTTTGATGATGCCAGTGTCGGATATTCCAAATTATCTTGTGTGAATGATTTCTTCTTTGGGGATACTTTTTTTCTTTGCTCCTTGGGTAGCTTTGGGGGTATTTGTCTTTTCTCTTCCAAATTTTTTTGTAAGTAGGAAGTTTATAAAAAAAAGTATTTGCTTAACACAGAGCTTTCTCCTCTTTATCGAATTTGGGTTTGGCTTTCTTATTATCTTGTCCAAAACAGAAATTTTATGGAAATGAAGATATTGAATTTGGGTTTTTATCTTGGAAAAAATTTAAGAGATTTGCAGGATACAGAGCACAAAAAACGCGTTGATTTGGGTATTGAAAGACAAAAGTTTGAGCTTTTATCTTTGCTTCCTGTTTCCTTTTTTGATTTTGCGGCAACCTTGTGGGCTGGATATATGGTAGTTTTGGGAAGAATTACGGTTGGTTCTTTTCAAATGTTTTTAAGAGCTGTTTCTTCTTTCCGGCAAAATCTTGGCGGGCTAACAAGTTCTTTTCTTGAAATTTATGAAAATTATGCCTATGTTTTGGATCTTATCTGGTTTTTTGAATTACCCTCTAGCGTTGAGAAAGAAGGAGGAAAAATTTTTTCTGGAACATTTGATGAGATTGTTTTTGACAATGTCTGGTTTAAGTATCGAGAGGAATCTAGCTGGGTAATAATAGGGGTTAGTTTTAAAATTAAAAAAGGAGAGAAGATAGCGCTTGTCGGTAGAAATGGCGCAGGTAGATCCACTTTGGTTAAAATTTTGGGAGGATTTTATATCCCTCAAAAAGGAAAAGTTTTATTTGATGGAGTTAATCTCTTTGACTTTGATTCAACTTCTTGGAGGAAGAAACTGGCTGTTCTTTTTCAGGATTTTGAACTTTATCCCTTTAGCGCTAGGGAGGCAATAGGTTTTGGCGATATTGAAAGATTGAATGATCTGGAAGGAATAAAGAAAGCAGCCAAAAAAGCGGGTATTTCTGAGTTCATAGAAAGTCTTCCCTTGGGTTATGACAATCCAATAGCTCCAGAGTTTGAAAAGGGAGTAAAACCCTCTATTGGTCAATGGCAAAGGTTTGGGATAGCGAGAGTATTTTTTAGGAGGGAGACTTGTGTTTTGGTGTTAGATGAGCCCACAAGCAATGTTGACCCGGAGATGGAAGAGAAAATATTTGAGGAAGTGGTGAAAATAACCCAAGATAAGGCTTTGCTTTTTATCACTCAAAGATTTTCAACAGTAAATATAGCTGATAGAATTTTGGTTTTGGATAAAGGAAAAATAATTGAAAAAGGCACTCATCAGGAGTTGATGAAAAAAGACGCAAGATATGCCAAGATGTTTGATATTCAGGCAAAAGCTTATCTAGAGGGATAAAATAAGTATTGAACTTAAGCATCGGTAAAAATATTATCCCTTTTATCAAGTCTTTATTATTTAAAATTAATTATGTCGAAATTGACAGATTTTTTGAGTGCTACAAAGATTTTGGAAGTAGCCGAGTCGCCTATTAACGGCAGAATTGAGGTTGTAAAAACATTTGGTTTTGGACCTTACATTAAAGTTTCAGGGTTAACTCAGTCAGGGGGAATACTTTTTAGTATTTGGAACAAAGTTTTAAAAAAGGTCAAAAGACTTAATTTTGAAGTGAAAAACTGTCTTGTTTTAGGATTGGGAGGAGGAACAGTTGTTAAGTTGGTAAAAAAGTATTGGCCGGATGCAAAAATAACCGGAGTTGATATTGATCCGATTATGGTTTCAATGGGTAAAAAATATTTAGAATTGAGCGAAAGGGATGTAAAAATTTTTATAGAAGACGCCAAGGATTTTATAACCAAAAATCAAAAATTGAAAAACAAATTCGATTTGATTTTGGTTGATACCTATATTGGTGAAGAGTTTCCGAAAAAACTTGAAGGTGAGGAATTTTTAAAAGGGGTTAAAAATTTACTTTCAGCTAAAGGTATTGTGGTTTTTAATAGACTTTATTTTGGGGAAAAAAGAAAAGAGGCGGTTAAATTTTTGGAAAAGCTGGAAGGATTTTTTCTGAAGGTAGAAGTAGTTTACCCTCATGCGAATGTGATGTTTTTATGTAGTGTCTAGTTTTTTAGTCTGTTTAGTTTAAAGAATAGTTAAATTCTAACAGAAAGAAGTTGAATTTGCTAAAATTAAAATTTGTATGTTAGGTATTTTCTCAAAAATTTTGGACATTAACCAACGGGAAATAGACAGGCTTTCTAAGATTGTAGCCAAAATAAATGAATTGGAGTCTAGTGTAAAAAAACTTAAAAACAAGGATTTTGCCAAAAGGACGGAAGAATTTAAGGAAAGAGTTTCTAAGGGAGAAAGTCTGAAAGAACTCCTTCCTGAAGCTTTCGCTTTAGTCAGAGAAGCCAGCTTCAGAGCAATAGGCCTTAGGCACTATGATGTTCAACTTATGGCCGCTATTGCCCTTTTTGAGGGAAAGGTGGCAGAGCAAAAAACAGGAGAAGGAAAAACTTTGTCAGCGGTTCCGGCGTTATATCTTCATGCGCTGACGGGTAAAGGGGTTCATTTGGTCACTGTCAATGATTATTTGGCGCGACGCGATGCTGGTTGGAATGGACCGATTTTTCACCTTTTGGGTTTGTCTGTTGGTTCAATAATTCAAGAGGGAAAGTCTTTTATTTACGATCCCGGTTACACTGATACAAGTCATGGTGATGAACGTTTGGCTCATCTTAAACCTGTCGAGAGAAAACTTGCTTATCAGGTAGACATCACATACGGAACCAATAATGAATTTGGATTTGACTATTTGCGCGACAACATGGTTCAATCGCTTGAAGAAATGGTGCAACACGGACATTATTATGCGATAGTTGACGAGGTCGACTCCGTTTTAATTGACGAGGCAAGAACTCCTCTTATTATTTCAGCTCCGGATTTAGAGCCAACAGATAAATATTATAAGTTTTCTAAATTAGTTGAAAAGCTTAATCCGGATACAGATTTTAAAATTGATGAGAAGGTCAAATCTGCTAACCTTACCGAGCATGGAATTGCAAGAGTAGAAAAGATTTTGGGAGTTGAAAATTTGTATGAAAAGGACTGGGAGACAATACATCATATAGAAAACGCCCTTCGTGCTAAAACTTTGTATCTTAAGGACAGAGATTATGTAGTTAAAGACGGACAGGTGATTATAGTTGATGAGTTTACAGGAAGACTTATGTTTGGAAGAAGATGGTCAGACGGTCTTCATCAAGCAATTGAAGCCAAAGAAAATGTTGCCATTCAGCAAGAAAGCAAAACTCTTGCAACTGTTTCTTTTCAAAATTACTTCAGAATGTACGAGGTTCTTGCGGGTATGACTGGAACTGCCGCCACAGAAGCCGAAGAATTCAAAAAAATTTACAATCTTGATGTTGTTGTTATTCCTACCCACAAACCAATGATTCGTAAAGATTTTCCTGAAGTGATTTATAAAACTGCTAGAGCAAAATATGGTGCTGTTGTTACTGAAATCATTGATTGCTATAAAAGGGGGCAGCCGGTTTTGGTCGGTACTACTTCAATTGAAAAAAATGAGATTATAAGCGAATATCTGAAGCGGAAAAAAATTCCCCACAATGTTTTGAATGCAAAAAATCACGAAAAAGAGGCGATGATTATTGCTGATGCGGGTAAACCGGGGGCGGTGACCGTTGCGACTAACATGGCAGGACGAGGAGTTGATATTGTTTTGGGAGGTGCTTATCCAAACAAGCCCTTTTCTTTTTTTGAGTTGGAAAGTGATTCAAAAGCCTTTAAACAAAAAGAAAATTTAGAAAAGAAATTTAAAAAAGAGCTTAGAGAATGGCAGGAAAGGCACGACAAGGTTGTTAAAGCCGGAGGATTATTCGTTATAGGAACAGAAAGGCATGAGTCAAGAAGGGTTGATAATCAGTTAAGAGGACGTGCTGGCCGTCAAGGAGATCCCGGTTCATCACGTTTTTATATTTCGCTTGAGGATGATTTGATGAGAATTTTTGGAGGAGAACAAATTAGTTCTTTGATGGATAAATTAAATCTTCCTGAAGATCAACCTATTGAGAATAAGTTAATAAGTCGTTCGATAGAACAGGCGCAGATAAAAGTTGAGGGTTTTCATTTTGATGCAAGAAAAAATTTGGTTGAGTACGACAATGTAATAAATCAGCAAAGAGAGATAATTTATTCTTTAAGGAAGAGAGTTTTAGAGTCTGAAAATCTACGAGATGAAATTTTAGAAAAGTTAAGAAACCAAATAGATAAAATTATTTTGCTTTCAACCGAGGCAACTTCTGGCCATCCCGATATAGAAAAAATAGTCGTAAATCTTTTGGATATTGTTCCTTTTGATGACTCATCAATTAGAAAGATTAAGGTCGAGCTTCAAAAGAAAAGTGACGGTGAGTCAATAAGACAGATGTTAGTAAAGATAATAGAGGATGTTTATTTAAGTAGAGAAAAAGAGTTGGGAGATAAAGTGGTGAGACAAGTTGAAAAAATCGCTTACCTTAGCTCAATTGACAAACATTGGATTGAACATATAGACCATTTAGATGGCTTAAGGGAGGGCGTAAGACTTAGAGCTTATGGACAAAGAGACCCCTTGGTTGAGTTTAAAAACGAAGCATATGAACTTTTTGAAGGTTTAATAGATAGAATTGATTCCGAACTTTCAAGAAGAATATTTAGAATTACTTTGGTTAGACAGGTATCAAATATTCCTTTTGATGTGGCGACAACAAATGTGGATACATCGGATAAAATGGGACTTATGGATGTAGTTACGCCTGAATTGGGTGCTGAAAAAGGAGAGTCGGCATTCCTGGGACAAAGAAATTTATCAAACTTTCCTCAGCCAATTGCTAATAGCTCAAATCCAAGGGTAGTTAAAAAAATTGGCCGCAACGACCCTTGCCCCTGTGGAGCAATAAATTCAGTAACCGGTAAGCCTTACAAATACAAAAAATGCGGCATGATTAACGCACCTTATCATAGAGGATAAAAAGGTATTACTAAAGTTTAGTTATACAAAAAGATTTATTATCGAAGGTTAGGAATCAAGAGGCATTCCTTAGGTTGTATTTCATCAAAGGTTTAAAACCTCCTGTGTTAAAATTATAAAATATGGAATTTTTTGATAAGCCTCTTAGTTCGGATGAGATCGAAGACTTAAAAGGAAATGGGGAAATTATCTTAAAATAACAGCGGATATTGAAAATGGCTCTTTGGTGGTTGGGGGGGAATTACATTAAAGCAAATTATGAGTTTTAAAAAACTAGTAGAAAAGTTGATGCACTTGCCAATCTTTATCGCCCCGCTTTTTATTTAGCAAAGGGCACCAAACAAAGTTGGACTTAGGCTTTTAACTAAAGCAAAGAATCAACTGGGTGGTAAACTAGATAGACAAGTGTTGAATTTTTTAAAAGATCCCCAGAAATATTTAAAACAATCCCAAAGTAAGCTCTATTGGGCAGAGAAAATTTTAGATGAGAATCATAGATTGAGGTACTCTAAATTTAATCCTTAATGGTTTAAGATCAAACAAAAAATCTCAAATTTTGTAAAGCATTGGAAGAAACTATTATATTAGAAGAAGGGAGAAATTAGAAAAAAGGTTCTACCCGTCACTAAATAAAATATGAATGTTGTTGAATAGAGTTTTAAAGATGGTTAGCAGAGTTCATCATTGTTTGATTGTATAATTTTGTAATTTTTTTAATAGCTGTTTTATCTTTCTTGCCAAAATTATTTGATGTTTTTTTTGCTGAAGTGTCGATCCCATCAAGAATAATTTCAAAGCCGGCATACTCAATCATTTTTCTGTTTTTTCTGGATTGTAATGGCCCCAGTACATTTTTTCAAGGATGTCAATTCCTTCCCAATTAGAGGAACCCATAGTAACTAAAATTAAACCTCCTTTAGGGAGAAATGAGTTTATTTTTGGAAAAGTTCAAAGTGTTTTTCTCTTGGAATATGAAAGATGGCATAAAAAGAAATAACAGCATCTACTTTATACTCGTTATTTTTAAGTTTAAGCATATCTTTAACAACAAATTTACACTGAGGCAAATTTTTTCTTGCTAGTCTGATTTGGTCTTTTGAGAAGTATATTCCAATAACCTGATGCCCTTTTTGTATAAGAAACTTATCAATTGGCACACCCACACCGCAGCCAATATCTAAAATTTTCGAATGAGGCTTTAATAACGAGTTTAGTTTTTTGAGTTATTTGAAATTTTTGAATTTATCTCTTTGTGATAGGTATAGTTTGGCAGTTTTGCTGTATCCCCTTTTAAAAAGTTTGCTGTATGGTTCAAATGGTTTGATTAAAGCCTTTTTATTTTTGGGAATTTTTAATAGATAATCTCTTTCTTCTTTGGTGGACATATTTTGATTATAATTTGCAATTGCAGGTGTTGCTATAATCTGTTTTATGAATGTAGTTGTTGGTTCTCAAAATAAAGACAAAATTAGGATTCTTAAAAAAACTCTCGAGGAAGTTTGCCTGAAAGCAGAAGTGATAGGTATGGAAGTGGACTCTGGAATTATTAGATAAGGATACAACCAAAAAAGGTGCAGTAAACTGAGCAAGAAATGCTAAAAATGCAGAGCCTAAGGCTATTTTTGGTTTGGACTAGAAGGCGGCTTACATGATTACGGAGAAGGATACGATCTTGTAACTTTTGCCTGCCTGATTGATAGAAACAAGAAGGAATTTGTTGGTGAAAAAGAAGAAATTTTTCTACCTCTTAAGGTAAGTAATAGGGTTAAAAACGGTGAGTGGTTTGGAAGTGTTATTCGAGAATATGCCAAGTCCCACTAAATTAACAAAAATATAATTACGAGAACTATTCCGTTTACCCAAGCTATTCAGAATGCTTATGCTGAATCTCTAAGAGAAAGATTGAGGTATCGAGGTAAAGTTTCGGGAGTTGTTATAGATAAGGAAGGTAGATTCTTGATTGTTCAGCTTGCCAGTTATGGAGAAAATCGGTGGAATTTTCCGGGAGGAGGGGTGGAAAATGGTGAAGCTGAAAAAGAGGCAATTTTGCAAGAGCTTAAGGAAGAATTGGGAACAAATAAGTTTGAGATTGTCAGGCAAGCTAGTTATGTTGGAAAATATGAATGGCCGCACTTTGTAATAGCAAAAAAGCTGGCAAATGAGGGGAGAACTTTGAGAGGTCAGAGAGTAAAATATTTTCTGATAAGGTTTTTAGGCGAGGATGGTGACATAAAATCTGATTCCAGTGAAGTCAAGAGTGTAAAATGGATTGGAAGAGGGAAACTAAAATCCCACTTAATTTTTCCGGGACAGCAGTAATCAACAGAAAAAGTGCTTCAAGAGTTTTTTGTTTGAGGGTGGCAGCTTTATTCTTAAGTGCCTTTGCTTCTTTTGGGTGAACAATTTTGGGTGAAAAAAATAATACAAGTAGTGATTTATTAAAAGAATTAATAAATCTTGGTAACTTGGTTAACATTCTGAAATGTCTGTGTAGTGTTTTATTTCTTACCGGTGTTATGATAGATTCTATTCTACAGAAAGGAAAGACAGGGTAAAGAATAAGATAAAAAAATTAGCTACTTATTTATTTTGATGAAGTTTTAGTTTCTTTTAGCTTCTTTTTTGTCTTTTAATAAATTCAAAAAAGTGCTTTAATTCACCGACTTTTAGATATTTGTTAGCATTTTCCCAAAATTCTTGTAGCAAGCCTGGGCTATATATCCTTCTTTCTGATATTCAAATGCTTGTAGTATCATTTCCAACTTATCTAGTTGTTTAACAAATTTTGCCTCTCTTGTTTTTTGATTATTAAATTCCGTGCATAAATCGATGAATTCTTTAAGTTCTGGATGTTTGTCAGACATCTTTCGGAATGCTTTAACTTCATTCTTATCCTTCATTTTTTGTGAGCTAATAGCTTTTGTTCCTTGCTCCCACCTGATAATCGCCTACAAGGGCTTCTCCTAAGTCGTGAATTAGGGACATTTTTACGAGTTTAAATTTATCCAAATTAAATTTTTCTCCTAAAAGTAGCGCCAGCATTGCCACTCTATATGAATGTTCAGCTACTGACTTAACATTCTTTATTCCCTTTAGCATCCAGCCAGTTCTTTTGATTTTTTTTAAAACTTCAATTTTAAGAAATAAATTTAGCCACTCTTTATTTGAAATCATTTTGTCTTGATGGTTTACTTAAATTTAAATAAAGGGATTTAATTATTTCTTCTCCTCGTTTCCAAAATTATAATCTATTTCTTTCAAGATAGTAATATTTAGATGTCAATTTAAGAACTATCATCTTTAAGCTTTACAGAAATGCCTGCTAGAAGTCAAAAAATTAGTTTTCCTGATATAGAAATTATATTTGTTTGTGAATGTATTACATAAAGTAAAAATGAGGCTAATAAGTACTTTCTGTAGGGACTTTTAGAAAGTATAAGGTTTTTGGCAATTAAATAAAGTAAATGTATAGGTTACACACATTTTAGACATTTCTCCTTTCTCAACCAGATAATCTATAGGTGATTTTAGACCTAAAGATTTATGTGGTCTTTGAGTA